>ERZ773212.221-NODE-221-length-30287-cov-3.516969_pt1 | contig 30287 bp, 28 predicted proteins | sample MGYA00581005_ERZ773212 | MGnify/ENA primary metagenome ERZ773212 (study PRJEB29015, sample SAMEA2738154) | human oral metagenome | biome: human oral; feature: human-associated habitat; material: saliva | place: China | collected 2196 ... | reverse complement strand
TAAAATGGCTGATACATTTGTTGTGGTTACAGAACCAACAACAACAAGTTTAGCTATTTGTGCAACATTAATTAATCAAGAATTATCAAAGTATGATGGTAAATCTTATGTAATTATTAATCGTGTATATAACATTTCAGAGAAGAGTGCAATGTTAATTGAAAAAGCTTATAATGAAGATGATATTGCGGGAATCATTCCTCTACGTTCAGACGTCATCTTAACGGCGTATGAAGATGGTAAATTAAATGATGTATTAAACAATTCAGAATTTGCAGAATCATATAAATCTATCATTGATAAAATACTAGGAGAAAATAATGGTTAATTACATTCTATTATTTTCTCTCACTCTTTTATCATCAACAATGGGCAATGTTAAGAATATTTTATTAATTAAAGGTAATAAAACAACACAATATATTATTACGTGTATTGATGCGTTAATATATGCATTCTTGTTAAAATCAATCACATCTGACAACACAATTTACGCTGTTATCGCATTCGTATGTGGTAAAGGTTTCTCTATCACATTGACAGACATAATTATGTCTAAAATTAGTAAGACGGTATATCTTGCTCACCTATATGAAAGAAAAGACAAGACAGAAGAAATAGTAGATTATTTAACAATTAAAAATATTTCATTCACAATTTTTGAGGGTGATTATGTGAACGGTACAAGGTACATGTTTACAATGCACCTAAATAAAGACCAAATAAATGAATTAAGAAATTATTTAACAGATGAACTTAAAATACAAAATATTACAATGGATGTTTCAGAAGTTAAAGTTAGCGGGCATATAGAAAGTAAGGTATAATAGAATTATGACAAGAAAAGATTGGAAAGGACGACCATATATTTTTAATGGTGATGGAACGTTCTATGAATTTGATGGAAACATCGAAGTGTATAAAACATGGAGTGATATAACTGTAGCATCTCCTAATAAAATTTTAGAAATAAGAAATAAATATAATTTTGAGACTCAAAAACAGATTTTCCATTTCTTATGGTTATTACAAACAAGTACAAATGGATTGGTGCATTATTCAGATGGAAAACAGAAAGAACGAGTCGAAAAAGCAATTCAAAAAGGTATTGCAAAGTATAATAAAATTAATCACTATAAGGTTGGAATAATTATTCTTGTAGACACAATGTATATGATTGGAGAATCTGAAAAATATTTTTTACCAAAAGCGCAAATAACATTAATAGAACAATTAACAAAAGATGCTATTGTTATTATGGATGATGAGTATTATCACAATAACTCAAATAAACTAGATTTAAGTAAAATAAACGAACTTAGAGTTATTGCAGATTATGACATTCCATCATGTTTAGATAGGAAGAAAGATGATAACAGACCTATTTATATTTTGGGTAGTAGAAACATTTTTAGAAAATTATACAAATACGTAACAGATTTATATGTTACATATACAGATGTAATTCATACACCAACAATCAATAGTCATTTCTTTACAAATATTAATCTAAATATGTTTAATATGGAGAGTACAGAATCAGTACAAACACAACAAGGTTTATTACAACCGACACATTTGACTAAAAAGAAAAACATAGATATTAGATGGAAAGAAAATGTTTTTGACTGTAGATACAGATAAATAAACTTGCTTATGTAAGCAAGTTTTTTGATATATATAACATAATCAAGAAAGGAACACATGTATGGAAAAGAAAGAGTTTAGTATTCCTGCAATTGGAATAGTAGATAATATTGTAATTACAAAAGATGAGACATGGGCATATTATATTATCGCTGAACATCCTTATTTATTTTTAGATATGCAAGGTAGAGCGAATTTCTTTATAGAAACAATTAATACGTTGGGTGAGTTAGCGAGAAATGGAAATAAAATTATGGATTGTCATTTGTTGATTTCTAATCAAGAAATAGACCCAGAGCCATGGAGAAAAAATACAACAAATATCTTTTACGCTATTAATAACGATAGTAGTTCTAGAAGAAGATTTGAAAATTATGTTAGAAAACAGACAGCTGAATTAGAAAATGAAGGATATTACCAGAGAAAAATTATGCTTGGTATTAAACTAACAAATAGATTGTCTGTAGAAGATGCAATTAAAAATCCATTAGAATTTGGCTTCGGTGATTTATTTCATTCTCTATATTCAACAATTAAAAAAGCATTATTCTTCAAAGAGCTAGAAATATCTAAACAAGAAACAGATAATCTAAAACAGATTGAAGAGACAATTTTCACTCAATTGACAGGAGGAATCTTTGCGGCAAAGAGACCATCTTCTGAAGAATTATTATTAGCAATTAAACGTAGATTATATCCAGCGATGCCAACACCTTATCTTGAAACGGACTATCAAAACAGACTTGGTTATTATGATATTGTATATGAAACTGGTGCAGAGATTGAAGAATTTCCTAGATACGTTAAAATCACACAAAACCACAGCGGTGTAGATTTTACAGGATATAGAGCAACATTAAGTTTTAGTAAATTTCCAAAAGACCTGGCATTTCCATCTGCTGTTCCACCATTTTATAATAGAGATATAATTTTACCATTTACAGTAAATGCAAGATTCCAAATGATTCCAACATTGAAAATGAAACAAAAGTTGGAGAAAAAAGAGCAGGATTTAAAAGATGAATTGAACAACTTAAGTAATTCACAACAAAGAGTTTCAACTGCTATCGTAAAGAAAGAACAAGAACGACACATGGTTGAGTTAGACTTAGAGGAAGATAGTTTACCATGGTTAATCGGTTCTTATCGTTTAACTGTTGAGGCACAAAGTTATGAGCAGCTAAAGGAATTTATTGCATACATTAAGTTAAATTATTCCAATAACGATTTTACACTAAGATGGACAAATGGTGACCAGTTAACATTGTTACAAGAAGAGTTTCCTGGTGGTAAATTAAAAATTAACGATTTTAGTCAGACAACTAATTTAGCGTTGTTAGGATTATCTGGTTTTAATATAGGTATTGGTGATGTAGGAGACCCCATTCCATCACTAAACGGAAAGGTTGAAAAGTTATAATATGAAAGGGATGTTAAAAAGATTTATCACAAGCGCAATTATGTTATTAATTGTGTTTGGTATGATTGTTGGTTTTATTCAACTAAACAACATAAAAAATGTCGGCGATTTCATTCATTATGGTAGAGCAAAGGGTGCTGAATGGAGTAAATGTATTAATGACTCTCTAACGTCTGGTGAGTTAAAATGTAATTTAGGACTAAAGGTTGGAAATTATATTGAATCTCAAGAACAGGCTGATGACATTAATAACAACTATGATACGCATTTAGTTTATGAACAACAGAAAACACCTTCTGAAATAAATAAGGATTTAGGATTAAATATTGAATCTGCGTATGAATCAAGTTTACAGAAGATGTCTGCAACAGGAATGTCAAAAGAAGCCGCTGAGAAGATGTTAAACTCAATTAATATTGTAGATAAATACAATGAATCTGCAAGATATAATAGAAAAGAATGGAAACATTGGTCAGCACAAAATGGTAATACATGTTGGAATACTAGAGAACAAGCATTATATAATCAAGGTAAAGATGTTGTGCTCTTAGACAAAAATAAAAAAGAAACAACAGATATTAATAAAGCATGTTTAATTAAATCTGGAACATGGGTGGACCCTTATTCAGGTGAAACATTTACAAATCCTGGAGATTTAGATGTTGACCATACAGTACCATTAAAAGCCGCTGCTAAAATGGGTGCACAAGAATGGAGCGAAGAACAAAAGGAAATTTTCGCTAACGATTTAAATTCTGTTTTAGTTGTAACAAGCGCAAAGCAAAATAGAGCAAAAGGTGCCAAGACACCTAGTGAGTGGATGCCTGAAAAAGAAGAGTCTCATTGTGATTATGCAAAAATTTATATTGAGATTGTAAATAAATATAAATTAAACTTAACACAGGCCGATAAAGATGCTTTGGCAAAGGCATTAACAACATGCAAGGTATAGGTGAGACAAATGAAAACAATAACACAAGAAGATATTGACGCCTTAAAACTAGAAAACAAACAGAATATTTTGGCTGGGATAGGTCAACAAGGCCTAATTAAACTCTTTCAAAATCAACCAAAATTCAAACCTATCGAGCCAAAGAAAATTGCATTAGACCAACAAATTGCAATTACATTATCTGAAAATGAAAAACAGAGACTAATACAAGATAGAGAAAGAATTAGAGAGTTAGGAAAGCTACCAAGTATCTCAAGTTATATAAGAAAGAAAATCTTACTTCAACTTGATATAGAACAATGGAGAACATTTGCAGAACAAGGATTAAAAAATCTAGACAATAGTGATTCTGAATCTAAAACATTGCAAAAACAAAAAATTAGATTAATTAATAGTATAGACCAATTAGATGATATTGTTAAAGATGGTATAAACACAGAAGAAATAAACAAGTTAAAAAGGGAACTAGAAGAAATTGAAAATCGTTTAATGTTATTAAAATCAACTAAACAAGAAAAGCGTATTTATCGATTATCTGGTAACATTACATTTAATGAAGCCAACTTTGTTAGATGGAGAGCAGCAAGATTATCATTATCTTTGGCTGATTATATAAGATTTATCTTATTTGATTATCAACCAACCGTTGATGATAATCATATGTCAGTTGAATCAAGAAAAAGATTTTATGTATCAATTTTAGAAGTTGCACAAAATGGATGGGGAAATCCTCCTATAGTAAACGAGTGTCCTAATTGTGCAAGATATTTAGATGATATTAAAAAACTACAAGAACAGATAGAATATCTAACAAATGAATTAAGTAAATATCAATAAGAAAGGGGATGATATATTATGTTTCTAAAAAGAAGTAAAGTTGTTTTATTTTCAATTATAGCTTTTATAACATGTATCATATCTCTTTCAACAATTCAAAGCGCTGCATGGGCAAACATGTGTAGTAGTACAGGTTCAGCAAACATGGCTAAAACAAGAAATGCTAATGCAATTTCACTACAAGCTGCACAAAGTCCATTAAAAGATGTCGTTAACAGAAAATACACCGGCGTTGAATTGTTTGAACAATCTGTAAATTATGCTATCGTAAATGGTGATAGAAATGATAATGACTGGTTTAGAGCAAATAGAACATCTGTAATAGATATTCTTGAAGCTGAGGCAACACCAAATCAAGAAGCAATTGATAGAGTTAAACAAACTGGACAAAATCCAATGTGTGTTGTTGGTGGTTTTGCAACAACGATTCAATCAACATTTTTAGGCATCACTAAATTTTTGGCAAAAATCACGGCAGATATTATTCAAATATTTTTTGATAGTTCATTAATATGTGATGGCTCAGGAAAATCATGTTACATTGATTTGATTAAAATTGGTGGTGGTACAGAAGGTGGTAATGGAGGAATTATTGGACAACTAACACGAGGAGTGTTTATGCCGATGTCCATTTTTGCATTCATCTCTGTAGCATTATGGTTATTATATAATGCATTATGGAAAGGTGAGCTAAGAAAAGGGTTGGGCGGATTATTATGGGCCTTAATGTCATTTATGATTGGTATAGGAATTATGATTGCACCAGTAAAGGTTGCTAAAATACCACAAGAAGGTGTAAATCTTATTAGTTCATGTATATTTAATGTAATGACTGGTGGAAGTTGTTTAGATAGTGGTGAAAAATTACAAGAACAACAGAAAGAACAATTCTGTACAGCATACGGAGATACAGACGATGCTAACCTTAAAAATCAATTCGCTGTAAATAGTTTATCATGTAACATTATAAAAGGTATTGCTATTGATAGATGGTCTGAACAACAATTTGGTAGAACATTTAACGAATTATATACAATGAACGCTCCTGATGGATATAATGTTGTTCCTCCTGAAAATCTCGCAGGAAAACCTGAAGACTATTGTGTAAGTATGTTTTCTGTAGAGTCCGCATTAAACAAAATTCAATCTAGTTATTCAGGTACAACACCTAAATTTACAGATGGCAATGGTAACGCTAAGGTGTGTAATATTGCTGCAGCTTATTTAGCGAATGCAACAATAGGTAATTTTGGTGAAACATCAGCGTTGACACAAGAATACGAATCAAAAGATTCTAGAATTGTTACAGGACAATCATACGTAATGGCAACACTTGCTAAGAACGAAGATATGTGGAATGCTATGACAGGAAGTGGAAGAGACTTCATTGGATTGTTTGGTGTATTATCAGCATTATTTACAGCGTTAGTATTCTTACCTGTTGTGTTAAGTGGTTTATCATTTAAATTTATTTCAATGGTAACGATTATGCTAGCACCTGTATTTATATTATTTAGTATTCATCCAGGTAAAGGTAAGAAGATTTTCTTAGGTTGGCTACAAGGTTTCTTATCAGCATTAATGAAATATTTTGCTGTAGGTATATTAGTTATTGTAATGACAAATATTTATGGTGCCGCATTCGCAAATCTTAATGGAACACTATTACTGATTGTTTCTATGATATTAGCATTAACATTTATTAGTTATAGAAAAGAAGTTGTAGACCTATTAGGTAAAGTAGACTTAGGTGGAACACAATTAAGTAACGCTTTAGGTGATAGATTAGACAAAATTAAAGACAAGGTTGGAGACTACGGAAAAGCTGCTGTTGCTGGTGGAATTGCTGGTGCAGTTACTGGACAAGGAGTTATGTCTGGTGTTGGTGAAGGATTAGCTATGCAAGCAAGTAGAGGTAGTGGTTTAATTGCATCTGGTGTAAGAACAGCTAGACGATTAAATAACCAAGCAACATCTTTAATTGATAAGACTAATAGAGAAATGAATGAGGCTAATAGAAACGCTGAAAACAAAGAGTTCTTAAATAACTTAAATAAGAACAATCAGATTAATAATGATAATTATGGAAGTGAAGAGAACAAACAATATCTTGAAAATGATTTATCTATCGAAGAATCAAGAATGAAAGAGATGAGTGCTTCTAGCTTATCCTATTTCATGAAAGATTTGAAAGATGAGGTACATGAAATGTCCCCAGAAGATGTTCAAAAACATTCTGAAGATATTAATAGACGTAAAGATATGTTATCTTCATTAAATGACAACGTTGTTAAGGATGGTGTTTTTAAGGGCAAGAGAAACTTTGTTGATAGCGAAGTAAACAAAGCTCAGAAAAACGTTAATAATCATGCATCAACTATTAATGATGAAACAGAAAGAAATAACTTCTTAAAAGAAAATTCTAAGAAGATTGATGAGTATAGAAACACATTGAGGGATTCTATTCAAGTATCTCGTGGTGAAATACAAAATGTTGATACCAAGAAGATGTTAGATTTCGAAAAGAATTTCCAATTTGGAGATAAAAAAGAAAATCAAAGCAACGACAATATGGGTAACAATTAAAAGGAAGAGATACATTTTCTCTTCCTTTTTTGTTTTATTTAGTGATGCTAGAGGTGTTCTCGCCTTTAAAATCATTAAAACTGATAGATTATACAGCTTCTTCATTTTTCACCTTTTTAAGGCTGTTTTAGTAGTACAGTAGGCCGCTGCTTTATGCTCTCGCCTTTTTCTAAAACAAAGAAAAAGACTAGATTACTCTAGTCTTAATTTTGCTTTGGTGCTTCTACAAAATCATAACCACCATTTCTAATTATATGGTCTTCTGACTTAAGAATGTTTAAATATTCTTCTGGAATGTCATTATAGATTTTGTATCGTTTTTCGTTATTGTCAAGATAATCATGTCCTTGCACATATAATGAGTACACTGCACGAGGACATTCTTCATTATAACTATAATATTCACCTTTATAATTTGATTTACATGTTTCAGTATATGTTTTTAATGTCGCAATACAATTGTCTCTAATGTGAGCTTTTTCTTGAGGTGTAACATTTTCACTATAGCATAACGTATTATAAAAAGACGTTGTTTTATTCATGAATTCTGTCTTATCTTTATTATTATTGATTTCATGCATAATTTCACTTCCCATATCAGAAATATTACGTAATTTATTAAAATTCTCATCTGAAAGCCTGTTCATTGAATATAGATTATCTACAAGACTATTAAATTTCCACACCGAATCCTTGATATTTTTTCTTTCTTTACTTTTTTCTCTTAAATTTCTAATCTCATTTTTGTCTAATTTACCACTTCTCTTGAGATATTTGATAGCCTCTTCTCTTGTATAAGTATCTGTGTCATGTAAAAATTTATCTGTATAGTGACCATCTCTAGCCATTGTACGTCTTACATGATTAGCTGAATCATTAGACAATTCTTCTAAATTGTAACCGCAATGAGCAACCAATGCTCTAATTGCAGAATTTGGGTGTTTCGCTAGAATATCATGATTTTCATCGACAAACTCTTTTGAGATTTCCAATCTATCAAAATCTGGTATATTCAACATTTTTGTTGAGTTAATATTTCTATATTCACTTAATGGTTCTTCTACTGCTGCTAAAACCTCATTTACCTTATCTGCTCTTTCATAAAACTGATTTTCTGTTTCATTTGGTTGCATGTGAATTAGGTGATTGCAATTACCATGCCCAGGTGTTTGAGCTGTGCATAATGTGATATTACCTTTTGAATTTACTGCTAATACTCCTCTTGCCATAATTTACTTAATTTCCTTTCTTTATATTATATATCATTAATATATTCACTTTCTAACATACATCATGTGCATTCCTGTGTACATTAAAATTATTTACATTAATCATATCATTGATTGAAATAATCACCAAGAAGCGCACTATATCACCTTTTATAATACACAACTAAAAAGTGATATAATAATAGTATAAGAAAGGAATTATATCATTTATAATGAAGAAGTTATTCACAACAGTATTGATGGCTGCTTGTTTAGTTGGTTGTTCTAAACCTGTACAAGAACAATCTATTGAGGAACCATCTCTTAAAACATCGTTTTATGTTTCAACAGATACAGGAAAGATTATTTCTGAAGAAGAAGTAAAAGACAAAATGGTAATTGATTGGTATTATGATGGAGCATGTGGTTCTTGTCAGTATATCGACACAGAATTATCAGACTCATACACTGATACATTAACAGAAGGAAAAGTGGTAAAATATACACCAACAGCATTTATTGGACAGGATGAAAATTCATACTCTGCACAATACGCAGGTTATCAGTTAGCAGTAAATGAAGTCGACACTGAGCATGGTGTAGATTTCATGAATAAAATGCTAAACTACTTAGATACAACGATTGATAGAAAGAACTTTAATGAAGATACATTTAAAACAAGATATTTATCAATTAATGGTACAAATGAAGATTTATTCAAACAGATTTCTGAAAAGAAAGACGAATATGTAAAAGAGGTTGTTAAACACTCTCAAGAGCTATTACACTCAAAAGAACTTGCAGATAAGATTCCTGAAGGAACAAATAATTTGTATATTCCATTTATCGTTCCGGGACATGCTGAAAAAGGAATTGTATTTAATAATATTGAAACAGAAGAAGATATGAAAAATCTATTAAAGAACACAATTACAGAGCAGGTTGAAAAAGATAAACAGTGGGAAACTGAGCAAGCAGAAAAGTTAGAACAAGAAACACAAGCAAAAGAACAAAAAGAAAAACAAGAGAAACAATTGTTAATGATTGCAGGTATATTAGTAGCAGTTTCAATTATTGGCGTTTCTGTTATAGTAATTAAAAACAAAAAGAAGAACTAGAAATTAATCTAGTTCTTTTTTATTTCTATACTATTTTAATTAGCAACCAGAAGCTTCAGTTGTTGTATAAGCTGGCTGGTCTTCTACCCATACGTTATCATATACTGCAGGAACATATTCTGTACCTACTTGTACCTGTTGAACAGAGTAGCTGAAGTCTTCATCTTGATTATCAAACTCATTTAGGTTATTATATACTCGGCCAGTTTGACCTCCAACTGGCTTGCTTTCATAAATAGGCTTATTATATGCTGGCATGATTTCACGTTGTTCATAATGACCTACTGCTGGATGTGTTACAGTTGTGTATGTAGGAACACATGGAGCAGGTGCAGTATTATTAGATGTAGAATTAGAAGTAGTGTTATTAATTGTTGTAGATGTATTGTTAGAAACGTTGTTAGAAGTTGTGTTCTTTGTTTCTTCTACAGTTGCATCATTAGATGGTGCTACAGTAGCTTCAGGCTTAACGTCAGTCTTCTTCTCATCAGACTTCTTGTCGTCCTTTTTCTTGTTATCAGACTTCTTATCTTCCTTAGTGGAAGTTTTCTTTTCGTCTTTTACTTCTTGCTTAGTTTCTGCAACCTTAGGCTGTTCAATAGTCTTAGGCTTATTTAATACAATAACTGTACCAATAACCGAAACTGTAATTAATAGTAATAATGCAATTGCTAACTTCTTATGGTTTTTAATAGTATTCATAATCTTATTCATAAAATATACCTCCGTAATTAACTTACATTATCATTATACCATACGTTTTTCTGTTTGTAAATAGTTTTTTGCATATTTTTTTAAAAAATTTTCATAAAATTAAAAAGGGTGATTTAATCACCCTTTAAATTACTTATTTTCTTTCTTTTTAGATAAGATTACTACACCTAATGCTATTACTGCAACAACTGCAATTCCTGCGAATACTAAAGCATTAGACTTAACACCTGTAGGTGGTACCTTATCATCGAGAACGGTAATAGTAACTTGGTCTACACCTAACTTATCTTTACCTGTTCTCTTAACCGGGTACTTCTCAGTAGATAATGTATATCCTTCTGGAGCTTTAGTCTCCATTACGTACATTTCATTATCTTGGTCATAAGCTAACTTGAATGTAACTTTACCATTTTCGTCTGTAACTCCAACAGCGTCCTTACCATTCTTATCCTTAGCAACTGTACCGTCCTGATTATATACTGTAAACTCAGCACCCTTTAATACCTTACTTGTGTTATCCTTATCTGCCTTAACGATAGATAATTCTAAGTCCATAGATACTGTAACTGTCTGATTTTCATCAGTAATATCTTTATGACGACCTACTAATAAGTCACCTAAGTAAACTTCTTCGAAAGCTACTAACTTATGTCCAGCATACTTAGAAGGATTAATTTCTGTGTATGTCTTAACCTCACCATTTGGTGATGTAACACTAACTGTTGTTACTTGTTCAACAACAACTCCATTTTCATCCTTAACAAGTTCGAACTCTTCAGGAGACATCTTACGTAATTCTTCATCTGTCTTTCCGGCAGGCTTAATAGCATAAGTTGTCTTAACTGTATATTCTTTAGCTGTTACAAAGTGGTCATAAGGCATTGTATCTTCAATAGTTTGCTTTGTCTTGCTACCATCTAATACATTCTTTTGACTTTCTTTCTCAAGAGCCTTAGTACGAATCTTCATTTCCTTAACAGTAACATTTGTGGCTGTTACATTAGCTTCAGCTTCATTAGAAATTTCAAAATCTGTATATTGATTAATGAAATATCCTTCTGGAGCCTTAGTTTCAACTAACTTATATGTACCTGTCTGTAATGCATCTAATGCAGAAGTATAAGCACCATTTTCATCAGTAACAATCGTTTCAACTGATTGTTCACCAGCCTTGATAATTTCTGATGTACCATCTTTATGATTAAACTGAACATCATAGTTGTTGGCATTTAAAATCTTAAATTCAGCTGAACCTACAGGTTTATTTGTATCTTCATCAACCTTTTGAATTGAGAAACCTGAACGCTTAACACCTTCTTCGATTGTGTATTCATTACCACCAACTAAACGTGTTAGTCCTGTAGCTTGTTCATCAACAATATTGAATAATGCAATACCATCTGAAACCTCTTCGTTATTGGCATTTAAAGTTTTATTCTTTAAAGTATAACCATTAGGTGCCTTAGTTTCTTCAACTGTAACTGTTCCTAAAGGTAATGTAGGGAATCCGTTGTTTAAATAGAAATCATCTCCTGAAATTTTATATTCATCACCTAAACGAGTGATATACTTACCATTGTTATTAGCAATAGTCTTAATTACCCAAGTACGAGTAGGTGTCTCAGGAAGAGTTTCCTTAGTGTACTGTCCAGCATAATACTTAACAGTAAATTCTGCTCCTTCAAGAGGCGCTGGATTTTCAACATTTTCAGCTGACTTCTTAGTTAAATTAATAGCAACAGGGTCATTCATTGGTTCTTCATTAGAAGTAATATTCCATGTTGACTTGTCATAAGGTGATACGATATGAACCTGTGGGTCTAACTTAAATCCCTTAGGAGCCTTAACTTCCTTAACATATAGATAAGGATTAGCGCCATCAAATGGAATTTCATTAGGTGTTACAACATTTCCATCAACATCTGTAGTAAGAGTCATCAATGGTGCATCACTTAAGTCTTGCTTACGATGTACCTCATAAACTGCTCCACTTAAGTCCTGTGCATAGCAACTATTATTCTTTGTAACATCTGGCATAGTGTTAACCTTCTGAACATTGATTTTTACATTAGGTGGCACTGGCTCACCTTCAGCAACTGCCCATACAATCATAGTTAGGTTAGTATCAGCGGCTTTAGCTACACCGTACTGTTCTAACCAATCTCTCCAGTTAGTACCTGTTGCTCCATCAGCATTATTATATGTTGTAGACCAACCAGTATTGTCTGGCAACTCTGTAGCTGTACCAGGACGTGTTCCTGCAAGACGCATTACATTTGCTTTTGTATCGTAAGCAGCCATCATATTAGAGCCATTGTCGTAATAAATACTTGTTACACCGACAATTCTTGCACGTCCTGTTGAAGAACGAGCTTGAGCATCAGCTAACGCTTCACGAGCAGCTTCTTGATAAATATCTAGATATGCACGTGCTCCATTATAAGGGTTTGGATTCATTGTCTTACCAACTGTTCCTTCGATACGCGCTTGCATATCGTTCATGGATGCTTCGTTCCAACCTTGAATAGGCTGACCATCTGCACCCCATTGGTCAAACCACACTGTATATCCTGGGTTGTCACCTGTTACATGACCACCACCAGAACCACCTGAACCGGAACCACCGTTAGCAGATACTGACTGCATAACACCACTTGCAAGTGATAACACTGTAAATGCAGATAGTGCCATGGTCATAAATTTCTTTCCTAAATTTTTAATCTTCATATTTTTCCTTTCTTTAAAATATTTTTCGTTATTAAGATGTAATAGACTTAACTCCATTACTGACTATTATGATGCTGTGTTTGTTTTCACAAACATTTTTCTTGGGAACGTTCAGTTTACTCTCATTCTCTTGCAAGAACTACCATCCCTAAACTAATTTACCACGGTTGCATCTTTCCGAAGTACAGTTAACGTCAGTACTTATGACAATTTTACTTGTTACATGTTTTTTATATCAGTTTTTCAGCTATCACACTTAACACATTTATATTATACAACAATCTCAAGAAAAAACAAGAAGAGTTAGAAATAATCTAACTCTCTTTAATTAAATAGTCGAAATAAGATTGGTCTGGAGCATGATTTCGTGCTTCCTCATAACTTATTTTATTTTGTTTATATAGATTTATTAACTTATGTTCCATTGTTTCCTGTGCGGCTTCTTGAATTTCTCTAATAGTGTTTATCTTATCTTCTTGAATTAATTTTCTTATTTCATAAGTAATAGGTAATATTTCTCTAACAGGAAAACGTTTAGTTCCTTCTTTATTTTTAACGAGAACCTGATTTATAATGCATCTTAAGTTATCACCTAATGTGCTTAATACTCTCAATTGTTCGTTACCTTTATATAAATTTCTGATACGATTTAATGTGACAACATTGTTAACAGTATGAATCGTTGATACCGCTAAATGTCCTGTTTCAGATGCCCTTAATAACTCGTCAACCTCATCTCTATCACGTACTTCACCAATCATTATAATGTTAGGCGCACTTCTCATTGCACTAGTAAGGCCACTCCCAAAAGTTCTACAGTCATCAGGAACACTTCTTTGAACAACAGTTCCTAATCCATTATCTGGGTAAACATATTCAATAGGTTTCTCAATCGTAATAATTTTCTTTGCTTCATGCAACTGAATATCTCGAATAATCGAAGCAAGAGTACTTGACTTACCAGAACCAGTTGCCCCACACACTAAAATAACACCAGCACTGTTATCAAAATATCCTCTAACTTCTTCACTCACATCAGCCTCTTTCAAACTAAAAATTTTATCGTTGATAGTTCTAAAAGTCATCTGAGTATAACCGAAAGTTCTACCTAAATTAATTCTAAATCTTCTACCTTTATAAGGTCCATATTGGATAGAATAGCTACCATCAAACTCAAAATCTCTTGCATAATAACCTCTATTTTCATGAGTAAGAATACTTGTTACAAGCATCTCAGTAATTTCTCCATCAATAACAGGAAAGTCTTTACATTTCACAATATCACCTAAAACAGAGTAAGTAACATCTTGATTAGGAATGATATGAGTATCGCTTGCACCAATTAGAATTCCATAACTTAACACTAAATCTAAATTAAAATTGCCTATCCAACCACTTAAAGAATAATCATTACCAAGTTCATCTCCATAGAAAGGACATTCACTAAATTCTTTTTTTAAATTAAACAATTCTTCATTTCTTTTAAAAGGCATAATTAAATACTCCATTTATTTTCATTAATATCTACTAGTCCGTCTTTGTTAATCATTGGTACAATATCGTATCTAGTAAAGTTAATCTGTTCTGCACATTTCTGAATTCTCTCAGCAATCATTTTATCGCTAGTAATATAAATCACTTTGCTAAAAACTCTGTTATCAGTTTTATACATACCGAGTTTCCTAATATATTCCTCTTCTGTTTTAATCGTTTTTTCGACCTCAATGGCAATAGAATTAGGACTACCATCTTCATTTCTATCACGTCTAACAACAATATCAGGTAGAACATATCCTTGTCCAATACCATCATACATTAACATATATAGATACTCATTACCAACTTCAAACTCAGGACTTGAGTCATATTTTCTTCCGTTATTTTCCCAGTCTCTCCAAGCAGTTTCCCAGATATTTTTAATAATTCTAGAAGTCTCACCTTTATAATTATCTTTTACCCAGACAGCGCCTCTGGCCTCATACAATTTACTCCAGTAGCTACTCATCATATCCATTTCAGGAATAATATGTTCACCTTTAACTTTTTCACCTGTAACATAATTAGTTCTATTATATACAGGATAATCATCTAAATTTAAAATATTCAAGCAACCACTATATAGACAAGCGATAACATGGTTTACATAAATACGTTCAGCAAGACTACCTAAACCAGCTTGTTCACGTTTCACAGTTTTACGATTACTACCAATAAGAGCTCTACCTAAATTAGTTAAAATCCAAACACCGGGAGAGTTAAATACCTGTAAACATCTAGTAATACCCATTCTCTGCAACTTCAATAACTGTTGGTAAATACTACTCTTCGTTCTTTCTGTTGCATACATTAAATTATTTAAACTCGCTAATTTCACAATATCAATAAAGTATAAAATATCTAAATCACCAAAAGAAATATAACTCTTACGTTTTCTATTTTTTCCTTCATTAACACTTCTCTTACCAGAATAATAACCAACACTTAATAACTTAGCTTTTTCCTTTTCAGATAAATTACTTTCTGGACTTAACAGCTCTTCAAGCAATTTCTTATCTATACCAAGGAAATGTAATATATTCTTTTCGTATACTCCAGTCTTATTATATTTTCTTAAAAAGTCTCTAGTATCTTCCTTTATAGAACCTTCATGAATCTGTTCTTTACCTAATCCTTTTAATTTAACTAACTGTTCTTCGTATCCCTTACGATAAACATTTTCAGTATCAACAACTTCTCCACTCTTTACAGCATTAACTATATTAGATAAATTGTTTCTACCTCTTTTAGCTCTCTTATGTTTAAAGTATTCAGATAATGTAACACCACTAGAATTAATAACTAAATCAGCTTTATCTCCAACAAGAGCTTTACTACCTAACTCTTCTACTTTATATAACAGGTCATCTTGTTCAAATATCTTAGGACTATCTTCTTTAACAGTCTTATCAATAATATCTTCTTTATCTATATTATCTTTATCTAACTCAACCTTTATTCCTCTACCTTGTTTAAGTCTAATAGGTTTAATATATTCTAATTCAAGCTCATCTTGACTATCTTCTTGCTCTCTCTTATCATTCTCTTCATCTCTAATAATATCTAATATGTCATCAATTTCTTGCTCTTCTACTCTCCTAGCATCACCTTGTAACAAATTATCAAGATAGTCTGAAAAGTTTTCATTTCTATTTTTCATGCATTGACACCTGCCTTTTTCCATATTTTCCTTCGATAAATATATCAGGAATATATACTTTAATAGTACAGTGTGTTATAGATAAATAAATTATACTGCAAAACTTTAACATGACTAGGTTTTTTACCATTTCCAACACACGCAACATTTTTGAATCCCTCCTCTCCCCTCCTCATACCTTACACAATATCCATCATGCATGCTGTCTCCTGTGCTATCTATGACTCCGGAGTTCGTCGGAGATTCACTCTTGTATGTAATACAAGAGGGTGTGTAGTATAGTGCATAGCAAGCATGACAGGCAACGGATGTTGGGCAGACGTTGCAAGACCACGGCAGAGTCAGCTCTGCCTAGAAGTACGCTGTACAGGTACAGAATAAAGTGTAACGTATGATATGAAGTAAGTGCATAGAGCCACGAAGCACGAGATGAGAAGTATACATGTACAGTAGGGAAACGTGTACGTAGTAGAAACGAGATGCAAGACATCGCATGTATGACATTACATGCATGTCAAGAAGCATGGCATGAGAGAAGCACTCATGCCGAGAAGCAAGAAGCAGAGACGAGGAACGAGATGCGAGATACGAGATACGAGACACAGCGCAGCCTAGTGCATGGTAGATGCAGTAGGCTAGTGTGTAGAGAGAAGAGAGGAATAGAGAGGAAGATGAGAGGTGAGCGTAAGCGCGAGGCGGGAGCGAATGACGCATGGTTGTTTTTTGTGAAGTACGATGAATTAGTCGTTTCACGCGATAACAAAGGGGTTGTGTTATAACGTCAGACTTCGTAATGGTGTATAGTTATTTTTTTTGCGTTGACATGAAGGAAAGCGTTACACGTAAAGTATACTGAAATTGTCGTTTTGTGTGAGCATTAAACTTCGTAAAGTGATGTGGTTATTTTTTGCGCAGAGACAACTATACTGAAGTAGTCATTTTATATGACAAAAGTAAAAATAAAAAATCGTCCTAGACTTCGTAAGGACGTGTAGTTATTTTTATTGTCACATAATCTAATTAGTTCATTTTTAATTCTACGGTTATTCTAGTATTAATCTAATTAATTATTATTATTTTTAAATTAATTTATTCTATACTAGTACAGTTCTACTTAATTGCATATAAGTACTGGTTCTATTTTTTGTTTTATCAGATTTCTTCTTAGTTGTCTTGAATTCTTTGAAAACCTTTTCATAGTTTATTAGTATAGTTTACTTCTTTAGAAACTTTTAATTAAACGTTTTTTAGTTGTTTATCTTTTTCCTTGAATTATTCTACTCAACTTAAGTTTATTTTAAATGTTCTTGTGTTTTTGAAAATCTTTTTATTATTTTTGGTACAGTTTTTGTAAATCATTTAGAAATGTCTTTTTGTATTCCTACTTAATTTAGGAAGTACATATTTTATTTCTACTAATTTTAGAATTCTTAATACCCCGTACTAATATAGTTACTACTGTTTTTCTTAATTATTGTATCTTTAAATTATCTTTGTAAAAATTATGTTTAGCTTTATCTATAGTCATTCCACCTTTACGTTGAAATTGTTCTTTGTTTAATGTTATGTTTTTTCTTTTGTTCCCTTGTACTGATACCATGTTTCCGATGTCTTGGAGTCCTATAGATAATTCACGATAATTGTATCTCTTGTTAACCTTGTTCGATTCGTAATAGATTACTTTTGCAGTGAATTGAATTGTGTCACCTATGAAAAATCTATTGTCTAATAAAATTCTATTAAACATTGCTTCTGTGACTAGGATATTAACATGTTGACGAAAAGGTATTTTAGAATTAAGTTCTCTCACATTATGAAAACAAATCATAGGAAAACATTTTACATGTTTCTTTGGACTCCTACCTAACTTTGACAACCCTGTTACAAACTCTTTAAACTCTGTTGTGTCTAATTTTAATGAAATGTGTAATGCCTCAATTAACCAAAGCAATAGTTCTGGTGCCCCAATTCTGTTATACATTATCATGGCACTTGTGTTTGGTTTATGTTTGTAGCCTTTAACACCATTTGTGTTTTGTGAAATAGCCCAAAATACAAAATGTTCTCTCTGACATGACCACCATCTCTCGTCTGTCTGACCAAATTCCATATCAAACTCATGGGCAATTGGTGCATCAGGTTCTAGCCCAAACAATGCTTGTGCAAATTGAATTGTTGTTAAATTAGTATTTTCCATATGTTTCTAATCACTTTCTAAACTTGTCAAGGAGTTGTTCACGAGTCAGTCCTTCACATGCCAAATACTTCATTTCTTTTAATGCTTTACCCAACTCTTGTCCTGTGTAACCTAACTCAATCAATTCTTTAGATGTTAGATATTGTCCTTTAACACTTTTAATAAATTGGATGAACTCTGACTTTTCTTTTTCAATATCAATACCTGTATCTAATGAGAAAATATCGAATATCACACTAATCATGGAGTCATCGAATTTTTGACTTACCCATGCTTTTGCTAATTCGTGAATAAGACAATCTCCACAAACAAACTCTTGAATATCACTCATGAAATATAATAACTCAAGACACTTCTTAGATTTATGTGTAGTCAATTCAAAAGAACTATCGCATTTCGCTAAATATGCCATACACATTTCAACATCGTACTTCTTAGCGACTTTATCAATACTTCTATATTCCTTAACCAACTCAATTCCAATACTCTTTAAAATATCGAAATAGACAGAAGGAGTGCCTTTTGTAAATGCTTTGTAAGTTTCCTCTTGAATACGCTCCTGAGGTAGATGCGTTACATCAATTTTCTTACATAGTTCTAATGTCTCTGGTGCAACAGTGAAGCCAAATCTTGAGGCAAATTGTGCAGCACGGTATACACGCAATGCATCTTCTGAAAACTTATCTGACGTATGGCGAATAATCTTATCTTCTAAATCTTTCATACCTTTATGAAAGTCTAAGATTGTTCCATCTTGTGTGTCCATCATTAAAGCATTAATCGTAAAATCTCTACGCTGACTTGCTTTTTCTTCACCGATGAATGGGTCTACTGCAATCTCAAAATCAGTATGTTTTGTACCAATTAATTTTTCAGTACGTGGAAATGAAAAGTCAATGTCTTGTCCATCAAGAACTGCCTTATATACACCGAATGCTTGACCACATAACTTAATATCTAAATCAAAACTCTTACATGTATCAAGGAACTCTTCTTCTGTAATGTAATGAATCTCAATATCAATATCCTTGTTTTCTTTACCTAAAATCATATCTCTTACGTAACCACCAACATAATATGTTTTAGCACCTTTATCTGATAATGTTTTTAGAAAGTCTTGTAGTCTTGTCATGGCGTACCTCTCTTTTACAAGAACTATATTATCATATCTATTAAAGTTTGTAAATAAAAACTAGGATATTTCACCTAGTTTAATTAAACAATTCTTGATTTCTTGTCAATCTCTCTAAATTCTAACATTAAAGGAACAATCTTTTCTAGTTTGTTTCTCTTGATTTGCTTTTCTGTTAAATCATTGATTACAGAAATATGTTGGTAAATTACTTCCATATTATCTAGTTTTTCTTGGTTTGTTGTATCAATTTTTGCTAAATAGTACATTGCTGAAACAGAGTCGTGGTTTCTGTATACTGCATGATGTTCAGAAATAAACTCCTTACAGATGAACTTACCCAAATCATGATACTTAGAGATTTCTTTTAATTGATTTGTCTTAGAGTTCTGAACACACATTAAGATATGTTCATTAATGCTTTCCTTATGGTTTAGGTTGTCATGAGGTAAATTACCCATAAACTCATGTCTGAACTCGTTAAAGTTGTTTCCATACACCTTTTCGATTTTATCACAATCTACACTGATACGTGGTACTTGAAGTGTCTTATACGATTCAATAACATCTGAAATAGTCTGACCATTATTTCCATTAAAGTTATGAATTAACATTGATAATGGTTGTAGGAAACATAATGCGATTACTTCCGCTTTACTTTGTACACAAGTATAAATACCACGTCTTGTTCTTCTCTTTAAATTCTGATTGTCAATATAGAGTGCTGTCTTAGTATCGTCATCTAAGAATTTCTTAACTTCTTGAATATCCAACTCGTTAATTGACATTGTTTCATTATTTAATTGCTTTTGTACATAGGTAGTCTTACCTGAACCATTCACACCGATACAAATATAAATTTTCTTCATCTTGGACCACCCCTCTTTACTTTATAATTATAAATTAAAGAAGGCTATCTGTAAATAGCCTTTTGTCAATTATTTTTCATTACTTGGTGCATTATGTGTCAATAAATCACTGATTGAGTATGCATATCCATCAATCATCTGGTTGGATATTTCTGTGGCAATAGGTACTTTATGTATGCACAGATATATTTTCTCTTCGTTAATATTGCCAGAGTTTCTATAAAATAACGTATATGAATCATTACTGTCTTTTCTGATACCAACCAATTTCTCTTCTTCTATAAACCACTCTGCAATTTTTGTACGTTCTTCTAGTGTTGTATCTATAATAGATGAGTCAAGTTGCTCTAGTCTAGTTAAAACTTTCTTTGACAGTTCTGAATACACCTTTTCACCGAAAACAGGCTTTGTACACATACCTGTAATCATAAAGTGCAACAAGAACATGAGAACAAATAAAAAGATTCTCAAGGCAACATCCATATCATCTATCAAGAGGTGATAATACAAATAACTTGCTGGAAAACCAACTATCAAAAACACAATAAGAAATCTAGACCAATACACATCTAATCGAAATAAATATTTAAAAATTAATTTCTCTTGTTTTCTTCTTGACAACAAGTCTTCTTTAAATTTCATCTTTTTATCAATGATTTTTTCACCATCTCTTGTAATTCTTAACATAGTATTAAACCTCTCTTTGCTATTTAATTATAATACCATTTTATCTATATGTAAACAAAAAGAGAGAAATTTTGTTTTCCTCTCTTACAATTAAATACCACAACGCATCATAGTGAAAAGGTAGAATTGAGTAATAATTTCTCTAATAACACTCAAAGCATCAGCCTCTGAATTAAATGTTTGTGTTGTTGGACTCTTAATCTTCTCCTCAAATTTGGCCAACTGGAAAGTCAGTGAATTTTTGTCTAAATCTACTACAAAGAAGATACCTAAGTTGTCTGAAAATCCTGATACGAAGAATTTAATTTCTCCTGTTGCATCTACTCCATCATACATTACTCCTAAACTTAATTGCGTAATAGAATCATCTAGTTTTACTAATTGTAAGAATAATTCCTGTTTATTCATTTTATTATATTCCTTTCTTTATTATGTGTTCTCTTTTATTTCAAAATACTTAAATTCTTTCTTTAAACGACTATATTGTTCTTTTATACTCTTAATGAGTTTTGCAGGTGTTTTTGCACTATAATTATCATTTAACTTTAATTCTTCTAAAGGATATTCCCGCCATATAAAAAATTCAAACCAATATGGAATATCCCAACCTTCATGAACAACGATTTCAAGCAATGTATTGTTATTTAATTGACATTTAAGATACAGAAAACCATCATATTGAGTGTCATCACATGCTTCAACTTCAAACAAATCACCCAGTTCTTTCTTTAATAATTTTGCTAATTTTTCTTCTTTCATTAGTCCACCACCTTTTTTATTAAAATTATAGATAAACCTATTCCTAAAACTAAACCTAATCCGATTAATGCTACTTTTCTATTTCTCATGAATTTATTTCCTCTCCACTATATATTCTTTATTTTTAATACTATATTCTGCGAACAACCATTCTTCAATATATTCCCTTATGTTTTCCGTGTTATCTGGAATATGAAGTTGTTTTATAAAATTTAAATCTTTCACCGTTATAATATAATCCATTAATTTTGAGTCTCCTGTTTAACAGAGAAAATATCTGAAACCTTATAAATAATATTTTCTCTATCGATAGGAGGAAAATCTACATCGAAACCTATCTCATGAAGCACAAGTTTTTGATTTTTATCTTCAGGAATTTCTTTAATTCCATAAATTTGATTATTAAACTTCATTATGTAAAAAAAATCATTTTTGTAGAGTTCACCTAAACCTTTAACTTGTAAGAGACCTGATGCAACTTGAAAATTATGTAAGTCGAACAATTCATAAATGAAAAATGAAATCATCGCAAATGAAACAATATGTTTATACTCAAATTGAAACAACAGGCTTAAACAGTAACTAATTGTTCCAATAATACTTATAGCGATTAAATTATAAATGGTAAAAGGAGTCAATTTCTCCCATACTGACTTTTGCGTATATAATTCCATTCCTAATTCGTTTCTTTCTTTTTTGAGTTCTTTTAAATTGTTCATAAGACACCTCTTTTTATTATTATACAACTTTTATGATTTTCTGATATATAAATTTAGATATTGAAATTAATAAGGTTTAAGAATTTTAGTAAAAAACCGATATATAAAATTAGAATAGTTAAAAATAGGTTTTAATTGTTTTGAACTAGACAACCACAAATAATTTAAAACATTTAATGATATTTTAAAATTTCTTAAATAAGAAAAATTGATATATTAGTATAACTAGAAAGCTATTGAAAACAATTGAAGTTTCATTTCATTACAATTTTCACAATTTTTCTAAAAATTAATTCATGGCGAGAACGTAAAACAGCGGCCTACTGTACCACTTTTACCGCTGTAAAAAGGTGAAAAAAGAAGAAGCTGTATAATCTATCAGTTTTAATGATTTTGAGTGCGAGAATGCATCTCGCATCACTTGAGAAAATATAAATTATATATCATCTTACAATTAAAAATACAAAAGTCAAAATGTGATTTTATATTGCGGGAGGCATTCTGATATATATAATAGAGAATCTTTTTGAAAATATGAGATTCATTACTAAATTGTTGTAAAATAATAAAGTAAAGACGAAAATAATTTTTTCGATATATATAATATAAATAACAAGGAAGGAGGCATGAGTTATGCCAACAAAAAATAATAAAAATGTAATTGATGCCTCTAAGATTTGCGCAAACGATGAGACAGTAAACAATTTAATTACAAAAGAATTAAACGGATTTACTGAAATTGAAAATCTACAAGAGATGAAACAAATAATGAATGGACCATTCATGTCATCTAACATGCATAGAGGAACCGTTATGGGTGGTAGTTATGAACCAATTGTTGCAACATTGTACACTGGTATAGGGTATAAGAACATAGTGTGTGTTTTTGATGACTTTACATTAAATAATCTAAGCGATGAAGATAAAGCGCATTTATATGTAACTAATGCTATTTATGCTACTTCTAAATCAAAATTATTAGAATCATCAAAACAATACGCAAAAGATAATAATTATGACTATTGTAAATTTTCTGACACTGATACTAGCTACACGATGACTAGTGCTGACTTTGATTGTTACTATAAGGGTACAAAACTAGCAACACAAACATTAGAAATTAACGCAAAAGCTATTGTAGGACGCAACAAAGAAGATATTCGAGGATTTAGTAGTTATAACATTGATATTGATAATGTTGATTCAACAAGAGCAAAGAATCTTATTGATGACATTAATAATGGTATAGTTCCTATTCCTACAATGATTGTTAAAACAGGAACTGGTTTACATGTATGGTACATCTTCACATCCCCAATCGCAACTAAGAACGATAAGGAATTGCAAAAATATCAGACGATGATGAATTTGTTTACACGTAAGTTTACACATAATCCACGTTATTGTGGTAAGGAAGAAGAAACTGGTTCTTTCCAACATGACCTACCTATTGGTCAGTTAATGCGTGCGGTTGGTAACATCTATGACAAATATGAAGGATGTAACTTCCCTATGAGAGGCTATACATCAGGTATTTATCATGATTTTAAGGCATTAAATGAGTGGGCTGATATTCCTGAAATTGAAATTAGTAAGAAATCATCAGTAATTAAATACGATAGTAAGAAAGCACGTAGATTATCATCAAGAGAATATCAAAGATTACTTGATAGTTTATTGACAGAATCTGTAGGACACAGAACACGTCATAGAAATATTCTATTCTATCACATGTTAGTTGAAGGTGGAATGTCTTTTGAGAGAGCCTTAACTGCGATTAATAATATAATTGATGAAGTAAATAGACAATATCCTGTTGAAGGTAACATGCTTCGTAACTTAACTGCAAATGAAGCACGTAAATTTGACCCTAAGAGTAATGAATTTGACATTAAATATTATAATAAGTACTTAAGTACAAGTGCAATTGTTAACAGTCAGATTTATAAGAATCATATTAAACAAGAAAAGTACAGAACTGGTTTAAACAATAGCGACAGTATGAAGAAGGTTTGTCAAGAAACTGTTCGTAATATTGAATTGCGTGCAGAATGTTTATTGTACGCTATTGTAAATAATTTAAATAATGACAGAAAGAATAAGTCTGGTGAAGCCATTTATCATGGACAACAGTGTATTGTCAATGGTTACGATTTTACACCTTTTGTGATGGCTCATAGTACAACTTATAATATTGGTACTGACAGACGTATGATGCGCCCTGTTAAACGTTCTTACGCTATTATCGATAGTCCAGAAACAAATCGTCATAAAATTGTATTAACTAGAATTTTTGAGTATTTAAATGGTAATACAATTCAACGTATAGGTTCAACTGATATTTATAGTAACCGTCAGGAATTAATCCATAATTTATTACTTGCTTCAACATCACAAGAAACAAGAGATGAGTTCTATAATCGTTACTCAGGTGTAACAGTACCTATTAGATACACAATTCAAAGTGAAGAATTATACAGAGAAATTAGAAACTACTTTAACATTTTACTATCATTAGCACACCATCATTTTAATAAGATTAAAGAGGGTGTGAGGGGTGAACGCGCTTATATTACAGGTAAACTACTTACAGAAAACTATAATAAGGTTGATGATGCAATTAAACGTATATTAAAATTATCAAACGATTTCAACACAAAGCGTGAAACAGTTGTCAAGAAAGGCGTGAGTGTAGATTTAATTAATGCAATTAATGCTACTAATAATAAATCATTAGCATTTGTAGGTACTAGAGAAACAGCAGCACAAGAAATTGCATCTAACGAATTATATGCAATGCTATTAAACTTTACAGATAATAAGATTAATATGTCAAGTCGTTTTGATGAATATGAAAATATTTTAAATCATATTAATACTACAAACGTTGAGTTAACTTTTGATAACGTATTCAACCTTTGGGTTGGTATCAGCATGTTAAACAGACAAGCGAAGAAGGAAGAGGGTCAGTTCGTGAATGAACTAAGTAGACGCCTAGACCGTCTTTACGCTCTATTACCAATAATTCAAAGAACAGATGATTTAATCAGACGTCTAATTCACAAAGGCAAAGGTGGAAAGTTAAGACTTCATGGAACATTTATGTATATGTGCTTTATGCGTCATCACTTAGGTTTCTTAGACATGTTACCACCAGATGTTGGTTTCCCATTCGCTACTGCTTATAAGTACACTGGATTAGAACTAACTAATATTGGTAGACAATTCTTAGAGTACAATAACAGTATGAATAATGTTGCAGAATTAACTTACCCAACATACGATACAAGGACAGGTAGAAGAGGTTATGCTAGAAGATGGTTTACGGACCGTGATTACATGATGGAACTTGCCAAGTATTACAGTTTAAGCGGTAAATACAGAAGTGACGAAGAAGTTATGTACCTAGCAAAGAAATTAGCAATCTTCCTTTGCAAGAATGATTATCGTTTTAAAGATATTAGAGATACAGAAATTAGAGCAGAACTATTATCATTATTAAAATCTGAAACATCAGATTATCTAAATAGACTACATGATAACGCTGTTAGATTTAAACAACAGAACGAAGTATATGTTATCTTTGAAGATAATTATAATGAAGAAGTTTCTATTGAGAATAGTGAAATAGATGGTAATACAGAATTATTAAATGAAACTATTAACATAATCTTAGATGACGATGAAGAAGAAGATGTATTTGATAGTCTTGAAGAAAATAATCTGTGGACCTGACGATACCCTTATTGGCACTCAATCACGTCTAAAACAGTATAATATTAAAACAATAGGCTAAAATTACGTAAAAAAATGACTCGCTAGTTAAACTTCTAGTGAGCTTTTATTTTTATCTGAGTGAAATATCCTCTCTATGGTAATTATAATATTGTAGCCGTGGTGTTGCAGTAGTGGAACTAGAGAAAAAACTAATACTACTATTACTATTACTGTTATATTCTTTTATTACTAATAAATTAGATTTATTTAAAGTTCTCATGTAATTACTCCTGTTCTACTTTACTGCTTTTAAATTTAGTTTAGTTAAAAATTTAAGACTACTGTTTTATTAAAATTAATTTAATTCTATTATTTTGGTTTTAGTTTAGACTTAAACTAATTTTTTATCTACAGTTATTATATCAAAAAAAGACTCTAACTGTATTTAAACTATTCTAATTAAGACTATAGTTTTATTTTAAACTCTTTTACTCTAAGAACACTTTTAAGTTTAAGTTCTTTTTAAACTATTGTTTTATTATAAACTCTTTTAGACTATTACTATTTTTAATTTAAAAATTTTAATAATTCTTTTACTTCAATTAAATTAAACTCTTTTTAGTTTATTTAAAATTTCTTTAACTCTACTTAATTTTTCTTTTAACTTAAATAGACTGATACAAGCGAGAGCGCGACATTAAATTTAGAATAGAACTGTATCTAAGCACACAGAAAGTGTTCGAATGATAAAGATTTTTAAAAGAGTAGAAATATCTTAGAAATGTAAAAGAATTCACTAAAGCGCTCAAAAAAGACTTGAGTTATTTTACCCAAGTCTAGAGCTCTATTTTTGATTTTACTTGAACATAATCATGTTCTGAACGCCTTCTTTTACAATATCAGTTGCTGTTCTTGTGAAGATTCCGTTTTCACCGAAGAGTATCTCAGCTCCGAAAAGGATTACTGCTACTAGAATAGCGATACCAATATGTTGTAAAAGAGAACGGAATGAGCCACTGAATGCATCTTTGATTACAATGATTACGATTACTGCGAAGAAAATCCAAGCAAGGTAGTCGTGTACAAAAATAGAGTACAGTCTCTGGAAGCTTCCAACGTTTAAGATTAATTCTAACATGTTAAAAATTTTTCCTTTCTCTATAGTAGATATATCAGAAAAGTGAAGTGTGGTATAATAATTCTAGAGAGGTACGAGAGATGAGTATCAGTTTAGAAAAGTTTGATGATGTAATTGAAGAGATTATTGAAAAGAGAGAGTACGTAGAGAATTCTTCAAGATTTCTAAATTACATTTTAGAGAAGAAGTTTTATGAAATTATAGAACCGATTCAGAGAATAGTTGTTAGAAGAGATAAGTCTTTAGAGTTCTGTGATTATAAGTCTGGGACTATTGTTTTAGATGAAGATTTCTTATATGTTTTTTATAAAGAGAAACCTCTATTATGTTTTACTTTTGATAATGAAGAAGGTAAGAACGTTATTAGAGTTCTTGTAAATAGAACTAGAGCATTGACTGAAGAAGAGTTAGATGTTTTAGAGAATTTATTAGAGAAATTGGATTTAAGGATTTCAGAGAAGTATTTTAAAATTAAAGAGAACAGAGGAGTTTTAAGTTAATTATGACTATATTAATTTTATGCGAGAAACCTTCTCAAGCGAGAAACTATGCCTTAGCGATGAGTGGGAATAAAAATAATGTTGACAAGAAATTCAAATATAAAGGGAAAGATTTTATTATTGTTAATGCAAGAGGACATCTTTATCAGTGGGCTGATATTGTGGACATTGCTGGAAAAGATTATGAGAAATGGAAATTAGACTCTTTACCTTGGAATTATAAAGATTTTAAATGGAAGAGAGTTATTGGTAAAGATTGTAGAGATGTAGTTAAAAACATTAAGGATAAAGCGAAAGAGTGTAGTGAGATTTGGATTGCTACAGATAATGACGAATCCGGTGAAGGTGACGTTCTCGCTGCAGAAGTAATTCTAGAGAATAAATTAGATAAAAATAGAACTTTACGAAGATTGTTGCATGTATCAGAGAATGAGAGAGATATTATTAAAGCTTTAGAGAATCCTATTTTAATCGAAGACTTAGAAAAATATCCACCTTATCAAAAAGGTTTATTTAGAAGTAAATGGGATTACTTGTCTATGCAGGCAACTAGAGTTTTAACTTTAAATAGTCCTATTAGAGCTGTATTGCCTACAGGAAGATTAAAAGGTGCTATGATTAGTTTAGTAGGAGCTCAAGAGAATTTAGTTAATAATCATAAATCAGTGTTCTTTTTTCAAAATAGATTTAGAGATGATAATGGTAACATTTATGTTAATGAAAAAGAACCTAAGTTTGATGAAGAGAGTAAGGTTCCTAATAAGTACAAAGAATCTGATGTTAGATGTATTAAGAAAGAGATGAAAAAGAGTGGGCCTCCTAAGATGTTAGATTTAGCTTCATTATCAGCAACTCTTGCAAGTAGAGGTTATAAACCTGCTAATGTTTTAAGTACTTATCAGAAGATGTACGAAGACTCTGTTGTAAGTTATCCAAGAACAGATGATAAGACTATCACCCTAGAACAGTTTAGAGAGCTCTTATCTATTTCTCATGATATAGCCAAAGTAATAGGTGTAGATGTTTCTCTATTGACACATGTGAAGCCTAGAAGCAGTCATGTGAAGGAAGAAGGTTCTCATGGTGCTAATAGACCTGGAGTTAAGGTACCCAAGTCATTGAATGCTGTTGAAATGAAGTATGGGAAATTAGGTGTAGCGATTTATGTATTATTAGCGAAGAGTGCATTGTCCATTTTAGCAGAGGACTATGAGTATGAACAACAGACAGGAGAAGTTGTTGATTACAAAGAATTTATTGCAAAAGTTAATATTCCTAAGAAATTAGGTTGGAAAGCGGTATATGGACAAGATTTAGATGATGAAGAAGAATCTAGTTCGAAGGGAATTGGTAAGAGAGCGAAACCTTTTGTATATAAAGGTGAACCACCTAAACCAAGTAAACCAACTATGAAATGGTTGATGAAACAGTTAGAGAAGTTTAATGTAGGAACAGGTGCAACAAGAACTAGTACTCTATCTCAGATAACTAGTGAAAGTGCTAAATATCCATTAATGACGAATAAGAAAGGTTTATTGTCATTGACTCAATATGGTTCTATCGAATATCAGTTATTGAAGGACACTTTATTTGGTGGTGTCAAGTTAACTGAACATGTCATGAAAATTATGAAGTCAATTGGTGAAGGTAAATTTGAGTTAATTGATAAACATTTAGATGAGATGAGTAAGATTATTTCTAACGAGATGCCGATTGTGAGTAAGAATAGAAGTGATATTAAGGTTGAAGGTACTTCTCAGAAGAAATTCGAATCGAAACCTAAACAAGAGGCTAAGACCTCAACCGGTGAGAATGTTAAATTTAAAGATGAATGGAACGGACATAAGTTTACCGAAGAAGAGTTAGAGAAATTGCTCGCTGGTGAGACGATAGACATTTTCGATAAAAAGTTTAAGAACAAAAAAGGTCAAGAGTACGGGGTAAGAGGTAAATTTGATTGGCAAGAATATAAAGGACACAAATTTTTCGGCTTTAAAATGATAGAGTTCTTAAATAAGTGAAAAATTTAAGATTTTAAAAAGTGGTCAGGATGAGAAACAGCGGCCTACTGTACCACTAAAACAGCCTTAAAACTGTTAAAAATGAAGAGGCTGTATAATCTATCAGTTTTAGTGGTTTTAGTGGCGAGAACGCTTCTAGCATC
>ERZ773212.211-NODE-211-length-30889-cov-4.210936_pt1 | contig 30889 bp, 23 predicted proteins | sample MGYA00581005_ERZ773212 | MGnify/ENA primary metagenome ERZ773212 (study PRJEB29015, sample SAMEA2738154) | human oral metagenome | biome: human oral; feature: human-associated habitat; material: saliva | place: China | collected 2196 ... | reverse complement strand
TCGACTTGCATGTGTTAAGCACGCCGCCAGCGTTCGTCCTGAGCCAGAATCAAACCCTCCACACAAAAACCGTAGAAAGCCCAACACAGGCCCACAAAAAAATAAAAAAACAACGAGCAAAACCACACCCCACCACAAAGCAGAGCGCAGCCTCACACAAACAAACACCCACACCACACCACCCCAACAGGCAGCACAACATGAGCATTCTACTGGCAATCAAAAACCCAACCAAAAACCACACCCCACAAAAAACAAAGGGCGCAGCCTTCAATCAGACCACAACTTACAAAACATATAAGCATAAAAGTAGTACAAAACACGCTCTTGAGTTCTCAAACCACCACCACACACACCAGAACACACCCCCACACAGGAAGCACACCCCAACAGGCAGCAACAAAAAACAATACACCCCCCACCCCACCCCACACAACCCCGGCGTGTCGCACACACCACACCACCACATATATGCATACGCCCCAGATATGCATCTGTGTATCGCTAACCCGGGAAAATCCGCATAGATAAAAACCAGCTGAGGAAATCAATAGTACCGATGCCCTATAAAAGCCCTATAAAACCAGATTCAAATCCGCAGTCGGAAAATATCTTATAAAGAGAATAGCGAGCCATCTTGCTAATGTATTGAAGTGAAATTCTAAAACTTAACTATCAGAATATTGAGGAGGATACATGCCTGCATCCCAGATTACTGATATTCCAGGCACCGTTCTGTATACAAGGGATCCCCTGTATATCCCTCGCGTTGCTGCGGTCCACGATATGTGCGGCTACGGCAAATGCTCGCTCACTGCTGCGATCCCTATCCTGTCAGCTGCCGGCTGCGATGTCTGCCCTGTGCCTACAGCCCTGCTTTCCGCCCATACGCGGTATAAGACTTATACTTTCCATGATACGACCGATATCCTTTCTGATTATATTGATGCGTGGCAGAAAGAGGATGTCAGCCTTGATGCAGTCTATTCCGGTTTCCTCGGCAATGCTGAGCAGGTAGATCTTATTAAACGCTTATACAGTGAGTATCCCAAGGCATTGCGCCTCGTCGATCCGGTAATGGGCGACGGCGGGCAGCGGTACCCGACATATACACAGGAGTTATGCGATGCGATGGGCCGTCTGGCAGATGGTGCAGATATCCTCATGCCTAACCTGACTGAGGCTTCTATCCTTATCGGGACGGAGTATCCCGGTCAGGACCTTACCGATCCCCAGGTAGACGAAATCCTCCGGGACCTTCTGGACCTTGGGGCGAAGAACGTTGTCCTTAAAGGGATAGACAGGGATGACGGCAAGCTTCGTAACTATGTCGTCAACAAGCAGGAGGGAGTGGATCAGAAAAAGGAGCTGGCACATGAAAAGCTTCCATTCATGATCCACGGGACCGGCGATGCTTTTGCTTCGGCATTATGCGGGGCAGTTATGGCAGGGCGTTCCCTTCCCCAGGCAGCTTATATTGCTGGTGAATTCGTGCGTAATTCTATGGTCTCCACCAGGAACCAGCCCCACTTTGAGGAGCGCGGTGTCAGTTTTGAGCTCAACCTCAAAGAATTAACAGACCTGTAAATGATGCACAAGCGGATACGCAAAAGCTGAGGCCTGTATTATCATCCTTACGCGCGTATCCGCAGCTTTCCACAGCTATCATACTTTTCCACTGATTGATACACATACAAGATTAACGGTTTTTGAGGCGTGTTCCCTATTCGACCACATTGCTGTTTTAATTCGCCTTGGCTGCCGGCATTGTGGTGAAGTAGATGTATGACTCAACCAGTATTGCAAAAATCGCACAATAAGGCGGTATATCCGGCAAAGTACCGCGAAGGGCCCGCGAACAGCCCAATAGCTTCTATGACGCCTCATGAGCTCGGACGTTATGGAGAAAATATCGCCTGTACCTATCTGAGGGAACATGGTTACGTGATCCTTGACCGTAACTGGTCCTGCAGATACGGGGAACTTGACATAGTAGCGGTCTTCCCATACGAAAACGGCAGGAAAACGCATACAACTATTATCGAAGTAAAAACACGCAGATGCATGCTGTTCGGCACTCCTGTTGAAGCAGTAACACCACAGAAACTCATGCGGCTGAAAAGGGCGGCATCCCTCTGGCTCGAAGCGCATCCACAAAGGATCCACCGTCCTGTAAGCATAGATGTCATAGCCATCTCCTTTGAAGATTCGCTCGTCCCGTCTATAACACACCTCAGGGAGATATGATGCCGATAGGAACATCTTTCTCCATTGGCCTGTGGGGGCTCAAAGCGTACACAATCCAGATCCAGGCACTCACAAGTCCGGGGCTCCCTGCTTTTTCCATCATCGGGCTGCCCGACACATCGCTTGCAGAAGCAAGGGAAAGGGTCAAGTCAGCATGCATGATCGCCGGGTTCACATGGCCGCAGACACGTGTAACCGTTAACCTTTCCCCTGCATCAGTCCCGAAAAGCGGATCTTCTTTCGATCTTGCTATCGCTGCAAGCATACTGGCATCCTCACGAATGATCGAAACGCAGACCCTCGGCAATTCCCTGGTCGTCGGCGAATTGAACCTTGACGGCAGCGTTATGCCGGTGCGCGGTATTCTGCCTATGCTTCTGCATGCGAAGCACAGCGGGATCAGTACAGTTTTTGTACCGCAGGATAATATTGAAGAAGCGAAACTGGTGCAGGGCCTGGATATTATCGGTATTTGCCATATTGCGCAGTTTATCCTCTGCTGCAATCCGACAGGCACATTAAGGAAAACTATGCGCAAAAGGTACGGCCCTCTATGTGACTGTACCGATCCTGCACAGGATAGACGGTGGGCTGATGTCCTTCCACAGACAGGCAGCCGGAAAGCATTGTCCGCACTTATTGATGACAGGTACGTCGAAGAAGAACAGCTTGATTTCTCCCAGGTAATTGGACAGACCCAGGCAAAACGCGCCCTGGAAGCTGCTGCAGCGGGCGGGCACCACATGATTATGACCGGACCACCGGGAGCAGGGAAAACCATGCTTGCTAAGAGGCTTCCCACAATACTGCCTCCGCTTACTGAAGAACAGAAACTGGAAGTCGCTTCAATAAAATCTTTGTGCGGCACGCTCCATAAAGATATCCATGACCTTTTCCCGCCGTTTGAGGCTCCCCATCACACCGCAAGCACTGCTTCCCTTATCGGGGGCGGCAGCGGTTTTGCCAGCCCCGGATCAATAACCCGGGCCCATAACGGAGTCCTTTTTATGGATGAGGCACCTGAATTTTCTACCCAATGCCTGCAGTCCCTGCGGGAGCCTCTTGAGGAGGGGATCATCAGCCTCGCACGATCTAAGGGGACCACTTTTTACCCGGCCCGGTTTCAGCTCATTATGGCTGCCAACCCGTGCCCATGTGGTTTTAACTGGGGCAACGGGCAGCGATGCACATGCACTCCGCGCCAGAGGAATAAATACTGGGGCAGGCTTTCCGGACCGATCATGGACCGCATTGATATACATATCAAAGTTGATGCGCCAACACTGTCCGATATGGAAACAACACAGCTCATGTTTGCCCGGGAGGAAAAGGAGGCTGGACCGGAACCCCTTAACGGACTTTATTACTCTTCAGAGCATATGAGGGAGCGCGTTTCAGTAGCACGGCAGCGGGCATTCCGGCGATTTGAGTGTTTCCCATGGAAAACCAATGCAGCAGCACCAGGCGGATGGCTGCGCGAGAACACCCCGCGTACGGCTATGGCATATCTGCAGAAAGCCGCAGAAAAGCAGGAACTGAGTATGCGGGGAACAGACAGAGTACTGAGGATCGCATGGACTTTATGCGATCTCGCAGGTGCTTCGCAACCGGATGAAGGCCATATCCTTGAAGCCATTGGGTTGAGGACCGGAGAAACACCATGAACCAGCCCGAAGCCCTTGCCTTAGCCACCCTTGCTTACTGCTGCAACACTGCAAATGCGATCATGTACGCACTAACTGGCATATCCCCATCATCAGCCGCTGAAGTGCGGTCAGATGAACTGGCCCAACCGTACAGCGGCACACCGTCTGCCCTGGCTGCAGAGTACCCCGCTGCATCTGCCGTGCTGCTCACCGCAGGCAGGTGCGCTGCACAGAAGGCCCCCAGGATCAGCCCGCAGGAAATGGTTGTACAGCTTAAACAGCTGGCTGATGACCCAGCCAGGCTAGCACCGGTCCTGAACAGGCATATAGAAGAGATCATCTGCACGCACCGGTATAAAAACCACGATCGCGCCATAGCTTCATTCAAGGAATCCCTCAGCAGGTGGGCCGGACGGATGCGCCTGATCAATGGGCTGTCAGCAAAGGAATTGTGGACATATTTTACACAGAATAACGAATATTGGATAATTACCCCGGGAAGTTCCTGCTGGCCTGGCCAGCTCAGTGACCTCAGCCGGATAACGGACAGCACGCCTCCACTATGTTTATGGGGGAAGGGCGATCCCAATGCCCTTATATCCTGTGATTCGCCTGTTGGCATAGTAGGTTCAAGGGATTGCACCGAATATGGCAGGTCTACGGCTTTCAACGCAGCACGGCAGGCAGCGCTCCATGGGCATTGTATAGTGTCAGGAGGAGCGATGGGGATAGATGCCTGCGCACATTGGGGTGCATTAAGCGCATACCAGGATATCGGCGACCAGTGCGGGAAAACCGTTGCGATATTTGCCGGAGGCCTTAATACCTGTGGCCCGAAATGCAATTCAAACCTTTTCGATACTATATGCAGCCATCATGGGGCGCTTATCAGTGAGCTTCCTCCGGACACGCTGCCGGAAAGCTTCCGTTTCCTTATGAGGAACAGGCTTATCGCTTCATTATCACGGACACTTATTGTCGCCCAGGCACGGCACCGGTCGGGTGCGCTGAACAGCGCAACATGGGCGGCCGATATGAACCGCGATGTATATGCTGCGCCCGGCGACAATAACAAGCCGTACAACACCGGATGCAACGCCCTCATAGCAGAGGGGAAAGCAACTTTGCTGCTCTCCTCCACGGATGTATCCGGTATCTGCCACAGCGCTCACCCGCCATGCGCACGATAGCAGGCGAAACGGGGAAATGTATGCAGCCTCCTCCGGTCCGTTTTGGCAAACCTCTTTTCCTGCGATATCCATAGAATCGAAGTATGGAACAACAACGCCTTCATACTTCATTTTCTAAAATTTGTGAATACGCAGAACAATATGCGCTGGACCGTGAATCCGAAAATACCCATGATATGAGATCACACTATGCCTCTGCTGACCCCCATGATCTGCATGCCAGCGCGGCTGAATGCAGTTTCATCGCCCAGCTGGCACAGACTGTGGATGCCCGGACGGTTATTGCTATCGGCTCGGATAATGAGATGGAAGTGCAGTATCTTACAGAAACCCTTCCGTCCGGAAGCCTTATCACAGTCGTCAATGCACATTCAAAAACAGGTCCAGGCATGCGGAACAGCTACAGCCCTGCCCGCAGCAGCACTAATAATGTTAAACTCCGTATAGTAACCGCAGATATCAATGAATATCTTCCGCGTCTCAATGAGAATGACTACGATATGGTCATACTCGGCAATGGGGCTGGCGATCCGCAGCAGATCGCTGCTGCATCATCACGGCTCCTGCGCCCGCAAGGTGTCCTGCTTATCACTGACGTCCTGGCGCTGCGCAGCCGTACTTCAAACGGCGGCGTTATCAATCCTGCCGACCGCAGCGACCACACAGTCAGTATGCGGGATCTGATTGCCCAGTTTTCCGAAGCGGAAGATTACGCCTCAGTCCTGCTGCCTGTCGGCTCCGGGATACTCTTCTGCACAAGGCAATAAGATGCAGGGCACACAGGCATAAAACAGTAAATACACGGCAGACCGGACCTGCCCGGCGGCCCCGGCCGCTGGGTGCTGGTACATGTAGCCTTCTGAAGTACCCTTTGTCAAAAGAAGTACCGCTGGCTGCTATTATCCGGCCAGCGGAGTTGTCACGATATCAACCGCCTCAGCAACATCATCAGTAAACCTGACAACCTGAGGGTCAAGCGGAGAGATCATACCATTATTCATTACTGTTGTATCAAGCCAGTCAAACAGGTCACGCCAGTAATTCCCCTCGTATAATGCGATCGGGATACGGGGGGCTTTGCGTGTCTGGATCATAGTAAGGGTCTCGAACATCTCATCAAAAGTGCCGAAACCGCCGGGGCAGATGATGATCCCCTGGGAATGCTGGAGAAACATGGTTTTCCTGACAAAGAAGTGTTTGAATGTAATAGAAGTATCTACGTATTCATTGACGCCCTGCTCATGGGGCAGTTCGATGCCCAGGCCTACGGAACGGCCGCCTGCAAGTTTTGCACCACGGTTAGCCGCTTCCATGATACCAGGCCCCCCTCCTGTGATCACTGCCTTACCTTTCCCGGCTGCAAGTCCGGCCATCTTTTCGGCCGCCTGATAGTATGGGCTTTCCGCGCCTAAACGGGCTGATCCGAAAATAGATATTGCCGGGCCGATATCCGCAAGGGTTTCGAACCCTTCCCTGAACTCATCGGCAATCCCGTCGATCCAGGCCTGGGCGTTTTCCAATTTTACCCCCGAATAGTCTGCCTCTGTCATCGTGCACCAAGCCTTTCTGCACTTCTGCAATTATTACCTGCTAAGCCTTACGCAGGCTCTTACCGTATTTTTAATTCTGTATTAATACCATTCGACCTGTATATTGTACTCTGGTTCGGATACCTGTCAAAGCTTCCGGCATCAACCCAATATGCATTGTCTCCCTGCTTTGCCTCAGGCAACCCTGCGGTCCGCATGCTACCCTTCCCTGCTGAATTCCATATCTTTGAGCGCCAGCTCCTCTTTTCCCTGTTCAAGGTCCCTGCTGTAGCGCGAAGACTGGTTATGCAAAAGGACAGCAGCGATACCGGCGGAAAGCAGCGACCCTACGAGGACGCCGAAGCGCGCCTCATTTTGAAGCAGCACATGTTTATAGGCAAGCGATGCCATAAGGAAAGCCACGGTAAACCCTACTCCGCAGGCAGTCGCCATAGGGATAAGGTCCCTTACTTTCAGCCCGGGTGCAAGTTTAAGCCTGAACACGTGGGTAGATAGCCATGTAGCTGCAAGCACTCCAAGAGGTTTACCGAGGACAAGGGCAAGAATGACCCCGTACACGATCGGGGAAAGCAGAAATGACATTCCTGACGCGCCGGTAAATGAGATGCCTGTTGCAAAAAAAGCGAATACCGGTAAAGCCAGAAGCGCGGAAAATGGCTGAAGCTTGTCATGATACCGCTCAGCACGCGGAGTCTCCTCGTCGAACACGGGCTGCGCAGGTGTCAGAAGCCCGACGAGCACCCCGGCCAGCGTGGGATGGATCCCCGCTTCAAACATCATGACCCACGCAAGAAGGCCGACACCGGCAACGATAATCCATGGGACACGCTTCATACGCACAAGGAATGACCATATCACTGCACAGGCAGCAACCCCGGCAAACCAGTACCACGCATGGAGGGAAGAATAGAAAATGGCAATAATGATGATACCCAGAAGGTCATCAACTGTAGCCAGCGTCATAAGGAAGGCGCGGATTGACCCCGGCAGCGACTTGGCAAAAATCGCCAGGATCGCCAGCGAAAACGCTATATCCGTAGCAGTGGGGACAGCCCATCCCTGCGCAGCAACAGCAAAACCCACACCGTGCACCAGGTCCAGATGCGTGCCTGCACAGGCAGCGCCAATGAAAATCACAGGGGGAAGAAGCATGCCTCCTACCGCTGCAAGCATGGGCACAGCGGCCGCTTTAGGGTTTGACAGGGAACCGGTTGACAGCTCCTGTTTAAGCTCCAGGCCCACGACAAGAAAGAATATCGTAAGAAGGCCGTCCTGCGCCCAATGCCCAATCTCCAGAATCAGGTTTGTGTGCGGCACCCCGATGGTATAGCCTGATAAGGCTTCGTAGACCCCTTTCGTAAGAGGCAGATTCGCCATAAGCAGGCCTGCCAGGGCGAAACACAGCATAATGATCCCCGACGCGCGGTCAGAATGCGCAAGTTTAAGGAGTATCCTCCCTGTACGGTGCAAGCGGGAATCCGCACCATCGGCAGACTCATTCTCAGAAAATCCGGGAAGCGTCACAGAGCGGAAAGGGCGGATCACTTTCTGTGCAAAACTGCTGAATGCCTTCCTTCTGCTGCGACGGCGCCCTGTTTTGGACGGCGACTGCCTCGAAGCGCTTTTATGCTGATTACGGATATTCCGCTTGTTGGATTTCCTGCTCTGCCGCCCGTGCGGTTTATGCTGTTTCGGTATCCGGCCCATGTGCGCTCCTTCCTGTTATCCGCCAACCGCTATTTTCCATCCTGCCCGGAGGCCTCCTTTAACCATAAATCATAATATACTTCACTGATACGGGACAGTACAGGCAGGGAAATAACAAAAATCCCCGCCCATTTCCAGGCAGGGACTGCATGTGCGCCAGACAGGATTCGAACCTGCAACCTTCTGATCCGTAGTCAGATGCTCTAATCCGTTGGGCTACTGGCGCATGCTGTTATCTTTCAGACAACAAACAATATTTAAGCACGATAGCAGGAGAAAACCTATACGGCGTGTTTTGTATCAGCGGGACTGCAGCTCTAACGGAAATTGGACGTCTGCCTGATGCCGTGGATTTCCTTCCCAGCCTGCCCTCCCCCGTCCGGCCGTTTCTGGTTCCTCGTAAAAGTGCCTACAAGCGACATGACATCGCGTATCTTCATATCCGGCAGATATGCACGTGTAACGGCGAGCGCCAGCTGAGGGAGCCTTGAAGAATCGGGATAAGCGATATACACATGGTTTTCTGCAGGCTGGAACTTCTTCTTGAAGAAAAGGAGTGATCGGAAACCATACGCAGGTTCAAGCATATTCGCTGTCATCTGCAGTATATGTGTCAGGCTTGCAGATTTTCCCTCAATAGGCCGGATACCGGAAAGAGGGGCTGCTGAAAGGCTGAGGAATTCGATATCGCGCATTCCGGGGTCAGCAGCCGGACCGTTGGGATTATTACTTTGCCCATCCCTCAGGCGCTCAGCCATACGTGCAATAAGGAATTCCATGATCCCGTTGATGGCATCCTGGCGATAGCGCATAAAATCAAGGGTCCATCCTATCACCCTGCCTTCGCGGTAAACAGGAAGCCAGCTTGTAACAGCCTGGACTGTACCTTCCCCATCTATCGCGTACAGCAGTTTTACGCGGGGATCCATAAGTTCTTCAATGCCGCCAAGTGTGAACTTCATTTCGGGGAGGGATTTATCTTCTGCCCACTCTTCAGAGATCGTCATAATCTGGGAACGGATATCGAATGTGGCATCCTGATATGTAGACAAAACATCAGTGATACCCTCACGTTTGGCTTTATTGATAGCGGTACGTACATCCTGCCACTTTTTGCCGGCTGTTTTCCACTGGCGCGGGTCAATGACCATTTCAGTGCCTACATCAAGGCTGTTCCATTTCAGCTCTTCCAGCCACTTCCGCTGCTCTTCATGGACAGCATAGAAAACTGGCATCCATGAATTGCTGTCGCAGAATTTAGTGAAATCAATGATATCCTGTTTGTATTCAGCAGGTTCCCCGAAGGGACCGGTAACAGTCAGGGCGATCCCGAAATTTACCCGGTAAGCAATGGCAGACCTACCCGATGCCGAAAACCAGTAATCATTACCTTCCCATGTAGCCATGAATGACATGGATTCACCGCCGGCCTCAACAAGGCCGCTTGCTTTCTGATGCTCTTTCATTCCTATGCTGCCGTGATCGGAAAACCACAGGACGAAAATAACCCCTGTAACGGTCCAGAATATGGGTCCAATAATCCCTGCAACGATGCCCGCAACCGGGCCAAGCGGGATCGAGGCTAACCGTGCCAGTCCCAAAAAGCCAATAGGCAGGTACCTGGCCATCAGCGAAATAAGGATATTCACGCTGCTGGTCTGCCCCTCAGGATAATCCGTACCATCGCCCGGCAGCGGATTGGGGGTATATTTGACCACAAGGAAATAAACAAGGCTCAGTGCAATAAACGTTGCACCGATAACAGCAGCCCCGCTATAGAGGAGTGCGGGCCGGGTACGGATATGGAACCTGCGTATCTGCGTTATATACACGATAATGAGGATAAAGGGCAGAAGGCATGTAGCTGCAAAGTTTTTCAGCGTCCCGTGCGACAGAGCCCTGCCCAGCTGAGCCTGCGCCTGTTCCCCATATGCCAGGCTTTCCAGAAGCACAGGAAGTACGAAGTAATAGACTTCGGAAAGGATAATGATCCCCAGATTCCATACAATGGCCATATGGACAGCAGTCCTGCGCCCACGGTAAATACCCCATGCGATGATGAGGGAAATGACTACCGGCAAAAGCGAGACAAGCAATACCCCGGAAAGATGGACACGCATAAAACCGTACCGCATATAACACCCTGTACTGTGCACCTGCTGCATGCATTCGGTTATTTTCGCAAAATCAGCTTGGGAGGGCCCGAGAAGAAGGCCGATATCCGACAGAGGCCCCGCGTGGATCGGCGATGTTACAGCAATAAGGGGCCCTACCGCAGCTATAACCGTAATAATGCTCAGTATCCGCCACACTTCTATTGCCTGGATAGGCTCAATAACAAAATCCTGGACAGCTTTACGGACGAACATGAAGCCGCAGGCTTGTCCGACAAAAGCCCCTATCAGCAGAACATAATCGATAGGTTCGCCCCTGTATAAAAGCCCGGCAAGTATAACAGCATACGTAAAAATATACAGCCTTCGGCGCCATAATGGGGTGATAGCAGCACCGGCAGCCATAAGCGGGCCGATAACAAGGACTCCGGGCCCATAGGACAGCGAAAGATCAAGCAATACATGCCATTGCCTGCCATGCCCCTGGATCAGGTAGCACAAAGCAAGGCCTGAGCTTAAACCGATGATGCAGCATACTATGCCGGTCGCTGCAGCCCGCAGAAGGCCAAGATGGGACTCAGCAATGCTGACAGCAAATAAGATCGTTATGACCCCAATAATTATCTGAGGGATATCGTCAACGAAGAAAATAGAAGCAACAGCTGTATACCATCTGCCTGCGATCAGCTGCCTGTAGCTGGTGCGGAAATATTCATGCCCGACATACTGCAGAAGAGGCCGAAAATTAATATGCCGAGAAATAGCAGCACGTATAACAATGTTGTACAGGAGGAAGGACACGGCAAGTGATACGGCAAGGGGGTGCTTGCCTACCCATTGGAAGCCGTCAAGGAGCAGAGCACGGGCAGGATGCCGTGAAGGATCCATAGCCTTCAAAACCTTCAGTCCCCTATGGTTTCCGTGGTCCTCGGAACTTTTGAGGCCTCCGCCTTCTCTCAATCTGTGATCCTGAGGTGCTCCATATTCCGGCCCTGCTGCCGGGACAGCGCCTGATGACGGCAGCTGTTTATTATCAGCATACTGCCTCGTGTTATCTGACATATCTGAATTCTCCATATTTCCAGCCTCTCGGCGGGTCCAGCCCCCCTGCCGGACTCCAATCCATTGTTATTGTACCGCAGTTCAGCCGTGGCCTTCCTGTCCGTACGATATCTTCACCCCATCCATATGGGTCAGCGAAGGGAAACTGCTGATACGCACAGTGCCCTGTGACAATCCGGTCTCCATGCAAAACTGTGCTAACCCGTAGTTCATGACAGCTCTTACACTGTTCCAGTCATGGCCTTTGCCCGCAACAACAACCGCATCGACTTTCATCCCCCTGGCGCTGGCCGCTTGCGCAACAGACCGCGCATTATCCTGCCCTATCTGGTCATACTGACCAGCACCGAAAAGGATGGTCTGGCTGGGCAGGCCATATTTCCGTATTGCCACCGCCGGTACATGGTCCTCGTACGCTGCACGTGAACCGCCATAAAACCTGCTGACCATTTCAGGGACAGGACCGTTGGAATGATGCGCCTCGCCCCCAATGGAAATGATATGCCCGTACAGATTATGATACTTAGGCCCGAGATGCGTTGCGCATGTGCCGCCCATTGAAAAGCCCGCGATACCCCAGGCCATTCCGGGAGGCTGCACAGGAAGGCGGGATGTGATCCAGCCTGTTACATCTCTGGTAATATATGTCTGCGCATCCCCATATACAGGGGTATCAGAACATAATGTATTATGCGAAGCATCCCCCAGATGGTCAGGTGAAACCACTATTGGCGCTATGCCATGGTGCTTTTTTGCAAATTCGTTGAGGGAATCCTGGAACCTCCCCGAAAGGAAAAACCTGTCAGGGCTGCCCGGCTGGCCAGAAAGGGCGATAAGGACAGGGAGCCTGGGAGGGTTATCGGCGAGGGCCGCGGGAGGAAGATAAACATTGGCTTTACGCGGTTTAAAATGTGCAATGCGGGCGGGGATATCAACAGTACGGACGATTCCTTCCCTGCGCAGCTTCGGCAATTTTCCCGCCTTCGCTGCTGCTTCCCATTCTTTCACTGTCCGTGTTGTGCCATGAAGCTGGTATCCCGGCATTTCAGGGAAAGCTTCAGCACCCAAAACCGACCTGATGGTCGGATACTGCCCGTAAACAGCATTCACACCTACGACCCCATAAATAAGCGAAAATATCATGAGGATAACAGAAAGCGCCTTCCTTTTCCCCCGATATGCCAGCAGAGATGCAATAGCAAACCCGAAGAGCCCCATTGCGGCTGCAACTTTAGCGATCACAAGGAGCCCCAGCTCCACCCCGAATACGACCCACACATGCGACATAAGATATGTGAGGACCCACCCGAAACCGAAGAATACGGCTGCGAACAGAACCTGCCATGCAAATGCCGCGATCCTCGGATGACGGCAGCGGGATATGAAGCTTCTGAATACGGCAGAGGCCGGAGGCTTCTGAGTATCCCCAATGCCCTGGCCTCCTCCGGTATCCCCGGCATAGGAAATGCGCTGCTCCCCCTGGGTACGCTGCCGTACAAAAAGAGGGAGGAGGCTTACCGCAAGTACTGCAACGATTACAGTTATCGATGCAGGAAACCATCCTTTGTCAAGAGCAATATCAATAAACCAGTTCCCCATTTTTTATATCCTGTTTATGCCATGCTGCCGGACATTGCGCTGCCAGTCCCATGCGCTGCATGTGCTTACCCGTCTTACAACAGATTATACCAATGGCATATCCTTCAGCATGGGCTTTCTGCCTTTTCACCTATTCCATGCAGATACGGTCCATCGGCATGGAGGAATCAATAGAAAATCCGGGTGGAGAAGGCCTGATACCCGCTTCTATAAGGTTCACGCCCAGCATGCCAATCATCGCACCATTATCTGTGCACAGCTTAAGCTCGGGGATACGGATATCGACCCCATTGCGCGCCCCGGTTTCAGCCAGCTTAGCCCTCAGCTGCGAATTGGCGCTGAATCCGCCTCCGACGATCAGCGTATCCGAGGAAAAGGCTTTACATGCCTGTACGGATTTATCGGCAAGTACTGCCGCCACTGAATCAGCCAGCGAAGCGCAGACATCATCAACAGGGATCCCGTTGCCCAGAGCACTCTGCTCTTCCAGCCACCGTGCCACTGCCGTTTTCACGCCCGAAAAGCTGAAGTCATACGGATGCCGGGCAGCAGACCTGCCCTGGGTCAGCCCCCGCGGTACCTTGACTGCGTGCGGGTCCCCGCTGCGCGCATGCCTGTCGACATAGGGGCCGCCCGGATACGGGAACCCCAGAAGCCGGGCGATCTTGTCAAAACACTCGCCGGCAGCATCATCAAGGGTAGTGCCGACGACAGAAACGGAACGCGCTACATCGCGTACATGAAGCAGCGAAGTATGGCCGCCTGAAACGATAAGGGCCAGGACGTCCTGCGGGAATACTCCGAACTGCAGCTGTGTAACCGCGATATGCCCGATAACATGGTTAACGCCATACAGCGGTTTATGCGCTGCTGCAGCGAGCGCTTTCGCCCCTGAGACCCCAACGGCCAGGCATCCGGCGAGGCCCGGGCCCGCCGAGACTGCAACAGCATCCAGATCGGAAAGATCCATGTTGGCATCCGACAGCGCCTTCGAAACAACAGGGACAAAGGATTCGGCATGCGCCCGGGAAGCAAGCTCAGGTATGACGCCCCCGTACCTGGCATGCTCATCCATAGAGGACGCCACAACATTGGACAGCGCCGTACGTCCGCGGATAACAGCGGCTGCCGTTTCATCGCATGTCGATTCAATCCCTAAAACTACCGGCTCACTCATGATGATCCTCCTGAAAATCCCCCTTACGGCCTTCAGCAACAGTACGGGCCATAGTATATGCATCAATATCTTCAGGCTGGTAATACCGCCTGCGGATACCCATAAGCTCAAACCCGTTTTTCTTATACAGGCTGACAGCGGGACCGTTATCGACACGGACTTCAAGGAGCATACGTCCGGCTCCAAAACCGGCCGCAGCCCGGTACAGCTCATCTAACAGCCTCTGCCCTCTGTGCTGGCGCTGATATTTCTTACTGACGCCAAGAGTCATGATCTGAGCGTCATCCGAATCAAACCAGAGGCCTGCATATCCGCAGATATCGCCTGACGCCCTATCTTCGTCCACAATATACATGCGTGACGGAGCCGCCAGTTCCTGTCTGATAATATCCTCGTTCCACGCCTCTTTGCCAAAAAGTTCTGTCTCAAGTTCTGCGATACGGGCAATATCGCGTTCATCCATTTTCCTGATCATGAGAGGGCAGGCCCTTCTGCTCCGGAACCCAGTGAAAGCGATATGGACGTCTGTCCCAGCCTGTGTTTCCCAGCTGATGGAATAGTAATATCAGGCCGCCGCAAATATAAAGGCTCTGTTCCGCATACATCCCCTGCCCTGCAGTGAGCCCAAGCGGTTCGAGCAAATATGCCGAGCCCCTCAGGCGACCTGTCGGACAGGCAGGTTCCCTCAACGACCTGCCCCAGGGAATCCCCGAAAATATCCCATGCGAACCTGTATTTTTTACTGCCGTTCCCCACAACATCAACAGCAATTCGGGAGCGGCCGGCCTGCGCGCATATCTCAGCAGAATGGCTGCTGAGATATGACAAAACTGAATCTGCTATATCTTCTGCTGAAGCGATATCCATAGGGATAAAAATGTCAGGGAGCGCATCGCGGCTATCCGCCGGCCGGGCATATCCGGATCCGGGACGGGCCTCACCATACAGCGCATAATACAGCTGCTTACGCCGGGCGTCATTAACAGCCAGCGTCAGATGGTACGTACCGCTATCGCCGTTATCATGGTTGCCGGGCTCCCCCTGCCTGGCCCATGACCGCCATAGGGCCTGCGGTTCCAGGATATCCTGCCCTATGATCCGGATATCCTCTGCAAAAGCAAGGGCGCGGGCAGCAACTATCCCGGCACGGAGCCCTGTAAACGGGGCTGGCCCTGTCCCCACAATAACGGTATCAAGATCACCGTAGTCCAGGCCAGCATCAGAAATGGCCCGGCCAATATTCACCTGCAGCTTTTCAACATGGCATCGGGAATCAGCCTCAACGATTGGGCTGCAGCCAACGATACCAACACAGGACCCGTAAGACGTATCAATGACTAAACAGTGTCCCAGGTAGGCTGGGGACATATCTTCGGATGCACCTTTATCAGTTTTACTTATCATTATTATCTTTATCTATCATAATTGCCGCTTGTCGCTGCCGGATCCCGGCCCTGCTGTAAAGAGCTCAGACGATTATCCCATGACGCGCCTACAGGGTGGAGGGTGACAGCCCGTTCCCCATCATCTGATAAAAACCCGTCTGATGTACGGGCTGAAGTTACAGGACGTGTAATACTGATCTCCAGCCGGCTGTCTGACAGAGCGGACGCCATCGCAGACCCCCATTCTATAAGTATGCAGGTACCCGGGAGGGGATCTTCAAGCTCCTCATCAAGGCCGAGCGACTCAAGCTCATCAAGAAGCCGGTTTTTTGCATTGTACAGGTCCTGTGATTGAAGGCTCCTGTCATTATCAGATCCGGGGAGCCGGTATGCATCAACATGGATAAGATGGGCCGGCGAACCATCGCTGTAATGACCGTCAAGCTCCCGGGCAATAGTGAAAGTTGGGGATACAACTGCCCCCTCCACATCAAGCCCCATGCCTATCCCCTGGCTAAAGGTTGTTTTCCCCGCACCCAAAGGTCCTGAAAGGACAATAATGTCGCCAGAATGCATAATTTTCGCAATAGTGCTGCCGCAGGTGCGCATATCATCAGCAGTAGCAGCGCGCAGCGTAATATCCGGGCTGCTTTCTGTATAAACCATATTTACCGGCCTTTATCTGTTTATCCCATCCATCCGGATATTCCCCTTGGATGCGATAGCTTTCAGAAGATATTCCATTGCATAGAGCGGGTCTGCCCCATTGCTTTTGCATTGTTCGTCGACCCATGCTGCAATCTGGATACAATTGCCCAGGCCTTCAGAAGTCCACCCGCGCACATCATGGCGTGCATTTCGCAGCTGCCAGGGCGACATTTTTGCCTCAGCAGGGGTGATTTTGCCCTGGTCAACAGCTGAAGCCTTTGCCATTGACCGGATCTTTACAGCAATCGCCCCAAGGATCGCCAGAGGATCTATCCCCTGTATCACGGCATTCCGCATACCAATAATAGCCTGCGCAAGATCCCCTCCAATAGCCAAGTCGGCAACAGTAAAACCTGTGACCTGAGGGTCCGCAGACAGATAGGTACGGGCAATAGCAAGCGTCATAGGGTTATCGGGGAAATCATCACACAGCTGGCGGCATAATGCAGCGATCTCACCGGTATGGGCCCCTAAAGTATCCGCTATGAACTGTGCAGCATCATTATTGATACGCCGGCCATACATTTCAAAACGCTGTCTGACGAAGTTCGTCCGCGAATTTGCATTCTTAAGATCCGCAACTTTATCGACTGCAGCACCCGCAGCCTGAGCCCTTCTGATAATGCCACTCCCCTTTGCAGAACCGTTATGCTGTACGATAACGATACTTGCTGCGGGGCTGGCTGATGCCCGGGCATCTGAACAGTAGCTGACCAGCGCCCTTCCAACATCTTCAGCCATGTCCTCCCCATGGGAAATGACAACAATTGATGCATCCGACAAAAGGGAAGGGCTGACCGCCTCATCGAAATCAAAGGATGTGCAGGATGCCGCGTCAAGCTCTATAACCTCAGCATCAGGCAGTGCTGCATGCGCTTTATCCTTAAGCTCGCGTACACGCTGGCCTGACAGAAAATCATCAGCACCTGAGACGATATGTATCCTTCCTTGCGGCATGCTTCCACTGTTCCTTTATCGGTGGACAAACCGCTTCAGCGCCCTGCTGCCAGCGGGAAACAAAAATACTTCGGCGGATATCATCCCGGTACCTCTGTATCCGTTCACGCGGTCCTATATGCAATTCAGCATCATTACTTATTCCTGCAGCATCTGCCTTCACAGCACGCGCAATCCGCACAGCAATGGATACCACGCCGAATGCACTATATACTGTAGCTAAAACCAGCACACCTTTTATCCCCGAAGGCCATGGCACCGCGCACCATGGATTGTCCGACAGCCACAGGGATACAGCATTCATTATCTGGGTAAACCCCGAAGCGAGCCACACGCAGCCGAAAGATAAGGAAGGCCATACAGTACACGTTATGAACCCTATTATGCCAAATACTGTTGCGCATGATACGAACGGCGCAACGGCAAGGTTCGCAGCCACAGACAGTACAGGTATTGATGGCGTTATGAGGATACTTACCGGAAGGCTCAGCAGCTGGGCACAGACAGTAAGGGATACAGCCTGTGCGCCAGCCCTGGGGATATACCGTGACAGTATCCCGCACAGCCCGGGATGGAAAAGGAATATCCCGTAGACAGCAGAACAGGACAGGGCGAATCCGAAGCTCCATGCATAGGATGGGCAGATAAGCAGGACCATTATGACCGTAAGGTTTAACAGTGAAAATGCATTTTTCAGGATGCCTGCGAATAATGCAAGTATCCCCAGCATCCCCATAACCAGAGCCCTTACTATGGAGTCTGAAGGGTACATAAACATATAAAGTGCACAGTATCCGCATGCTGTCACGCCGGCTACTGTTTTCCTGTGCGCATGCAGCCGGACAAGTATCCATCTGAGGAATACTGCGATAAGGGCAAAATGGCTCCCTGAAACAGCCATGAGATGCATGATCCCCAGATTGAGGAAAGAATTTTTAATACGGGAAACATATGCGCTTGGAATGGATGGCGGGCCTGCATTGCCTATCCCTGCCTGCCTTTCCGGAACAGCAGCGCTTCCCCGTACCCCGTTCCCGGATACTTTGCCTGATGCCGAAGTATTATCCGCGAGGAAGGACTCATTGCCCATAACACCTAAGGTCAGGCCCGGAACAAGTATCCTTCCCTGCGGCGAAAGGCGCTGTGTCTGTGCGATAAATGCATTTTGCATCCTGTTGATATATCTGAACCATGGTTTTGGCTTCTCCACAAGTTTTACGGGTACCTCTGCAGAAGCAGCACCCGATCCCCCTGCCCTGCTGCCGGCAGATATCCAGTACGGGGCTTTCCCATACTGGGCCCGGGACATTGCGCCTGTAACAGCAAAGTATCCATGATTTTCAAATATGCATGACCCGCCTTTCGCATATAAACGTACAGGCAGCGAAACGGCTGAGAGGACGCCGCCGGCATCGGCTATATGCGTAATATGCGCATCGACCTTGCAGTCAAAGCTTCTCCTGTCGGAAGCTGTCATCGGCGATTCTGCCTGGACGAACGCTGATACAGATGAGGAAGAAGTATCTCCGGATCCAGGCGGCTGAGTTCTGCCGGGTGCGCTAAGGGTGCCAAGTATGCCGGATGCGCCAGGAGTATTAAAAGTGCCATGCCTGCCATGCATGCCAGATATACCAAACGCAGAGATATCTGACTGTTCCGTATTTTCATATACGCATACGCTGACAGCCATACACAGGCCGGCGACCGAGCACACAATACAATAAAGCCCTGCACTCACAAGGATACCGGGCCGCAGGCGAGGCACTTTGCCGGCACACAGCCACACTATTACAGAGCCTGCTACGATACCCGCACCGCAGGAAATGGCAAAACCGGGGATCAGCCCGGGCCTCATATGGCATATCAGTGCAGCTGCCCATAAAACTCCGGCAACAATGCATAATCTGAAATCCTTATAGATACTGTTTTTCATCGTTCCGCTTCCTCCGCTACCCGGATACACTGATGCTGCCCCGGATTTTTGCCAGTGTTTTTGCCCCTATCCCTGCAACGTTGAGAAGCTCATCAACAGATGTAAAACGGCCGTGGGATGTGCGGTAAGCGATAATTTTCTTTGCAGTAGATGGCCCTATACCTTTTATTGTTTCAAGCTGCTCTTCAGAAGCAGAATTGATATTGATACGCATATCCTGCTTCCCCGTACTTCCGGGATTTCCTCCATTGCCCGAAATCCCGGCACCCTGTGAGGGCTGTCCGGACATCCCGGCAACCCCTCCCTGCTGCCCTGTTTCCTGTTGAAGTGTGCTGCTCCGTTCATTTTCTTCTGCCTGCCCGGCTGCACTGCCTGTATTGCCAGAATCCCCGGTACTGTACTGCGCGCCGCTCCCCTCCCTCTCCTGGCGGCCCTGATGCTGCCCGGTGCTTCTGCTGCGGCCGGACGCAGCAATACCCACCGCCTGCTGAAGCGACCGTATACTTGAAGACTGTATGATAAGCAGGGTCAGGCTTGCACACAGCCCTGTGATGAGGATAAGGATGATGCATACCGCCTGCGCGGGCGTCATAAAAAACCGGTGGGATGGGTGTGCATAAATATCCCGGTGCCGTCCTGGAATCTTACCGTGCCGCATACAGAAATGGTGCCACATAACTATCGTTTATGGCACCATTTTCATAAGCTGTGGCTGAATGTGGATAACACGCCTTGCCTTACGCTTGACAACAGGCCTCAGCCACGTATCCGGCAGCTGCAGCGTCCCGGCCGGAACCTCTCAGCCGGAACCTCTCAGGTCGGAACCGGAGGCCTGCCAGTAACAGTAACCCCGGAATGCTATTCTGCCGGAACAATCGACACAATTTTTGGCGGTTTTACAATCACCTTCCTTGGGGCTTTCCCTCCGAGTCTGCTGGCCACTGCCTCGCTTTCCAATGCGCGCTTTTCCAGCTCCTCAGCACTGATATCGGCGGGGACTTCAAGCTTGCCGCGGACCTTGCCTTTTATCTGGATCACGGCAGTAACCGTGTCCTGGCCCACATATTGGCTGTCTGCTTCAGGCCACTGCGCATGGGCTATCGATTCCGCATGCCCCAGCCTGTTCCATAGTTCTTCGCATATATGCGGAGCTATTGGGGAGAGCATGAGGATCAGCGGCTCTACCGCTGACCGGGGTACCGCCTTCACCGTAGTCAGATGGTTATTCAGCACGATCAGTTTGGAGATAGCGGTATTCGGCCGCATCCCCTCAATCTCTTCGGTAACTTCGGCGATCGTATTGTTAAGCAGCTTAAGGGTCTTGCTGTCAAGGGCATCGTCTGTAACAGCAACCTCCCCTATATTTTCATCAATCACATTACGCCACAGCCTCTGCAGGAAACGCATCCCACCGATGACATTCTTGGTATCCCAGGGGCGGGATTCGTCAATGGGCCCCATGCTCATCTCGTACAGCCGGAAAGTATCAGCACCATACTGTCTGCTCATTTCGTCAGGCGTGATGATATTTTTAAGGCTTTTGCCCATTTTGCCAAACTCACGGCTGACTTTCTGCCCCTTCCAGGAATATTCAGATACACCGTCCACATCCTTTTCTTCGACTTCTGCAGCCGGAACATACTGCCCCCGGGAATCCGTATATGCATATGCCTGGATGTACCCGTTATTGAAAAGCTTGTGGAAAGGCTCAGGGGAATTCACATACCCCAGGTCAAAAAGGATCTTATGCCAGAACCGTGCATACAGCAGGTGAAGCACAGAATGTTCCACACCGCCGACATACAGGTCTACCCCGCCGGCGTCCCCTGCCGTAGGGTTATGCTGGGGACCAAGCCAGTATGCGAATTCATCTTTATCAACCATATGCGCACTGTCATGCGGATCAATATAGCGCATATAATACCAGCATGATCCGGCCCAGTTAGGCATGGTATTGGTATCACGGCGATAGGTTTGAGGGCCGTCTCCCAGGTCAAGGGTGACGTTTACCCAGTCCAGGTTGCGTGACAGCGGCGCTTCAGGGTCTGACTCACTGTCTTCAGGGTCAAATGTGCGCGGCGCATAATCCGGGACGTCAGGCAGGCCTATAGGAAGCTGGCTGTCAGGCACCAGATGGGCTACCCCTTCATCATCATAAACGATAGGGAACGGCTCCCCCCAGTAACGCTGACGGGAGAAAAGCCAATCCCTCAGCCTGTAGGAGACTCTCCCTTCGCCTGCCCCCTCACGTTCAAGCCATGCAACCATCGCCTCAGCAGCTTTGTCAACTGACATGCCGTTCAGTGAAGGCGCAGTGCCCGTATACTCATCAGCGTCCCTGGGGGAATTGATAACTATGCCGTCATGGAGGGTATAAGCAGATTTCCCTTCATAATTGCCGAGGCTGTCCTGCGAACCATCGGAAGGCTTTACTGTGTAGATGACGGGGAGGCCGAAAGCATCAGCAAATTCATAGTCCCGCTGGTCGCCGCCCGGGACTGCCATTATGGCACCGGTCCCATAATCCATAAGCACATAATCAGCAGAAAAAACAGGCAAAAGCGTCCCGGTTACAGGGTTTTTGGCATACAGCCCTGTAAAGAAGCCGGTTTTAGCCCCGTTATCTTCTATCCGGTCGCGGGCTGTTTTCGCTGCTGAGGCCTTCCTGTATTCGCGGACGGCAGATTTCGGGTCGCTGTATCCGGACGTCCACCGGGCAGGGATATCAGCTTCCCACTGCTCAGGGACTTCTTCAAGGAGCGGATGTTCGGGGGAAACAACGGCAAAAGTTGAGCCGTAAAGGGTATCAGGCCGCGTTGTATAAACTTCCAGATCCTGTCCAAGCCTGCTGCCGTCAACGCTGTATACACCGAAACGCACAGAAGCCCCATGCGACTCGCCTATCCAGTTACGCTGCATCAGCTTGACTTTTTCAGGCCAGTCGATAGTATCCAGATCTTCTATAAGCCGATGCCCGTACGCGGTGATCCGCATGGACCACTGGCTCAGCTCGCGCTGAAATACAGGGAAATTGCCCCGTTCTGAGCGCCCGTCCGCTGTTACTTCCTCATTGGCCAGCACGGTCCCGAGCCCCGGACACCAGTTGACAGGGGATTTAGAAATATACGCAAGCCTGAAATCGTTAAGGATATCGGCCCGCTGGGCACGGGTAAGGTCCTTCCACTGCCTCCCCGTACCCTCGAATCCCGGGATTTCACGGCCTCCTGATTCAAACTGGGCTTCAAGCTCGCTGATCGGCCGCGCGCTCCCTTTCGTCCCATCTGCACGGACAAAATCTTCGTCATACCATGAATCATATATCCGTGAAAATATCCACTGTGTCCATCGGATATATTCAGGGTCTATAGTTTTCAGGGAACGCCGGTAATCAAAGCTGAGTCCCATGCGGCGGAGCTGGCGCTGCATATTGGCAATATTCTGTTCAGTAGTAATGCGCGGATGCTGCCCGGTCTGCACCGCATACTGCTCCGCCGGAAGGCCGAAAGCATCGTATCCCATAGTATGCAGCACATTTTCACCTTTCATGCGGTGGTACCGTGCCATAACGTCTGTTGCAATATATCCGAGCGGATGGCCTACATGCAGGCCTTTACCTGACGGGTAGGGGAACATGGATATGACGAAATACGGCGTACGCCCGTCCGCGTGGTCCCCCCGGTAATCTTTAAGATCGCCTTTCACATTCCCGGCCCAGAACGTGCCTTCCTTGTCCCATACATCCTGCCAGTGTTTCTCTATGGCCTGCGCAGCCTGCGCAGTATACCTGTACCTGGGTTCAGAATTGGTGCTCATAATTCTCCTGTATCTGTTGTAAACTCCTGTATGAGATTATCCCCGCTGTTTACGACTTTTGTTTACGACTTTATAGAATAGACTTCAGACTTTATAGTACAGGCTTTATAACGCGCAGCAGGAATGGGACAGCGGCTGAAGACAGGCTGAGGGCAGTTCAGCCTTTGCCCACTTTGAAGAAACGGCTGTGCATAAGCCACCATGTAGCGCCCACGGTAATGGCCAGGGTGGAAAGCATAACTATCGCAAAACCCCACGGTTTGTCAAGGAAGGGCATCCACGGAAAATTCATGCCGTACAGCGAGAATACAAGGGTTGGGATGGTCAGAACGATGGAAATAATAGTAAATACACGCATAACATTATTCACATTATTCGACACAATGGAACTGAACGCATCCGTCATCCCCTGAAGGACGCCCTGGTAAATAGTTGCCATCTCGATAGCCTGCTTATTCTCTGTGATCACATCCTCAAGCAGGTCATTATCATCCTCGTACGGCCTGATACGGTTCAGGGTGGTCAGCTTCTCAAGCACTATTTCATTCGATTTAAGGCTTGTGGTGAAATACAGCAAAGACTTAGACAGCTCCATAAGGATGAGGATCTCACGGTTCTGCGTGGAATCCTGCATCCTGATCTCCAGTTTGTCGGATTCCCTGTCAATGATACGCAGATACCGCAGATACATTGCCGCATTCCGATAAAGTATCTGCAAAATAAACCGTGTATGCATAAAAGTATTGAACCCGCGGATAGTCCCGTCCATAAACGGGTGCAGAAGCGGGGTATCCTGCGAGCATACAGTAATGATCACGCCGTCAGTCACAATAATAGACAGAGGGATAGTGTTGTACCAGTTCCGCTCAGCACGCTCTTCGACAGTAGGGATATCAACGATGATCATAGTATAGTCATCTTCAACATCAATACGTGAGCGCTCTTCATCATCCAGAGGGGCCCGCAGGTCTGCGAGGTCGATCTTATGCTTCTGTGAAACCGTGGAAAGCTCTATATCCGTGGGGTCAACAAGTGATATCCATGCGCCGCGTTCAGGCTTCGAGACCTGCTCTGTCTGCCCGTCAATCGTATTAAATATACGCATCATAGCCATCACCACCCTCAATACACCGAGTAAGCTTTACATCACAACCTTATATTTTATACTGAAGTAAATACGTAGTAAAAATTGAACGCTGCCCCCTCACTATAAGTAGATTAAAACACCGTGCAGAGTATAGCTTATTTTATCTGCAACCGAAATCTGTCATTATGGATCTTTACAATTTTTAATGAATAAGATCAATTTCAGTATAAAGCCGAGGAGCCTTAGCGCATGGATACGAGCGATCCTCTGGAATCCGGCAGCTATTCAGGCAAACTAACAGGCTTCAGTTGTGATGATCCATATGGATACCAAATTTCGTAGCATATGGTTGGTTTTACTTTACCAAGCGATTTTAACTCCCCTCTTGACGTTCTAAGCCAGTCCCAGCCTCCTGCATCTGTGAAAGCTAATTCCACTCCAGGAAAGGCTCCACAGCCGCGCCAGCCCTCGGGAACCGGAAACTGCCAATTGCCTGGAGGAGAGTAAACAGGTATATAAACACTCTTAGCACACTATACCCAGTAGTAAAAAATATAACCTCCTGCCCTCAATGGGCAGGAGTAAAGGATATAAAATGAAAAACTCATACGAGTTCAGTCTTTATTATAGCACCTTTACAATCCGGCATTCCTCTTCGACACTTCTCTAAGCAAAGCTATCCGCAGTCAAGTATTCCCAATTATCTGAAAGACGGTAAAAGAGGATAATGACAGATAGGCGAACATGGGCAAAACGTGGGCACATCACAGGAACGGGAAAAGAAAAAGCCCTGGAACACTAATGTTTCCAAGGCTTCTAAATACTTTACAGAAGTGGAGCTAAGGGGATTCGAACCCCTGACCTTCTCAATGCCATTGAGACGCGCTACCAACTGCGCCATAGCCCCGAAGTACGAAAATCATTTTAGCGAATAGGGAGTATTTTAGCTATCCCTGATTGAATCATCAGCGTGTCGAATGCCTCCCAGGATCCACGGAACGGCTTGATTTTCCCCGTTTATACGGCTGCAGGATGCCTGCCTGCTATCAGCAAGCATGATAAGTAGCAAAGCCATCTTCTGGCTGCACAGGCAGCCTTTGTCCGCATGGGAACCCATAATTGTTCCCATCGACCAGAGGTCGCGTTTGACATCAGTACCTGTTTGGAGCTGAAAAGCAGCAACGATAAACAGCGAAAGGGGAAAACGCCGAAGTGCACGGCCGCTTTTTCAGCCGTACGCTGGGCTTTGATCCAAAAGGTCAAAGACTGTCGTAGTTTGTACGGTTTCTGCATTGCAGAGGCCCGGACAGCTACGGAGCGCTATCGAGATCCGGTTCTGCTTAAGCCGCACAGCCTCTGGAACACGTTGTACCACAGACGTACGGAGGAAAATGAGCAATTCAGGAAGCCATCACCAGGGCAAGCAGGACGGTTCACCATCACATACCGGGCACGCTGCAGTAAAGCAGCCAGGCATACAGGCGGGGGCAGCGCAAGGTTCAGAGTCTGAGCAGCCACGTTCCGGCAACACAGTCAGGCGCGCCCTGAAAACCCGTCACGTATCCATGATCGCCCTTGGCGGGAGCATCGGCACAGGGCTCTTCGTTGCCAGCGGGGCAAGTATCCATTCAGCCGGTCCCGGCGGTGCCCTTGCTGCATACGCTGCAATCGGGATCATGGTATATTTCCTGATGACGTCACTCGGCGAAATGGCTACATATATGCCCGTAACAGGGTCATTTGCCACGTACGCGGGACGCTTCGTCGACCCTGCCCTCGGATTCGCAATGGGATGGAACTACTGGTTCAACTGGGCTATCACAGTTGCCGTAGATACCACGACCAGTGCCATAGTCCTGCGGTACTGGTTCCCATCAGTGCCTGTATGGGTATTCTCCCTGGCCGTCCTTGCCGTGATCTTCCTCATCAATGTACTTGCCGTACAGTCCTTCGGTGAAACTGAATACTGGATGGCACTCATAAAAGTCATAACCGTTATCATCTTCCTTATCGTAGGGACCCTTACCATAGCCGGGATCATTGGCGGAAAAGCTACTTTCCTGTCTAATTTCACATATAAAGAGGCTCCCTTCGTCGGAGGTTTCCCTGCGGTGCTTGGGGCATTTACCGTCGCCGGGTTCTCCTTCCAGGGGACTGAGCTTATAGGCATAACCGCGGGCGAATCCGCCACACCAGAGAAAAGCATCCCCAAAGCCATCAAACAGGTATTCTGGAGGATACTCCTGTTCTATATCCTCTCAATATTCGTTATCGCCTGCATTATCCCCTACACCAGCCCCAGCCTGCTGGGATCAGAAGCAACAGACATCGCAATGAGCCCATTCACCCTGGTCTTCCAGCGCGCAGGGCTTGCTGCAGCCGCCGCTGTCATGAATGCAGTAGTCCTCACATCTGTTATCTCTGCTGCAAACTCGGGTATGTACGCCTCCACACGCATGCTCTATGCCCTTGCCAAAGAAAAACATGCGCCTGGCATTTTCGGTATGGTCAATTTCCATGGCATACCCATACCTGCACTGTTAGGGACAACATTTGTTGCATTTCTGACTTTCCTGACAAGCATCTTCGGGAACAATATCTACATATTCCTTGTAGCAGCAAGCGGGCTCACCGGTTTTATAGCATGGGCAGGGATCGCCATATCGCATTTCCGTTTCCGCAGGGCGTTCATAGCACAGGGGCATTCGCTTGATGAAATGAAATACCATGCGAAATGGTTCCCCTTCGGTCCTATCCTTGCTTTTATCCTGTGTATCCTGGTCATAGTCGGGCAGGACCTGAATTATTTCAGGACGCTCAACTGGCAGGCTATATGCGTCACCTACATGTCCGTGCCGCTGTTCCTGATCCTGTATTTAGGATACAAGATCAGGAACCACACTAAAGTCATCCCTCTTAAAGATATTGATCTTGACAGCCTCAGCATACAGCATGATAAACATGATGAGCATGATAAAACGGCTGATATCGGGGAAACTGCCCATACAGCAACTGCGCAGGATACCGGGATAAGTTAGGCCCGGAGGCTGGAAAGGCTGGCCTGCCCGGAAAGGTCAGGATTATTCCAGTCGGTAATATAAGCAGCGACCGGCCCATGTTCGTATTCTTCCAGACGCCAGCGTACCGAACCGTCAGGCATATCCAGCCCGGACAGTTTTACCCAGAAAGCGTTGCGCATAGATACCAGGCTGGCAAAATCCGGATATGTATCAGTCAGCCGCAAAAGGGTCTGTACAGTCTGGTTGATCCACGCCCCATGCGAGAAAACAAAAAGGTCAGTATCGCTGCCGGCCCTGGCTGCCCAGTCTGTGACTGCTGCAACACCGCGCGTACCGACCTGCTCCTTAAGCTCTGCCCCATGCCTGAGCTCCCCGCCTTCGAACCGCTCCCATGCGCCGTAATCTTCAGGGAACTGTTCCCGGACTTCGCTCATCGACATGCCTTCCCAGTCACCGAAATTGCGTTCAGCTACGCGCTCGTCCACATGGACCGGAAGCCCCAGCGGGTCAGCAAACGTATGTGCAGTTTCCTGGGCTCTTCCGAGATTCGAGCTCACCACGATCTGATGCCTGGCAGAAGGCACGCTTCCGCCCTGAGGGACCGGCTGTCCGCCAGAATATGCGGAAGCGCTGCGCGAAAATACCTCAACGCGCTCCCCGTCACCATTGATCGCGCCATTCACACCCGACTGCACATCAAATGTGTTATCGCCGTCAGACTGCACATACAGGCGCGTGAGTTCGGCAGCGGTCTGGCGGACCTGCCAGCGCCCGATATCGTTAAGCGGGATATCTATCTGCCCCTGGAAACGGTGCTGGGCATTGTATGAAGTCTGCCCGTGCCGGATCAGGAATATTGAATGTACATGCTGTCCCATTTAACCCAGTGCCCCTTCAGCCGGCCGGCCATTGCCTGCAGATGCCGCCTCATCATGGGTATCATCATCAGCCCCAACAGCGTCCTTCTGCCCATCGCCGGCATACTCAGGAAGCCCGAGGCCGATACGCGGACACTCTTTCCACAGCCGGTCAAGATCATAAAACTCGCGTGATTCCCGGTCCATAATATGCACCACAAAGTCACCGTAATCCTGCAGTATCCACTGCCCCTCGCTGACACCCTCACGTTCGCGGGGGCTTATCCCCTTCTGCAGATGCATCTGCTTTTCAACCTCTTCGGCAATAGACAGTACCTGACGCGGGTTATCCCCCGTAATAATGAGGAAGATATCGGTAATTGCAAGCGGCTCAGTGACATCAAAGGCAATAATATCCTCGCCTTTCATCCTGTCTGCAGCCGCAGCGGCAATACGTACTGAGTCAATGGAATCCTGCACTGCTGGCATAAATTCTCGCTTTCGTTATTTTTATTTTATTATTTCCTGTTTTTATTGTACGCTGCCTATTTTTCACGTTCCCAAGCCGGTTTCCACTGCTCAACTGTATGCTGTGAATTTTCGGAATAGACCATAGCATCATCAGGGACATCATGGCGGATAACGCTGCCGGCCCCGGAAGTAACATTATCCCCTACCATTACCGGGGCTACGAGCATATTGCCCGCACCTATATGGACATGGGAGCCGATTTCCGTATGGTTTTTATGCACCCCGTCATAATTTGCGGTGATCGTGCCTCCGCCGACGTTGGTATTTTCGTGGATATGCGCATCTCCCACATAGCTGAGATGCGGCACTTTCGTCCCCTCATCTATAACCGCCTTTTTCATTTCCACATATGCCCCCGCCTTTGTATGCGGGCCAAGCATATTGCCGGGACGCAGGTACGTCCATGGGCCGATCACAGCCCCCTCCCCTATATGGGAATCTTCTGCACGGGAACGTTCAACCACAGCGCCCTCATCGACCTGGGTATTGATAAGGGTAGTATCCGGGCCGATCACAGCATGCGATGATACGGCCGTTGAGCCTTTGAGATATGTCCCCGGAAGGATAACCGCATCAGGGCTGATCCTAACGTCATCTTCTATCCACGTTGTCTGCGGATCAATAACTGTAACACCTTCACGCATCCAGCCTTCGCATACACGGATATTATGCGCCTTGAGCAATGCGGCAAGCTGCACTCTGTCATTGACGCCTTCAACGCTCAGGTTATCAGGGGACTGGAAGATACCGACATGCCCGATCTCCCGTGCTGTTTCCAGCGCATCAGTAAGATAGAATTCCCCCTGCGCATTATCGGCAGACAGCCCTGAGACAGCCTGGGACAATACTTCAGCATCAAATGCATATACTGACGTATTCACCTCTGTGACCAGCAGCTCACTCGCGTTGGCATCCTTCTGCTCAACTATGCGCAGAAGGTTCCCCTGCGGATCGCGGATGATACGGCCGTATCCGAAGGGATCCTGCAGGGTGGCTGTCAGGACAGTCGCTGCATCGTTATGGGCCTCATGGGCCTCCAGGAGCTGATGCAGGGTTGCAGTATCCAGAAGGGGCATGTCAGAAGCAACGATAAGCACAGTCCCGTGGAATTCATTAAGCTTTTCCAGTTCAAAAACAGCACACTGCACAGCCCTTCCGGTACCGGCGATCTCATCCTGTTCAACAATAGCCACATCACTGTTATACGACCGTGCCGCCTGCGCAACGCGCTCCGCCTGGTATCTGACGACTACAGCCTCATTGCGCGGATGAAGCGCACTGACACTGCCCATAACGCGCTGGAGAAAAGTCTTTCCAGCAAAATCATGAAGTACTTTAGGGGTATCCGATTTCATGCGGGTCCCTTCCCCCGCTGCAAGGATAATCGCGCAATCCAACTTTGCCATATCTCTTCCTGGATTCCTATCTGCAGGGCATCCTGCCCCGCCTGTTGTGTGTTGCCTGTTATACGCAAATTGCGCAGCCGTAACGGCTACGCAACCACAGGTTCCCCCACCTGGACTCGAACCAAGACTAAGGGTTCCAAAGACCCGTGTGCTGCCATTACACCATGGGGGAATTGGGCGCCGCAGCGCCCACAAAGCACTATTATGGCATACCCGCTGGTCACCAGCGCACAGCTGCAGCCATCTTATTCCGAACGTGGATAGGCCAAAGGTATATCAGCCCCATGATATCGGGGATAGTTTTCAAAAAGCCTGGCCACAGAACCATCGCTGAAAACAGCTTTCATGGCCCCGGCAAGAAGCGGGGCGATAGACAGGACCGTCAGGCCCTTCCATCTTTTCTCAGGAGGGATCGGAACTGTATCAGTCAAAACCACTTCGCAGGCACCACAGCCCTTCAGGCGCTCCACAGCAGGGTCCGAAAGGACACCGTGGGTCGCCACAACGATAACAGATTTTGCCCCGGCCTCAAGGACGATTTTTGTTGCTTCAGCAATCGTACCGCCCGTATCAATAAGGTCATCAACGAGGACGCAGTCTTTGCCGGAGACATCGCCCACAACGCGGTTGGCCACAGTATGGTTGGGACGGGTAATATCTCGGGTCTTATGGATGAATGCCAGCGGGCAGCCCCCCAGACGCAGTGCCCACTGCTCTGCAACACGAATACGTCCCGCATCAGGTGACACCAGGGCCACATTATCAAGCGGTACACGTGTACGCACATATTCAACAAGCACGGGCATAGCCTGCAAATGGTCCACGGGGCCGTCAAAGAACCCCTGGGACTGGGCAGCATGCAGGTCAACAGACATAACACGGTCCGCGCCTGCGGTTTTG
>ERZ773212.209-NODE-209-length-31300-cov-10.104369_pt1 | contig 31300 bp, 26 predicted proteins | sample MGYA00581005_ERZ773212 | MGnify/ENA primary metagenome ERZ773212 (study PRJEB29015, sample SAMEA2738154) | human oral metagenome | biome: human oral; feature: human-associated habitat; material: saliva | place: China | collected 2196 ... | reverse complement strand
CGCGCGGCGCAGCCGTCGTCTACCCCAAGGACGCCGCCCAGATCATCGTCAAGGCAGACATCTTCCCCGGCGCACGCGTCGTCGAGGCCGGCGTCGGCTCCGGTGCACTGTCCATCGCGCTGCTGCGTGCAGTCGGCGACTACGGTTGCGTGCACTCCTTCGAACGTCGTGAAGAGTTCGCAGACGTCGCCCGCGGCAACATTGAAACCATGTTCGGTGGCCCCCATCCGGCGTGGAAGCTGAGCATCGGCGACCTGCAGGACACCCTGCCGCAGGTTGAAGAGCCCGGCAGCGTCGACCGCGTCGTACTCGACATGCTCGCACCCTGGGAGTGCCTGGATGCCGTTGCGGAGGCGCTCGCACCCGGCGGCGTGCTCATCTGCTACGTTGCGACCGTGACCCAGATGTCCCGCCTGGTTGAGGGCATGCGCCTGGACGGCCGCTTCACCGAACCCGAATGCGACGAGACCATTGTGCGTGGCTGGCACGTGGAGGGCCTGGCAGTCCGCCCCGACCACCGCATGGTTGCACACACCGCGTTCCTGGTCGTGGCTCGTCGCCTCGCTGACGGTGCGGTACGCTTGGCACCGAAGCGTCGCGCATCCAAGACTGACTTCTCCGAAGAGGACATGAACGCGTGGATCCCCATGAACGTGGGTGAGCGTGAGGTGACCGATAAGAAGATTCGCCGCGCAGCCCGCGATGCGAAGAACCTTGCCGCTCACGCCGCACGCGCAAACGAGATTGCGCTCGAACAAAACGGTACCGCGCAAAACGCCATGGAGTCTGAGCAGAACAACGGCGCAGCAGCTGAGGCGACTGAGTCTGCTGAATAATTTGAACCACCTTTGACCTGCGGGGGCACGGGCGTTGCCTGGAGCCCCCGCAGTGCACTCACCAGGCTACTCACTGTGCCCGATACCCACCCAGTACCCGCACCGAGTAGCCGCCGATTAGGACGAACAGCTAAAGGAGCTACCGTGTCCACCCACGAATCTGCAGATCAGGCAGGAACCCCCCAGTACGGCACCGCCCACAGTGCAGCCAGCGCGGCACCGCACTACTCGGCTGCTTTCGGGTCGACCTCCCTGCCCGGCAGTCAGCCCGTCAGCGCGCAGGAGTATGACGCCGTGCTGCGTCGACTCTCCGCGGCGGAGGCAACCCGCGACAATATGAGCCGACAGATTCGTGGTGCGGGGGAGAAGAACCGCAAGCTCGTTGAGGCAATCACCAGCATGCGCTACCAGGTGGAGCGTCTGCGCGCGTCCCTGTCGCAGAACGTTATGCCGCCGCTGAATTCGGCGATTGTGCTGGCGGTGCATGAGGGTCAAACCATGACCTACGAGCAGGTTGCGGACGATAAGACTCCCGCCGAGATTGACACCTACCTGGATGTTCAGGTGAGCGGCCGCATGATGCGTATTCCCGTGTCCCCGCTCATTGACCTGTCCACGCTGACCCCCGGCATGACCGTGCTGCTCAACGACAAGACCGAGGCGGTGCTCGCCCTGGACACCGAGCCCTTCGGTGACGTGGTGACCGTGCGTGAGGTGCTGGATGAGCAGCGCGTGCTGGTTGATACGTCCTCGGGTGCTCAGCAGGTGGCGCGTGTGGCTGGTTCCCTCGACATTGAGCAGCTACGCACCGGCGACGCGGTCACCCTCGACACCCGCACCCGCATGCTGACCTCGCAGGTTCCCGCCTCCCGCTCGCAGGAGCTGGTTCTGGAAGAGATCCCGGACGTCACCTACGAGCAGATTGGTGGCCTGGGCGCGCAGATTGAGCAGATCCGCGACGCGGTGGAGCTGCCGTACCTGCACCCCGAGATTTTTGAGCGCTACCACCTGGCGCCGCCCAAGGGCATTCTGCTGTACGGTCCTCCCGGTAACGGTAAGACCATGATTGCTAAGGCTGTGGCGAATTCCCTGGCGGCTCGTGCGGCTGCGCTGAACCCGGGTTCGGCTACTCGCGGCTACTTCTTGAACATTAAGGGCCCCGAGCTACTCGATAAGTTCGTTGGTGAGACGGAGCGTCAGATCCGCGATATTTTTGTTGCCGCCCGTGAGAAGGCGGAGGCGGGCCACCCGGTCGTCGTGTTCTTTGACGAGATGGAGTCCCTGTTCCGTATGCGCGGTTCGGGTCGTTCCTCCGATATTGAGACGACCATCGTGCCGCAGCTGCTTGCCGAAATTGACGGTGTGGAGTCGCTGCAGAACGTTATCGTTATTGGTGCGACCAACCGTGAAGACCTGATTGATGCCGCGGTGATGCGCCCGGGTCGACTCGACCTGAAGATCCGCATTAACCGCCCTGATGCCGCCGGTGCCGCCGAAATTTTCGGCCTGTACCTGACCGAGGACCTGCCGCTGGACGCTGCGGAGGTGGCAGCCGCCGGATCCGTCCGCGCCGCCCTGACCTCGATGATTGCGGCGGCGGCAGGTCAGCTGTACGCGCGCACCCCCTCCACCGCGTACGCTGTGGCGACCGTGGATTCTTCCATGGTCGTTGGTTCTGGTGCGAGCGCGAACCTGTCCACGCACACGCTGTACCGCGGCGACTTCGCCTCGGGTGCGGTGATTCGCAATATTGTGGACCGCGCGAAGAAGGCGGCGATTAAGGAGCAGCTGCAGGCGCTGACCGCCGGTGCGGACGCAACGGGTGTGGGTATTGGTACCCGCCACCTGCTGGAGGCGGTACGCGCCGAGTTTGAGGATCAGGTGGATTTGCCGCCGCTGCCCGATATTGAGGATGCACTCACCGTTGCCGGTGTGCGTGGCCGCCTGGTGTCGGTGGAGCCGCCGCGCTAAACCGTGCGCCCGCACGAGCCGGGCGGCGCGCGCCCACTAAGCTGTGCGCTCAGCCCACACCGCGCGTTTACCCCGCTATACAACCAGCATTACCGCAGGTCCAAAGCCTTTAGATGGTATAGATTTTTTCAGGAGAACCCATGAACTCCACCCCCAGCTACGGCGTGCACCGCATTATGGGTGCCGAAACCGAGTACGGCGTCATCGCGCCCTCCGCGCCGGGCACCAACCCGACCGTGCTGTCGGCACTGGTGGTCAACACCTACGCCAAGCTCGCCTTCCGCCGCGGCGCCGCTTTCCGCGAGGAGCTGCAGCGCCGCGCCCTGGCGGATGAACTGACCGCCGAGCAGGCACGCCAGGCAGAGAACTACTCGAACACCACCCCCGAGGGTCAGTGGCTGGGCGAGTCCGAATCGCCGCTGCGTGATGCGTTCGGTCAAGTTCAGGACGCATCCACCGCCCACTCGAGCCAGATGACGCACACCCGCACCGAGCTGACCAGCGAAGATATCGCCCTGGAGATCATGCGTGAGGCGGGCGTTCAGGCACCGGGTGAGCCCGCCGAGCCGCGGAGCGCCCTGGATGCGCTCGCCGGCGTGCACGGCCGCGGCGGTTTCCCGGAGCGTCTGGACTGGGACCGCGTGACCATGAACGCGATCCTGCCTAATGGTGCGCGCCTGTATGTGGATCACGCGCATCCGGAGTATTCCTCGCCGGAGGTTCTGACCCCCGCCGACACGGTGCTCTATGACGCTGCCGGTGACGCGCTGGCGTATGAGTCGCTGGTGGAGCTGGGCAACCACGCGCAGGATTTGCCGCAGGTGAAGCTGTACAAGAACAACACCGACTCGAAGGGCCAGTCGTACGGCGCCCACGAAAACTACCTGATTAGCCGTGATGTTCCGTTTGAGCAGGTTGCGGATGCGCTCCTGCCGTTCTTTGCGACCCGCGCGATTTTTACGGGTGCGGGCCGTGTGGGTATTGGTACGCACGGTGAGGTTCCGGGTTTTCAGATTAGTTCGCGTGCTGATTTCTTTGAGCGCACGATTGGCCTGGAGACCACGATTCGCCGCCCGATTGTGAATACGCGCGATGAGCCGCATGCGGATGAGTCGAAGTACCGCCGCCTGCACGTGATTCCGGCGGATGCGAACATGTCGCACTATTCGAATCTGTTGAAGTTTGGTACGGCGGCGCTGGTGATGAACCTGATTGAGTCGCACAGCGAGCAGGCTCCGGTATTGCCGGGTGTGCGCCTGTCCGATCCGGTGGCGGCGATGCACGCGGTCAGCCACGATTTGTCGCTGTCGGTTCAGCTGCCGCTGGCGCCGTCTTCGGCGACTCTGCCGAACCCGGTGTCCACGAGTGGTTCGGCGAGTGCCCTGCAGATTCAGCGCGCCTACTATGAGGCCTCCCGTGCGCATGAGGAGTCAAACCCGGCGGGCGTGGACGCTGCGACCGCGCAGATCCTTGATCTGTGGGGCGAGGTTCTGGACGCCTTGGAAACCAACCCGCTCTCGCTGGCGGATCGTCTGGATTGGGTGGCGAAGTATGCGCTGGTGCGCGGGTATGTCGCTCAGGGCGTAGATTATGCGAATCCGAAGTTGAAGGCTTTGGATTTGCAGTACGCTGATATTGACCCGTCGAAGAGCCTGTATCACCGTCTGGTGTCGCGTGGCCGCATGCGCACGCTGTTCTCTGCGGAGCAGATTGAGCGTGCGACGACTGAGCCGCCGCGTGAGACGCGCGCGTTTTTGCGTGGCACGTTGATGGCGCGTTGGCCGGAGGAGATTCTGGGTATCAACTGGGATACGGTGTCCTGCCGTGGCAGGTATTCGAAGGATCTGACTCGTTTTACGATGATGGAGCCGACCCGGTACGGTGCCGCCCAGGTGGAGCCGCTGCTGGATGAGGTGAACCATTCGGATGAGCTGCTGAACCGCCTGCGCTAGTAGCACCCCCCTAAACCCACATAAACTCATATTCTTCCCCGGGGTGAATACCCCCATTCGGAAGAGTAAAAACCACATAACCCACAGTTAGGGTGCAGGAGAATCCGGGTACCAAAACCCTTACACCCCGCACCCGACCCCACTAAAAACTTATTTGTCCACAACCGAAAACCCCTTGAGGAGAGAACCATGAGCCGCGAACGCATCAGCGCACAGCAGACCGAAACCACCGCAGCCGAGCAGGAGCAGGAACTGACCCTCGCCGCCTCCCACGTTGTCTCTGACGTGAGCGAGGTCGACGACCTGCTCGACGAAATTGACGGCCTGCTCGCTGAGAACGCTGAAGACTTCGTCACCGGCTTCGTCCAGAAGGGCGGCGAGTAACCGGCGCACCTGCGCGCCGGGTCAGCATCATGGAACACCGTATTTTCGGCATTGAAAGCGAATTCGGGCTCAGCTACGTCCCGCACGGGCTCGGTCGGCTGAGCATCGAAGAGTCCGCCGCCACCCTTTTCAAGCCCGTCCTGGATCAGTGGCGTTCAACGAACGTCTTCCTGCCCAACGGCGGTAGGCTCTACCTTGACGTGGGTTCGCACCCCGAGTACGCCTCCGCCGAATGCGGCAACATTGACGAACTACTCGCGCAGGAACGCGCCGGTGAGCTGCTTTTCGCTGATCTGGCGCGTACCGCCCGCAAGCGCCTGCTCGCAGGCGCGGAGGGCCGCCCCCTCGACGGTGAACTGTACCTGTTCAAGAACAACGTGGATTCGGCGGGCAACTCCTACGGCAGCCACGAGAACTACCTGATCAGCCGCAAATTGCAGTTCAACGACCTGATTAAGCAGCTCGTGCCGTTCCTGGTGACCCGCCAGATTCTGGTTGGTGCCGGTAAGACCCACCCGAACGGTGGCCCGGTGCCCGGTTCGACCGACCCGGCGTCCTGCACGGGTGTGCCCTCGTATTCGTTCTCGCAGCGTGCCGACCATATTTGGGAGGCGGCATCCACCTCAACCTCGCGCGCTCGCCCGCTCATTAACACCCGCGACGAGCCGCACGCGGACGCTTCGAAGTTCCGCCGCATGCACGTCATTAATGGTGATTCGAACATGGCGGAGCCGACCGTGCTGCTGAAGATTGCCAGCACCGACCTGGTGCTGCGCATGCTGGAGGACCGCTTCCCGGTCACGAGCCTGGATATTGTGTCCGTCCCGGCGGCTCTGCGCGCTATCAGCCACGACCTGACCGGCACCGCGACCTTCGAAACCACGGACGGTAAGCACTACACGGCGTTGAGCGTTCAGCGTCACTACCTGGATGCGGCACGCCAGTACGTGCAGCAGTACGGCGCGCACCACCACCACGTGGAATACGCCCTGGACCTGTGGCAACGCACCTTGGACGCTATCGAGTCCGGCGACTACAGTGGCATTGACACGGAGATTGACTGGGCGATTAAGAAGAAGCTTCTGGATGCGTATATTGCCCGCGCCCGCGCGGCTGGTCAGCCTGCCGATTATGCGAGCGCCCGCATCCGTCAGCTGGATTTGGCGTACCACGACATCGACCCGGAGCGTAGCGTCTTCCATGCGCTGGTTCGTCGCGGTGCGGTCAAGCGCATCCTGCCTGAGGGTGCTGCGGAGGCGGCGAAGACTCAGCCGCCGAACACTCGCGCTCTGCAGCGTTCGCGTTTCATTAATGCGGCGGTTGCGGCGGGGGAGCAGTTCACCGTGGATTGGGTGCATTTGAAGCTCAACGCATACCCGCAGCACACGCTGGTGTGTAAGGACCCGTTTGCTACCGGCAGCGAGGAGCTGGAGGACGTGCTGAGCCTGCTGGCGTCTAAGGCGCGTCAGCATCAGGAGGCGGCATTCCCGCCGCCCTGCTAAACGACCCTGCTAAAACATCAGATCACCACCGTTACGGCACAGCGTGTTCCCGCCCAAAGTTCGCACCCCAAAGTTTCTCGGCGCACCCCGCGCCGCGACACAGCCTGAACACAGCTACGTGCCGTAGCATAAAACAGCTAAACCTATACCTGTAAACTGTTCTGTGGCACACGGGCACTCACACGCCCCACTCTCACAGAAAACCCCAGAGGATAACACTATGACCAAACGCTCTAAGCTCACTATTTTCGGTGCCAGCGCGGCAGCTCTCGCGCTCGCACTGTCCGCATGTGGCGCGCAGTCCAGCAATGGCGATTTGTCCAAGGTGCAGTACACCTTGAAGAACGCGACCGCTGCGCCTGAGGCGTCCTTCGCGACTCCCTTCGCCGCTTCTAGCCCCTCCGCATACGTGATTGAGGAAGGTAACGGCGACTCCATCAACGATGGTGACTACGTGCTCGTTGAGGCTGCCGTGTTCAACGGCACCGACGGCAAGCTTAACGGTTCCACTTACTCCAGCGAGCCGATTCTGCTGCCGATTAACGATCAGCTGAAGCAGGCTGCACCGCAGGTGTACGAAACCCTGAAGAAGATTAAGGTTGGCGGTTCTTTCTCGTACACCACCAACGTTCTGCAGCAGCGTAGCACCGCGGGCGTGACCACTACGACCGCTTCGCCCGGTGCCGCAACTAACGTTGAGGTGTACACCGTGAAGACGAAGCTGCCCAAGTACGCAACCGGTAAGGCTGTTGAGGCTGACCCGTCGCTGCCGTCCTTCACTCTGGATGAGTCCACCGGCAAGGCTGATATTAAGCTGCCCGACACCAAGCAGGAATACACTGAGCTCGTCTCGAAGAACCTCATTGAGGGCGAGGGCGCCGAGGTCAAGGAAACCGATACCGTGTACGTGCGTTACATTGGCGTGCAGTACTCCGACGGTAAGGTCTTCGACGGCAACTATGACGCTTCCACCCCGATGGGCCTCTCCCTGCAGGGCGTTATCAAGGGCTGGACTCAGGGTCTGAAGGGCAAGAAGGTCGGCTCCCGCGTTGAGCTAGTCATCCCGGCGGATTTGGCGTACGGTAACGACACCGGCGGTTCCAAGCCTTCGGGCACTCTGGTGTTCGTTGTTGATATTCTGGGCGCGGAGGAGAACCCGCAGACCCTGCAGCGTGCTCAGGCGGCTTCTAGCGCGGCCGCTGCGGAGGCGAGCGCCTCGGCAACCGCTTCTGCGACCGCAACCCCGGCGGCTACCGCTTCGGCTACCGCGCAGTAGCCCACATTTTTATTTCGCGCTCGCCGCTTATATGACGTAGGCGGCGGGCGCACCCACTATTTCGATTCATTTCGAACCAATCAAAGGAGACACCCATGTCTTTCGGTCAGCGTAACCTCGACCGCGAAAAGCCCGAAATCGATTTCCCCGAGGGCGACGCCCCCACCGAGCTGGTCATCACCGACCTGATCGAGGGTGCAGGCGCTGAAGTTGTTCCCGGCTCCCGCGTGCTCACCCACTACGTTGGTGTGGCATTCTCCACCGGTGAAGAGTTTGACGCGTCCTGGAACCGTGGCGAGCCGCTGCCGTTCCAGGTGGGCGTTGGCCAGGTTATCCGCGGTTGGGATGAGGGTCTGCTCGGCATGAAGGTCGGCGGCCGTCGTCGCCTGGAGATTCCCGCCGACATGGCGTACGGTGACCGCGGCGCTGGTTCGGTCATTAAGCCCGGCGAGTCCCTGATTTTCGTGGTGGACCTGCTGGACGTCCGCTAAGGATTAGCAAGGTTCTCGCGTTTTTCGCGCTTCTCACGTAAGACGCGCAGAGACGCGCAGCCCGGTGCTTTCTCCCGATTGTGGGAGGGGCGCCGGGCTTTTGCGTATCAAGTTTTTGTACTGGGCTTTTTTGTACTGGGCTATCGGCGCGTCCGCGAAATTTTATACCCGCGCATTCTTCCCGCAGCCACCCCATACGCAAAGTAAGTGCCGCGGAACACACACGGTATGATGGAATCATGTCCACCGCAGCTCAGCTTTACATGACTCTTCACCGCCTCGCCACCGCCGCCGAGGCACCCGACGCCGCAACCCGAACCCAGGGCATCAGCCGCAACGAGCTACTGACCCTGCTCGGTATTAGCACTCGCGCTAACGGCTCCCTCAGCGAGGCCCAGGAACGCGCCTTTGAACGAGCCAAGCAGACCCTGCGTGATGCCGGCGCGCGCATCACCCACGTGACCACGGACCTGGGGGAGCGCTACCGCCTCGAAACCAGCAACGCCGCGCAGCTGCCCGCCTGGAACCCCACCGCCGAGGAGTTCCGCCTCATCAACACCATCCTGCGCGGCTGGGAAGGCACCGAACTGCAGGATGACGCCTACCGCATCCTGCGTAAGATTGCGCTGACCAGCGAGAACCTCACCGATGAGGCGCTCGCCGCCGCGAAGATCCTGGAGCCGAAGACCGGCAAGCGTCAGCGCGCGAAGAACCTGTACACCTACCGCGAGCCCCTTCAGCGCATTTACTTTAGCGATAACCCGCACCTGAATGAGCTGTTTACCGCCTATGCGGAGCGTAAGACGGTCACGTTCACCTATCAGACGGCTGCCGGTGCGACCCGCACGCAGGAGAAGGTCAGTGTTGCCGGTATTGGGTACCGTTACGGCACCTGGTATTTTGTCGGCTACTACACTGAGAGCTCGGAGCGTAAGGAGTACACGTTCCGTGCCAGCCGTATTCAGAAGCTCACGATGCTCTCACGTATCGATTCGACCCCCATCAATGCGACGTTCAACGCCAAGAACTGGCTTGAAGACATTCAGGGCTACGAAGAGAGCCTGATTGTTGCCGAGGTCAACGCCGATTCGACGTTGTCGGAGCCCTTCACCGTGCCTTCGTACGGCACGATTGATAGCGCTGTGGCGGCGACCAGCTACAGCTGCGTGATCGAGCCGCCCGAGGAATCGGAGGATGCCTCTACCCGCCAGCGTGACAGTTACGCCGCCCAGCAGCAGCTGTTGCGCACCCTCACCGACCTGCACAGTGGCACGGTCGAAGATCCCGGCACCTGGGCAGATATCAACCAGCGCAACCGCAACAACTCCCTCGACGACCTTGTGGACCTACTCCTGGGTCTGCACCGTGCCGACCGCTGGGCGAGCGCCCACGATGAGGCGCCCATGCCGTTGAACCAGCTCAACGCCCTCTACAGCGTGGATACCAAGAAAAACCGCGACCTCGGCAAGACCATCATCCCCGAGATTTTCGCGCGGGTAGACACCGTTCCCTTCGAGTCTGACCCCAAGGACCCGGACGCACTCAAGCCCACCTACATTAACCTGCTGCCGGACTTTGGCGGCGCCACCCCGCACACGCTGCTGAACTACGCGCGCCTCACGGACACTGAGCTCGCCATTCTCGTCTTTACCCTTTCTGCCGCAGATATTCTGCACCCGGCGGATGCGCGTCTGGGCAGTATCCGAGCGGCGCTCGCCGCCACGTACCCGAACGCGCCCGTCTATGCGCAGCACCTGTGCTTCGCCCCGGAGGAGCCTCTGCTGCAGGAGGCGACTGCCGCCCTGAGCAGCGGCAACGCCGTGACCATTGGGTACGGTACCTCTGAGCGTGCCGCCGATCGCTTGGTGGACCCGTATGCGTTGGTGTTGCACCGCGACCACATGTACCTGCATGCGTGGTGCCGTACCGCTGAGAAACGCTACTATGCCGCGCGCGGTGAGGAAGTCCCCGAGTATGTACCTGAAGCTTTTGCGCACGCGGCCACCGGCGAGACTGCCGACAGCCAGGCGGGAAACAGCGCGGCGGCGGATAATGAAGCGGGGGAGAAGGAACCCAACTTCTGGCGTAACTTCCGCCTCACCCGCATCAACCACATTCACGAGGCGGGCGCGGGTCGCGCCCACCCGGTCACCGGTGACACCGTCCCGCATTGGCACGCGCAGCAGCACAGCACTCAGACCAACCCGTTCGCTGAGTTGCGGATTCACCCGACCGAGCACATTCCCAGCGGTGAGCCGCTCGATACTCTCACTGCAACGTACATGCGTCGAAGCACCCACCACGTGAAGAAGGCTTCACGCACCCAGTACGTGCGCATCCACTACTACAACAACGCCCACGGTGCCGGCGATAAGAACATCCTCGATACCGTCATTGCGCACCGAGGCGCCCTGGAACTCGTCGGCCCGGCGCACCTGCGTGCGGCGCTGCTTGAGCAGCTGCGCATCCTCAACGCGAGTAGCCGCAGGGGTGCGCCCGCAGAAAAATAGCACTTCACCCACAAGCAAAAACGCCCTAAAAACCCGTCCAAGGGGCCAAAACATTAACCTAAAACTTGTATAATGGTGCTCATGTCTTGGTGGTTCTGGATTTTGCTATGGGGCGCGCTCATCATCTGCTCGCTCCTCTATTTGGCATGGTTCACCTACAAAGCACTCACTCGCGGTTTCACACTCCTTGACGAAACCGTAACCTGGGTCGAGTCAATCGAGGGACAATTCGACGCCGCGCAAGCGAACGCAAGCCGAAAACTCCCGCGAGACACCACCCTCGGGGTATTCACACCCATCACCGAGGCATACAATAACTACGAACAAGGTAAGCAGACACGCAGGTCTGAGCGGATCAAGCGACGGGTCTCCCGACGAGATCGACTCGGCCAACCTCAAAACATCGGAGACCTGCTTTAACTAGAAAGGCACACCATGGGCCAGATTTTCAGCCACCCCGCGACCATCATCGTCGTTATCCTCCTCATCGTCCTGCTCTTCGGCGCACCCAAGCTGCCCGGCATGGCACGCAGCCTCGGTCAGTCCATGCGCATCTTCAAGACCGAAGTTGAGGGTCTGAAGAACGACTCCAAGAAGGACCCCCGCGAGAAGGACGGCGAAGAGGTCGTCACCGCTGAGGTCGTAGACAACGGCAAGGACGGCAAGACCGAAACCAAGTAACGGTCCCGCCCCAACGCACCAAACCCGTGCCAGCCCCACCGGCCGGCACGGGTTTTGCGGCACCACCCCGTAAACACCCCACCAGACCCCCTCAGCCGCATCACATACGGCACCGACACCCAGAGGACACCACGTGGCAACACCTGACCAGGACGTGCGCAACCGCAAACTTAATCCTGAAGCACGCATGGAACTCAAGGAACACCTGCGCGAATTCCGCGACCGCCTCATTAAGGCGGCTATCGCAACCGTCATCGCAGCCATCATCGGTACGGTCTTCCTCTACCAGCCTTTCATTGAAATGATCTCTGCGCCCCTGCAGCAGATCAACGCAGAAACCGGCCGCAACGCAAACCTGAACTACGGTAGCGTCGCTTCTCCCTTCGACCAGTTGCTGAAGGTCGGCATGTACATCGGCTTGGTGATTGCGTCTCCCGTCTGGCTGTACCAGGCGCTGCGATTCCTGCTGCCGGCACTGCACACTAAGGAGAAGAAGTATCTCTTCGGCTTCCTCACCGCATCTATTTTCGCGTTTGCCTGCGGTGTCGCCATTTCTTACTTCACCCTCCCCGGCGTGGTTTATGCGCTGCTGAAGTTCACCCCCGTCAACGAAAGTAACTACATTGACGCCGGCGTGTACATCTCCTTCATCCTGAAGTTCGTTGTGACCTTCTCTTGCGCCTTCATCATCCCGGTGATTCTGGTTGGCATTAACATGCTGGGCCTGATCCGCGGCACCACCATCCTGAAGGCTTGGCGTTGGGTGGTTGTTCTGGTCGCAGTGATTGCGGCACTGACCGCACCCGGTAGCGACATCATGATGATGTTCGTGCTCATGGCGCCGCTGCTGATTTTCTTCTTCGCAGCAATCGGCATCTGCATGATCAACGACAAGCGCCGCGACCGAAAGCTCGCCAAGCTGGCGCAGGGTGCAGATGAAGCAAGCTTGAACACCGCAACCAGCGCCGAAGACCTGGCGAAGATGGGTTACTTCGAGGAAGAGAAGACTTCCTAATTGAATAGCTCGCTTTGAGCGACATCGCCGAAAGGGGCGGGGTACAGAAAGATTCTGTGCCCTGCCCCTTTCGCGTACCCGGATTAGTCGCATGCCGGCTCGCGCTGCCCCTCCGTAGCGAGTTCCACAGGGAGCGTTATACCGCGTCGGATGCGCTCGCTGTTCGCCCATACCGGATTAGTGCCCGTGCAGGGTGCTTTCTGAAGGCTCGCGGCGGGTGAACCGTTACACTGGACATACTATGAGCAAGCACCACGCACAGCACACATCCGACGCACACGCTTCTAACGCACAGCCCCCGGCGGAGCGCACCGACTACGCTGCCGCCTACGCCGCATCCCGAGAACGCGCCGCATACGCGAAGACCGCCCTCGGGGCTTTTGAGGCGTCCCTTGATTTTCCGCTGGATGATTTTCAGCGTCAGGCGTGTGCCGCCGTGGAGGCGGACCGCTCCGTCCTCGTTGCCGCGCCTACTGGTGCCGGTAAGACCATTGTGGGTGAGTTCGGTATCTACCTGGCGTTGCGCCGCGGCATGAAGGCGTTCTACACGACCCCCATTAAGGCGCTGAGCAACCAGAAGTACCACGACTTTGTGCGCGCATACGGTGAGGATTACGTGGGTCTGCTCACCGGCGATACGAGCATTAACACGGAAGCACCCGTGGTCGTGATGACCACCGAGGTGCTGCGCAACATGCTCTACGCCAACTCGACCACGCTGACCGGCCTGGGATATGTGGTCATGGATGAGGTGCACTACCTGGCGGACCGTTTCCGTGGCGCGGTGTGGGAAGAGGCGATTATTCACCTTCCCGAGCACGTGAACGTCATTTCTCTGTCGGCTACGGTGTCGAACGTTGAGGAGTTCGGCGCGTGGCTGGATACGGTGCGCGGCGGCACGGACATTATTGTTTCTGAGCACCGTCCGGTGCCCCTGTGGCAGCACATGATGGTCGGTCACCGCGTGGTGGACCTGTTCGTACCCGAAGACAACTCCGCGCAGGGTAAGAACCAGGAGCCGGAGGAGAAGCTCTCCCGCAAGCAGGCGAAGAAGGCACAGAAAGCTAAGCAGCGCGGCGCAACCGTGGAGGCGGGCGCCAACCCTCTGCTTGCCGGTCTGCGCCTGAACCCGCAGCTGAAGGCGCTACGCCCCGGCTTCCGTTCCGCACCGGGCCGCGGACGCTACGGCGGCAAGCGTGAACGTTTCCGTCACCGCCGTGAAGGCTGGCTGAATGAGACGTTCAGCAGCGGTGAGCGCGGCGGCTCGAACCGTCGTGACCGTTTCAACGATCGTTTCAGTAACGACCGGGAGTTTGATGCGCGCGGTGAGCAGAAGCCTCTGCGTCCGCAGCGTATTACCCGCCCGGAGATGGTGCGCGCTCTGGATAAGCAGGGCCTGCTGCCCGCTATCTGCTTTATCTTCTCGCGTGCCGGTTGTGACGGCGCGGTCAGCCACTGCGTATCCGCCGATATTACGCTGACCACCCCCGAGCAACAGCAGACCATCCGCGCCTACATTGCGGAGGCGACCGCTCACCTGGACACCCGCGACCTGAACACCCTCGGCTACTACGAGTGGCGTGACGGCCTCATTCGCGGTATCGCCGCACACCACGCCGGCCTACTACCCCTATTCAAGGAGGTCGTCGAAACCCTCTTCGCCCAGGGCCTCATCAAGCTGGTCTTCGCCACCGAAACCCTCGCACTGGGCATCAACATGCCCGCACGCACCGTCATCCTGGAAAAGCTCACCAAATACAACGGCGAATCCCACGTGGACATCACCCCCGGCGAATACACCCAGCTAACCGGACGCGCAGGCCGCCGCGGCATCGACATCGAAGGCCACGCGGTCGTCATGTGGCGCCCCGGCATGTCCCCGGAACACGTGGCAACCCTCGCCTCAACCCGCACCTACCCGCTGAACTCCTCATTCCGCCCCACCTACAACATGGCGGCAAACCTCATCGCCTCCTACGGCGCCGAACGCACCCGCAAAATCCTGGAATCCTCCTTCGCACAGTTCCAGGCAGACAAGTCGGTCGTGGGCATTGCCTCCCGCGTACGCAAAAACGAAAGCGCCCTAGAAGGCTACCGCGAAGCAATGGCATGCCACCTGGGCGACTTCACCGAATACGTCCAGCTCAGCCGCCAAATCGCCGAGCTGGAGAAGAAGGCCTCCAAGAGCAACGAGCGTCACGCCCGCGCGCAGGCACACCACAGCATCCAGCAGCTGCTGCCCGGCGACATCATCTACATTCCGCACGGCCGCTCCCGCGGCTACGCAGTCGTAGTCACCCGCTCCGATTCGCACGCCGACCCGCGCATCGGCATCGTCACCGAGGACGCGCACCAGCGCACCGCCTCAACCCGCGATTTTGAGGGTGCCGTCGAACCGGTCTCACGCATCAAGATTCCGAAGCGCCTGAGCCTGAAGACCCCCAAGGAACGCCGCGACACCGCAAGCCGCATGCGCCAGGCGCTCTACGACGGCCGCGCCCCGCGTGCGCTCGCGCAGCAGAACATTCCGGCTCGTCAGAACAGTATTGACGCGCAGCTTGAGGCTCTGCAGGCTCAGCTGCGTAACCACCCGTGCCACGGCTGCTCGGACCGCGCGAACCATATGCGTTGGGCTGAGCGCTGGCAGAAGCTCAACTCTGAGACGGAAGGTTTGCGTCGTCAGATTGCGCGCCGCACCAACACGATTGCGCAGGTCTTCAACCGCATTGCGCGCCTGCTGGAGAGCTACGGCTACGTGGAACGCACCGAGGACGGCGAACTTTCGCTCACCGCCGGCGGCCAGGCGCTACGCCGCATCTACGGCGAACGCGACCTGCTGACCGCCCTGTGCCTGGACACGCACTTCCTCGACGGCCTGGAGCCCGCCGCCATCGCCGCGACCGTCGCCGCGCTAACCTACCAGGGTAAGCGCGACGCGGTGGAGTATCTGGCTCACTACCCGCACCCGTCCCTGCGCGCACCCATTGCGACGATTACGCAGCGCCTCGCAGACCTGAACGCCGCCGAGGAACAGCACAAGGTCAACCTGACCCCCGCCTGCGACTTCGGCCTGGTCGAACCCATGTACGCCTGGGCAAACGGCGCCCACCTCGCCAAGGCAATCGAGGACACCGGCCTTGCCGCCGGCGACTTCGTACGCTGGGCAAAGCAGGTACTGGACGCCCTGGACCAGATCGCGCACATCCGCTCACTGGACCCGGCGATTCGTGCCCGCTGTGAAGAGGCGATTGAGGCGGTACGCCGCGGCGTGGTCGCGCTGGACGTCTAAACCACGCCTACCGCTACATCGCGCCCGACCGGTTCGGGCCACCACCCCCGCACCTAAGTTGTTCCACGTCATCTAAGGACGAACGAACTACCGCAGGCAGCGGGGGTGCTTCTATACTCGAAAGAGACGCTCAGCTGAGCTACGCGAGCACAATTGAAGTGCCCGCCCCGTGTGCGCCTCGGCGCGCCTCAAAGGTGAAAGGATTCTAATGTCTACCCGAATTTTTGTGGATGGTAGCGTATACAGCCCCGTCGACCCGTACGCAACCGCAATGCTGGTCGAGGACGGCTTCGTCCGCTGGGTTGGTTCCGACTCCGGGGCGCGTTCCATCGCTGACGATTCCGCCACCATCACCGAACTTGACGGAGCTCTGCTGACCCCCGCCTTTGCGCGCGCCCTCGCACCGGTCGCAGGCAAGGAAGCACCCGAAATCCTCGACTACCTGCAGGCATACCGCGCAGCCGGCTACCACACGCACACCCTGCTCGCCGGCATGGAAGACGTACCCGACCTCGTCTCCGCACTCAGCTACTACAGCGCCGAACACGGCACCCCCGACATCCGCCTCATCCTCAACGCCACCGGCATTGAAACCGACGAACTCATCAGCGCCATCAAGGCACTACGCCCCCTCACCGAAGGCGAACGCGCCATCAAGGGCCTGCAGCTAGTCGGCATCTTTGTCACACCCACCGAAGCGTCCGCAGCAGCACAGGTCGCCGAAGACGCCGCACTCCTGCTCTCCATCGACGCATCCACCGGATTCACCACCGCAGCCGACGCAGCGCTCGCCGTACGCGAAACCCGCCCCTGGCTCTCCATCCGCCTCGACGCAGCAATCAGCACCCCCCAAGACCCCATCACCGACGAATACCTCACCCAGCTGGCAGAAGCACGCATCAACCTCGGCCTCAGCGTCTGCGAACCCGAAGAAGACGAAACCGCCAACGACACCGTCCAAGCACTCCTCGCACACGCCGGGGGAGAGGTACGTGAGTCGGTAGCTTCCGTAGCCCGCCGCGCAAACGCAGCAGGCACCTCCATCGCGCTGGGTTCTGATGCTCAGCTGTACGCACCCGGCGCCTGGTCCCTCATCCGCGAACTCGTCAACGACGAACACGGCATCTCCGCACGCAGCGCCTTCGCCGCCCTCACCCGCGGCGTATACCGCCTCGCCCACGAAGAAAACCCCTTCACCGGACAGCTCACCCCCGACACCCCCGCATACGTCGCACAATGGCGCGTCGAAGCCCTCATGGTCCAAGCACCCGACTCCCGCGTCGCATCGTGGAGCACCGACCCCCGCGCTCGTATTCCGTTGCTTCCGGTGCTGGAGGAGGATTCGCCTCTGCCCATCCTGGAATCTATTTACACTGAAAGTAACTAATTTTTTAGCTTGTCAAAACCTTTTTAGGCGGTTTAGGGGCAGTGGAAGCCCCTGAGGATTCAGCTGCCCACATGTTTACCCGGTATACTGGATATCTACACTGCCTGTTTTATATGCACCTGTGAGGGAGTAATATGCGCGTTCTAACTGTCATCCCGACGTATAACGAGAAGGAGAACCTGCCCGTCGTGGTAGAGCGTCTTCGCAAGGCAGCTCCCGAGGTGGACATTCTCGTGGTGGATGATAACAGCCCCGACGGCACCGGCCAGATTGCTGATGAGCTGTCGGCTAAGGATTCCCAGATTCACGTTCTGCACCGCACCGTTAAGGACGGTCTGGGTGGCGCATACCTCGCCGGCTTCGATTGGGGCCTTGAGGCAGGCTACGACATTCTGATTGAAATGGACGCTGACTGCTCGCACCAGCCTGAGCAGCTTCCTTCCCTGGTTCGTGCAGTGGAGGCGGGCGCTGACCTGGCTATTGGTTCGCGTTACGTGCCCGGCGGCAAGACCAAGAACTGGCCGGCTCACCGCCAGATTCTCTCTCGCGGCGCTAACCTGTACACCCGCCTGATTCTGGGCACCTCCATCAAGGACATTACCGCTGGTTTCCGTGCGTACCGTCGTGACGCTCTGCAGCGCCTGAACCTTGACGGTATTGACTCGAAGGGCTACGTGTTCCAGGTGGATTTGGCGTGGCGTTCTGAGCAGGCTGGTCTGAATATTGTTGAGGTTCCGATTACTTTCGTTGAGCGTGAGATTGGCGCTTCGAAGATGGACGGCAACATTATCTTCGATTCCATGTCTAAGGTGACTCGCTGGGGTCTGACCAACCGTGTTCAGAAGCTGAAGAAGGCTCTGGGCAAGTAACTCGTTCTGAGACTTATACGAAAGGCCGGGGCGGATACATAACGTATCCGCCCCGGCCTTTTTCTGTTTTCTCTGGCACTCTTTCCTGGCTCACGTATCGACGAAGCCACCACCAAAAGAAGAAAGCCCGCTCAGAGCGCAAATGGCTCTTAGCGGGCTTCTACAGCCTTTCTACGGCGTGTCTACAGCGCTTTTAGAGCGCGTAGTGCTTGCGGTAGTATTCCAGGCGGTCTTCCAGAGTCTTTTCCAGCTCTTCGATGCTGCGGCGTTCCATGAGCATGTCCCAGTGGGTACGTGCGGGCTTTTCCTCTTCGGCGTCTGCGGTGGAGTCGCCGTTGACGAGGTATGCTTCCTTGCCGGACTTTGCGGTCCATACCGAGGGGATTTCTGCCTCTGCCGCGAAGGTCACGAAAACGCGGTCACCGTCTGCGGTACGGTATTCGACGCGCTGGCGGGGCGCGGGCTGTACGTTCGATTCGGTTTCCATCGACTGGGAACCCAGGCGCATACCGCGCAGGCTACGATCGCTCATTTTTCCTCCAGTGTCGTCGGGTGCGCCTTGTGGCGCTTTAGGCATAACGTTGGGCGGGGGAGAGCTATTCCCTCGAACGTTTACAAAACATCCATTATATCGGTAATAGTCTCCACCCGCCCAGCGTGGTGGTGTTTATTCGGCGTGATTTTTGGTGATTCGCGCCTTTTTATGCGTTAGATTCCGCGTTTAGCCGTTGATGCCGTAGCTTCCGGGGGCCTGCGGTGCGCTCTTGGGAGCCTCTGCTGCGGGCTTCTTCGGTGCGTCCGCAAGGTCGGATGCGGGCAGGGTGCCGAATGCGTTGCCCAGGCCGCGCAGTGCATCGCCCAGTTCGGTCGGGATGAACCAGAGCTTGTTGGCGTCGCCTTCGGCGAGCTTGGGCAGGGTCTGCAGGTACTGGTAGGTGAGCAACTGCTGGCTGGGGTTGGATTCGTGGATTGCGGCGAAGACCTTCTGCACGGATTCGGCTTCACCGTTTGCGCGCAGGATTGCGGACTGTGCGTCACCTTCCGCACGAAGGATCTGTGCCTGCTTTTCGCCCTCTGCACGCAGGATGGCTGCGCGGGATTCACCTTCTGCGGTCAGAATGTCGGACTGCTTCTGGCCTTCTGCGGTGAGGATTGCGGCGCGGCGGTCACGCTCTGCACGCATCTGCTTCTCCATGGAGTCCTGGATGGACACCGGGGGCTGGATTTCCTTGATGTCCACGCGGGAGACGCGCAGGCCCCAGCGGCCGGTGGTGGAGTCGAGTACGCCTCGCAGTTCAGCGTTGATCTGGTCGCGGGAGGTGAGGGTCTGCTCCAAGTTCAGGCCACCAACGACGTTACGCAGGGTTGCGCTGGTCAGCTCGTCCACGGCACGAATGTAGTTGGTAATTTCGTAGGTTGCTGAGCGCGGGTCGGTGACCTGGAAGTACACGACGGTGTCGATGCCGACCACCAGGTTATCTTCGGTAATCACTGACTGCGAGGGGAAGGAAACGACCTGTTCACGCAGATCGATGAGGGGCAGCACGCGGTCAACTACGGGGATGACGATGTGCAGGCCGGGGTTGAGGACGGCGTGGAACTTACCCAGTCGTTCGACGATGCCGGCTCGTCCCTGCGGGATGACGCGCACGGTCTTGGCGAGCATCGTAAGTACGAAGAGGATGAGTAGAACCGTCAGAATAAGGCTGATAGGCATTGTTTCTCCTTATCGGTGAGTTATATGGTGTGTTTTTGGAGTATCTAGTCGGCTTTTGGAGCCGGTATTCAGATGGGTCTTAGTCGTGGGGGAGAGGCTCTACGATTGCGGTAGCACCCTCAATGGCTCGTACCCTCGCGTGTGATCCTGCTACGAGCGTTCCGGAAGCGGTGCGCGCCGTCCAGGTGTCGCCAGCCAGTACAACCAAACCGGTTTCACTAGTCACATCTTGAGTGATGCGCACCTCAGCACCAACGAGTGCTTCAGCATTAGTAACAGCGCCGGTGGCTGATTTGTTGAGCTTCCTGAGCAGCGGCGGGCGTAGACCAAGAACCAGAATCAGGCAGATCACCACGAAAATAACGGTTCGAATCAGCATGTTATCCACGAAGGGCGATATTGCTGCGGTGATGCCTGCGCTAATCGCCAGCATGAGAAAGAACAGGTCGAGGCTGAGCATTTCTATGACGGCGAAAACGAGGGCGAGTGCAACCCAGAGTGTCCAGGGTGTCTCAAAGAGCCAATCCACGAGTTTTCTCCTTTGGTGTACATCAACCGGCGTGGTTGATGTTGGATCTGCACACGAGGCGACGGCACCTTCGTGATGCGGGGTATATCCATTATTTCAGGTGGATTGAGTGCTGGCGACAGTTCTGGTGACCGGGTGAGGTTAATACATGAACTGTTAAGACTTTATTTAGATACGGGGAATCTTGAGTTCATTCTAGACCTCCCTAAAAAGCCGATAATATACATTATGTAAAGTAGACCTATTTTTCACTACCCCATCGGACGCTCACCGGTGCTTTCGACGCTCTGGCTGGCACACTCTGAATGATGCGGGTCGAGCCGGTGCTCCTCGTGGCGCAACTACGCTGTTCTCGTCCGCCACTCTGAACTCCGCGCGCCTCAGCTTCCTCAACCCGCAACTACGCGCTCAAATGCTCCGAACCTTTGGGCTCCTCAGTATGTCCCTCAGCGCCTCTCGTTAAACGACAAACACCCGAGACTCCACACCTTTCGGTGTGCTCTGTTCGTCTCGGGTGCCTGCTATCGATTTCCTAGAGCTTTACGCTTCTGCGTGCTTGGAGCTGAACTCTACCCAGGCGTTGAGCACACGCTCCGCTGCACCGGATGCAATGGATTCGCGTGCATCGGCCAAAGCCTGAGTGAAACGGGTCTCAAAGCTCTCCCCGTTGGTCGGGCGGTATGCCACCAGGCCTGCGGCTGCGTTGATGAGCACAGCGTCGTGAATTGCGCGTAGCGGGCTCTTCGGGGCTTCGCCCTCCCCCGCCAAAATTGCACGGAAAACGCCCGCGTTGTACTCGGCGTCGCCGCCTCGCAGCTGCTCCAGCGGTGCGTTCTGCAGACCGTACTCGGTCGGGTCAAAACGGTATTCGGTCAGTTCGCCGTCGACAGCCTCCCACAGGCGGCTCGTGGTGGCGATGGTCAGCTCGTCCAGGCCGTCATCACCGCGGAAAATCAGGGCGTGATCGCCGCGCTCCGCAAAGACGTGAGCCATCTTCTCAGCCATGACCGGGTTAGCAACGCCGATAGCCGAGGACTTCACGCGCGCCGGGTTGGTCATGGGGCCCAGGTAGTTAAACGCGGTCGGAATGCCCAGCAGACGGCGGGTCGGGCCCACGTGGCGCATCGCCGGGTGGAAGGTCATCGCAAACAGGAACGTGATGCCGGTCTCGCGAGCGCATTCGGCGACTGCGGGAATGGGCATGTCGAGGCGGATTCCGAGGGCTTCGAGGACGTCTGCGGAGCCGGATTTGGAGGTGGAGGCGCGGTTGCCGTGCTTGACGACGGTTGCGCCGGTGCCTGCGATGACGAGGGCGGCCATGGTGGAGATGTTGACGGTGTTTTGCTGGTCGCCGCCGGTGCCGACGATGTCTACGGCGTGGGGGTTGATGTCTACGGTTTCGGCTTTGGCGATCATGCCGGCTGCGAGGGCGCCGAGTTCTTCGGGGGTTTCGCCCTTGGAGTGTAGTGCGGTGAGGAAGGATGCGAGGATCGGCTGTTCGGTTTGGCCGGTCATGATGTGGTCCATGGCCCAGGCGACTTCGGTGTCGGTGAGGTTTTGGTGTTTGACGAGCTGGTTGAGGATGTATTTCCAGGTGATTTCGTGCGTAGTCATGTGTTAAGTGTAAAACCCCCGCCGCGTATCTGCATGGTTGGGTGCAGTATGCGAGACGGGGGTTTGTTTAGGCGTGTTGCACCTTGGGGTGCTTAGCGCTGGGGTGTCTTCGGTTTAGTGGAAGGAGTCACCGCATGCGCAGGAGCCTGCTGCGTTGGGGTTGTCGATGGAGAAGCCCTGCTTTTCGATGGTGTCTTCGAAGTCGATGGTGGAGCCGTCGAGGTAGGGTGCGCTCATCTTGTCGACGATGACTTCTACGCCGTCGAAGTCGCGGACTGCGTCGCCGTCGAGGACGCGCTCGTCGAAGTAGAGCTGGTAGATGAGGCCGGAGCAGCCGCCGGGCTGGACGGCGATGCGCAGGCGCAGGTCGGTGCGGCCTTCCTGTTCGAGGAGGGTGCGGACCTTGGTCTGTGCTACTTCGGTGAGGTTGACGCCGTGGGTCGGCAGTTCGGTGGTGGTTTCACTCATTGGTGTTGTCCTTTTGTTTTGTTGGTTGCCCGTGTGCGCCGCGTGTGGGTGCGTGTGGGCGTTTTAGCCTTCACGATACGCGCCCGGGTGTCTGATGTACAACCTAGGGTGTGCATAGTTCGCCGGGGGCGTGAGTGTTGGTGTGGGGGCTTGACATGTAATTCTGCTTCTAGGATACCGAAAAAGTGGGGGTTGGGGTTTGTGACCCTTCTCCCCCACTTTTTGTGGATGTTCCTAGCGAGCGCGTTTAGCGGGCACCGAGTGCGCTCAGAAGCAGCGCCTCCGCGAGGATTGCGTTCTTGAAGTCCGGGATGTAGAGGGACTCGTTGGCGCTGTGTGCGCGGGTGTCGGGGTCTTCTACGCCGGTGACGAGGATTTGTGCCTGCGGGAAGAGGTCCTTCAGGTCGGAGATGAACGGGATGGAGCCGCCCATGCCGGTCTGTACGGGTTCGACGTCCCAGGCGGCGCGCATTGCGTCGAGGGCGGTTTGTGCGCCGTCTGCGTCGACTTCGGTGGCGAAGGGCATGCCGGAGTCTACGGCGGTGTAGGTTGCTTGTGCGCCGTGGGGTGCGTGTGCCTTGATGTGTTCGGCGAGTGCGCGGTGTGCGTTTTCGGGGTTGTCGCCGGGTGCGAGGCGGGTGCTGATGCGTGCGCGGGATACGACGGCGAGGGTGTTGGAGGAGGTTGCGATGGAGGGGATGTCCATGCCGATGACGGAGATTGCCGGCTGGGTCCACAGGCGGGATGCAACGGATCCGGTGCCTGCCAGGGGTACGGTGTCGAGGATGCCGGAGTCGTTGCGGAAGTCTGCTTCGGCGTATTCGAGTTCGGGTTCGGGGGCGCGGTGCAGGCCTTCGACGGCTACGGCGCCGGTGGCGTCGTGCAGGGTGGCGAGTAGCTGCGCCATGAGGGTGTGGGCGTCGAGCATGGGACCACCGAACATGCCGGAGTGGATGGCGTGGCTGCCGACGCGTACTTCGATGTCGCCGGATGCGACGCCGCGCAGGCTGGTGGTCAGGGCGGGTACGCCGGCGCGCCAGTTGGCGGAGTCTGCCACGACGATGTAGTCGGCGGACAGTTCCTCACGGTAGGTGTTGAGGAAGGACACGAAGGAGGGCGAGCCTGCCTCCTCTTCACCCTCGATGAAGAGCTTCACGCCGAGTTTGAAGTCCTCGCCGAGAGTCTCGTTGAGGGCTGCAAGTGCGGCGAGGTGCACGAGGATGCCTGCCTTGTCGTCTGCTGCGCCGCGGCCGTAGAGGCGGTCACCCTTGCGGGTTGCGACGAAGGGTTCGGTGTCCCACAGGTCGAGGTTGCCGGCGGGCTGTACGTCGTGGTGGGCGTAGAGCAGGATGGTCGGGTAGCCTTCTGCGGCGGGTCGCTGGGCGATAACGGCGGGCATGCCCTGCTTTTCGGTGCCGTCTGCGGTGGTATAGGTGGCGCGTTCGATGCGTACGTTGTCGAAGCCTGCCTTGGTTGCGAGCGCGGCGACTGCCTCGGCGCTGCGGTCTACCTGGGTGAGGTCGTGCGATTCCCAGGCGATGGAGGGAATAGCGACGAGCTCGGTGAGGGTCTGCAGGGTTGCTTCGAAGTTTTTGGTGACGGCGTCGCGGAGGGCGCTGTGGTGGGTGAATTCAGTAGTCATGTTTCTACCTTACCCCCACCTTACCCACCGCCGCCGGGCGGTTGGGTTCGTTTCAGTTGCTGGTGTGCGCTTGTGGGGGCGGGTTTGGTGTGTGCCGTTCGGGTATGATGGGAGGGTGTTTGGTCGTAAGAAAGAGAAGGCTGAAGCGGAAGCTGTTCAGCCGCAGGTTGTAGAGGAGCCTCAGGCTCCGGTTAATCCGAAGTTCACCCCGAAGAAGGGCCGTCCTACTCCTTCGCGTAAGGAGCAGCAGGCGGCTCGTCGTCAGCCTCTGGTTGTTAATGACCGTAAGGAGGCGAAGGCTCGTGAACGTGAGGCAATGGCGAAGGCTCGTGAGCGTCAGAATGATGCGTTGATGGGTGGCGATCAGCGTTACCTGCCCGCCGTGGACCGTGGTTCGCAGCGCCGTTATATCCGTGATTATGTGGATGCGCGTCGTAACCTTGGCGATTTCATGCTGGCTATTCTGCTGGTTCTGCTCATTGGTGGTTGGATTGCTCAGGGCGTGGCTGGTACGTCTAGCGTTGGTGCAACGATTTATTACGGTTCCGTGTACGCAATGTATGCGCTGATGATTCTGTGGGTTGTTGACTACTTCATTCTGTGGCGTGGCCTGAAGAAGAAGCTGATTGCGAAGTTCGACGAGGTTCAGCGTGGTTCTGGCATGTATGCGTTTAACCGTGTGATGATGATTCGTCGTATGCGCCGCCCGGTTCCGATGGTGAAGTACGGCGAGTACCCGCACTAAGTCGTTTATGCCCTGCGGCGTGGCTCCCCAGTAACTCTGTGCCTCTGTGGGGGTTGCGCTTGTTGGGTGTGGGGAGAGGTCCTGAGTATTCTCGGGCCTCTCCCCTATTTTTGTGCCCGCTAAACTCTCCTTACCCTCTTACGTTCTGGGCCTTTTACGCGAGAAGCCACATGTGTTTCGAGAAGCCACTTCTTTGGTGGCTTTTCGAAACACATGTGGCTTCTGGACATATATGTCGGGGCTAGGCTCCGGTACGATTAGGCTTCGATTCGGGAGTAGAGGATCTGCCATTTGCCGTCGCGGTGTTCGAGGGCGAACGTGTAGATTTCTTCTTCCTTGTCGCTGCTCCAGGTTTCTTGGCGGCCGTCGGGTTCTACCTCGGTGTGTTTGTCCCATTCATGGTTGGTTTCCAGGTAGTAGGTTTGATGGTCGTCGGTCCTGGGTATGCCGGCGGGTTTGAAGTATTCGATGCCGTCGATGATCCATCCGCCGCGCTGGTAGAGCGCTTCTATTTCCTTGTAGATTTTGAGTTCTCCGTCGTTTGATGAGGAGAGGAATTCGCGGGCTTTGCTGTAGTCGCCGGTTTGGACGCCGTAGTTGATCCACTGGTTCCAGGCGTCCATGGTTTTGAGGAGGCCGTCGGCGGTCTTTGCGCGGTAGCCGTCTTCGGGGGCGTTGGGTTTGGGGACGTTTTGGGCGGGGCCTTTGGCGTCTGCCTTGCGGTATTCGCTGTTACCGGCGTTGTTGCTGGTTCCACTGCTTGAGCTGTTGTTGGTGGCGGCCCTGCCGGAGGCGGTGGATCCGTCTCCTGCAGTTGTGATGTCGTGCGGCACGCAGGCGGCGAGTAGGGTGCTGAGGCTGATGAGCGTGCCTCCGGTCAGCATTGAGCGGCGGTTCAGCGTGTTGGGGTTCATGGTTGGTCCTTCACGTGTTCGTAGTTCATGATCTCCCACTTAACACCATTATGCTTGAGCACGAACTTAAACGTGTCATTGGTCTTATCCTCATTCACCCAGCTACGCGAACTACCGTCAGATTCAACATAAATCTCACGATCCCAGTGACGATACGCCTTCCAAAAATACGTCTCCCCATCCTCAGACCACGGCGCACCATCAGCCTCAAAATAGTCAACTCCACCAATAATCCAACCACCACTAGCGTAAAGATCCTCAACATCGGCATATGCCTGCAACTCATCTTTAAACTCCGACGACACAAACTGACGAGCCACGGAATAATCACCAGTCTCGGTGCCATAGTTAGCCCATTCAACCCACGCTTTAAGGGTCTTACGCATTCCTTCAACAGACTTCTCACGGTACCCATCTTCTGGCTTAGCAGGCTTGGGTACATTCTGTGCAATGCCGTACTTATCAGCAGGGCGGTACTCCCCGTCAGGCGCCTTCGAACCACCCGAATAGCCACGAACAGTAGACGGAGTGGCTGATGCAGCAGCAGCAGCTTCAGATGCCGAAGGTGATTCACTCGGCGCCGCGGTTGCGGTGGCTGCCGCCTCGTTATTCGCCTGCTGACCACATGCCGCAAGCAGGGCACCAAGGCCCACAAGTGCGCCACTGCCCAGCAGGGTACGGCGATTCAACACATCACAATCCTGCAGGAACTTTTTCACAATCATTCCCCCACACCTTTGTAACCCATAATTTCCCACTTCTGGCCATCATGCTTCAGCTCGAAAATGAAGGTGTCGTTAGTTTTATCTTCATTAGTCCAAGAACGCCAACTACCATCAGCCGCAACATAAATCTCCTTTTCCCAGACATGGTAAGCTTTCCAAAAATACGTCTCCCCGTCCTCAGACCAGGGCGCACCATCAGCAGTCATGCTTTCAATACCATCAATCACCCAACCACCATGCTGGTAAAGCTTCTCGATACCCTCGTAAGCCTCCAACTCGCTCTTAAAAGTCGGCGACACAAACTGACGAGCCATCGAATAATCACCAGTCTGCACGCCATAATTACCCCATTTGACCCAAGCGTCCAAAGTCTTACGCATACCTTCAACAGACTTCTCACGGTACCCGTCTTCAGGCTCAGCAGGCTTCGGCACATTCTGTGCCGGACCGTACTTATCAGCCGGGCGGTACTCGCCGTCGGGTGCCTTCGAACCGCCCGAGTAGCCGCGAGCACTGGACGGAGTGGCTGATGCAGCAGCAGCTTCAGATGCCGAAGGCGATTCACTCGGCGCCGCGGTTGCGGTGGCTGCCGCCTCGTTATTCGCCTGCTGGCCACACGCCGCAAGCAGAGCGGACGCACCAAACAACGTAACGCTGCCCAACAATGCACGGCGCGTAAAAATAGTGGAAGTCATAAGTCTGTAATCCTTTTTATCGGTGATGGATTTGTAAATTAGACGTTAGTTTTCGACTGCAGTTGTCGACTCAACAAGCCAACTATCACCCGTATGACGTAACTTGATGTCCCACATATTATTGACATCATCCCCATTCTCAAAGCTCTCCCAGCTACCATCAGGCTCAACATACATCGCGTAAGTCCACTGACGATAAGCACGCCAAATATAGGTCTCACCGTCCTCAGACCAGGGCGCACCATTAGCCACAAAGTTATGGGTACCAGCAATAACCCAACCACCCTTCTGATAAAGAGATGAAATCTTTTTGCTGAAATCAATCTCTTCCTTGAAAGAAGGGCTCACAAATTTAAGGGTTTCCGTATAGTCTCCAGTTTGAATTGAGTAATTTTCATTCAAAATCCAAGCGCGAATCGTCTTCTCCAAACCAGAGATAGACTTCTCGCGGTAACCCTCTTCCGGTGCCGGGGGCTTGGGGACATTTTGGGCGGGTCCCTTCGAATCAGCCGGGCGGTACTCTCCGTCCGGTGCCTTCGAGCCGCCCGAGTAGCCGCGAACAGTAGACGGGGTTGCGCTTGCCGAAGGCGACTCAGAAGCCGCCGCAGAGACCGAAACCGACTCGCTCGGCGCGGCAGATGCGGTTGAAGAGGCACTCGCCTCGTTACTAGCCTGCTGGCCACACGCCGCAAGCAAGGCGCCCAGCCCCACAAGAGCGCCGCTACCCAGCAGGGTACGGCGATTCAACACAACAGAATCCTTCAAAAATTTCTCCATGATTAATTATCCACGCCTTCGTAGCCTATAATTTCCCACTTTGTTCCGTTATGCTTCAATTCATATTTAAACGTATCATTGCTTTTATCGTCATTATTCCATCCATGCCAGCTACCATCATATTCAACATGTATCTCGCGGTTCCATTCTCGGTATACCTTCCAGAAATAAATCTCTCCATCTTCTGACCAAGGCGGTTCATTAGCAACCATGTTTTCTATTCCATCAATTACCCAACCTCCACGTCGATAAAGTTCTTCAATATGATCGTATTCGTTTAGTTCGCGTTCAAAAGTCGGTGATATAAACTGACGAGCCATTGAATAGTCACCGGTCTGCACACCATAATTACCCCATTTAATCCATGCATCCATTGTCTTACGTATGCCTTCGGGGGACTTTTCGTTGTAGCCATCTTCGGGCGCGTTGGGTTTCGGCACGTTCTGAGCGTTACCGTGCTTATCAGCCGGGCGGTACTCACCATCCGGCGCCTTCGAACCACCCGAATAGCCGCGAACGGTAGACGGGGTAGCGCTTGCTGAGGGAGATTCAGATACCGCAGTAGAAACCGAAGCCGTTTCGCTCGGCGCTGCGGATGCGGTGGCTGCCGCCTCGTTACTAGCCTGCTGACCACATGCCGCAAGCAGAGCAGACGCACCAAAGAACGTAACGCCACTCAACATTGCGCGGCGGTTAAGAACAAAAGAAGACACAGAAATTCCTATCCTCAGAAATACAAAACTCTAGAACTTTGAAATGCACTAATTCTCAGCGCATTATCCATCTACCTGTTCGCAGCCAACAATCTTCCAGGAAGAATCGGAGTACTTAAACTCAAACTTCCACGTATCGTTATCCTTCTGGATATTGACATCTCTGTGCCACTCGCCAGTAGGCTCCACAAGAGTTATATAATTCCACTCGCGATACGCCTTCCAAAAATAGGTTTCCCCATCCTCAGACCACGGATTTCCATCAGCAACATAGTTGTCAATGCCATCAATAATCCAACCACCGCGCTTATACAAATCCTCAAAACTCTTATACCCTTCCAATTCCTCCGTAAAATCACTGGAAATATACTTTCGAGATTCCGTAAAATCGCCTACCTGAATTCCATAATTAGTCCATTTAACCCAAGCATCCATCGTCTTACGGATACCTTCAATAGACTTCTCGCGGTAACCCTCTTCAGGAGCATTAGGCTTCGGCACATTCTGAGCAGGACCCTTGCCATCCGCAGGGCGATACTCCCCATCAGGCGCCTTCGAACCGCCCGAATAGCCACGAACAGTAGACGGAGTCGCGCTCGCCGAAGGTGACTCAGATGCCGCGGTAGACGCCGAAGCAGAAGCAGAAGCCATCTCGCTCGGCGCAGCGGATGCAGCGTCGGTTGCACTTGAAGAGGCACTCGCCTCATTATTTGCCTGCTGGCCACACGCCGCAAGCAGGGCACCAAGGCCCACAAGCGCGCCGCTGCCCAGCAGGGTACGGCGATGAATTTGGGTACGGTAAAGGAAGGTACGAGGCTCCATGACGGTGCGCTCCTATCGTCGGTGATGGTGTGTATGCACTTGTCAGGCTGGTAAAAATGGTCATTATTGACCGCCGGAAGAACCCAGCCGAGCAGCGTACCCGACAGGTGCAACAATGCGCCGCGGGACACTACATATAAAACCCTACCGCATGTATGCAGTCGTTTGCTTTGCAATGAGTGTAATAGCGACGAATCGCCACCATTCGAACAATTCAATGCTTTATACGTCAAATAACTATGCGTGCCCAGAAGCCACATGTGTTTCGAAAAGCTACTTCTTTAGTGGCTTTTCGAAACACATGTGGCTTTTCGGCGGAATAGGGAATAGAGGGCACACAAAAGGGGCACCGCCTCCACCCCCAACGGGTAGAGAACGGTGCCCCTTCCAGCACGACGGGGCGCATAAAGCTCCCGCCTATAAACCTTTTAGCGGCGAGCGCGGCGCAGCTTCACCAGGCCACGGTTAATGTGTGCCGCCCAGAGCGGACCCTCATACAGGAACGCGGTGTAGCCCTGCACCAGGTCAGCGCCAGCGTCCAGGCGCTCCTGCACATCCTCAGCGGTGGTCACGCCGCCAACGGAGATGATGGCGAGGTCGTCACCAATTTCGCGCTTGAGCAGTCGCAGCACCTCCAGGGAGCGGGGCTTCAGCGGCGCACCGGAGAGGCCGCCAGCACCGATTTCCTTGACCTTGGTCATGTCGCTGGTCAGACCCAGGCCATCGCGAGCGATGGTGGTGTTGGTGGCGATGATGCCGTCCAGCTTCAGCTCCTTAGCCAGGGCTGCCACCTCGATTACATCCTCATCAACCAGGTCCGGCGCGATTTTCACGGTCAGAGGTACGTGGCGGTTGGGGCTGACGCGGTCTGCTTCTTCACGCACGGCGGCAAGCAGCGGGCGCAGCGACTCGATAGCCTGCAGGGTGCGCAGACCCGGAGTGTTCGGGGAGGAGACGTTGACGACCAGGTAGTCTGCCTGCGGTGCCAGGGTGCGGGTAGAGATCAGGTAGTCCTCGATAGCGTTCTCGAGCTCAACGACCTTGGTCTTGCCGATGTTCACGCCGATGACCGGGCGTACGGCGCCGCGGTATTCGGTTTCGAGGTCTGCGCGGGCGGCGGCAACGCGCGGGCCTGCCGCTGCGGCACCGTCATTGTTGAAGCCCATGCGGTTGATGACCGCCTTATCTTCCACGAGGCGGAAAAGACGCGGCTGCGGGTTGCCGGGCTGCGCCTGACCGGTAATAGTACCGATCTCGACGTGGCCGAAGCCGATACCAGCCAGCGCGGCAATGCCCTTACCGCCCTTGTCGAAGCCAGCAGCCAGACCAAACGGCGAGGGGAAAGTAATGCCCATAACGGTGGTTGCCAGTTCGGGTGCGGGCTGGAAGTACTTGCGCAACGCGCGGGTGATGCCGACGTTGCGCAGGGTCTGAACGCCCCAGAAGCCGACGTGGTGTGCCTTCTCGGGGTCCATGCCCTTGAAGAAGATGTTGAAGAAGGTCGGGTAGATGCGCATTTGTTCTCCCTAGTGTTGGAGGGTGTGGGTGGTTTATGGGGCTATGAGCCTTAGCGTGCCGGGTCTGTAAGCCAGGGGCTACTTGTCGTTGGTGACAGCGTCGACAGCGCCACCGTAGCGGCGGTCGCGGCGCGCATACTCTTCAACAGCTTCCCAGAGGGTGCGGCGGTCAACGTCGGGCCAGAGCACGTTCATGAAAATCATCTCGGCGTAGGCGCTCTGCCACAGCAAAAAGTTCGAGATGCGCTGCTCACCGGAG
>ERZ773212.208-NODE-208-length-31349-cov-9.398735_pt1 | contig 31349 bp, 28 predicted proteins | sample MGYA00581005_ERZ773212 | MGnify/ENA primary metagenome ERZ773212 (study PRJEB29015, sample SAMEA2738154) | human oral metagenome | biome: human oral; feature: human-associated habitat; material: saliva | place: China | collected 2196 ... | reverse complement strand
AGAGGTTGTCATAGTCCTGCACGGGGATAACGCCGCCGATGCAGACCATGATGTCGTCGCGTCCGAGCTTTTTCAGCTCATCCACCAGCTGCGGCAGGAGGGTATTGTGCCCCGCCGCGAGCGAGCTGAACCCGACCATGTGCACGTCGTTGTCGACGGCATCCTGCGCCGTCTCGGCGGGCGTCTGGAAGAGCGGTCCCACATCGACGTCCCAGCCCATGTCGGCGAAGGAGGATGCGATGACCTTCTGTCCGCGGTCGTGTCCGTCCTGCCCCATCTTCGCAACGAAGATACGCGGACGGCGACCCGTCAGCTCCTCGAACTCGTCCGCCATTTCGCGGGCGCGCTCGAGCTCGGTCTTGTCTGTAAACTCGGAGGAGTAGACCCCCGAGATCGTGTGGATGACCGCCTGGAAACGTCCCGAGACCTTCTCCACCGCGTCGGAGATCTCACCGAGCGAGGCGCGTGCACGCGCCGCATCAACGGCCGCCTCGAGGAGGTTGCCGTTGTCGCGCGACTCTGCCGCCTTCGTGATGCCCTCGAGGCAGCGGCGCACATCGTCTGCGTTGCGCTCAGCACGCAGTTTCTCGAGGCGTTCCACCTGCGCCTGACGCACTGCTGTGTTGTCGATCGCGAGGATCTGCAGGGGATCTTCCTTTTCGAGACGATATTTGTTCACACCGACGATGCTCTCTAGCCCAGAGTCGATCTGTGCCTGACGGCGTGCTGCCGCCTCCTCGATGCGCATTTTCGGCAGTCCAGTCGAGATCGCCTTTGCCATGCCGCCGAGCGCCTCGACCTCCTGGATGTGCGCCCAAGCGCGGCGGATGATCTCGTTCGTGAGCGACTCAACGTAGTAGGAGCCGCCCCACGGGTCGATGATCTTGCAGACGCTTGTCTCGTCCTGGATGTAGAGCTGCGTATTGCGCGCGATGCGTGCCGAGAAGTCGGTCGGCAGGGCGATCGCCTCGTCGAGCGCGTTCGTATGGAGCGACTGCGTGTGGCCGAGTGCCGCACCCATCGCCTCCATCGCCGTGCGCGCGATGTTGTTGAACGGATCCTGCGCCGTGAGCGACCAGCCCGAGGTCTGGCTGTGCGTACGGAGGGCCATGGACTTGTCGTTCTGTGCCCCGAAGGACTTGACGATCTTTGCCCAGAGGACGCGCGCCGCACGCATTTTCGCGATTTCCATGAAGTAGTTCTTGCCAATCGCCCAGAAGAACGAGAGCCGCTTGGCGAAATCATCGACGGCAAGCCCTGCCTTGATGCCCGTACGGATGTACTCAAGACCATCCGCGAGCGTGTAGCCGAGCTCGATGTCCGCCGGTGCGCCCGCCTCCTGCATGTGGTAGCCCGAGATGGAGATGCTGTTGAACTTCGGCATGTACTTCGTCGTGTACTCGAAGATGTCACCGATGATGCGCATGGACATCTCCGGCGGGTAGATGTAGGTGTTGCGCACCATGAATTCTTTCAGGATGTCGTTCTGAATCGTGCCCGCCATGATCTTCTTGTCGACGCCCTGCTCCTCGCCAGAGACGATGAAGAAGGCGAGAATCGGCAGCACGGCGCCGTTCATCGTCATGGAGACGGACATCTGGTCGAGCGGGATGCCCGAGAAGAGGATGTTCATATCGAGCATGGAGCAGACCGAGACGCCCGCCTTGCCTACGTCGCCGACGACGCGCGGGTTGTCCGCGTCATAGCCGCGATGCGTCGGGAGGTCGAACGCGATCGAGAGTCCCTTCTGCCCCGCAGCGAGGTTGCGGCGGTAGAATGCGTTGGACTCCTCGGCGGTCGAAAAACCTGCGTACTGGCGTACCGTCCACGGACGGAAGACGTACATCGTGGAGTAGGGACCGCGCAGGCACGGCGGAATGCCGCTCGCAAAGTCGAGGTGGTTCATGTGCGCATATACATCGTGGTCGTAGAAGGGACTCACGGGGACGCGCTCCATCGTCTTGTGTGTGAGTGCCTCGAACGTCCGTCCTGTCTCCCCCTCGAAGAGGGCGCGCCACTCCTTGCTGTCTGCGGACGGGCTTTCGCCGAGGCTCATGCCCGTAAAGTCGGGGTTCGTGAAGCCTGCCATTACGCAATCATCCCTTTCTGTTTCTGAAGGCTCTCCAGGATCTCGTAGCAGTTCGCACGGACGGAGATGTACTCATCAATGCCCGCTTCCTTGTAGGTCTCAAGCAGATCCTTCGGTGCAGCGCCCGCAAGGAAAACGCGGGCCTTCGGCAGCACCTCATGGAGTTTCGGCGCGAGTGCGGGAACGATCTCGGGGTAGGTCGCGTCCGTGGAGCAGATGACAACGGCATCTGCGCCGCTGGCGCGCGCCGCATCCGCTGCCTCCTCGACGGTCTTAAAGCCGTCGTTGCCGAGCACCTCGAATGCACCGACCTGCAAAAAGCCCGTGGTAAAGTCTGCGCGTGCCTTGTGCTGTGGAATGGGTCCCATGTTCGCGAGGAAGATCTTCACGTTGTCGTTCTTCTCCGCCTTGTATTCCTCTGTGCGCTGACGGAGTGCCTCGAACCGCTCGCTCCAGCGATGCGGCGCAATCGCCGTGACCGTCTCCGCACCGTTCCCCTCCGTGACCGCCGTCATGAGCTCTGCAATCGTCGCCCCCGCGAGTGCCGCCTCGACCGCGTGATCCACGCTGTGCGCCTGCCGCAGCGAGGCGAGTGCCTCGTCGCGGTGCTTCACGTCGATGTCCGAGAGGTAGGCGTCGATGTCCGCCGTGCGCTGTGCCTTGAGCGCTGCGGTATCCTCTGCGCGCGTCTCGAGCAGTGTCTCCGTCATGTTCGGATACATATTGTTGCCGACGATACGGTCGCGGCGCAGATCGGCGTTTTTGAACCGTGCGGCGAGCACCGCTGCCACGCTCTCCTGTAGGGAGCCTGCGCGGAGCGCCGCGATGATGCCGCCCTCTTTCTCGATGCGCTGGAACTCTGCCCAGATCTTTTCCTTCATCTGGCGCGTCAGCGTCTCGACCGCCCACGAGCCGCCGGCGGGGTCGATGGGCTGGAGGAGACCGAACTCCTCCTGCAGCATGATCTGGACGTTGCGTGCAATACGGCGGGAGAACTCGTCACCCTTGCGGATGGGCTCATCGAACGGCGCACTCTCGAAGGAGTCGATGCCGCCGACAACGCCCGAGAAGATCTCCGTCGTGTTGCGGAGCATGTTGACGTAGGGATCGTAGATGGTCTTGAAGAACAGCGCAGGGCGCGCATGGATGCGCATCTTCTGTGCCTCCGCACTCCCCCCGAACGCGCCCACAATCTGTGCCCAGAGGGGACGCACGGCGCGCAGCTTGGCGATCTGCAGGAAGAAGTTCGCGCCCATCGAGAACGCAAAGGCGATCTGTGACGCCGCCTCGTCGATCGTGAGCCCGCGCTCACAGAGTGCGCGCAGATATGCCGTCGCCGTGGCAAGAACCGAAGCAACCTCCTGCACATCGTTCGCGCCGCCGTTGCTGTAGACATCGCTGCGCACGAACACCGTGCGCAGATGCGGTGCGTTTACCGTCGCCCAGCGCGCTGCCGCTGCGAGGCTGTCATAGTGGGCATCGAGGGAGGCGGGGAGTTTCCCGTCCGCCGCCAGTGCGCCGATGGGGTCGGCACCGACGATGCCACGCACCTCTGCCATGTCCTCGCCCGAGGCACGGCGTGCCGCCGCCACAAGTGCGAGCAGGGGCACGGCGTTTGCGCCTGCGTAAACATAGAGGGGGAACTTTGCGAGGTCAAGTCCCGTGAGGAGGACGTGCATGTCCTCGACCGTCGTCACACTCGTCCCTGTGTCGCCGACCGTCTCCGCCTGACGCGCATCCACACCGGTACGCGAGGCGGTGTCGAGCACGATGTGGTAGATCGTCGCGCCCTTGTCGTGCTCGTGGCGCAGGAGCTCGTTGTTCTCCGCCGGGAGTGTCTCGTCACACGCCTGTGCGATGCCCCACGGCTTGCCGATGTAGCCCGCCGCATCCACGCCGCGCAGGTAGTCTCCCATGCCGGGCATGACGCCCTTCGGCAGGATGTCCTCCGTGTGCTTCCGCGTATACATCGGGTCGAAGGTGATCCCCTCGTAGGTCTTCGTGAACATCTTCTTCTCGAACGGCGCGCCCTTCAGGAGTGCCTCACAGGCGGCTTTCCACTCCTCGTCCGTGGGCGGCGTGAATTCATCGAGCGGAACATCGGGGAAATTTTCGACATCCGCCGATTTCTTCAGAAGCTTCTGAAGTTCCTCGTCGCTCGACCGCTCTTTTTCTTCCGGCATAGTACGTCCTCCTTTAATTTATTCCGGGAAGGCTCTGTCAGTTCAATGGATGAACTGACGTAGAAAAAAGCAATTCTGTGCGCGCAAGATTTTTGCCGCTGTCAATGAGATGTGCCGAACGCGTAGAAGGAACTACGTGGAGGCGCAGCGAAGCAGAGAGCGACAAAAAGATAAACGCGCGGAATTGCATTCCTTGAAAAAAAATCGCTCTGAGCTTCCACCCTCAGAGCGCTCCCCCATCACGGGGGAAAAACGAGAACTGAAAAGATGAGCAATGTTTCCCCAAGGAGCAATGCTCCTTCATCCCGGGGAAATCTCTGCGCATGTTCCCGGACGTGCGCACAGATCTCCGCAGGATCGCGCAGGGAATCGAGCCTCGCATAGAAAAAGCCCATCCCGCAGCAGCAGAATGGGGCTTTCCGGTATCGTCACTCAGTTCTCGTTTGGTTTGGTCGCAACTGCGCCAAACTTTATATCAAGCGAACGAATCCGCAAAATCTCCATCCCCATCACTCGCAGGTCAATCGGTGATTGTTAATCAAGCAGGTCTCCTGGCTCCAGTTCATCGCTCCTTCGCATCTTCCCGGGGATTCCCCAGTGACTGCCAGCTCGCGCTGGCGTGCGAATTCGCTCCCTGTTACAGTGGCGTGACCGCTCCGGCTTATGAGATCATACTCTCCCTACCGGATTCCCTATGAAGCATTGAGGCTTTGCGATGCAAAACCTCTGCACTTGATCCAATTTCTATATGTAATTTTTATGGTACGATAGAATAGTACCACTGAAAGCATTTCTTGTCAATAAAAAAGAATCACTGTGTGAATACTTCCACAGTGATTCTCTCTTTTGTTACTCGAGGACGTAGACCTCAACCGATCGTCGTCCGAACTGGATGGCCTCGTCATAGCTCTCCATGCAGAGGTCAATCGTATTGCCGACGATCGCCCCGCCCGTATCCGCGGCGATTGCCTCGCCGTAGCCCGGGATGTAGAGCCGCGAGCCGAGCGGAATGACGTTCGGATCGACGGCGACGACACCGCGGCGCGCCGCCATACCGGTCGCCGTGATGCCCGCACCGCCCCCGTCACTCGGGAGGTAGGCGGAGGCGCGCATCGTATACGCTGCACGGTAGCGGGGAATGCCCCGGCTCACACGCTCGGCCTCGCGCTCACGCGCGCGCCGCTGCTCTGCCGCCTGCTCATTCTCTGTGAGCTGGATCGCGAGGTGCGCCGTGACCGGTGTCTCAACCCCCGGGCTCACATCGACCTCGTTCATATTGTAGCCGTACTCTGCCACAACGTCGCCGACGGTGCGTCCGCTCGTCATGACCTGCTGTGTATCGCCCCAGAAGGAGATCGTGACGGGTACGGCGCGTCGTACGGAGATCTCCGTATGACGGCCATCCGCGCCCTCGCGCACCTCGTAGGTGTCCTTCTCGCCGAGTTCGACGCCGAGTTTGGCAAAAATGTCATTGGGCTGCGTCTGCACGGTCATGTCGTTGATCGTCTCTCCGTCAACGTGCACGCTCACGCGGTGCATATTCTTCGGAAAGCCGTTCATCGTGAACCCGCTGGACAGCAGCATCATGCCCGCCAGCGTTGCACAGAGCACTGTGTTCTGCTTCTTTCTCACAAATGTTCCTATGCTTTTCCACTGCATAGAATCCCCCCTTCGTTGGAGGTATTTTCCCACTTTGACCTGAATTTTTCATGAAGAATGGGATGTGAGTTAAAATTGAGAGCGATTTTCTGAGTTCGCGCGCCACTTCGATAAAAAAAGCGGTACAGAGCATCGTGCTCCATACCGCAGTTTTTTTATGGAATCGCTGATAAAATGAAGTCCGTCAGATTGGCGTAGATTTTTTCGTCCGAACGAGGTGGAAAACCGGACGCAGAGTGGTGCTCTGTGGAGGATTTTCCGCCGAAGTGCGGGCAAAAAAGATGCGCTGGGAAGTACTGATAAAATAAAGTCCGTCGAATTGGTGCAGATTTTTTGTCCTGTCAAGGAGACAAACCGGACGCATAGCAGAGGCTATGTGGAGGATTTGTCGACACAGACAGGGCGAAAAAGATGTACTAAGACGGCGGTGCTGAGTTTATCAGTACTTCCCTAAGATGGCGGTGCTGAATTTATCAGTGCTTCCATTATTTATCCTCTGCGCGGCGCGTCATTCCCCCCGCACAGGACCGCCTCGGCGCGCGCGATTTCCTCGGCCGTCGGCACGGGCGTATCCCCGAGCGGGTACGGCAGATGAAGCGCCTCGTATTTGTGCCGCGCCATCGCATGATAGGGCAGCACCTCCACGCGCTCGACCGTCCGCAGCGTTCCGATGAAGTCCGCCAGCCGGTGCAGGTCATCGGCAGCTGTCGTCCATCCCGGCACGAGCACGTGACGGATCCACATGCTTTTCCCTTGCTCCGACAGGTACCGCGCGAGCGCCAGTACCGGCGCATTGGACGTGCCCGTCAGCGCGAGATGCCGCGCGGGGTCGATGTGCTTGATGTCGAGGAGAAAGAGATCGGTGAGCGGCAGCAGCGTCCGAAATGCGCTGAAGAACGGCTCATCCTCGGTAAAGGGGCCGCCAGCCGTGTCGATGACCGTGCTGACCTGCTGCTCCTTCGCCAGGCGAAAGAGCTCCGTCACAAACGGGAGCTGCAGCAGCGGCTCGCCGCCGCTGACGGTGATGCCGCCGCGCTCCTTCCAGTACGGACGATAGCGCAGTGCCTGCCGCAGCACATCCGCCGGCGTGCGCTCCTCGCCACCCTCTGTCCCCCATGTCTCGGGGTTGTGACAGTAGCGGCAGCGAAAGCGACACCCCTGCACAAAGACGATGAAGCGGATGCCGGGGCCGTCCACCGAGCCAAAGCTCTCCGTGGAGCTGATCCGACCGTTACATCCGGTCATGGAAGGTACGCGAGATCACATCCTGCTGCTGCTCACGCGTCAGGCTGATGAACTTGACCGCATAGCCCGAGACGCGAATGGTGAAGTTCGCGTAGGCGGGATCCTCGGGGTGCTCCATGATGTGCTCGAGCGTCTCGCGTCCGAATACGTTGACGTTCAGATGATGCGCCCCCTGATCGAAGTAGCCGTCCATCGCACTCACGAGGTTCTCCACGCGCTCATCCTCGCTGTGTCCGAGTGCGGACGGGTTCATGCTCTGCGTGTTCGAGATGCCGTCGAGGGCCCAGTGGTACGGCAGCTTTGCCACCGAGTTGAGCGAGGCGAGCAGGCCGCAGCACTCCGCGCCATAGCTTGGATTTGCGCCCGGCGCGAGCGGCGTCCACGCCTTGCGGCCGTCGGGCATTGCACCCGTATACTTGCCATAGACGACATTCGACGTAATCGTGAGGATGGAGGTCGTCGGCTCGGAGTGGCGATAGGTATGACGTGCCTTAATTTTAGAAAGGAAGGTCTTGAGCACCCATTTCGCAATCTCGTCCGCGCGGTCGTCGTCGTTGCCGTAGCGCGGGAAGTCGCCCTCGACCTCGTAGTCCACGACGATGCGGTCGTTGTAGATCGGCTTCACCTTCGCGTACTTGATCGCGGAAAGCGAGTCAACAACATGCGAGAAGCCCGCAATGCCCGTTGCGAACGTGCGGCGGACATCCGTGTCGATGAGCGCCATCTCGGCCGCCTCGTAGTAATACTTGTCGTGCATATACTGAATGATGTTCAGCGCGTTCACGTAGACGTGCGCGAGCCAGTCCATCATGCGCTCATACTTGATGATGACGTTGTCGTACTCGAGGTACTCCGTGCGGATCGGGCGATAGGCAGGACCGACCTGCACGCCGCTCTTTTCGTCCATGCCGCCGTTGATCGCGTAGAGGAGACACTTCGCGAGGTTTGCACGCGCACCGAAGAACTGCATCTCCTTGCCCGTCTGCGTCGCGGAAACGCAGCAGCAGATCGAGTAGTCGTCCCCCCACTCGGGCTTCATTACATCGTCGTTTTCGTACTGGATCGAGCTTGTACGGATGGAGATGCGCGCCGCGTAGTCCTTAAACTTCTCCGGCAGCTTCGAAGAATAAAGCACGGTGAGGTTCGGCTCGGGAGATGGGCCCATGTTCTCAAGCGTATGAAGGAAGCGGAAGTCATTCTTCGTCACCATGTGGCGGCCGTCCATGCCGATGCCCGCCATCTCGAGCGTCGCCCAGATCGGGTCGCCCGAAAAGAGCTCATTATAGGAGGTGATGCGCGCGAATTTCACCATGCGGAATTTCAGCACGATGTGGTCGATGAGCTCCTGCGCCTCCGTCTCGGAGAGCGTGCCGCGCGCGAGGTCACGCTGGATGTAGATGTCGAGGAAGGTCGAGATGCGCCCGACGCTCATCGCCGCGCCGTTCTGCGTCTTGATCGCCGCGAGATAGGCGAAGTAGAGCCACTGCACCGCCTCGCGTGCGTCCTTTGCGGGCTGTGAGATGTCAAAGCCGTAGCTCGCCGCCATCTCCTTCATGCCCTTCAGCGCGCGGATCTGCTCCGCGACCTCCTCACGCAGCTGGATGACGTCGTTCGTCATGACTCCGTCGCCGTAGTTGAGGAGATCGCCCTGCTTGAATGCGATGAGATGATCGATGCCGTAGAGCGCGACACGGCGGTAGTCGCCCACGATCCGCCCGCGTCCGTAGGTGTCGGGCAGCCCCGTAATGATGTGGCTGCGGCGTGCCGCGCGGATTTCCTCCGTGTAGGCGTCAAAGACCGCCGCATTGTGCGTCTTGTGATATTTCGTAAAGACCTCGTGGAGCTTCGGGCTGACCTTGTAGCCGTAGTTCTCGAGTGCCTCCTCTGCCATGCGGATGCCGCCGTAGGGCATGAACGCCTGCTTTAGGGGCTTGTCCGTCTGCAGTCCGACGATTTTTTCGAGGTCTTTCAGCGCGGGGTCGATATAGCCGGGGCCGTATGCCGTCAAGCCAGAGACGACCTCCGTCTCCATGTCGAGGACGCCGCCCTTCGCGCGCTCCTCCTTCTGCAGTTCCTGCACGCGCGTCCACAGGCGGTTCGTCGCGTCTGTCGGCGGCACAAGGAAGGACTCGTCGCCGTCGTACGGTGTGTAGTTGCGCTGAATGAAGTCGCGGACGTTGACCTCCTCCTGCCAGACGCCCCCTTCAAAACCGTCCCAGCTCTTGCTCTGCAGCATATTCTGCCTCCTATTCTACAGGTGAAAATAGATTCCCATATGATGCTTTCATAATACTTGAATCGCATTCACTTTTCAATAGAACGAAAGAAATAAATACTATCAATGTTTTTCATGTGAAATATAATTTATGTATATAGGAAGCACTGATAAAAAGGGACTGTTGCACGCAGTTAGAAAACTTCGTGTAACAGTCCCGAGGATCATGCACAGCGTAAAAAAGGTGCGCTACGAACGCGGCTCCGGCGTCAGATAGGCGAGGACGGCCGCGAGCGGCAGGGCAAGAACGGAGACGAGGAGCGCTGGTGCGAGCCCGATCTGGTCGCCGAGTGCTGCCGTCGCCGCGACACCGAGGCTGCCGAGACCAAACGACATGCCGAGCATCATCCCCGACGCCATGCCCGCGTTCTCGGGGAGTGCCTGCTGTGCCCAGATGATTGAGCTCGGCTGCGGTGCCATCAGCATAAAGCCCGCGGCAAAGAGGACGGCACCCCCCAGTACGTCCGCGCTGACATGGGTAAAGTAATAGGCAGACGGCAGGATGCCGAGGAGGAGCGCCCCCACGATGATTCTGCGCCCCGAAAGTGAATCGGCGAGGTTGCCGCCGACGAGTCCGCCGACCATGCCGCCGACCATGAAAATCATGAGAAAGAGCCCCGCTGCGTGCGTATCCTCACCGCTGCGGACAAGGAGGAGTGGGAGGAACGTGCCGAATGCACCGTGTGTCCAGCAGCGCAGCCCCATCGCGAGGTTCAGCGTAATCGTCGTGCGGGCAAAGAGGACGTGCGAGAGCTTCGACGGATGTGCGGGTGTGTGTTCGGGCAGGGTGGAGACAGCGCAGAGCCCCGAGCGCAGGAACAGCACAGCGATCAGGATCGTCGGGAGGAGCAAAAGAGGCAGCGCACGCAGCGGAAAGTAGTCGAGGAAGGCGACAAGAATCAGTGGGACAAACGCCATGCCCGCGTTCCCCCCTGCGATGAAATAGCTCATCATCCCGTTTCCGCGCCCCTCTGCCGCCGTCCGTCCGATGAGCATGGAGGAGAGCGGATGATACGCCGCAACAGCGATGCCCGTCACGGCGACGACGAGGAAGAGAAGTGCCGTATGCGATACGTACCCCACCAGACACATGGGAGCAGCGGCGGCAGGCACGAGCCACGGAAGGAGCGGGCTGAAGTTCCGCCGATCCATCACGCAGCCAATGACGGGCTGGAGCATATTCGTTGTCACCGACGAGACCATGACGAGCACGCCGCATATCGTCAGGGACAGGCCGAACTGCGTCATGAGAAGCGGAAGCAGGATGGGCAGAAAGTTTCCATAGAAATCCACCATCCCGTGTCCCGTCGAGAGCAGTGCCGCCGCATGACGCGTCTCATATTTCATCTCATATTTCCTCCTGTGATTGATTTCCTTGCACAATGCGTGAAAATGTGCTGTAATAATTCCAACAGCTATCATTCTAGCAAACCGCAGGGAAATGTAAAGGAGTATTGTCACATGAGAAAATGGGCCGTCATCTATTCGTCCGCCTCTGGAAACACCAAAACGATTGCCGAGGAGATCGCCGGGACGGCAGGGGCTGACCTCTTCCCCATCCAGACCCCGCCGACGGATCTCTCCGCCTACGAGGTTGTCGCCCTCGGCTACTGGATACGGCGCGGCGGCCCCGACGACCGCATGAAGGCATACCTGCCGCAGGTCGCAAATGCGCGCGTCGTCCTCTTCCAGACGCACGGAACGGATGTCGGCTCAGAGCATGCCGTCACCTCCTTTGCGCGTGCCGCCTATCTCCTCGGGGAGGGCTGCGAAATCCTCGGCACGTTCTCCGCGCAGGGAAAACTCGCGCCCGCCCTCATCGAGCGTCGAAAGAAATCCGATCCCGACGACACCCACAACAGCCCCGAGGCGCAGGAGCGCTGGGTGCGTGCCGCCGCGCATCCAAACGAAGAGGATCGCGCCGCCGCGCGTGAATTCGTCCACAAAATGGAGCACAAAATGGATCTGCTCGAAAAATTTTTGAAGGCACAGGAAGCAAAGAAGCATGTGCACGGATAAGGAAGGCAGCGCAGTCGCTTGCCATCTCCCACACAAAATGTAAAATACAAGCAGAATAAAAACTTCGTGAACGGAGGGGGCTCCAATGAAGTACAGCGTTACATTCACAAGGGAGGAACGATGGATACAGAGAAGAAACGACAGCTCGAAATGGAGGTCATGAAGACGATCATCGGCATCTACTGCCGCGGACACCATCACGCGAATCGCTGTGCCGCATCTGTGGGCGAGCCCTCGCTCTGTCCCGACTGCCGCCGCCTCCTCACCTACGCCCGCAGCCGTATCGCGGCGTGCCCGCGCATGGACGTCAAGTCGTTCTGCTCCGCCTGTCCCGTTCACTGCTACAGCCATGAGATGCGGGAGAAAGTCCGTGAAGTGATGCGCTGGAGCGGACCTCGGATGCTCCTGCATCACCCGCTCATGACCCTGCACCACATGTGGATCGACTACCGTTCACGACGCCGCGAGAAAAAGGAGCTGCATTCATGAAAAAAATTCTGCTGATCGCCACGGGCGGCACCATTGCTTCGCGGGAAACGAAACACGGTCTGCGTCCCGCACTCTGCGCAGACGACCTGTGTGCCGCGATGGGTGTGAAAGACGCCGCGGTGGAGACGCTCGACCTCCTCTCCCTCGACTCGACCAACATCGCCCCACCGCACTGGGAGCGGATCGCCCGGTGCGTTGCCGACTGTCGTCAGGCACACGACGGCATCATCATCTCCCACGGCACGGATACCATGGCGTACACCGCCGCCGCCCTCTACTATATGCTTGAGCACATCGACTGCCCTGTCGTCCTCACGGGGGCGCAGCGGCCGCTCGGCACGGCGGGCTCGGATGCGGAGGCAAATCTGCGCCTCGCCGCGCGCGCCGCGCTCAGCGGACATGCGGGTGTCATGATCGCGTTCGGTGGACGCGTCATTCACGGCAACGCTGCAAAGAAAATTCACTCCCTCGCCGACGATGCCTTCCGCAGCATCGGGCGTACAGAGATCGACCTCGAAGCCGCGCCCGTCCCGCCATCTGCGCCCTTCTGTCTGCATGGGACACTGGAGCGGCGCGTCGCCGTCCTCCGTCTCTACCCGGGGATGTCCCCCGACGCCGTCACAGCCTGCATCAAGGCAGGCTGCCGCGGCATCATCATCGAGGGCTACGGCCTTGGCAGCGTCCCCACAGGAGATGCGGAGGAGAGTTTTCTTCCCGCCCTGCAGTTGGCGCGCGAGGCAAGCTGCACCATCGTCCTCACAACACAGTGCATGGAGGGCGGCGCGGACATCCGCCGCTATGAGGTCGGCGTGCGGGCGGCAGATCTCGGCGTCCTCTCGGGCGGCACACGCCCCATCGAGGCACTCTACGCCCTGCTCCTGCAGCGGCTCGCTGAGAGCCCTGCGGGGATGCCGCTCACCTCACTCGATGCTGCTGAGAAATAAAGGAATCTCTTGTAAAAAATTATTGAAAATTTTTCTCAAAAACCTATTGATTTTCTTTCTCACGTGTGATATATTCTATACAAGCTTTCGTTGAGGAAACATCCTCGGATGTTTCCAAAGCTCTCCTAAAATATAATACACAGCAAAGATAGTCCACAGTGGAGTGTGGGCTATTTTTGTGTTATCTTCTAACAATAACTCTCCAAAAACAGAAATACTCTATTGACAGCCATGCTATAATAAATCAAAAGGTCAATATCGTGGATCACAGGGAGATGAACCTATGGCAAAAGAACATATCGAAAAGGATATTATCATCATCGGTGCCGGCATGGCGGGGCTGACTGCCGCGCTCTATGCGGGGCGCATGAATCTCACGACGCTCGTCCTCGAGAACTCGCTCGTCGGCGGACAGATCGCCACGGCGGCGGATATTGAGAACTTCCCGGGCTTCGAGCGCGTGAGCGGGATGGAGCTGATCGGCACGCTCGAAAAGCAGGCGACGAATTTCGGTGCGGAGATCGACGAGTTCGACCGCATTGAGCGCGTCGATCTAAAGAGTACGCCGAAGATCGTGGAGACCGAGACGCGCGTCTACGAGACGCCCGTCATCATCATCGCTTCGGGCATGAACCGCCGCAAGCTCCCCCTGCCGCAGGAGCCTCACTACTTCAATCGCGGCGTGCACTACTGCGAGCTGTGTGATGGGCACACGTATCAGGACAAGGTGATCTCCGTCATGGGCGGCGGCAACGCGGCAGTCGATGCGGCGAATTTCCTCACGAAGTACGCCAAGCATCTCTACCTCATCCACCGCTCTCAGCTGCGCGCGGATAAGACCTCACAGGATGCGCTCTATGCCAATCCAAAGGTGACGGTTATGCTCGAGACGGAGATCACACATCTCAGTGGCGAGGATCGCCTCACGTCCGTCGATCTCCTGCACAAGGATACGGGCGCGAAGGAGACGCTGCCGGTCGATGCGATTTTCGTCAACATCGGCGTCATCCCGAATACGGAGCTCTTCAAGGGGCAGCTTGCCCTCACGGAGGCAGGCTATATTCCGGCGGGTGAGGACTGCCGCACGGAGATCCCGGGGGTCTTTGCCGCCGGCGATATCCGCGTCAAGGAGATCCACCAGCTGACGACCGCCGCCGCCGACGGCACGACCGCCGCCCTCCACGCGGAGAAGTATCTCGCGGGGTTGAAGAAGTAATGAGGGGCGCCCCTTCCACCATGCTTCGCATGGTCCCCCTCCCCCGCTGTGGCAGGGGAGGCTTTGAGATAGCGGCATATCCGCTTCCCCCGCCGCTGCGGGGGAAGTGGCGAACGCAGTGAGCCGATAGGGGCGTTCAGAAGTAACGCGCTATTAGATACAAGCAACAAGGAGGAATTCCCATGATTCAGGTTTTTTCGTTCGACGCGTGCCCGTGGTGCACGAAGGCAAAGAAGTATCTCGACAAGAAGGGCGTCGCCTACAGGGTGCGCGATATTGAGAAGGAGCCCGCCGCCTACGACGAGCTCGTGAAGCTCACGGGCGAGGCTGCATGCCCCGTCATCCTCGCCGACAACGGAGAGTACGTGCGCGGCTTTGACCAGCCCGCCATCGACAAGCTCATCGGCGCATAAGGAGGATCCCATGGTAAAGGTTTACTCCATCACGGTCTGCCCGTGGTGCACGAAGGTGAAACGCTACCTGAAATATCGCGGCATCCCCTACGAGGAGCATAACATCGAGCACGACCCTGCCGCCCTCGCGGAGTGCAAGGCGCTCTCCGGCGACACCATCGTCCCCGTGACGACGGCGGACGGCAAGGACTTTGCTCTCAGCTACGATCGCGAGAAACTGGACAAGATCCTCGGGATCATGGCAAAAAAATAATAAATGCTAAGCGGGCGCAGGAATTTGCGTCCGCTTTTTCTTTCTTCACACTTGCCAAAATTTTTGAACGGGATTAAAATAGGAGGAGGACTGATCTTTCGTTTTGACGGAAATGCGCACATCGCTTTTCCGCCGCAAGGAGGTATTGCCATGACCGGATTGCCACTGATCTTCGCTTTTTGGCTGGCGATCGTCATCATGATCGTCATGATCTCAAAACTGCGCATTCATCCGTTTATCTCCATCATGCTTGTCTCCCTCGCCCTCGGGCTCGTTGCGGGCATCCCGCTTGTCGACCATAAGCTCGCGGACGGCAGCGTTCAGCATGGTCTTGCGACCGTGATCGGGCAGGGCTTCTCGGGGACGTTCACGAGCATCGGCATCGTCATCATCCTCGGGGCGATGATCGGCACGGTGTTGGAGAAAACAGGCGGTGCGCTGAAGCTGGCGGATATGATGATCCGTCTCGTCGGCAAGAGCAAGCCTGTCGTCGCCGTACAGCTCATGGGCTGGGTCGTCTCCATCCCCGTGTTCTGCGACTCGGGCTTCGTTATTCTGAACCCCATCCGCAAGGCGCTCGTCCGCCGCACGGGAGCCTCGGCGGTCTCCATGGCGTTTGCGCTGAGTGCCGGTCTCTTTATCTCGCACGTCTTTATCCCGCCGACACCGGGGCCGATCGCTGCGGCGAGCACGCTCGGCATCGGCGACTATCTCCTGCAGGTGATCGGGCTCGGTCTCCTCTGCTCGATCTTCCCGCTGATCGCAGGCTACTTCTATGCGCGCTGGATCGGCACAAAGGTACAGTCGAAGGACGAGGCGCAGCCCGATGAGGTGACGAAGAGCTATACCGCGCTCATCGCCTCCTACGGCAAGCTCCCCTCCGGGTTCAGCACGCTTGCCCCGATCATCGTCCCCATTGCGCTCATGGCACTGTCCTCCATTGTCACCATGGCGGGCGTGACCGGGCTCTCCGGCGAGATCATCAAGTTCCTTGGCACGCCGATCATCGCCCTCGGCGTCGGCATGGCGTTTGCGACGCTGCAGCTCTTCTCCGTCGGACGTTCGGAGGAGTTCTATGCCATCTGCAACGACAGTCTCATGACCGTCGGACCCATTCTTTTCATCACGGCGGCGGGCGGTGTGCTCGGCAAGGTGATCGCGACCTCCGACATGGTGAAATACATCTCGGCGCATGCAGATGTGTTCGGCGGGATGGGGATCTTCTTCCCGTTCCTGCTCGCTGCGGTGCTCAAGACGGCGCAGGGCTCCTCGACCGTTGCGATGATTACGACGGCGGGCATCATTGCCCCGCTGCTCACGGTGCTCGGCTTCGATACGCCGCTGCAGGCGACGCTCGTCTGCATGGCGATCGGCGCAGGAGCCATGACGGTCTCCCACGCGAACGACTCGTACTTCTGGGTCGTCTCCGAGTTTAGCGGCCTCACCCCCGATCAGGGCTACCGCGTCCAGACGATGGGCACGCTCGTCCTCGGCATCGCCGCCATGGTCGAGATCGCCCTCCTGAGCATGGTGTTGCGGTGATGTAACGAGAACGATTGATAGAAAAAAGAATGGCGCGTACTGTGATACGTGCCATTCTTTTTTTACCGAACGTTCAGTTCATGATAAGCGTTACGTAGAGGTGTTTGCGTGGAGTATGCAGTCCTAGCACCCTTCACCGTCTCACTTCATCAGTGACCCCTCGTATTTCAGCGTGGCGAAATAGTCGTCGATGGTCTGCGGGCGTCGGATCAGCTCGATGGAGCCGTCCATGCGGCGCAGGAGCTCCGCGCAGTGGAGCTTTGCATTGTAGTTGAATCCCATCGCGCTGCCGTGCGCCCCCGTATCGTGAATGATGAGGATGTCGCCGATGTCGATCTTCGGCAGAGCGCGGTCAATGGCAAATTTGTCGTTGTTCTCGCAGAGCGAGCCCGTCACATCGTAGACATGATCGGCGGGTTCGTTCTCCTTGCCGAGGATAGTGATGTGATGATAGGCACCGTAGATCGCGGGGCGCATGAGGTTCGCCATGCAGGAGTCGAGCCCGATGTACTTCTTGTACGTGTCCTTTTCGTGGAGCACGGTGGAGACGAGCCAGCCCGCATCGCCCGTGATGCCGCGCGCGCTCTCCGTGCGGATGCCGACGTCGCCGAGTCCGGCGGGGCGCATGATCTCATTGTAGAGCTTTTCGATGCCCGCGCCGACGGCGTCATAGTCGATGCCGTCCTGCTCGGGACGGTACGGGATGCCGAAGCCGCCGCCGAGGTTGACGAATTCGACGTGGATGCCGAGTTTTTCCTTCAGCTCTGCCGCCAGCTCGAACATGAGGCGCGCCGTGAGGAGGAATGCCTCCGTGCGCAGCTCGGCAGAGATCACCATCGTGTGCACGCCGAACCGCTTCACGCCCATCTCAAGGGCACGGCGATAGCCCTCGAACATCTGCTCACGCGTGAGCCCGTACTTCGCCTCGACGGGCTTGCCGATGATGTCGTTGCCCTCGACGAGGTTGCCGGGGTTGTAGCGGAAGCAGAGGAGGTTCGGCAGGCCGGCGTGCTTCGCCATGTAGTCAAGGTGACTGAGGTCGTCGAGATTGATGACGGCACCGAGCTCGATCGCCTTCTGGAACTCCTCGTACGGCGTGTCGTTCGAGGTGAGCATGATCTCCTCGCCCTTGACGCCCGCCGCCGCAGAGATGATGAGTTCGGGAATGCTGCTGCAGTCCGTGCCCGCACCGTCCTCGTGCAGGAGCTGCACGATGCGTGGGTTCGGCAACGCCTTTACAGCGAAGTGCTCGCGAAAGCTCGGCGCCCATGCGAATGTCTCGCGCAGACGGCGAAAATTCGCACGGATCTTTGCCTCGTCGTAGAGATGAAACGGGGTCGGGTACCGCTCGATGAGACGCAGTGTCTCCTCCTTTGTGAGCGGGAATTTCTTCTCATTCATATTGTTCTCCCTTGGTGTAAATCCCTCTTCCCCCATCGCTGTGAGAAAGATATATAGATGAAGTTCCGTTATTATAGCAATGAAAAATCCTCTCTGTCAAATGTATCCCTTGACGAACGACGCACTCTCCCGTATAATGTGGACTATATTTTTTGAAGGCACCGCATCTTTCGCGTCCGCCTTCATTGGAATGATTAAGGGGGTATATCCATGAGATTCGGAGGAAAGGCTCTGCGCCTCGCCGCCGCACTCGTCGGAACAGCACTCCTCGGCTCGGCACTCGCGGGCTGCGGAGGAAACAAGGCAGCGTCTGACGAGATCCGCATCGGTGCAAATTTTGAAATGACGGGCAACACGGCGAACTACGGTGCGTCGACGCTCGAGGGACTGAAGCTCGCCATCAAGGAGGCGAACGATGCCGGCGGCGTGAACGGCAAGAAGATCACGCTCGTCGAGGCAGACAACAAGTCCGAGGCGGCGGAGTCCGTCAATGCAGCGACGAAGCTAATCTCTGACGATCACGTCCGCGCCATTGTGGGTCCGGCGACGACGGCAAACGTCATCGCTGAGTCGCAGGTCGCGACGGACAACAAGATTCCGGTCATTGCACCGGATGCGACGGCGGTCGATGTCACCGTCGAGAACGGCCAAGTAAAGCCGTGGATCTTCCGCAGCTGCTTCATCGACCCGCAGCAGGGCGATGTCATGGCAAAGTTTGCCCTCGATACGCTGAAGGCAAAGACGGCGGTCATCTACCTCGACAATTCGACGGACTACTCCAAGAGCCTCGCACAGGTCTTTGAGAAGGTCTTTACCGCCGGCGGCGGCAAGGTGCTCATGACCGAGGCGTTCCTCGGCAAGGATCAGGACTTCAAGGCGACGCTGACGCGTCTGCGCGAGGCGAATGCGGACGTGATCTTCGTCCCCGCCTACTATGAGGAAGTCGGCAAGATCGTCAAGCAGGCGCGTGAGATCGGCATCACCGCCCCCATCATCGGCACGGACGGCTGGGATGATCCGAAGGTCGCCGAGCTCGCCGGTGCAGATGCGCTGAACCATACGTACTTCAGCACGCACTACTCCGACAAGGACGAGTCGGTACGTCCCTTCATCGACGCCTATCAAAAGGAATACGGCCACATGCCGAACGTCTTCGCCGCTCTCGGCTATGACGCCGGCAAGCTCCTCGTCGATGCGCTGAAGCGCGCGGGCTCTGACGATCCCGAGGCGCTGCGCAAGGCACTGGAGGAGACGAAGGATCTCGTCGTCGGCACGGGCACGATCACGATGGATGCAAACCACAACCCGATCAAGCAGGCAGTCATCCTCGAGAACAAGGATGGCGACCGCACGGTTGTCGCAAAGATCATGCCGAGCGCAAACTAATCTGCACAGAAACGTTCAAAGAGCCGCATCCTGCGGCTCTTTTCATCATCTCAGGGAGGTTTTTCTATGGAGGTACTGCAACAGATTCTGCAGCAGCTCATCAACGGGATTTCGCTCGGCAGCATCTACGCGCTGATCGCTCTCGGCTACACGATGATCTACGGCATCATCAAGCTCATCAACTTCGCCCACGGCGATATTTACATGGTCGGGGCATACCTCGGCTTCTACGCGATTACGCTCGGGATCCCCGTCGTGCCGGCGATCCTCATCTCCATGGCGGTCACGTCCCTGCTCGGTGTCGTGGTGGAGCGGCTGGCGTACCGTCCGCTGCGCCATGCGCCGCGCATCTCCGTGCTCATCACGGCAATCGGCGTGTCCTTCCTCCTCGAGTATGTGATGATGGCGATTGTCTCGCCGACGCCGCGCACCTTCCCCGCCACACTCAGCGATATGTCGTTTGACCTCGGCGGGCTCATCATCAGCGGCCAGCAGCTGCTCATCATGGGCGTCACTTTCCTGCTCATGCTCATCCTCACCTACATCGTCCGCTCGACGAAGATCGGCAAGGCGATGCGTGCGGCCTCCTACGACACGGAGGCAGCGCAGCTCATGGGCATCAATGCGAACCGCATCATCTCGATCACGTTCGCCATCGGCTCGGCGCTCGCCGCTGTTGCGGGCGTGCTCATCGGCATCTACTACAACTCGATTGATCCGCTCATGGGCATCATGCCCGGCATCAAGGCGTTCGTCGCAGCGGTCTTCGGCGGCATCGGCATTCTGCCGGGTGCGGTCGTCGGCGGCATCGTCCTCGGCATTGTCGAGGCGTTTCTCTCGGGGCTGGGCTTCTCGATGTTTCGCGACGCGGCAGCATTTGCCATCCTGATCCTCGTGCTGCTCATCCGGCCGGCGGGTATCTTCGGCAAGAATGTCAAGGAAAAGGTCTAAGGAGGGGTGACGATGAATCCATCAACAAAAAATGATCTCAAGATGCTCGTCTTTGCCCTCATCATCTACGCCATCATCATGGGGCTGACGAGCGCAGGGGCACTGAACGCCTTCTGGCAGCTCAACCTCGTCTTTGCGGGGATCAACATCATCCTCGCGGCAAGTCTCAACCTCATCAACGGCTACACGGGGCAGTTCTCTCTCGGACATGCAGGCTTTATGGCGGTCGGCGCATACGTTGGCGTCGTGCTTACGACGAATTTCCACCTGCCGTTTGCGGCGGCACTCCTCGCGGGCGGCATCGCGGCAGGGCTGCTCGGAGCGCTCATCGGCCTGCCGACGCTGCGCCTGCGCGGCGACTACCTCGCCATCGCGACCCTGGGACTTGGCGAGATCGTCCGCATCATCATCATCAACGTCCCCTATATCGGCGGTGCGGCAGGGTTTAAGGGCATCCCGCATCTCACGAATTTTACGTGGGTGTTCTTCCTCATGCTCGCCACACTCTACATCATCAAGAACTTTGTGAACTCACGCCACGGCCGCGCCTGCCTCGCCATTCGCGAGAACGAGATCGCAGCGGAGTCCATGGGCATCAACACGACGAAATACAAGGTGCTCGCCTTTAGCATCGGCGCGTTCTTCGCAGGTGTGGCGGGCTGCCTGTTCGGACACAATATGTATATTCTCAGCCCCGCGTCCTTCACGTTTATGCAGTCGTTCAACGTCCTCATCATGGTCGTCATGGGCGGCCTCGGCTCGATGACGGGCTCGATCGCGGGCGCACTCGTCGTGACCTTCCTCTCGGCGGCACTGGCGAGCTTCCCGAATGCGCGCATGATCATCTACGCACTCGCGCTCATCCTGCTCATGTTCTACCGTCCGCAGGGACTCTTCGGCTATGTTGAGGTCACGGCGATGCAGCCGCTTCGCCGCTTCTTTCGGAAGGGAGGGGAGGCATAATGGCAAAGGATCTGCTCTCAGCAACGGATGTCTCCATGGTCTTCGGCGGGCTCAAGGCGGTCGCGGACTTTAACATACACATCAAATACGGCGAGCTGGTTGGGCTCATCGGGCCGAACGGCGCCGGTAAAACGACGGCGTTCAACCTCCTCACGGGCGTCTACCGCCCCACGACGGGCGAGATTCTCTTCAAGGACAAGAGCATTGTCGGGCTTGCCCCCTACGAGATCACAGCACGCGGCATTGCGCGCACGTTCCAGAACATCCGCCTGTTCGGCGAGCTCTCCGTCCTCGACAACGTCAAGATCGCCTACCACTGCCACATGAACTATGGGCTCGTCGAGGCGGTACTGCGCGTCGGACGCTATCGTGCGGAGGAGGAGAAGCTCACGGAGGAGGCACTGCGCCTGCTGAAGATCTTCCACCTCGATGGCGTGGCACAGGAAAAGGCGAAGAATCTCCCCTACGGCGCACAGCGTCGTCTTGAGATCGCACGCGCCCTCGCGGCACAGCCCGCGCTCCTGCTCCTCGACGAGCCGGCGGCAGGCATGAACCCGCAGGAAACGAAGGAACTCATGGAGATGATCCGCTGGGTGAAGAAGGAATTCGGCATCACGATCCTCCTCATCGAGCACGATATGTCGCTCGTCATGGGGATCTGTGAGCGCATCTACGTCCTTGAGTACGGCGCGATCATCGCGAACGGCAGCCCGGAGGAGATTCGGAAGAACCCCGAGGTCATTCGCGCATATCTGGGAGCGGAGGAATAATCATGGCAAACGAAACGAATCAGCCGCAGGGCGGCGCGCCCATGCTCCGCATCGCGGATCTCAATGTGTACTACGGTGCGATCCACGCACTGAAGGGCATCTCGCTCGAGGTGCATCAGGGCGAGATCGTCACCCTCATCGGCGCAAACGGCGCGGGCAAATCCACGACGCTGCGCACGATCTCCGGGCTGATCGCACCGAAGAGCGGTGCCGTCGACTTTGAGGGACAGGGCACCACAGGGCTCGGCGCACATGACATCGTGCGCCGCGGCATCTCACAGGTGCCCGAGGGGCGGCGCATCTTTGCCGATATGACCGTCCTCGAGAACCTCGAGCTCGGTGCCTTCATCCGCAGCGACAAGGACGGCATTGCGAGCGACATGGAGATGGTCTTTACGCGTTTTCCGCGCCTGAAGGAGCGCATCTCCCAGCAGGCGGGCACGCTCTCGGGCGGCGAGCAGCAGATGCTCGCCATGGGACGTGCACTCATGAGCCGCCCGCGCCTCCTGCTCCTCGACGAGCCGTCGATGGGACTTGCCCCGCTCCTCATCAAGGAGATTTTCTCCATCATCGTTGACATCAACAAGGCAGGCACAACCATCCTGCTCGTCGAGCAGAACGCCAACATGGCGCTCTCCATCGCGAACCGCGCCTACGTCCTTGAGACGGGACGCATTACGCTCGCAGGCTCCGCAAAGGATCTCGCGGCGAGCGAGGAAGTACGCAAGGCGTATCTGGGCGGATAAGGGAAGAAGGAAAACACGACCTAAAGCGCGAATATTACAGTAATATACAAATTCACTCTTGCAAGGAGGAGCATTATGTTTGTTGCCAACTGCATGACCAAGAACCCCATCACCATCGCCCCCGATGTGGGGATCGACGAGGCGGCAAAGATCATGGACAAGGGGCATTTCCGCCGCCTGCCCGTCGTCGAGCACGGAAAGCTCGTCGGCTTCTTTACAAACCGCGACCTCCTGCGCGCCTCGCCTTCGGCGGCGACCACGCTCGACCGCTTCGAGATGCGCACCCTGCTCTCAAAGATCAAGGTCGCCGACGTCATGCAGAAGAACGTCATCACCGTCACGGATACGACGACGATCGAGGAGGCTGCGCTCGTCATGGCGCGCGAGAAGATCGGCGGTATGCCCGTCCTCTCCGAGGTCGGCAAGGTCGTCGGCATCATCTCCTCCACGGATATCTTCCGCGCGTTCGTCACCGTCATGGGGCTCGACAGCGGTAAGACGCGCCTCACGATTGCGGTTGCCGACCGCAAGGGCGTGCTCCGCGACATCGCGACCGTCCTCGCCGACCTCGACATCAACATCGACAGTATGGTCACCATCCCCCAGCCGAGCGGCACCTACGACATCATCATCCGCGCCGATATTGCGGATGTGGAGACGGTCAAGGAGCGCCTAGCGGCAAAGGGATTTACGGTCAGCCACGTCACACAGATCGGATGATCTACGCTACAAAAAACCTGCCATCGGAAACAGATCCGCTTCCGTATGGCAGGTCTTTTTTCACTCGATCACACGTCCATCCGTTCCGATCAAGATGAGCTGTGCACCCGGAATATCCGTGAGGAGGCTGCGCCCACGCTCCGCTCCCATGACGAAGATCGCCGTCGAGAGCATATCCGAGAGCTGTCCCTCGTGCCCCGCCCACATCGTTCCCGTCATCGCATCCTGCGGCAGAATGACGGTGACGGATGCGAGCCCTGTCTCTGCGGGGTCGCCCGTACGCGGATCGACGAGATGATGATACCGCCGCCCCTCGTAGAGAAAATATCGCTCATCGTCGCCCGAGGCGGAGAGCATGGCATCCGAGAGCTGCACCGTCGCAGCGAGATCACTGCGGCTCTCCCCGCGCGGATTGCGGACGCCGATGCGCCACGGCTCCCCCTCCGCATTCACGCCGCACGCGAGAATCGAGCTGCTGCCGAGATCGGCAAGGGCATTCACTGCGCCGCCTGCTGCCCAGCTGCGTGCGATGCCGTCGAGCGCCAGCCCCTTGATGAGTGCGCCGCGGTCGATCTTCATCCCCGCACGCAGAAGCCGCACCTCCGGATGCTCTCCATCATCAGCGGCACGCTTTCGCAGCTCAAGTGCACGCCAATCGACGCGTGATTGCGCCGCCGCGACCTCCTCCGCCGTCGGCGGATGCTGCGCGGCACGCGCCGCATCCCATAGCTCCGTCAGCGTACCCGAGGTCACATCAAACGCGCCGTCCGACTGCCGTGCCATCTCCTGCGCCAGAGAGAGTGTCTCATAGAGTGCGGGCGACACCTCCGTCCACGCACCCGTCCCCGCCGTCTCCTCCACACGGGCGAGCACCGCACCGTCTGCATCCTCCTCCGTCGCCGTGAGCACCGCCAGCCCATCCCGCAGCGCCGCCTGTGACGTGATCTCATCCGCACGCACCGTCAGATGCGCCACCGTCCCCATCACGATCCGCGTCTCCTCCGCCGCCACATCGCCCCCGCATCCGCCGAGGAGGAGTGCCATAGCGAGCAGAAGAACAGTGGACGACTTGAACAACCGAAAAAACTTTTGTATCATAGATAGGAATCCTTTCTTCAGCGACGATATCATATCGCCAAATTTTTCATCCGAGGTGACTCATGCCATCCAGATTTCACGAAATTCTCCGTTTCCTCCTCGTCGGCGGCGGCTGCTTCCTGCTCGACTACGGACTGCTCTACATTCTCACAGAGTACGCAGGGCTCTACTATCTCCTCTCGTCGGGGATCTCCTTCAGCGTCTCCGTTTTTGTCAACTACCGCCTCTGCCTCATCTATGTCTTTCACGGCGCATCCGCCGAGACGCGCCGCGCAAAAATCCTCTTCTTCGGCTCGAGCATCGCAGGACTCGTCCTCAACCAGCTCCTCATGTGGGTGCTCGTCGACGGGCTCAGCGTCTACTACATGCTCGCCAAGATCATCGCCGCCGGCATCGTCACCGTGTGGAACTACGTACTCAAACGCCGTGCCCTGCGCGGCTAATGGTGCCCCGATATCCTGTATTCTAACAACATCCCGCGCGCTGCGCAAGCACGGGAATGCCAGCATACGGTCCGTTCTGATGCAGCAGCGAACACGCAGCTCCCCTCCCCCGCTCCGGCAGGGGAGCTTTTTTGCACTATTCCTCCCTCATGCTCCGCAATATTCAGTAAAATACTTCTTTTATCCGAAAAGAAGGAGTTCTTTCCCCAAAAACGAAATAGGAAAATATTATAGGATTTATTTATAATTGGAATAGATTCTATGTATCATTAGGAGGGGAAAGCAATGGCAATGGAAATCTCACGCCGCACCTTTATCAAGGGAACGGCGGCGGCGGGCGTTGTCCTCATGTCCGGTGCCTATCTCGGCTGCGGGGGAAAGAACATCCCGGAGCAGGTACGGCGCGGCGACGTGACCTACGACGTGCTCGTCATCGGCAGCGGCGGCGCAGGGATGCGCGCAGGGCTTGCAGCGGCTCAGAACAAGGATCTGAAGGTCGCTGTCCTGACGAAGCTCGTCCCGACGCGCTCGGCATCGACGATGGCGCAGGGCGGCATGAACGGCGTGACGGGCGTCACCGATCCCAAGGACAGTGTCGAGTCGCACACATTCGACACGATCAAGGGCGGCGACTATCTCTGCGATCAGGACGCAGTCGAGTATTTCGCGGAGAACGCGGGCAAGACGATCTACGAGATGGACTACATGGGGTATCCGTACAACCGTCAGAAGGACGGTCACTTCCATCAGCGCAAGATGGGCGGCTCATCCTATCCGCGTGCAGCATACTTCGAGGATCGTGCGGGACACGCCATGGTGCACGCACTCTTCGAGCAGTGCCTCGCACACAATATTGACTTCATCTCCGAGTGCCAAATGCTGGAGATCAGCATGACGGATGCCGGCAAGCTCGCGGGCGTCATCGCAATGGATATGCGGTCTGGCGACCTCATCGGCATCCCCGCGAAGACCATCATCATTGCCACGGGCGGCTACGGACGCGCCTACTGGGTGCGTACCTCCAACCCGTACAGCTCGACAGGCGACGGCATCGTCGCAGGCATGAACGTCGGCATCCCGTTCAAGGATCCCGAGATGGTGCAGTTCCATCCGACAGGGCTCTCCGTCAATGGCGTGCTGCTCTCCGAGTCCAGCCGCTCCGAGGGTGCACAGCTCTTCAACAAGAACGGCGAACGCTTCATGTCGAAATACGCCCCCGAGAAGATGGAGCTCGCGACGCGCGACATCGTCGCACGTGCCATCGCCACGGAGATCGAGCAGGGACGCGGCATCGGCGAGGGTCTGACCGCCGGCGTCTACCTCGACTTTACAAAGATCCCGCCCGAGCGCATCCACGAACGCCTCGGGCAGGTATACGACCTCGCAAAGCGTTTTGCAGGCGTTGATATTACGAAAGAGCCCGTTCTCATCAGCCCGACCTGCCACTACTCCATGGGCGGACTTGAGATGGCCGACTACAAGACGGGCGCGACGCGCATCCCCGGTATCTTTACGGCGGGCGAGTGCAGCTGCGTCTCCGTCCACGGCGCGAACCGCCTCGGCGCAAACAGCCTCTCCGAGGTGCTTGTCTTCGGCAAGACGGCAGGCGAGGGTGCCTCTGCCTACGCCAAGGAGCATCACGGCTACGAGGGCAGTCAGGATCAGCTCGCCGCCGCGTGCGTCAAGTGGAAGAATCACTTTGACAAGGTGACCGCGCGTCCGCACACGACGAACCGCACGGTTCCCGAGATCCGTGACGCCATGGTCAATACCATGTGGTACAAGGCGGGCGTCTTCCGCGACGGTGCGCAGCTCGAAGCGGCATCGAAGGAACTGCGCGCACTCGAGGAGGACTACAAGAACTGCTATGTCGGCGACAGCTCCCATGTCTACAACACCGCATTCGAGCAGTATGTCGAGCTCGGCAACCTCCTGCAGATCTCCCATGCCATCGTGCAGGGCGCGGCGGCGCGCAAGGAGAGCCGCGGCGGCCACTCGCGCCGCGATTTCCCGAAGCGCGACGACGTGAACTTCCTCAAGCATACGCTGATCTACAAGCAGCCGGACGGGAAGTACACGGCAGAGTACCAGGATGTCGTCATCACGAAGTATCCGCCGAAGGAAAGGAAGTATTGACATGGACGTAACACTCAAAATCCATCGCTATGTCGAGGGCAAATCGTGGGTGGACACGTTCACCGTGCCGCGCTCCACGGGGCTCACCGTCCTCGGCGCACTGACCTACATCAAAGAGCAGCAGGATCCGACGCTCTCCTTCACCTGCTCCTGCCGTTCGAGCATCTGCGGCGCGTGCGCCGTGCGCGTCAACGGCAACGCCGAGCTCTCCTGCGAGGTACTGATCGACGACCTGACGGCACGCTATCAGAGCGACGCGCTCACGATCGAGCCGCTCGGCAACTTTCGCGTGATCCGCGACCTCATCGTCGACTGGGATCCAAAGTACGCGCGTCTCAAAAAAATAAAGCCCTCCCTCCATCCAAAGGACGAGTTCACGGCAGAAACGGGCTGTCTCCAGTCCCCCGAGGACTTCAACAAGTACAAAAAATACGCAGGCTGCATCCTCTGCGGATCCTGCGTCTCCGAGTGCAATAAAAACGCGCTGAATCAGGACGACTTCCTTGATCCATTCGCCTTTGTCAAAGCGGAGAAGCTCGTTGCCGACTCGCGCAGCAAGAGCCCCGAGGAGCATCTGAAGGCGGTCATCGAGGCCGGGCTATGGCGCTGCTTCAACTGTCAGGAGTGCACGGCGAAATGCCCGAAGGGGCTCGATCCCGCCGGTGCCATCGAGAAGCTGAAGGCGGAGACCTTCAAGCATCACCTCGACGACAATGTCGGTGCACGTCATGCAAAGGCGATCTACGACGATATCCAGACCTCCGGCACACTCGACGAGTCGAAGCTCAACATCAAGTCCGAGGGCTACCTCATGTCAAGTCTGCGCCTGCCGATGGCACTGCGCCTCATGAACGTCGGCAAGATGGATCCGCTCGCCAAGCATCCTGTCAACCCCGATATCAAGACCATCGACGCCATTGTCAAGGCAGCAGAAAACGCCGATAAGGAGGACGCATAATGAAGTACGCACTATTCCCGGGCTGCGTCCTCGACGGCGCGGCAGCCGAGGCATATACCTCGCTCAAGAAGGTCTGCGAAAAGCTCGGCATTGAAATCGAGGAGATTCCAAACTGGACGTGCTGCGGTGCATCCCACGGGCAGGGCGTGAACGACCTCGCCATGCTCGCCATAAACGCACGCAACATCTCCATCGCAGAGCATATGGGGCTCCCCATCCTCACCGTCTGCAACACCTGTACCCTGCAGCTGCGCACGGCGAAGTACCGTCTCGATCACGAGCCGGGGCTCAAGGATAAGGTGAACGCCATCCTGAAGGAGGCGGGACATCCGTATGCATATCAGGGGACGAGCGACATCACGCATTTCCTCTGGGTGCTCGATGAGCATCCCGAGATACTCGACGGAAAGATCACGGATGCGCTGAAGGGGACAAAAGTCGCCTGCTACTATGGCTGCCACATTCTGCGCCCGAAACCGCAGATGAACTATGAGGAGGGCGACTATCCTGAGTCCTTCGAGCGGCTCGTACGCCGCCTCGGTGCGGAGCCTGTCTGGTTCGATGCAGGGCGCAAATGCTGCGGCTTCCACGCGCAGTTCACCGCCGAGCACGACGTACTGACCGTCACGGGACAGATCGCCGCAAGTGCGGCACATGCACAGGCCAATCTCATCGCAACGCCGTGCCCGCTCTGCCAGATGCAGCTCGATATGTACGGACCAGAGGGGCGTGATGCCGTCCACGGGGAGACCGATATGCCCATCCTCCACCTACAGCAGCTCGTCGGGCTCGCACTCGGCATGACACAGGAAGAGATCGGCTTTAACCGCCACGTCTTCGGCCGCAATAAGCTGAAGGTCGGCGCGTAATCTCACTTTCTGCGCGCAGGAAACAAATTCACTCTCTACAAATAAGAATTACCCCCGATCACGTGCGTCCTACTGCGACGCAGCCATTGTATACAGCACAACGGAAAGCATCGTGATCGGGGGTATTTTTTCATTTTATTCCCACATAATCAAAATTTAATGATACGAAATAAAGGAAATTGTCTATTATAATAGAATATAGACTGTGAATTCACTCTTATAAATTTAATTCAATAGATAAAATTGTCTTGCTATTTTGTCTGTTTTGAGTTACACTGAACTCAAAGAACGAACGCTACATTGAATCGCAGATATATGAGCGTTTCTATTTTCATCTGCGCAAAGGGAGTGAATATCATGTTTCTGGAGGAGCGTCAAGAGCTCATCGTCCGCATGGTGGAGCGCGACGGCAAGGTTAAGGTCAAGGAGCTCAGCGCCAAATTCAAAGTCACCGAGGACTGCATCCGCAAGGATCTCGGGTCACTGGAGCGGCAAGGACGCCTCAAGCGCACCTACGGTGGCGCCGTGAAACTGACCCAAAGCGTTCACATGATCGAGGTAAGCCGTCATCGTCACATGGATGTCGAGGCAAAGCGGCGCATCGCGCAGGCAGCTGTCTCTCTCATCCACGACAAGGATATGGTCTTCCTCGACGTGTCCACGAGCAACCTTGCCATTGCAGAACTGCTCATGAAGAGCGACCGTGATCTGACTGTTGTCACGAACATGGTCGATGTGCTCGGCGTCCTGGCACGCAATCCCCGCATCGAGCTGATCTTTGCGGGCGGGCAGATCAACCGCGGACGTGACGGATTCTGGGGTGGGATGACGCAGGACTTCATCGGAAAGCTGAAGCCCGATATTGCCTTTGTCGGCGCCGTGGGCGTCAACGTCAAGGCAAACAGTGTCTCCACCTACGACATCGACGACGGACTCAACAAGGCAACCATCATCGCACGCAGCAAGCGTTCCTACGTACTCGCGGAGGCGCGCAAATTCGCTGCGGACGGCAACTATGACTATGCACCGCTCAATTCCCTGTCGGGGTTCGTCACGGATACGGAACCACCATCCGATATTCGTGCCGCTGCCGCAGACCTGGGGGTTGATGTCGTACTTCCGTAATATCTCTCATTGATCGAACAGAACCGAGACGGACTTGCCGTCTCGGTTTTCTTGTGCGAAAATATAGTTATTGTGTGCGTGCTCCACTAAGGTTTGCTGCAGAGCACTGCACTCTACCATCTTGATTGTGCCCCCACCACCGCAAGCGGTCCCCCTCCCCCGTGATCACGGGGGAGGCTTTGGAGAACGACACATTCGCTTCCCCGGCCGATGCGAGTATGGAAACGGCAATATAGCTTCCCCCGCCGATGCGGGGGAAGTGCCGAACGCAGTGAGGCACGCGTATGCGTGACGATGGGGGCGCCTGTGACGCATGCGACTTTCTATCGGAAGAATCTCAGCACGCTGCAGGGTGAATGACCTCGATTAAAGGTTGGGGAAAACCGTAAGAATACAAGGAGAAACGATTGATTGATTTGCTGAAACACTGTACGCTCTGCCCGCGGCGCTGCGGCGTCGACCGCACGGCAGGCGGGCGCGGGTTCTGCGACGCAGGGCGACTGGCGCGCGTTGCGCGCACGATGCTGCACACATGGGAGGAGCCCTGCCTCGTGGGAGCGCACGGCGCAGGGGCGGTGTTCTTCGCCCACTGCACACTCCGCTGTGTCTACTGTCAGAACTACGAGATCAGCCACGAGGGACACGGCAGAGAGATGACGGAGGAGGAGCTTGCGGCGGCGTTTCTCTCGCTGCAGGCGCAGGGCGCCGCAACGCTCGATCTCGTGACACCGACGCACTACACGCCGCAGATCCTCACCGCACTCACGCGTGCACGATCGAATGGATTAGCCATTCCTGTCGTCTGGAACACGGGCGGCTATGAGACGGAGGAGAATATCGCACGCCTCGCGAGCGCGGTGGATATCTACCTGCCCGATCTCAAGTACAACGCGGAGGAGAGTGGGCGGCTCTACTCTGCCGCCCCCGACTACGCGACAGCCGCATTTGCCGCACTCCGTGCCATGGTCGAGCAGGTCGGTGCCCTGCAGTTTGCCGCGGATGGGCGTCTCCTGCGCGGCGTCCTCGTCCGTCATCTCGTCCTGCCGGGACACCGCCGCGGGAGCATCGCCCTCGTGCGGCGTCTCTGGGAGGCGTTCGGTGAGCGCATACAGCTCAGTCTCATGCGACAGTATACCCCGCTCTATCGCGCGGCGGAGTTCCCGCCGCTCCACCGTCGGCTCACGACCTTCGAGTACGAGTCCGTCGTCGATGCCGCACGCGATCTTGGCATGACGCAGGTCTACGTGCAGGGTGCGGAGGCGGTCGGCACAGAGTACGTACCCGACTTTAGATAATGGATTCTTGTGCCCCCACCACCGCAAGCGGTCCCCCTCCCCCGTGATCACGGGGGAGGCTTTGGAGAACGACACATTCGCTTCCCCGGCCGATGCGAGTATGGAAACGGCAATATAGCTTCCCCCGCCGATGCGGGGGAAGTGCCGAACGCAGTGAGGCA
>ERZ773212.207-NODE-207-length-31423-cov-3.408792_pt1 | contig 31423 bp, 31 predicted proteins | sample MGYA00581005_ERZ773212 | MGnify/ENA primary metagenome ERZ773212 (study PRJEB29015, sample SAMEA2738154) | human oral metagenome | biome: human oral; feature: human-associated habitat; material: saliva | place: China | collected 2196 ... | reverse complement strand
TAAAACGATTGTAGATAGAATAGTAATTTTATGGCTTGGAGGATTAAGTTATGATTGGCATGATAATCGTTCATTCAATTCAGGTCAAGATGTCATTGCAGCACAAGTTTTATTAGATGCACATGTACCGTTAGTACAATTTCCAGGAAAAGGAGTTATTGATCATTTTACAACTACGGGTCCAGAGTTGGAATATTGGCTAAAAGGTAAGAATGATTTTTGTGATTATATGATTGAAAAGACAGCAGAAGAAGCAAGAATTACTTATGGTGGTAAAGTTTGGTCTAGAGCAATATGGGATGTGGTTCCGGTTGCCTGGTTGTTAGATGGAGAATTTATGTTAGATAAATTAGTAAATAGTCCTATTATGCAAGAAAATCATTATTATAGTAATGATCCGAGAAGACATTTTATAAAGTATGTTTATAATGTTAATAGAGACAATCTAATGAACGATTTATTTGAAAAAATGGCACGTTTTAACTAGGGGGAAGTATTATGGTATCAAGTTTTTTTAACAAAAAATTATTTCAAAAAGTTGAACCATATTTATATTTATTACCAGCATTAATAGTAATATTGACATTTACATACTATCCTTTTTTGCAAAATGTCATTAACAGTACTTATATTGTTAATGCTGCTGGTTTAAGAAAAAACTTTGTTGGGTTAGAAAATTATAGAAAAATTTTAACGAATCCTGTATTCTTACAAGCTATAAAAAATACAATTATATTCGCAGCTTGTACAATTCCTTTTTCTTTGATTGTAGGACTAATTTTAGCATTAATTGCTAGAGAAAAAACAAAATTGTCACCTGTATATGAAGCGTTATTTTCATTACCAATGGCAATGTCATTGTCAGTTATGGCTGTTATTTTTCAATTAATGTTGAATCCAACACTAGGTATTGTAAATAGAACACTTGGACTTGAAATTAATTGGTTAAGAGAATCTTTAACAGCATTGCCTGCATTAATTGCTATGGAAGTTTGGCTTAATATCGGATTTAATTTTTTATTCTTATTAACTGCAATAAGAAATATTCCTGAAGAAATTCTTGAAAGCGCTAAAATGGATGGTGCTAATAGATGGGTAAGATTATATCATATTATATTACCGTGTATTTCACCTACTATGCTATTTTTAATAGTTTCTTCAATTGCTAAAGAAATGATTGCTAGTGGATTAACATTGATATTAACACAAGGTGGACCTGATGGTAAAACAGAAACAATTGTATCTTTCATTTATAAAAATTCAATTTTAAATCAGAATTATAATGTTGGATATGCTGCTTCAGTAATAGGATTTGTTTTAACATTTATATTTGTATTGATCAGTTTTATTTATGAGAAGAAAGGGGTACATTACGTATGAAAAAGGTAAGTGTATTAAGTTATCAGTTATTTAGTTTAGTAATTGGTTTAATCGTAATATTCCCTGTTATTTACGCGATATGTGTATCTTTTATGCCAGCTGAAGAAATATTGTCTACATCAGTACATTTATTTCCAAAACGATGGACATTTGAAAATTATATTCAAGCTTTCACTAAAGCTCCATTATTAAGGTATTTGTTAAATTCTTTAATAATGACTTTAGGAGCAACAACAGTTAGATTATTCACAGCTAGTACTGCAGCTTTTGCTTTTTCATTTTTTGAATTTAGAGGCAAAAAATTTTTATTTCTATTTTTTATTGGAACAATGATGATACCTAGTGATTTATTGATTATTAAAAATTATAGCACTGTTGCTAAATTAGGACTTGTAAATACTTATTTAGGTATGATGGTTGTATTTTTTGTAACTATGGTTAATATTTTTGTAATGCGTCAATATTTTTTATCTTATTCAAAATCAGTTAGAGAAGCTGCTTTAATTGATGGATGTACAAATTTTATGTTTTTTAGAAAAATTTTAATTCCATCGTCAAAACCTGTATTTATAAAAACATTTATTTCTTCTTTTGTAGGAGTATGGAATCAATATTTGTGGCCTTTATTAGTAACTAATAGAAATCAAATGAGAACTGCTCAAGTTGCCGTAACTTTGTTAAACTTTCCAGATGCTAGTCCTCATGGAATTGTAATGGCTGCAGCAATTATTATTGTTTTACCTTCAGCAATCATATTTATTATATTCCAAAGATATATTAAAAAAGGAATGATGGCTGGAGGAGTTAAGGGATAAAATTTAAATATTTTAAAAATAACTAATAAATTAGAAAGGAGTATTAGTTATAAAAATGTAAAAAAAGAAAAGGAGTATTAATATGAAAAAGAAAATATTTTTAGCAACAATTATTAGTATGTTGGGGTTAGTTGGATGTAGTCAAGTTTCAGAAGATACTACCACAACGAAAGTTTTAGAGAATAGTTCAACTACTCAATTAGTTGATAATATTAAACCTACAGAAATTACTTTTTGGCATGCGATGAAAGGAAGTAATGGAGAAGCAATAGATAGAATTGTGAATAGTTATAATGAAACCCAAGGAAAAGAAAAAGGAATTAAAGTTACTGCAGTATTTCAAGATACAAAAATTGCTAGTAAAGTAAAATTAGCCTCTTCTACTAAGGATATGGAAAATGCACCAGATGTAATTCAAACTGTCGGAAGTGATATTCCTGGAATATCTGCATTGCCGGAAATTATTCCTGCAAGTCATATTTTTGAACAAAAAAATAATACACTGAAACAAGATGATTTTTATCCACATTTATTAAGAGCTTTTACTTATGAAAAAAATGTAATAGGAGTTCCAATGAATGCTTCTACTCTTTTATTGTATTCAAATATGAATGCGCTTAAATCTGTAGGGGTTACAGAGCCACCAAAAACAATTGATGAATTAGCAGAAGTTACTAAAAAATTAAAATCAATGGATGGTAAAAATGGGTTTAATTCAGAGATTGCTCGATATCAATTAGTAAATTTTGTTGTCAGTCAATCTGATAAAAACTTTGTTGGTGATAATGAAGGTGGACGTGCTTCGCGTATGACAAAATATGTAATGGGCGAAGATGGTAGTTTAGATAAATTTTTAACTGAATGGCAAAAAGTTATTGAGACAGGAAATTATAAATTTACAGAAGATAATGCTAATGAAGAATTTTCTACAGGATTAAATTCAATGGTATTGTTATCTTCTGCTCGATTGGGAGCAATTAAAAAATTAGTTGGAGATTCATTTGAATGGAAAACATCATTTATACCTAAAGTGTCAAAAAATGATACCAGTGGTGCAAGTATTGGAGGTAGTTCTTTAGTATTATATAGCCATGATGATGCTAATCGTTTATCTGCAGCTTGGGATTTTATTTCTTATGCAACTTCCCCAAAAGTTCAAGCTGAATAGTCTAAAGCGACAGGATATATTCCTGTTAATATTAATACTGAAAAATTACCAGAAATGATGAAATTTTATGAAGAAAATCCAAATTATAAAGTTGCATTAGAACAAATGAAAAATGCAAGTTCAATGTCTCAAGAACCATTTGATCTAGTCAATTGGGAAGTAAATGATATTATTAAAGATGTAATGAAACGTTTTGCACAAGGTAATATTAGTAAAGATGAAGCAAAAGATGAAATCATCAAGAAAAGCAATGATGCACTTTCTGAATATAATCGTGTAAATAATTAATAATTAGAGAGGAGGAGGGGTTCAGTTTAAAGAATAGTGAATTGAACCCTCCTTTTATGATAGAAGATAAATATAAAAATATAAAATTAATTAGTTGTGATATTGATGGAACATTAATGAATACAAATAGAATGTTATCTGAGAAATTTGTTGAAATAGTTAATGAACTAAAAGCGTTAGGAGTTCAATTTACCTTTGCATCTGGCAGACTTCCTTATAAAATTTTGCCTTTGGCTTCTCAAATTAACAGTGATTTACCATTTGTAGCATGCAATGGTGGTTGTATATATCAGAATGGAAGATTTTTATTTAAAAAATTGTTTTTTATAAGGATCTTGAAAGAAGTTATAAATTTAGCGGAAATATTAGATGATACTATATTGTACTCGTTTGATGGAATTGAGTATTGTTTAAGGGAAACTAAAAAATCCGCGTTAAAACGACAAAAAAGAGGAAGTTATTATCCTATTAGGGGGATAAAAAATGAAGAATGGGATAATTTAAAAATCTTAAAGCTGAATATTGTATCTAATAAATCAATTTCATTACTTAAACATCAATTAGATTCAATTAAAGATGAGGTAGATATTACTTATTACGGGGATTTTGGTGCAGAAATTGTCCCAAAAGGAGTAAATAAACTAACAGGTATTAAACAAATAATAGAACTTATGAATTTATCCTTAGATGAAGTAATTGCAATTGGAGATAATGGAAATGATTTAGAATTACTAAAAAATGTTGGAATTGGTGTAGCAGTACAGAATGCTACTCAAGAAATTAAAAAATGCAGTAATCTTGTTACTGAAAATTGTGGTGAAGAGGGAGTAGTTGAGTTTTTAGAAATATTAAGAACTTTTTTAAAGGGGTGAAAATATGAAATTATCAATTTCTACAAACGTAATATTTGAACGAGAAAATGGGTATGATACTGATATTGAGAGAACAATAAAGTTATGTAGTAAAGCAGGATATAAAATTTTAGATTTCTGTTTTCATGATTTAACACGATTTGATAGTCCAATTTTTACAGAAAATTGGAAAAATTATTTTATATCTTTAAGAGAATTAGCAGATGAGTTAGATATAAAATTTAAACAAGGCCATTCAGTTGTTTATGATTTCTGTAATCCAAATATTGATCATAAACTTTATAAAGAGCTTACTGAAAGATGTATTATTGGTGCAGAAATTTTAGGAGTAGAATGGTTAGTTGTTCATCCCTCAACAGATTTTTCAGTAGCTGATTATATTCATAAATCAAAGCTGAATAATATTGATTATTTTAAGAAACTAGTAAGTTTTGCTTCTAAGCATAATGTGAAAATTGCAGTTGAGAATATGTGGGATCTGCATATTGCACCAAAAAGATTATATTGTACATCAATTGAAGAGTTAATAGATTTAGTTGATTCCGTTAATGGATTAGGAATTTGTTTTGATGTGGAACATGCAGCAATTATGGAAATGAATCAGATTGAATGTATGAAATTAATAGGAAATCGTTTAAAAGTTTTACATGTTTCTGATTATTTAAATGTTAAAGATATCCATTTACTACCATATATGGGAAAAAGTAATTGGAAGGAAATAATGGAAGGTTTAAGAATTGTAAACTATGAAGGTTTATTCAATTTTGAAATTCATCGTTATTTAGTTAATATTCCAGAAGATTTATATTTACTATCATTGAAGTATAGTTTTGAAATAGGAAATAAATTACTTAGTATTGCTGAAGAGATGAAACTAAATGAATAAATTCGATATTCATACAATAAAGAAATTCCCTAAAATTGAATTACATTGTCATTTAGATGGATCAGTAAGTGGATTACAAGTGTATGAAAATGTAAAATTATTAGGAATCAGTGCAACTAAAGATGAAATTTTAAATAAGATAATAGCTCCTGAAATTTGTCAAGATTTAACTGAATATTTAAGTTGTTTTGAATGGCTAACAAAATGTTTGAAAAATCCCACTTTAATTTTTTTAGCTATTGAAGATATTTGTAGACAAGCTATTGAAGAAAATATAATTTATTTAGAATTAAGATTTTCCCCATATTATTTGTCTAATGATAAGTTTACAATGAAGCAAGTTGTAGAGGCGGTAATTGAGGCAGTTAATAAAATGAAAGATAAATATCCTTTGAAAATTGGTATTATTTTATGTCTTATGAGAGGAAGAGAAGAATCGGTAAATAATCAAGTCATAGAATTAGCGAATCAATTTCGGGATAAAATTGTAGGATTGGATTTAGCAGGAAATGAAAGTAAATATCCTACAAAGATGTATTTAAAACAATTAGCATTAATTAATTATTTAGAAATTCCATTTACAATTCATGCAGGTGAAACTGGTAATTTTGATAATATTCGAGATGCAATTTTAGCTGGTGCTAAAAGAATTGGTCATGGGATAGCAGCAAAAAAAAGCGAAGAAGTCGTTTCATTAATCCGAGAAAGAAATATTACTTTGGAAATGTGCCCGAAATGTAATATACAAACTAAAGCAAGTAAAAATTGGAATGATTATCCATTTAATACATTTTATCGTAAAGAAAAACTGCTAGTGACAATAAATACAGATAACAGGACAGTTTCGAACACTTCATTATCACAAGAATTTGAATTATTAAATAATTATTGTTCTGAATTAAATTTAAATGACCTTTATCAATTGACAATTAATGCATTAAATGCTAGCTTTTTAAATAATTTAGAAAAAAAACAATTAAAAGAAAAAATAGAAATGGAATATAATAAAAATTTCTATTTTAAGGAGTCATTATGAAAGTACAAAAAAGACAAGAAGAAATATTAAAAATATTATCGGAAGTTCCAATATCTACTATTCAAAATTTAGCAAATGAATTAGCAGTCTCTGCTGAGACGATACGAAAAGATTTAAAACAGTTGGCAGATGAAGATAAAATTATACAAACACATGGTGGTGTGGTTTTAAAAGGGAAAAAAACAAGTTATTTTCCATTTGATTACCGTGTTAAGATTAGTACTTCAAAGAAAATAAAAATTGGTAAAGAAGCTAGCAAATTAATTGAATTTGGAGATACTATTTTCTTAGAAAGTAGTACTACCTGTTTGGCTCTAGTACAAGAATTATGTCAAAAAAAAGAAATATTAAATAGTTTAGGACTTGATGAAAATATACCAACAATTATAGTAGTTTTATTAGAAAAAGAGGAAGTTAGTTCTAAAGTCCTTTTTGTTGGTGGATGGATAGATTTTTCACAACATTCAACAAATGGATTTATGGCGATGGATTTTTTGGAAAAAGTGTATGTAAATAAAACTTTTATATCTGGTGCTGCTTTGAGTAGAGATTTAATGGTAACTGGTTATTATGAACAAGATATTTTGTTACAAAGAAAAATGATGGAACATGCTGAACAAAATATATTGATGGTAGATGAAAAAAAATATCCAAAACAAGGTTTTCTTCAATTAGCGCAAATGAGTGAATTTGATTATGTAGTTTCAGATATAGATTTTGGTAAAGAGGTAAATGAGAGTATTCAATCTAATAATGAAAAATTAGGAAAGAGTTGTCATATTATTACAGCAAATTAACTTTTGAAAGAAGATGATTTAAAATGAAAAAATATAGCGTGGTAATATTTTCAATATTAATGATTTTAGTTTTTCCGCAGTTTGTTAATGCAAGTGAAAATAAATTAGAAATTACAGTACCTTCTGTTAAACAAGAAAGAATTGCTCCAGGTAGAGATTTTTACATCATGGGTAATTTAAATTTACCGGTTAATGAGGGTGATGAATTAGAAATTAATTTATATCCTAATTTTTATAATATTCCAATTAGAACAGTTAAAGTTAAGAAAAATTCTGGAATTCAATATGTAGATTATCCATTATTATCATATTATGGAAAGGATAGAAAAGAATTGTTAAATTCTATGATGCCTGATATTGAAATTCCAAAAAGAAATATGGGATTATTTACTGAACCTAGTTTAAAAGCAGTTTTGTCTGATAAATCTTTTACAGCTGTTTTTCATGGTGGCATTTATAGTAATGATCTGGATATTTCTAAGTTAGAGGGTATCACTAAAGGTGAATATCGTTTAGAAGTATTACTAAAAGATAAAGTTGGTAAAGTTAAGGCAAATCAATCGAAAGCTATACAGATAAATCATGCTGAAAAAAGAATTTTAGCTAGATTTAGTCCATCAGAGCATTTTGATAATGTTAAAGAGTTTGCAAACAATGAATCTTCTGAAATATTTTTAGATCCATTTCCAGGATATTGGAGTCCATCAAATTATTTAGCTGAATTTAATGGAAAAAATTTATTTGCAGAAATTTTACCTAAATGGAGATTAGCAGATTTATTAGAATATCAGTCTGGTTTGTCTCAATTCATTGTCTATAATGTTTCAGAAAATAGTGCTACAAATAATGTTGAAATTGGAACATTAGAAGAACAACAAGTAATAAATAATGACCAAAGAATAAAATATTATTACTATAATTTAGGAGATATTGTTGTTAATGGTAAACGAAGTAAAATAGTACCATTTGGAAAAGAAGATAAATTACAACTTACACGTGTTGATTTGGATGGAAAAGATAAAATTGAAATAGACGAAGTAGCTAAAAAGGCTGAAACTGATATTGATTTAACTGATGGTGTGTTAGTTAAAGCAAATCATAATGTTTTCTTTAATGGAGTAGTAACGCCTATTCAAAATAAAAGAGATGAGTTGAAAAAATATCCGGATAATCATTATGAAATAAAAAATAGAATTAATAGTTTGGAATATACGTTTTACAATGAAAATGGTAAAATTTTGTTAAAGAAAGATTTTTCTGTGGGGTTATCTAGAATAATAAATGGAAAAGAAAGAAGTTCTATATATGAATTTAGAAATCAGTTATTCATTCCAAATGAATGGAAAGGAAAAAAGATTTTAGTTCATATAGATGGTTTTGATAAAAATCACAAATTAGTTGCTGGAACACATGAAGAATTGCATTTAGAAGTAGCAAATTAATAAAAAATTTAGAGTAATATAATCAATCGTGTGTATTTAACTAGTTATCATTTAATTAATCTAGCCAATGAGATTTGCTTTTTCTAGAAAAAAGTAAATTTTGTTGGCTTTTTTATTTATTTAAAGTATGAAAAATCTAGAAAGTTAACAGATTTAACCTTAGATTCATCGTATAATTGGAAAAAATGTTAAACGTTAAAACGAGATGGATATTCAATAAAAAAGTATTATTCTTATATTGATATTAGTTGCCTGTATTTTTGCGTTTAATCATTTTGCCCAGAACAATAGAAATGAGCTTTCCGAATTAGAGACTCCTGTGCAAAATATAAAATTGGAGTATAAAAGTAAGAGGGAATTAGGGAATGACCGATTTGATATTTACTCCTATTCTTTAGATGGGGAAGTTAACTTTAATAACGAGTATGCTAATCTTGAAGAGATTTATCAAAAAGAATTTAGAAATATCTTAAATACAGAAAGTAAAAAGAATGAAGCATTAAAAGAAAAACAAAATCAAATCGAAAAACTGTTAAAGGAGAAACGTTTTATTTATAAATATTTTATCCTAAAAGGAACTAAAAAATTGTATTTGTATGATTCAGTATCAAACAAAGGATATTGTTTCATACTAATAATTTGATTTTTGTCGTATAATCATTCATGTGATTGTAAAATGATTAAATGAAGGAGACTTTATAGTGAGATACATTCTTTTGTTACGTGGAATAAATGTTGGTGGTAAGAATAAAGTAGTAATGAGTGAACTGAAAGCATTATTAGAAGGGTTAAATTTTCAAAATGTTCATTCCTATATTAATAGTGGAAATTTATTTTTTAGTAGTATGGATACACTTGATACTTGTATTTGCAAAATCAAAGATTTGCTAGAAAGACATTATGATTTCTCAATTCCTTTTTCTTTACTGACGAAAGAAGAATATTTAAAAGAAAAAGAAAACTTACCAGAGTGGTGGAATGAAGAGCTGGCAAGAAGAGATGTATTATTTTTTTCTTATCAGTTAGATAAAAGCTCAATACTAGAGTTTCTTAGCCAAGCAAACTTTCATAATGAGATTGTCCATATAGGAAATCATGCTGTATTTTGGGGGAAATTTGATGAAGCTGAGTATTTAAAAACAACTTACCATAAACAGTTATTAAAGCAAAATTTTTATAAAATGATTACGATTCGAAATGGAAATACGTTTGAAAAAATAGCTCAAATTCTAGAAGCTGAAAAATAGTTCTAATTTTCATTGCAATTGGCATAAACGCTAGTTTTTGTTATAATTAGAAAGTGAGTTTAAGGACAGGAGGATGGCAATGGAAATTGAAAAGACAACTCAGATGAATTTGTTGTTAGAATTTTATGGCAAACTTTTGACTGAAAAACAACTAGGATATATGGAATTATATTACGGGGAAGATTATTCTCTTGGAGAAATTGCAGAAGAATTCGAGGTTAGTCGACAAGCCGTATATGATAATATTCGACGATCTGCTCAATTATTAGAAGATTATGAACAAGAATTACATTTAGTAAATGATTTTTATAAAAGACAAGCTATCTATGATGGAATTGAACAGCATATCAAAGAACATTATCCAAATGATCATCAATTGCAACAATTGATGACAGACCTACAAGAAATGAATAAATAGCCTAATTGAGGAGTGAGAAAATGGCATTTGAAGGATTATCAGATCGCTTGCAAAATGCGATGGGTTCGGTAACAAAAAAAGGAAAAATTACCGAAGCTGATTTAAAACAAATGATGCGTGAAGTTCGTTTAGCGTTATTAGAAGCAGACGTTAACTTCAAAGTTGTAAAAGATTTTGTACGAAAAGTAAATGAACGTGCATTAGGCTCTAATGTATTAGAAGCTTTATCTCCAGCACAACAAGTTGTAAAAATTGTTAATGAAGAATTAACGGAATTAATGGGGGGAGAACAAGCTCCATTCCAATTTTCACCAAAACCACCTACTGTTGTGATGATGGTCGGTTTACAAGGGGCAGGTAAAACAACAACTGCTGGTAAATTAGCTTCATTTTTAGCTAAACATGAAAACAAACGTCCATTATTAGTAGCTGCCGACGTATACCGTCCAGCCGCTATTGACCAATTACAAACGTTAGGAAAACAATTAAATTATCCAGTATTTTCATTAGGAACAGATGTCAATCCAGTTGAGATTGCTAGACAAGCGATTGAACGTGCAACGATTGAAGGTCGTGATTTAGTCATCATCGATACGGCAGGTCGTTTACATATCGATGAAGCTTTAATGGAAGAATTACAAAATATTAAAGCTGTTGCGAATCCAAATGAAATCTTATTAGTTGTCGATGCAATGACAGGGCAAGATGCTGTGAATGTTGCTGAAACATTTAATGAACGTTTAGATATTACTGGGGTTATTTTAACAAAATTAGACGGGGACACTCGTGGGGGTGCAGCTCTATCAATCCGTTCTGTAACAGGCAAACCAATTAAATTCTCTGGTCGTGGAGAAAAATTAGAAGATTTTGAAATTTTCTATCCTGAACGTATGGCTTCTCGTATTCTTGGTATGGGCGATATCATGACTTTAATTGAAAAAGCTCAACAAGATTTTGATGAAGCAAAAGCTCAAGAAATGGCAGATAAAATTAAAGCTAATACATTTGATTTTAATGATTTTATCGACCAATTAGATCAAGTGAATAAAATGGGACCTTTGGAAGATATCTTAAAAATGATTCCAGGGTTAAATAAAATTCCAGGATTAAATGATTTAAAAGTGGATCCAAAAGATACAGCACGTATGAAAGCTATTGTCTTATCAATGACACCAGCAGAACGTGAAAATCCAGATATTTTATCTCAAGCAAGACGTAAAAGAATTGCAGCAGGTTCAGCTCGTCCATTAGCAGAAGTAAACCGTTTGATTAAACAATTTAATGAGTCTAAAAAAATGATGAATCAAATGTCAAATGGAAATATGCAAGCGATGGAATCAATGATGGGACAATTAGGCATGGGTGGAGGCCGTAATAAATTAGGTCAAATTGCAATGCAACAATATGCTCGTCGTCAAAAACAAAATAAATTGAAAAAATTAAAGAAAAAACGTTAATAAATAGAAGGAGAAATTGCAATGTCAAAACAAGTATTATTCATTAATGGTTCATTAAGAAAAGAATCTTTTAACCAAACTATTATTGATTATGTACAAGAAAAATTGGTTGAAAAAGGCTATCAAACAAAACAAATTAGTTTTAAAGATGTACCATTTTTCAGTCAAGATATTGAATTTCCAGCTCCTGCTATTGTAGAAGAGTATCGTGGAGATTTTGAAGCATCTCAAGCTGTTTGGATTGTATCTCCTGAATATAACGGAAGTTTACCAGGAAGTTTAAAAAATGGTTTAGACTGGATGTCTCGTTCATTAGATATTACTTCTTATGCACCTCCGGCTTACATTGATAGCAAATTAATTGCATTCAGTAGTGCAGCAGGACATTCTGGTGGGGCAAATGTTTTACGTGCTTTAACAGAATTAGCCACTAAAATGCGCATGAATCCACTAGAAAAAACAGTGGGAATTCATATCGGAGCAGGATTCCAAACAGGCGTTTTAACTCTAACAGAGGAAGATAAAGCAGAGTTAGATCAACAAGTGGAATTATTAGTGGAAGCATTAGAAAAATAATAATTGAATGAATTGAAACGACCAGGCTTTTGTCTGGTCTTTTTTCTTTGTACCTGAAATAGTTTTCAGTGGCTTTTTATAAATGAATTATGGTAAGATATTTGGCTATGGATTTTTAGTGAAATGTATAGCAATAAATTGAAAGGATGTAACATGAATGAATAATGAAAAATGGCATGTATTGCCAGCAGTAATTGCAACAGCCATTATGAGTTTCTGTGGTGTATTAATTGAAACGGCAATGAATGTAACATTTCCGACATTAATGCAAGAGTTTCAGACAACTTCATCTGGAATCCAATGGGTTACAACAGGTTATTTATTAGCCATTGCGATTGTTGTGCCTATTTCTGCGTATTTAGTACGTAATTTTACAACAAGACAATTATTTTTAGCTTCGAATTTAATTTTTATTATAGGAGTTTTAATCAATTGTATTTCTCCAAATTTAATCATGCTATTATTTGGAAGATTTTTACAAGGGGTTGGTACTGGAATTGCCTTACCATTAATGTTCCATATTGTATTAACTCAAGTACCAATTGAACAGCATGGTACAGTCATTGGATTAGGTTCTATGACAACTGCCTTAGCACCACCTATTGGACCAACTTTTGGTGGATTAGTTTCAGCAGCTTTAGGATGGAGATTTATTTATTGGATTTTAATTCCATGTTTGATCATTTCTTTAGTGATTGGTTTATGGGCAATTCCAAAAGAGAAAAGTATTCAAAAAGCACCATTTAATCTGCTAGCATTTTTCTTCTTAGCGAATTGTTTAGCTAGTTTATTAATGGCAATTGAACATTTATCTCTTGTATGGCTATTAAGTGCAGTAGTAACGGGTGGATTATTTGAATATTTCAATCGTAAAAATGCTTTATTGTCTTTTGCACCATTTAAAAATCATACATTTAATGGAATGTTATATGTAGTTTTAGCATTCCAAGCAACAGTATTAGGTTTATCATTTGTTTATCCGAACTATTTACAATTAGCTTTAAATCAAAGTGCGACAACTGCAGGGCTATTTATGTTCCCTGGTGCAGCAATGGTTGCTTTATTGGCTCCTGTTTCAGGTAAATGGTTTGATATTAAAGGACCGTTGAAGCCTTTATTAACAGGTTTAATTTTGGCGAGTATTGGTGGAGTATTGATTAGCATCTTCTTTGAACAGTTAGCGATTCTTCCATTATTAGCATTGAATATTATTTTAATGAGTGGAAATGGATTTGTGATGGGAAGTAATGTAACATTTTGTTTAATGCAATTAGATAAGGATGTTCAAGCGGATGGAAATAGTATCGTCAATACTTTACAGCAGTTTACTGGGGCTATTTCTACAACAGTCGTGGCAAGAATTTTTTCTGCAAATATGGATCGATTACCATTTGCTGGAAAATATAGTTTAATGTTTATTACAAGTTTAATTTTATTAGCTTTAGTAATTTTTGTTGTTCAATATAAGAAGACAAGAAAACCTAGCGAAATATAATAATGAACTAATCCTATTAGTGATAAAACACTAACAGGATTTTTTCTTTTTTAGTAGTTTAACTTCATAGGCAAGTTAGAATGCGTTTTCTACATTCTATGATATAATTTTAATATATTATAAAAATAATATAGATTAAAATTAAGGAGCTGATAATTTGAAAAAGGCAATGGTTATTATTAACCCTACCTCTGGAGGAGAACAAGCATTAAATTACAAAGAAAAAATCGAAAATAAAGCAAAAGAATATTTTGAAGTTGTTGAAACACGAATTACTGAAAAAGCTTTAGATGCCACTCATTTTGCTGAAGAAGCAGCCAAAGAAAAATATGAGGCAGTAATTGTTTTCGGTGGAGATGGTACGGTAAATGAAGTTATTTCAGGGATTGCTGAAAAAGAATATATTCCAAAATTAGGGATTATTCCTGGAGGAACAGGTAATTTAATTACTAAATTAGTACAAATTGATCAAGATATCGATAAAGCAATCGAAAGTTTAGATTTTAATTTAACAAATAAAATTGATATTGGTAAAGCAAATGATCATTATTTTGGATATATCTTCAGTGTAGGTTCATTACCAGAAGCAATTCATAATGTAGAAATTGAAGATAAAACAAAATTTGGAATGTTTGCATATGCAATTAACACAGTAAAATCTGTTATTAGAGATGAAGTTTTTAATATTAAAGTTGAAACAGAAAATGGCAACTATGAAGGAGACGCTAGTCAAGTATTAGTGTTATTATCAAACTATTTCTCTGATAAAAAAATATTTGATGAGAACAAAGTAGGATATGCTAATATTTTAATTTTAAAAGATGCATCTATTTTCTCAAAATTATCATTAATTCCTGATTTGTTAAAAGGGGATGTGGTAGAAAATGATAGTATTGAATATATTAAAGCAAAAACGATTAAAATTTCTTCTGATATCGAAATTGAATCAGATATCGATGGAGATCAATCAGATGATTTACCAGTGGAAATTAAAGTGTTAGGAAATCATATTGAAATCTATTCATATCCAATTGAAGAAGAATAGATAGGATATTCAATCGTTTAAGTGAATTGAATGATGTTTTGCGTATATAAAATTCAAAAGAAAACATTCTCTTTGTAAGCTAGGCCGCCAGCAGCCACCTTTGGTGTCTCATGGCTAAACTTCAAGCCTAGGTCTTGAAGTTTGCCTGTAAAAAAATCCATCTTCATGATGGATTTTTTTACTTTAGCTACAAAGAAATTTATTCTTTTTGAATTTTATAAGAGATAAGCGTAAATTTCAGTACTAATTTTATTTAAAAAAATGCTGGAACTAAATTTCTTCTTTGATTTGCAAGAGTATAGTGAATCTGTTACTCTAGTTTTAAATTAATAGAAATAAGATTAAAATGAGTAGAAAAATATCGCTTATTTAGGAGTATAGCTCACCTTTAATAACCTAAATACAATTTATAAGGAGATATGCTTATATGGAAATTATAGATTTAAATGAAGAACAAGTTGAGAACATCGAAACGAGATTGAGTTTATTTGATAGAAACTATATAAGTTATAAAATGAACGGATACATTCGGATCGGTATTGAATCTGATGATACACTTATTGCTGGATTGGATGCCTGTATTACCGCATTTAAAATCCTCTATGTATCAACTGTTTTTGTTGATGTAGAATACAGGAGAAAAGGCATAGGTACCAAATTAATCTGTGAGATGGAAAAACGGGCAGCTGCAATGGGCGTTAATATCATCCGTTTAGATACATTTGACTGGCAGGGAAAAGAATTTTATGAAGCATTGGGATATGAATGTGTTGGTCATTATGAAAATGCAGAAGATAACTATGCTGAATACTTTTTTGTGAAGAGAATTAATTGATAATTCTGTATTTTAACTTTGTTTGACAAATCCTATCGGAGAATCAGTTTGAGGCTCGAAATTTATTTATGGTGCAATTAAAAATTCAAAAAGAAAAAATTTTCTTTGTAGCTAAAGTAAAAAAATCCATCGTTTTTATGATGGATTTTTTTACAGGCAAAATTCGAGACCTAGGCTTGAATTTTAGCCATGAGACTCGCTTAGCGAGGCTGCTGGCGGCCTAGCCTATAAAGGGAATTTTTTCTTTTTAAATTTTGTAAGAGAGAGATACATTTACGCTTCTAAATTAAAATAATTGATCAAGTAATGAGCTAATCCATCCTGATCATGTGGTAATGGGGTAATGTCATCTGCAATTGCTTTTAGACTATCAATGGCATTATTCATCGCAACGCCGTGCCCAGCAAATTCAATCATTTCTAAGTCATTATCTTCATCACCAAAAGCTAAAACATCTTCTGTTGGAATTCCATAATAACGAGATAAATGTTGGATTCCTGTTGACTTATCGATACCATAAGTTACGATTTCTAGGCAAGGCATATCGCCTCCCCAAGTACGCACATCAATCGTGTGACCATAACGTTGCTTAATTTTTTCTTTAATGAAAGGTTGCTTTTCAATACTAGAAAAAACGGTAATAGCTGTTGGCTTTTCTAGTAACTGGGTATCTTTTTGTAATAAGATAGGTTGTTGATCTTTTGGATAGTAAGGTGAATCTGGAATATTTTCAATGGTAGCATATAAATGATGCTTTCCTTCGACCATGAAATAATCACATTCTAATTCTTTATGAAAATCTAACATGTCAAAAACGATTTTTTCATCTAATGTTACGTGAAATTCTCCTTGCCAGTTTTCGTCATTTGGAATATGACATAGAGCACCATTGAAGTTTACTATCGGTCCACCTAATCCTAATTCTTCATATAAATGTTTTGAACTTCTATAAGGACGTCCCGTTACAATGGCGATTTTATGCCCAAGTTTTGTTAAACGATGTAAGGTTTGAATCGTAAGGGGATTAAATTCTGATTGTCCATTTAAAGTTGTGCCATCTAAATCTAGTGCAATTAATTTTGGTTTCATTATATCCTCCTATAGTAATCTATATAATCGATTTTATTGACGAAAAGTTGTCAATTTAGTTACAATAACCTTATAAGTATAACATATTTTTATAAAAATATGAAAGAAGAGGTTAGTTATGATTATTATTCAAGAAAAAAAGATTGAGCAAATTCCAATTTTAGAAATTGTTCAAGATGAAAATAAAGATAAAATGATTCCAACAGTTGTTTGTTATCATGGTTGGACTGGAAGTAAGGAAAATTGTATTCACTACGGAGCGATGCTTGCGAAAAATGGCATGCGTGCCATTTTACCCGATCAGCTCTATCATGGAGAACGAAAAACATCTGAATTAAACGGATTTGAATTATGGGAAATTATTGGGCAAAATGTTAAAGAATTTCCAACATTAGTCGGTGCCTATCAAAAAGAAAATTTAGTTGATGATAAAATTGGAGCAATTGGATTTAGTATGGGTGGAATGACAACTTATGCATTATTAAAACATTTTCCATTTTTATATTCTGCAGTTAGTTTAATGGGGAATGCTGATCCAATTGAATTTGCAAAATGGTCATTAACTTCAACATGGATGAAAGATAAACCAGCAGTAGAATTAACTCCTGATTTGATGGATAAATATATTCCAATGTTACAAAGTTTGTCATTAGCAGATAATCCTGAAACAATTGCCGGTCGTCCAGTATTAATTTGGCATGGAGTAGAAGACAAAAAAGTGCCTTATGCATTAAACCATGCGTTTTATGAAAAGATTAAAGATGAACCGTATGCAAGTCGCGTAAAATGGATTGAAACGCCAGAAGTGCCACACTTTGTTACGTTTAAAGCTATTGAAGCATCTGTAGAATTTTTAAAACAAACATTAGTAGAGGAGTAATCGTATGAGTGAAACAGCAGAAGTAATGAAAGAAAAAATTTTAGAAGCATTAGAAACAGTGATTGACCCTGAATTAGGGATTGACATTGTAAACTTAGGATTAATTTATGGAGTAGAGTTAAATGAAGAAGGACATTGCCAAGTGAATTTAACACTAACAACAATGGGATGTCCATTAGCAGATATTATTACAGATGAAATTCATCGTGCGTTAAAAGGAATAGAAGAAATTAAAACAATCGATGTTAAATTAGTATGGTACCCAGCTTGGTCACCGGAAAAAATGTCTCGTTACGCAAGAATCGCATTAGGAATTCGATAATGAAATAAAAAAGAAGGCTTAAAATCATGAATGGATTTTAAACCTTTTATATTGTAATTTAATCTTCACCCGGTCTCATTGGTCGTTTATAGTTACTTTTTTTTTCTTGACGGATGACTGTTTGAGGACTCTTTCTTCCAGAGTTATACGTTTTAAAAATTTCTTGCATTCGTTGATCATCAAATAATTCAAGATTTTTGTCGACAAAATGTAGGGCATCTTGCTGCCAATCTGAATGATAATAATTAAATAATTCTGCAACAGCCATTCTTTTGTCTGTAGCACTTCCTTGGAAGTTTGGATCTGTTATTTCTGCTAAATATTGTTGCATTTTTGCAATTTTTTCTTTATCAAATTCAACCATAAATCTTCGCCTCTTTTCGTTTGTATTGTAACATAATTTGTAGGTCTAAAAAAGAAAAATTTATCGTTACCATGAGAGAATCCTATCATTTTTCCAAGGGTATGACTGTCAAAATTTTGTATATTTTAGTATACTATATAATTGAGTATGTATGTAGAAAAGAGGAGTAAAATGGCGAAGGATATGACATCTGGAAATCCGATGAAATTAATTTCTCGGTTTACCTTACCATTATTAATTGGGAATGTTTTTCAACAATTTTATAATATGGCTGATACTTATTTCGTTGGTAGATATATTGGCGTACAAGCACTTGCAGCAGTTGGATCAACAGGAAGTATTGTTTTCTTTATTATAGGCTTTGCCATTAGTATGACAGCTGGATTAGCGATTCCTCTTGCCCAAAAGTTTGGGGCTAAAGATATGCAAGGAGTAAAAAGAAGTTTCTTTGTTTCTATTTTAATATCTGTAGGAGCAACGATTTTATTGACGATATTCAGTATGCTATTTTGTCGTCAAATATTAGAAATAATGCAAACTCCTCCAGAAATTATTAATTATGCTTATCAATACTTAATGGTAATTTTTGCTGGGATTTTCGCTCAAATTGCTTTTAACTTATTATCGAATATTATTCGAGCAATTGGTGATGCAAATACACCTCTATATTTTTTAGCTCTCTCTTGTATTTTAAATATATTATTAGATTACGTATTTATTGTTCATTTTAATATGGGTGTTGGAGGTTCTGGATTTGCAACTGTAGTCAGTCAATTATTCTCTGCCATTTGCTGTTATATGTATATTAAAAAGAAAATTCCAATTTTACATATAGAAAAAGAGTCACTTCATTTTACAAAAGAATTTTTATTCCACCATATGAATATCTCGTTTCCAATGGGATTTCAATCTTCTATTATTGCGATTGGAACCATTACGGTGCAAATTGTATTAAATCGTTTAGGACATGAAGCGGTGGCTGGCTATACAGCTGCACAAAAGATTGACCAATTAGGAATCTTACCTATGATGTCATTTGGAATTACAATGGCGACTTATTCAGCTCAAAATTATGGAGCAAAATTATATGATCGCATTTGGAAAGGTGTTAGAGATTGTATTAAACTTTCTCTTACATTTAGTTTTTGCGTAGGATTTATATTAATTCTATTTAGTCCATATTTTATGAGAATGTTTGTAGGTGTGGGACATGAATCGGTAGTGGAATATGGTAGACTTTATATTTTAGCTAATTCTTCATCCTATGGTATTTTGTCATTATTATTTATTTATCGTTATACATTACAAGGTGTAGGAAAAACTGTGATTCCAACAATTGCAGGAATTATGGAGTTAATGATGCGAGTTTTTGCTGCATTAGTGTTAACCAAAATTTTTGGCTATATAGGGTTAACAACGGCTAATCCTTTAGCGTGGTTTGGTTCCTTAGTTCCATTAGCCATTACTTATTATTCATTTAAAAGAAAATATCAACGTTATAGTTAGTTCAAGGAGGGGTATGAATGAAATCAGATATTCAAATTGCTCAAGAAGCTGTTATGAAACCAATTCGTGAAATTGCTTCAAGCATTGGCTTAAATGATGAACAAATCGAGTTTTATGGGAAATATAAAGCAAAAATTGATGTTAATCGAATTTCTAAAGAGAAAAAAGGCAAATTAGTATTAGTGACAGCTATGAGTCCAACTCCTGCTGGAGAAGGAAAATCAACCGTTACGATAGGATTAGCGGATGCTTTTACAAAATTAGGTAAAAAATCTATTATTGCGCTTCGGGAGCCTTCATTAGGACCTGTAATGGGCATTAAAGGAGGAGCTTGCGGTGGAGGATATGCGCAAGTTGTTCCAATGGAAGAAATTAATTTACATTTTACCGGAGATATGCATGCATTAACTTGTGCTACTAATGCACTAGCAGCATTCATCGATAATCATATTTATCAGGGAAATGAATTACAAATTGATAGTAGAAGAATTATTTGGAAAAGAGCAGTGGACTTAAATGATCGATCTTTGCGACAAGTCATTGTAGGATTAGGAGGTCCGATTCAAGGAGTTCCACGTGAAGATGGATTTGATATTACGGTTGCTAGTGAAATGATGGCGATTTTATGTTTGGCGACAGATTTAAATAACTTAAAACAACAATTAGAAAATATTGTTATTGGGTACACTTTTGAAAAAGTTCCCGTTACGGTGAAAGATTTAAATGTTCAAGGAGCTTTAACATTATTATTAAAAGATGCGTTAAAACCGAATTTAGTTCAAACATTAGAACATACGCCTGCAATTGTTCATGGTGGGCCGTTTGCCAATATTGCACATGGATGTAATAGTGTGATTGCGACTAATGCAGCTCTAGCACTTGGAGAAATTGTTGTAACAGAAGCTGGATTTGGAGCTGATTTAGGAGCTCAGAAATTTTTAGATATTAAAGTTCCTCAATTACAAAAAGCACCTGATGTAGTTGTCATTGTGGCTACGATTCGTTCGCTTAAAATGCATGGAGGAGTTTCCCTTTCTGGATTAACAGAAGGAGAAAATTTAGAAGCTTTAGAAAAAGGATTTGCTAATTTAGAAAAACATATTGAAAATATGACACAACATTATGGATTACCAGCTGTTGTTGCGTTAAATGAATTTGTAACAGATACCCGACAAGAAAAGGAATTAGTACAAACTCTTTGTCAGAAAAAAGGGATTTCTTGTATCTCTACTTCTGTATGGGAAAATGGTGGAAATGGTGGAGTAGCATTAGCAAAAGAAGTGTTACACTTATTCGAAAATACAACACCCCAATTTCATTTAGTCTGTGAAGAAAACAGTTCGATTGAAGAACAAATAGAGGCGATTGCAACTAAAATTTATGGAGCAAATTCTGTTCAATATACAAAAGAAGCGAAATTACAATTAAAACAGTTAGAGAAAAATGGTTGGAATCAAATGCCCGTTTGTATTGCTAAGACGCAATATTCTTTCTCAGATGACGCGTCTTTATTAGGTAAACCAACTGGATTTGAATTAACAGTTCGCTCACTCGTTCCTAAATTAGGAGCAGGCTTTGTTGTAGCTTTAACAGGCAATATATTAACGATGCCAGGATTGCCAAAGAAACCAGCTGCATTAGAGATGGATGTATTAGAAGACGGTAAAGCGACTGGTTTATTTTAATCATAAAAGGAGAATATTATGAAAGATTTTCGTGTGGATCATTTGAAAAAAACATATGGTGCTAAAACATTATTAGCAGATGTTTCGTTCATTATTAATGAAGGAGAACATGTTGGCTTAATTGGTCAAAATGGTACAGGAAAAAGCTCTCTATTAAATATTTTAGCCGGAATAGATGAAGCAGAGAGTGGTACGATTACTTGTTCAAATGATTTTAGAATTGGGTATCTTTCACAAAATCCCTCTTTAAATCCTGAACATACGGTATTTGAAGCCATCTATCAATCAGATAATCCATTATTAAGATTAGTTCATGATTATGAATGGAGTGTCGAACAATTACAACAGCATCCACAAGATGAAAAATATTTAAAACAATTTGAAGCATTGGAACAAAAAATGAATCAAGTGGATGGATGGCAGTATGAAGTGAAAATTAAATCCATTTTACAGCACGTGGGAATTGAAGATATTCATCAGCAAATTGCTACATTATCTGGTGGACAAAAGAAACGAGTAGGTCTTGCTAAAGTGTTAATGGAAGAGCCGGATTTATTATTATTAGATGAGCCGACAAACCATTTAGATATGCAAGCCATTCAATGGTTAGAACAATATTTAGCTTCGTACAAAGGTTCTTTACTATTAGTCACTCATGATCGATATTTCTTAGAACGTGTTGTTGACCATATGTTTGAATTAACCCAAGGTAGAATTGAAGCTTATGATGGGAATTATCAATCTTATTTAGAACAAAAATCACAACGAGAACAAATTGCTCAAAAAATGTCTCATAAACAGCAACGTTTATATCAACAAGAATTACAATGGATGAGACAAGGAGCTAAGGCAAGAACAACTAAACAACAAGCTAGAATTCAACGATTTGAACAATTAGAAAAAGAAGTGAAACAAACAGATTCTAAAGAATCTCTAGCCATACGTTTTGATCAAACAAGAATTGGAAAACGAGTATTTCAATTAAAAGATGTCAGCTTACAAATTGGAGATAAGTCAATTGTTCGCTCATTAGAGTGGATTATTCAAAGCCAAGCCAGAATTGGAATTGTTGGAGAAAATGGAGTCGGAAAATCTACATTCCTAAATGCTCTTGCTGGTTTGTATCCATTTAGTGAGGGAGAAATGACTGTTGGAGATACGGTTCGCTTAGCTTACTATAAACAACAAGATGAAGATATTCCAATGGATAAGCAATTAGTGCAATATTTAAGAGAATATGCTGAAGAAGTAAGACAAAAAAATGGTGAAGTAGCTTCGATTACGGAATTACTAGAAACATTTTTATTCCCACGTTATATGCATGGGGCATTGATTGGAACATTATCAGGTGGAGAAAGAAGAAGATTATATTTATTACGTCTATTAATGACAAAACCAAATGTCTTATTACTTGATGAACCGACCAATGATTTAGATATTGATACATTAACTGTTTTAGAAGATTATTTAGATGAATTTAATGGTGCCGTTATTGTAGTTTCTCACGACCGTTATTTCTTAGATAAAACAATGGATCAATTATTTGTGATTAAAGGACAGGGAAATACAGAATTGTATTATGGTTCCATGAGTGATTTCCTAGAAAAACAAGGGGATTTAACTGTAGAAGAAACTAAAACAGTAGAAGTTCCAAAAGTAACAGAAACTTCAAAACCTTCCACTTCAGAAAAAGCTAAAAAGATGACGTATCATGAGAAAAAAGAATGGGAAGAAATTGAAGGGAAAATAGCTGAATTAGAAGCATCGATTGAAGAAGTTCAAGAAGAAATGAATCAACAAGCACAAGACTTTGCAAAATTGCAAGAATTACAAACACGATTAGAAACATTAGAACAAGAACTAGCGAATTCCTACGAAAGATGGGAATATTTAGCAGAGTTAGTCTAATAGTAGGGAGCTCATCAGATGAAACAATATTTAGAATTATTAGAAAAAATTAAACAAGAAGGAATCGAAAAATCAGACCGTACAGGAACAGGGACAAAAAGTATCTTTGGCTATCAAATGCGATTTGATTTATCAAAGGGGTTCCCAATTTTAACAACAAAAAGAGTTCCATTTGGACTTATTAAAAGTGAGTTATTATGGTTTATTAAAGGAGATACAAATATCCGTTATTTATTACAACATAATAATCATATTTGGGATGAGTGGGCTTTTAAACGTTATGTAGAGTCAGCTGATTATACTGGAGAAGATATGACAGATTTTGGTCGTAGAAGTTTACAAGATCCAGAATTTAAAGAAGTGTATGAAAAAGAATTGGAAACATTTTGCCAAAGAATTTTAAATGAGGATGAGTTTGCTGCAAAATATGGAGAATTAGGAAATATTTATGGGTCACAGTGGAGACATTGGAAAACGACTCAAGGAGAAACGATCGACCAATTAGCACAAGTGATTGAAATGTTGAAGACATCTCCTGATTCAAGAAGATTATTAGTTTCTGCATGGAATCCAGAAGATGTTCCAAGTATGGCATTACCTCCATGTCACACGATGTTCCAATTTTATGTTGCAGATGGCAAGTTAAGTTGTCAATTATATCAACGTAGTGCAGATGTCTTTTTAGGAGTACCATTTAATATTGCAAGTTATGCATTGTTAACACATTTAATTGCAAATGAAGTAGGATTAGAAGTTGGAGAGTTTGTTCATACATTAGGAGATGCGCATTTGTATTTGAATCACTTAGAACAAGTGGATCTTCAATTAAGTCGTGAAACGTATGAGTTACCACAATTAGTGTTAAAACATCCTGAAAAATCATTATATGATTTAGAAGTTGCAGACGTTGTATTAGAAGGATATGAATGTCATCCAACGATTAAAGCACCGATTGCTGTTTAATCTAAAGGAGGAAATTGCATGTTAATTTATATTTGGGCACAAGATGAAAATGGCGTGATTGGTAAAAAAGGAGTTTTACCATGGTATTTACCAAATGATTGGAAATTTTTCAAAGAAGTAACATTAGATCAAACGATTGTAATGGGGCGTAATACATTTGAAGGTATGGGAAAGAGATTATTACCAAGAAGACATACCATTGTTGTTTCCAATGTTGAGAATTATGATGCTAATGGAGCAGAAGTGATTACAGATATTGAAACGTTAATCGAAGATGGTAAACATGAAGATATTTATATTATTGGTGGAGCTGTATTATTTGATTCTTTAAAACATCAAGTGAATACACTCTATTGTACAAAAATTCATGCGCAATTTGATGGTGATACTTATTTTCCACAAGATTTCCCATGGGAAAAATTTGTAAAAGTTAAAAGTATGGATGGAACAGTGGATGAAAAAAATATTTATCCACATACCTTTGAAATTTATCAAAAAATTGAGGATCAATGATGAAGACTTGGAATGAAATTTTAGCAGAAGAAATGCAAAAAGACTATTATCAGGAGTTACAAGCTTTTGTTCAAAAAAGAAGAGCAGAAGTCAGAGTATTTCCTGAAGAAAAGAATGTTTTTAATGCGCTAGAACTCACACCATTTGAATCGGTGAAAGTCGTCATTTTAGGACAAGATCCTTATCATGGATTTGGTCAAGCGCATGGATTAAGCTTTTCTGTTCAAAAAGGGATTCCACTTCCCCCATCCCTTAAAAATATTTATAAAGAATTACAAGAGGATATCGGAGGAGAACTTCCAATAGAAGGAGATTTATCTCACTGGGCAAAACAAGGAGTATTATTGTTAAATACCGTTTTAACAGTAGAAGAAGGAAATGCAAATAGTCATAAAGGAAAAGGCTGGGAAACATTAACCAATCGTTTCATTGAGGCTTTAAATGAATTGAAGCATCCAGTGATTTTCATCCTTTGGGGTAAACCCGCTCAGGATAAAGAAAAACTGATTACGAATCCAAATCATGTCCTACTAAAAGCTCCTCATCCAAGTCCATTATCGGCTTATCGTGGTTTCTTTGGAAGTAAACCATTTAGTAAGGTAAATAAAATCTTAATCCAACAAGGACAAACTCCTATTTGTTGGAAGGAATAAAATAAAAGGAGAATGATATGAAAAATCGTTTTTTTAAACTTTTTCTTTTATGGATGACCTCTTTAACACTCGTTGCTTGTTCGACGAATACCCACAAGGAATTCCAAGAAGAGACAACGACGACAACCGTTCAGATTGATCAATCTCATGATTTACCAGAATCTCTTTTACCCTTTAAAAGAGAAAAACAAATGGTATTAGGGGAATTAGATACTTATAAACGTTCAACTCAAGCTCATATTCAATTACGATATGATGATAAACCAACAGAAGAAAGAGATAGTAGAATTAATGTTGATCCAGTTGGTTGGCATAACTTTAAATTCCCAGTCGATTATTCAGGAAAAGAAGCTTGGTTCATGAATCGTGGACATTTAGTCGGATATCAATTTAGTGGATTGAATGATGAACTGAGAAATTTAACACCGATGACAGCGTATTTAAATACAGGAAGTATGACAGGTACAGATGAAAAAAATCCTGCAGGAATGTTATTTTATGAAGAAAAACTAGCTGCATGGTTAAAACAAAATAAAAATGCATGGCTAGATTACCGAGTAACTCCTCTTTATACAGATTCAGAATTAATTCCACGCCAAGTAGAATTACAATATGCTGGAATATCTGCTAATGGAAGATTAATTCCGATTCAATTCAATAGTTCACTTGAAGAAGTGAATGAAGATGGAACTACTCGAGTCATTTTAAATAATGATGCACCAAATGGAACACTTGATTATCAAACCGGTTTAGCTGAACCAACTATTACAAGTGAGGCTCAAGAAACAACTCAGAGCGAACCTCAAGTAACAACTAAAAGTACAGCAAAAAGAAAAAATGATCGTACAGTTTATGTAGCAAATGAAGGAAAAGCAACGGTATATTGGTATAACAAAAAAAATATGCCAGCAAAAACAAATCAAGCTAAAGTAGTTGAAATGAGTGAATCTCAAGCAAAAGCACAAGGGAAGACTCATGCTGAAAAAGAATAATTGAGAGAGCGTATAAGAATAGACTTCTCTAATGTAGTAAGTATGCTACATTGGAGAGTCTTTTTTTAAATTAATGTTTTAAAAGAAACTTAGGAACTAGATTTAAAAAACACTAGTATAAGTAAATGTATTTTCAGAATAAAACGGATTTTTTCTGATTTTTTCATATTTTTAAATAATATAAGTTATTTTTTTATATAAAGCCTTTACATTAGCAAATTGTTGGATTATTATTACGTTAAATATTTAATAAAGGAAAGTAGGGTGTTTTAAAGTGGAAAAATTATTTGGGAATCCAAAAGGTCATGGTTATTTAAGAAAAACAAATTTAGGACTAGTAAGTAGTATTTTATTAGCGTCTTCTTTGTTTATGACTTTAGGAACTAATCAGATTCTTGCAGCTCAAGAAGAAAAAGTAGATTCAACAGAAAATGTTTCTCCTAAAGGGAAAACAGAGGTAAAAGATGAATTTGTTCGAGAAGAAACAGTCACTGTTAAGGAAGATGAGTTGAAAGCGAAAGTTGAAGAAGTTAAAACAGCTGGAGTTACTGTTGAAGAAAAGCCAGCTGAAGCAGTTGGAGCAGCAAAAACAGAAACTGGGGAAGCTTCTTTAAAGAAAGAGGCAGAAACTAAAGTAGATGAACAAATTAAAGCTCTAGAAGAAGCGAAAAAAGAGGAATTAGCAAGACAAGAGAAAGTAAATAATATTAATAATACAATAAAATTTTACGTAAATAATAATTCAATGAAACATTTTTTAGTCCAGCATTTAAATTCAAGAGAATTTGATGAAGATTTTAAAAAGACAGTAGAACTTTCCGATTTTAAATCTAACAAAGGGGATGTTCATTTTGTTGAAGGAAAAAGAGCTGTATTAAAAAGACCAGAAACTTTTGTAAATAATCCAATCACTACGGTACCTACAAAAGTAAAAACTATATTGTATGAAACTAATACAAAATTAACACCTCTTCAAGATGAAAGATTAAATCATCTTATTGATTCATACATTTTGAAAGTAAAAGACGGAGAAACAATTTCTTACAATATAAAAGTAAATGATGAAAGCAATCTCAGAAAAACTTATGGTATTGATACTATTGAAGTAAAACGTACTTATAATTTTGGATTTACGAATAATCCTGAGTATTTTAATGTTATAACAGATAAGATGATTGAAAGTATTTATGCTTTTCCAGAAGACTTTAAATCAACTAATCAAAAAGAGGGAAGTTCTAATGTAATTACGGAATATTCTTACAAAGATTCAACAGGTAGACTTATTCCTTTTAAAGACTTATACGCTAAAGTTATTAATACTTCAGTATTTAATGGACAGGAAATAATCAAACCTTCTGATATTCGTGATGAAAATATTAATGCAGCGGAACTAGTGAGAGTACAAAATGATACGTCAAATATTCAATTCAATAGTTATGAGGTAAAAGTAACTCCTGAGGGAAGAATTTCTCAAAAATTCAGTTACACTTTTAAAAATAATATAGGAGGTTTTATTCTAAATACTTATTTCACGAAAAAAGATGTTTTAAAAAATGTTGATTATAAGAAGTTAATGGAGCCTGTTTCTACAAATTATCATTTAGTAACTTATAAAAAACTAATTGATACTGGAGTTGTACAACAAAAATTTGTTGATGAAAAAGGAAATGAAATCGCTCCTACAATTACTAGTGAAAAAAGTGATAAAGGCTCTAAAGTTGCTGTAACAACTCCTCCAAATAAAATAATTTATAAAGGTCAAACTTATTTATTACAAAAAGAAAATATTCCTAGTAGTTTAGTAATTAAAAAAGGAATTAATTCAGTAACTTTTAGATATAATGTTACTGATAAAGGAACGCCAGAAACTTTAGAAGTACCAGAATATATTAGTAAGAAAGGTGAACCTTTAACTCTTGAAGTATCAGAATATCGTTATGAGAAAGGTGAACCATTAGTACAGCCAGAATTACCTGCATTTGAATTAAATAATGAACAATATGAATCAGATGTTGAAGCACCTAAAAATCAACAGAAAGAACAAACCAAAAATCCTACATTTGAAGAAACTTCTAAAACAACTGAAAATGAAGTTCAAACTTCAAGTGAAAAAACACTGCCAGCAAAGCAAGAAAAAGAAGTAGTTCATCAAACAGAATCTGAAAAGGTTGTTTCAAATAAACAAGTTCTTCCAAATACAGGTATGTCAGATACTAGTTTATATTATACAATTAGTGCTAGTATTATGAGCTTATTAGGTATGATGAGTTTAAAATTCAAAAAGAAAGATATGGAATAAATTTTAATAGTATCGAATAAGTATTCATCCAAATAAATAAGAAATCAAAGACTTTTCGAAGTAGCTAGTTGACTTCGGAGCGTCTTTTTTTTCTTGTAAATTTCATATAAAGTGATAATATTACATTTATAGTATTAAATTTCTAATATAACGAGGTGAATACATGAGTCAACCTTTAATCGAAGTGAAAAATATTCATAAACAATATGCAAAACATCACGCCTTAGATAATGTATCGTTTAATATTTATGAAGGTAGAATTTGCGGATTAATTGGTGAAAATGGAGCAGGAAAAACGACATTAATTCGTATTATTTCAGGACTAATTAAACAAGATTCTGGAGAAATTGTTGGACTAAAAGGCTGTAAACTAAGTTCGATTGTTGAATCACCAGCTCTGCATTTGAATCTTTCCGCTTATGATAATTTACATTATCAATTATTACTATGTGGAGAAAATCCTTCTTATGAAAAAATAGAGGAAGTATTAAACTTAGTAGGGTTATCCGATGTGGATTCAAAGAAAAAAGCCAAAGATTTTTCATTAGGAATGAGACAACGATTAGCGATTGGGTTGGCAATTATCGATTCACCAAAATTATTAATTTTAGATGAACCAATTAATGGATTAGATCCAAAAGGAATTAAAGATATTCGTGATATTTTAGCAACTTTAAAAAATGATTTTAATATAACGATTTTAATTTCCAGTCATATTTTATCAGAATTAGATCTTATTGCAGATGATTATGTCATTATGAGTAAAGGAAAAGTTATTCAGGAAGACTCAAAATTAGCTATCTTATCTTCATTAGCCAAAAAAATTATCGTTTCAACAGCAACAAACCAAACAGCGATTGAAATTTTAACAGCAAATGATTGTCAGTGTACTCTTTTGCCTGACAAAATCGAAGTGAACCATACATCCCTTACGATTAATCAGATGATTGATCTATTAAGAAAAAATCAAATTGAAATTTTTGAGATTTATAAAGAACAAGTTTCTTTTGAAGAATATTATTTTAATTTGGTTGAAGGAAGGTAAGCGTAATGATGTCAAATTTTAAAGCAGATATTTATAAAATTAGAAAAGAAAGAATCTTTTTGATTTCAATTTTACTATGTATCTTATTAGAGTTCTTGTTTACATTTGTAATGAGAGAAAAGAGTGGAGATATTGGTGTCATTATGACTTTATCGACTTCAACAGCCTTTCTCCCATTATTTTTCATCGCAGTGGATTTATTCGTTTGGGGAGAAGATTTTGTATCCAGAACGATTAATACACAGATTATTAAATCTAAGAATCGGTTGTCTTTATTCATTTATAAAGTTGTGACGACAGTTTTATATTCAACCATCCATTTATTCGTAGGTTATTTATCTGTAGCTGTATTTAGAGGGATTTTTGCAGATAGTGCTTCTTTATCGACAGTTTGGAATATAGCAGTATATCAATATCCTTATTTTTTATGTGTCATGTTCTTGTCTATCTTCATTTTCAACTATGTCGATAAGGTAAGTTATGCACAATTAATTTATATAGTGATTGTCATTTTATTTGATAATTTAATGAGTTTTTCGATGGAAAATGTGATTGACCCTGAATTATTAAATCACTTTTTACTTTTTAACCAATTAAAAGCCATTACAGGTAGTGGAGACTTTTTAACGCCATCTGTTATGATTGCACTCATTTTTAGTGTCTTATACTTTATTTTTAGTTATTATTTATTTAGTGAACGAGAATTTAAATAAGGAGAAAGCTTATGAAGAAAATTTTACCATTTATCGTTTTTTTCCTAGTTATTGTAGCTTTTGCATTTTATATGACTTATAGCAATGCAAAAACAGATTTTGATTTTACACAGACTTGGGAACTACAAGAAAATGCGAAACAAAAAGTAGAAATTTATGGAACAGAGCAAAATGTGGAATTATCGATTGTAGAAACTTCTAATCCTCAAACAAAAGTAACCGTATCAGGGAAAATTTCAAAAACTTCTGTGAATACGATTAAAGATACAAAATCAAACGAAGAAGGATTGTATATTCCAATCTCAAAACATGGGTTTCGATTATACACTTCTCAATTTGGAAAAGATACATTAAAAATTACGGTTGAACTAGCCAAAAATGCTGACCCTTATGAAGTATTTTTAGATACCGTTAGTGGGGAAGTAAAAGTGAATGTTCCTCAAACATTTGATGGAAAATATGACATTATGTTGAATAATGGCTAAAATAACAGAAAAACCTGAAACAAAAGAAACAAGTGCAAGTGTCATTAAAGTAGATGCTTATACGGACGTAACGATTGTAAAAGGAAAATAAATAAAGCGAAAGAGCCTTCGAAGAGAAAACGAAAGGCTCTTTTTTAGGAGTGTTTATATTTCTAATTTAATTCTTCTCTAAACGCTTCAATTTCTTCAATAGATAATCCTGTATGTTTTTGGATTTCATCCATTGGTAAGTTTAATTTGAAGCACATC
>ERZ773212.205-NODE-205-length-31717-cov-3.853073_pt1 | contig 31717 bp, 24 predicted proteins | sample MGYA00581005_ERZ773212 | MGnify/ENA primary metagenome ERZ773212 (study PRJEB29015, sample SAMEA2738154) | human oral metagenome | biome: human oral; feature: human-associated habitat; material: saliva | place: China | collected 2196 ... | reverse complement strand
TTGCCAGCCGCAATGGTGTACGCCCCCATCATGGAGCCAGAGACGTCCTGAATGCAGTAGATACGTGGGGAGTAGTCAAACGTGCCAGGCATGATCGGCCCCAGCATAGGCTGATTCGGGTTACGAACAGCAAGGGACATGTCCGTAGCGCCCGCCATCCTAGCAGACTGAACGGCTGATACCGTCACCCTCCTTTGCCTGCTCACGAAGTCAGCTTTCTTTCTCTTCATACTGGAAATGGCTGACGACAGCATCACATCTTTAACGTCGCCAGAGAAAATGCCAGGGTCTTTCGAGGAAGCAACCAGGTCTTCGTAGACCTCATCGAGAGCGTCCTCAAGCTGACATTCGCCATTACCGGAGTCCTCCTCAAATTGCATTGAGTCAGGTTTCATCGGGTTTACATCGAGAGAGTCATTAGGATTGTGTATGCTATTCTGCCACATAGAGGAAGACGGGTCATCCATCCTCTCGTCGATCCTATCCATGATGCCCCTGGCTTCATCAAGCGGCGTGCCATTCTTCATCGTGGACGGAAGGTGATCCGCTGACCCTATATCTGAACTGCTCCCCTCGCTGGGATGCTCGCCATCGCCATCATCGCTGTCGCTGTTACCGGAGTCGCCGTCTTGACCGCTGTCGCCGCTCGATGCCAGACTCTCGCCGTCGCTACCGTTTGGGCTGTTGTAGTCGTCCGCATGCTCACCTGAATCTCGGGGATCAGTACCGCTGCTGCCTTCCCTATTGGCGTCGTTACTACCCTCCCCATCGGCATTACTGCTGGCGTCGTCGCTGTCCTCGTCGGCGTCGCTACCGTCGCTGCCGCTGTCCTCGTCTGGGCTGCCCTGCTCCCCTGAGTCATGATCGGAGGGGTTGCCTAGCCCCTGGCCCTCTTCTTGACCAGAGGCGTCGTCACTGTCACTGCCCTCTTGATCGCTGCCGTCGGCGTCGTTGCCATCCTCTCCGGTGGTGTCATTTTCGTATTCGCCGTCCGGCTCTTGCTGCTCCTGGCTATCGGGACACCCTTCTTGGCTGTCGTCAGCAGTATCATTGGAGTCATCCTCCGAATCGTCAGAAGCGTTACCGGAGGCCATATCGTCCTCGCCGCTACCGGAGTCCTCCCCCTCCTCGTTCTGCTCGTCCTGGGGCGTCTCCTGGCCTTCCTGGGGGCTTTCCTCGGGGTCTCTCTCATCGTCGTCCCCTGACTCTTCTGATCCCGGGTCGATGATGTCCTTGCTCTGCATGGCGTCCAGGATGATCTTGGCATAGTTCTCAGCGGTCATCCCAGGCTCAAGACCCAGCTCATCCGGGAAGAAGCCACCGATAGCCCTGATGTTCGGCATCTTGCCAAGCTGGTATCTCCTGACCTCTGCGGCAGTGAGACCAGCCTTCATTAGGAAGTTTTCTGACGCCCTTCCTGCCGGCGAAATCCTTTGATACTCGGACTCAATAGCCGAGTTGATCTCCAAGGACATTGCCATAGGTACCACATCGTGCCACTGGTCTTCAGGCACCCATGACATTCTCTCCCACATATTACGGAGGTGCAGTTGATATTGGAACTCAATGGCAGCCGCAATTTCAGGAACAGAGGAACTGAGGGCAAAAGACCTGTCAACGTAGATGTTGCCTTCTTTGTCCGTTGAGGTGATTGCGCCAAACTGCTCCCCGGGCAATGTGTCCGTTGAACTAGGCACAATGGAGGTGCCAGCGGACATCGGAGACCAGTGAGGCTTAAGGGCAGAAATATAGCTGACGGCCTCCCGAACCTTGTCTATCGGGAAGCCGTCAGCTGCATTGTTGATGATCGCCACTACAAATCCTTAATATCATCCGTAATCCATGCAGGCGTAGAGAGAGCCGCACGAGAAGAAATGACCGACGGTGTGGAGGCCATCTTAATTCCTTCCGGAGCCAGTCTATAATAGTCAAGCGTCGCAGGATTAAGAACATCCAGCGTTGCCATGGCTTTAGTAATGACGTGACTGGACGGGCACCAATGGTTCGTGACATCGCTAACGAAGATGCGGCTCTGAGCCTTTATCAATGATGGGCCAGGGTTAACCAGCTTATCCTCTGCGTCCAATATGCCCCTGAGAACACGGTAGCGGAAAAGTTCCCTGTCGTGCTTCGGGTTCGTATTGGCGAAAACTACCGCAAAGTCAATATCCGACGTAGCAATAGCAAACGCCCAGGCCATCGCCTTCTGGGAAATATTCTCAGTCGCCAGTTTCGCAGTCGTAAGTTCAAAGAGGATGATCCTACCGGATGAGGTCACTACAGATGCATCTGAGACGTTTCCGCGGATGTAATGACGTGACGTGTCCACGAAATTTGAGATGACGCCAGACTGCTCGCCAAGAACGCCGGTGACCGACGTTGAAATTTCCTGGAACCTGAGAGCAACCTCAGCCATCTGAATATTGTGCCTATTAGAGTACATACCGGCAGAACCGACAACTCCACGTGAAATGTCGCGTCCAGACGTCACCATCATATACTCGAAATCAGTCAGATTCCTTGTCCAACGTTCCACGAACGGGCCAGTGCCGCGACCAGTGGCAATTCTCCAGACATGCCCGAGCTTGTTAATAGCCTCATCATGATCGATGACGTCCCCGTCAGCACGGAGCAAGACACCGCATCCATATAGCCGGGTCAAAGCCTTATGAGCCTCATCAAAGCTCACGCCCGCGAAAGACGCAACCTGAGCTGTCGTGAGAATGTGAAACTGGGACAGTGCTGCCATGGCGCATAAAGACAGCTCTGAGTATGTATCGGGGGTGTACCCGCTCATGAAAGAGCGCCAGTTCCTACTGAGAGGCCCAACGCTACCGTCTGACAGAGAACCAACCCAAAGCATCCTGGCAGAGCATTGCTCAAATTCGAGAGCAGCGGACTCTGCGTGGCTCATATCAAAGATTGGATCAAAACGGGAGACATAGGAAGTCTCCACAGGGAGTTTGCTCCTGTAAGTGGGTGTTCGATCCATCTTTCTAATTGGACCATCCACCCCTTCAATCTTCGTACCCCTCCGCATGAGGAGGTCATAGTCAAGAGGCATTAGTCGTTCACTTCCTCGTTGTCAATAAGAATGTCATCGATAGGCTGGCCTCCGACATGGCCAGTCATGATCTCCTCACCGTACTTAGACTGGAATAGAGCGATAGCGTCCTTCACGGATGTAACCGATGAGTCAAAAAGTGACTCAGTCCAGTGGTTAAGCATCGGAGCGTGGAGAGTAATCGGCGGTGTAAGGGAATCCCCGATCATGAGGATACCCATTGCAGTGCCGTTACGCTGGTACCTGATGTTCGCCTCGGAAATCTGAGCCTTGTTGATCGACGACGACGAGTTCAGATCCCTCGTGGCCACATCTAGGTCTGACGTCGAATGGCTATTAAACCACAGCTTCGACCGGAAGCCAAGGACCATGGACTGCGTCTTGATTGGCATCTGTGTGAGAGACTGCGCTCCAAGGAGATATGCATTGCCGTACGAACGACCCTCCTTCACACACTGCTGGACGACATCGGGAACGTCCTCGGAATCTGCTGACTGAGCAATATCCGCTGCCTCGTCAAAGAAAACGGGCGTAAGACGCTTCGCTTTCTGCCACCCGTTACAGTTCTGACGGATGTAGTTCCATTGGAGATAGTTATAAATATTGATAACTCGTCTCGCGAGGGACTGGTCAATGGAACGGAAAATGAGACTGCCCTCTTCATTACGCCCGGTGGCATAGCCGCCCATGTTGATAATGATGGGCTTACCGCTGCCGATCATGTCCTTAAGCGTGACAGTCTTGCACTTCGGGTTCTTGGACTTCTTCCAAATCACGGGAAGCTTCCGTAGATCATTCAACTTGTTCTGAACGGAAGAAATGACAGATGCGTTTGTACGGACACCCTGGGGGGTGAACAGACGGTTAGAGAATGAGCCGATTGCTCGCGCAAGGTACATGTCGCGCTCATCCGTCGAATCACGCTCATCCGCGGGCAGTTCTAGAGCGTTGTCCAAAAGCTCCTGCTGTAGGGTGATAATCCTGCCATCGCCAGGCTGCATGAACGAGGAGTCACTACCAGTGAGGTAGTAGGCAAGATCGATGACATTGATATCGTCAACGTCGATGACCTCGTCAAGGCCAAGATACCTGATCTCGTAGGGCGTGAGGAGCATTGCAATAAGTAGGTATCCGTACATGGCATCTCGCGACGCGCCCCTCACGGAATCGCCCCACGCGGCCTGGATTCCGGTCACGAAATCGGTGCAGGAAGTAGCAATCTCATCCAAAGACGCTCCATCCATCCACTTCCTGCCGGTCAAGTTGAACTTATAGGCCGACCGAGGGTTATTGAAGTCGATGAACATGACATCCTTGATGCCAGCCTTTAGTACCGACCGAACAACGTCGTATGCACCCTCACCCTTCGTCTCGCACCAGACCGGGGTGACTTGGTACGATGACTTGCGGCCAAGCGGGTCCGTGTAGTAGCAGCAACCCATGTAGACAGACTGTAGGAAGTTTGACTTACCGGACGACGGAGCGCCAGAGGCATAGAGGCTGTAGACAAGGTTCTTGACCGGGTACGTGATTGCCTGGTCCTTGCCAGACTGACCGAAGTACAGAACCTCATCCTCAAAGTCCTGCATCGATGCTGGAAGTCCTAGCTCCTGAGTTCTCTGCGAGTCAATATCCGTGTCGATGTCATCTCGCTCAGGGAACGACAGAAACTCAAATGCTGCACCGAAGTGCAGGTACAGGACCTGCTTACAGGACGGGATGGCAATACGGTCGTGCGACACCTTGTTTGTATCCCCACCGATAGTCTTGCCAGCGGCCAGATTGCCCAAGATGAACCGGAGGGGGTTAATGGAGATGTATGGAGGAAGAGGCAGTTCGCCCTTTGCCAAGGTGCGTTCAAAGACCGACCGAGACAGCGAAGTAGTCATTGACGCGTGGATGCCAGCGGCGATCATGGGGAGAGCCGAGACGACATATGCAAAAGGCGGGCCAATGAGAATCCAGCTCATAAGCACCATCAGGAAGGTTGCAGGGGCGGCTAGCGAGAAAGCAACGTGAATCTGCTTCTCATTGGGCATCGTCGCCACCACCTTCCATCCGGACGTAGACAGGGCACCGTCAGTCTCATTCAGCGAGGAACGAGAGAGAGGATATGATCCCTGGGTATTCGCTGTGGCAATGGAGACGCGAAAGCCCTCACTGACGATGGCTGACTTATCAGCGAGGGACGGGGCAGACGCGAACTCACCGGCTTCCTGGACCGCAGAGCCGGTAATGAACGCTCGGAGCTTATTGCCCTCCTTGTGGCGGACTTGCTCCATGGACATAAAGACTGCGGACGACTCACCCGAAGCCAATGACGACCATGCAGCCGAGAGGTTCTTGGACACATGCCCTCGCCCAGAAACCTCATTGTTCGAATTGACGTTACCAAACTTAGTGGCCTGACGCCATAGGATCATGGGCGCTCGATGTGGGAAGTTAGGAGCACGCTTCAGGCGCTTCGCGGAACCTCCCATGCCGTGCGCTACCTGATTTGCCACGTGGCCGTCGCGGTCATGCATGTTACTCACGCCCAGGAAGAAATCAACAGCGCCAGTTCGCGGATTCTTGGCCCACACGCACTGAACCATTCCTCGACGGAGATACCAGGTAGACCCGAACGTCACCGTAAGGCTCTGTAGAAGCGACTTGAGGTATGTCATATTCGAGATGTCATAATTCCCTAGATCAGCTCCCGCACGGCCTTCAGGGGTAATCTTGTACCACGCGAGTCCGCCAATCTGACGCTTGCGTAGCTCGTGGTACTTCTCCCTCATGTTGAAGCGGAACAAGTAGACAAGGATGCCCATCGATACCGCCATAGAGAAAATGGTCAGCAAAAACAAAACTGTCTCCCTACTACTGATCCATGGGGGACTCATTAGCCCCCATGTTATTCAACGCGTCCATCTCCCAGTGCGAACTAAGCGGCGTCTGGCCCTGTGATGCCCTGAGATGGTTCGTCACGCACAACTTCAACTTTTTCCAAGAGTTATTCAAGGCCGTCATCACCGCATTCTGGTAGACCAAGAACTCCTGCTCATCGGTCCTATCGTTGAGGTTGATGAGTTTCTGCGCGGCGAGAGTGACCTTGTTCTGCCCGTCATCATTACGGAGCTTGACTTCATAGTTGTGTAGTGTCGTAGAGATCATCGCATATTCTAGTCTCCCGACAACAGTCTCTCGGATGACCGGAGCTGATAGGATCATGGAACAACGCCCCATTTCAGAGACAAGAGCGATCACATCATCAGCGTTCTTGAACAGCGGATCAACGAGGTCCGCCAGCGGCTTCCCGTTGACAATCGCAGCAGTAATTTCCTTCGTCAGTCGCGACGCCTCTGAGACAGCGCTACCGATTCGGTCATCTTTCTTGTTGGCGTTCGTGACGAGCTTGTACCCGTCCCTAAAAGCTCGGTTCTGCACTGCATGGAATGTCCTCGAAGCGGTCTTCTGGACATGTGCGATGGTCTGTAGAGCATGGGTGGTCGCTTCCTCAACATCCTGGATCGTGAGGCCATTCGCCTCAATGTCTTCGATGCCCCACTTAACGCCGTCAATTTCAGGAGTCTCGTACCCCTTCCGGTACTGCTCCCAAGTTTCCTCGGAGTAGTCGATGCCACGCGCGCGGATTGCGTCAACCCAGCTAGTTCGCCCATCCTCGCTGCGCATGAGTCCGACGGCAACCATGAGATAATGCATCCGCACTGCCCATCGGGTAGGGTCCTTCACTTCGCTCTCACGGAAGCGAGTGAGCTCAGGGTCTAGCCAATAGACCGGGTGGCCCAACCACTCATACGAAATATGGTCAGGCGCGAGTCGTAGGCCATCGCCACTTGCACGCCTAAAACGAGGAACAGGGACATACGGGAATCCCCAGGGGTTCTCGATGAACTCATTCTTGCGCTGAACGAGACCGGAACTATCTTCTACGAGAACGCGCATGGCGACCATCTCATGAATCGTGGAGACACGGAACATGCGAATATTTCGTGTCACCCCAGTGTCGATCTGGCCAGATCGAATAAGGCGCTCCATTACCTTAATGCGCTCTAGCGTTGTATCTAGCATTTTCCTCCTTTGATAGAAACCTAACGATGATTCTAGACGGTAATGTCTTTGCCGTCCTCGGTAACAACTACGTTGCCGCCAACCAGTGGCTTAATGGCTGCCAGGACAGCCTCACCTTCGCCAGTGGACCAGTCCTGCGAGTCAACGACAACCTCCCCCGTCTCCTCGTCGATGAAAATGTTGATCGGGCTATCCGGGTCTTCAACTTCACGTCGGACCCTCCTGCGTCGCGTAGCAGAACTGACCTTCATTCCACGGCAGGCCATGATCTCATCAATAACTAGGTTCAGCACCTCTTGATATGCGTCGCCCTGGCCGTCGTTATGATCGCTGCGGTTGCCGTCGTTCCCGGTCGCCGACCCCTTATCTTGCTCGATGAGGGCCTCAGACGACTCGCTGGCGGCCTTTGAGGCTCCCTCGGTAGGAGACGACGCGGACGAAGCATTGGTGCTCGTAGAGGGCCAATTATCGACCTGACCCCCAGCAGACGCAAGCTCTTCCACTCGAAGAGACAGTTCTCGAATGGCATCGAGGATGTCATTGAAGTAGCTCGGGTTCACCTGTGCATGGCTGCCGCTACTCCCCTCCCCCGCGATAATAGAGATGACTGCCGCTTCGATAATGCCACGCGGTTCAGAGCCGGTACGACTGACCCTGTGAGCTTCGGACATGGGAATGATTGCTGCGCGCGCACGGGAACCGGCTGTCTCAATATCCTTGAACCTGGATTCCACATCCTTCCTCCTAGCAGGCGAGATGAGAGAGGGAGCGTGAGCACAGATGAAGATGTCACGCAGAGCAGAGGCAGTTTCGGAGAACAGGGCGTTAATCGTAGACCCAGCGGATACAGCCTCAGCAATCGACATAATCGCTCCACCGAGGTCCCGATCAACGATAGCCTGAGCAAGAATAGTGCCCTGGCCGCTCATGACGGCCTTGCCGCCCATCATTACCCTCTGTAGGACCGAGAGTGTATCTCGCGGCGAGCCATCGCCCTCCATGACGATAGCCTGGACCGTCTCATCATCAAGTGGGTCGCGGCCCTCTCGTTCAACGGTGTCAACGACAAGCTGGGCGAGCTTGTCATCCGGGACTTGGTTGAAGTAGTACGTGACGCCACGACTGCGGATGGTGGCAGGGAGGCGTTCAGGGTCGGTTGTACAGAATACGATGAATGTGTTACTTGGAGGCTCCTCAAGCGGCTTAAGGAGGGCAGTGATGGCCTGGCTGTTCATCTCCTGCACTTCGTCGATCACGAAGATTCGGTTATCCGCCATTGACGTACCACTACGAATTTCGTCAGCAATCGCTCGTGCGTCTGCAACACCAGCGTTGCTCGCACCATCCAGTTCATAGTAGCCAGGGGCGTCAGCTACGGGGATGCGGCACGACTCACATTCGCCACAGGGGCTTCCGTGGACCGGAGCCTTGCAGTTGAGGGCGCGAGCGACGACGCGAGCAATCGAGGTCTTACCCGTTCCACGCGGACCCGCAAAAATAAACGAGTGGGGAAGAGAGCCATTCTCGATAGCCGAGGACAGTGACGAAACAATGTCTTCCTGACCGTATACGGCATTAAAATCTGACGGTCGGTACTTATTGTACAGTGCCGCGTTCGATGCCTTCTCTTCTGCCATGTGCTCCGTCCTTGCTTTTCTGAGTAAATAATCCTAAACTGATTCTACCGAGATGGAGAGGAGGAATGGGGAGAGGCCCCACCTAAGCAACACGCCTAGATGAGGCCTCTCGTCGTCTACTGTGGGGTATCAGAGACGGTCCATGTACTTATCAAGTACGTCCTGCAGGTCTTCAGGGGAGAACGTTTCCCCGTCAATCTGGATGGACTCTCCCTGGTCCACGAGTTCCTGAAGCTTCTCCTCAACTCGGTCTGAATTGACGTTCAGCGCTGAGATGATGCTATCAACGCCTCGCGTCTTCAGGGCCGGGTCCGCTTCAAGCGTCGCCTGGTGAGTACGGAATCCGTCATCAACCGAGACGCTGAGTCGCTCAAGCCTCTCGTTGATTCCAGTCGCGGCTGCCTTGATTTCTCGTTCGACACCCGACTCCTCGGCGGCAGCGGGATCGTAAGGCTTATCCGACAACTCGCCACGGTGACGACCCATGCGCTCTACTGCCGAAAGCTCAACACCCTCCTGGCTAAGGGATCGGGCCATTTCGGTGTTGCGGTCGATTGCGTCTGCGATAAGCTTGGCCGGGTTATCAGCAGGCTCATTGGACCGAGAACGACCAGAACCAGAAAACCACAGGTCGCGAGAATTGACCTTATCGACGCTGGCCAGCTCGAAGAGTTCGTCAAGGCGAGCCTGGTGCTCATCGAGCCATGCTGCTTCCTTCCTAGTGGGGAGAGGGATGTTGCCGGGAGAATTGAGGCGGCTGCTGATCTCGGATGCACGCTCAAGCATCCTGCGGTCGTCCTCGGAGAGGTTATCCCCAAGAGTATCCAGGACCGCGTAGAGCTTATTGTTGTATCCAAGGGCGTCCTGACCGTCCACCGCAGTGTACGTGTTTTCAGGACGGATACCGCCACCCGTCGCAGGATCGAAGATGGAGTCGGATGAGGTGCCGTCCAGCTTCTCCGAGTCAGTGCCGAAGCCGCCAAGTTCAGCGGTGTTGAACGCCTCCTCAACGACAGAGCGATTCTCCTTCTCCATGGCTTCGAGAGCGAGCGGCAATGCGTTCTCAGGGAGGGCAGCCTTGAAGTTCCTACGGGCCTCTTCCGGAGTGGCCGGCGTATCCGTGTGCAGAATACCGGCACCCTCGGCCAGGTCCTCAGTAATCTCCTCTGCAACCTCGCGAACCTGCTCGTCGGTCAGCTCCTCGTCTGGCGGGTAGTTCTCGCTGCCCTCAAGGAGGGTGTCCATGAGGTTCTTGGCGATACTTCCGCCAGGCTTCTTGATAAGCTCCTTACCCGTGGGCTGATCCTCGTCATCAGTCTCGTTCTCGGGAGCAGCCTCATTGGTAGCAGCGGACTCGTCTGCGTCCTTGACGTTAGTGAGGTTATCGTCAGCCTTCTTCTGCTCCTCTTCATCCTCGCCCTTATCGTCACGGTTGAAGAGGCTAGCCAGCGCCTTCTTGAGATCACCCTTACTAGAGGCGTTCTCGAAAGCTTCATCGTCCTTCTTGATAAGACCAAGCGGCTTACCAATAGAATCGAAGATGGCCTTGCCGGACAGGAGGGCAGCTCCCGTCATTGCGCCCTTAAACGACGTGAAGTCGATCTTGAAGTACTGCTTCAGAATGAACTTCATGATACCGAACGCTGCCAAGACCGCGAACATGATCTCGACAGTTTGAATGATCACCGGGTGACTGGGATTGTACAAGATCGAGTTGAAAATAGCGATCATCATGGACAAGACCTTCAGCACTGCCGTAAAGAAAGCAGTGCTGATATGTGCCCACAGAATCGAGTATGCGCTAATCTTCAACATGCTCCGGAATCGGTTATTCGGGATGATGTTTATGAGCAACGTGAACGGCAGCGTAAACCAAGCCATAACGGCAAGTAGCTTCGAGAGAACAATGCCAATCACGATGGGCAGCAAGAAATAGGCAATCGCAACCGAGAGAATCAGGGCACAGACTGACGTAACCAGCGTCGAAACCGTGTTACCGCCAATAACGGCAAGGTAGTAATCGTACGGTCCAGTCTCGATGGCTGCCGCGAACAGTGGGGCTGCGGACGACATCTTCTTAATGCCCATACCGAGGAATTCGACATCCGGCTCTCTGAAGTTCATGGACTGGGCCGTTGAGAACCCGGAACCAGTGAAGCCAGTGATGGCAGCCTTCGCAGCTAGGCGACCGGCGTCAGCCTTATCTACCTTGTTTTCCTTGCCATCCTTACCGTCCTTGTCCTTCGCGGCCTGGCTATCCTTAAGCCCAGCAATATACGTACTGAGCTTCTGATCAGCATCTTCGATGCCGAAACCGGTCTTGATAACGTCCTTGGCCTTATCGGCAGAATCACTGCCTGCGAAGAGGATGCCAGTCAACGTCTTCGCATCATCGTTCCCATCCGGGTCCGCCTGAGCAACGCCGTTGTACATGGCAACCGCGATGCTCCCCTCCTTGGTGCTGTTCAGGGAGGAGAAACTGACGCTGCCAAGATCGTCAGCCTGCTTCTTCCACTCAGAGAGCATGGCGTAGTTAACTGCACTATCTGGGGCGCTGGACATAACCTTATCCCCGGCAGAACGGTAACCCGTGTTCTTCCAGCCCTGCTGGATTTCGTTATTCCTCTTATTCTGCTGATCGACGGCATCCTGAACGTGGTCAGTATTACCAGTGAAAAGGCCAACAAGAGGAATGTTCTTCGTCACGTTAGCTGCCAGATTTTTACCGGTGGCTCCGATGTAAGAGAATAGGTCAACGCCAGATGTGCCCTTCGAGAGAGCAGGGTCACGTACAACCGAACCAGCCGGGATAGCGCCACAGATACCACCCGCGTCAGAAAGCGAAGCATCGATATCTGCAAGAGTCCTAGACCCGTCCAGGTAAATCTTGGATGTCGTTGTACCGCCAATCGGGATGGAGATTCCAGGATCGCCGCCTCCGTCATCCCCGCCGGTCTGGAGACCCTTGGCGGTCTTGATGGCGTCCGCCGAAATGACGTCACCCCACGTCTCAAGCAGCTTAGGCTTGGGGGAGGAGACATTACAAGCTGCAAAATAGAACGCAGCTTCGTTAGACGAGTCAGTGGAGGTGTACGGCCCCCACATATTTGAAATCGCACGCGAAGCAGCAAAACGCTCAATATCAGAGCCAGAAATCATGCTCGCGACGTTCGTATCGATGGAAGCGGCCAAGGGGTACTTGGTGAAATCGCTGGTGGATTCCGCTACTTCCTTATTGTTCTGTGCTAGTGCGATTCGGGTCAGGAGCATATGCTCTGCACCAGAAACGCCTGAGTCCGTTTCGAGACGGTGACACCAGGCATTACCGGCTCCACTAAAAGACGAATCGTCAACGGAGCCATAGGAAGAATTAACCACGAGTCGGAAATACGAATTCAAGGCCAGCTCGTCGAGAGCCACGAGGAACTGGTCTCGGCTAGACGACGAACTCTTACCTGACTGGAATACTGTGTGCATGGCTCCGATGTAATCAGAGCACGCGCCACCGACGGCGGGGCCAGTCTTCAGGGACCGACCGGTGAGAATCATGGATGTAAAGTTTGTGCCTTCTCCGATAAGGCTGGCAGTCTGGGTGGCAACCCATTCGGCCCCGCGAGCATACCAAGTAGGCGACCCTAGTCCGGTACCGTTGCCGGCCAGTGAAGCAGACCCCATCGAGAAGAACAAAAGCATTGACGTAGCACTCAGTATGACCTGGCGACCGAGGCCGTTGGCCATAATGGGATGTTCGCGCTTCTCCTTCGACTCACGCCTGTCTTTTGTCACCTTGTAAGCAACCACGATAGCTGCTATAATCAGAATGAGTGCAATAATATTCCCGCCAGTTGCAGAGTTGAGTACACCGCACTCCTGGCTGTCTACGGCACAGACCCTATCGAAGTCCGCTCGTGCGCCCGGAACCACCATCGCATAGACGAGACGGAAGTTACGAGTAATCATGCCCATGAGGCTGAAAACAGCATCAAAGGAAAGACCTATCGCCGCGACGAGGCCAGTAGCCTTAAGAATGAACCCTGATACCGAGAAAAACAGGGACGAGATGAAGTTCGTCGCCGTACTGAGAGCTGATCCCGCTGACACCAGGTAATAAGTGCCGCCGGATGGAGAGAAGCCAGTCCAGCGGTCCCAGGCAAGGAAGTGCGTAGACTCAAGCAGCGTGCGACCGCTACCATCTGCACCCTCACCAGAAATATCGACCAGTGCATCCTTGAATGACGCGAGGACGTCACTGCCCTGTTCTGCGGCATGAGCCGCCTGGACCCCGGCTGCTAGGAACGTGTAACAAATAAGGATAAGGGCCGTCGCGAGGCTCACCATAGTTCGATGGCGAGCCGCAAACTGCCTTGCTCGGAAGACAGCAGCCCTTAGTCCGGACACCATGCCAGAGATAGACGGGTCCGGCTCCCGCTTTATCCTATTGGCCTTACTAATCACTTGGCCACCTCATTTTCTTTCTCTCTACGTCGCTCGTCCTGCATCTGATATGCGGTCAAGCGTGCTCTTTCTTTATAAACCCAGTTTGTAGGCACATTTCTAGGAACCAGAATAAGCTCCACAGCATCACCTACAAAACCACGGGGGATAGGGGAACGCGGAATAGGCGCAGAGCCAATGTACACCTTACACTCCACTGGGGTAGGCACTCCATCGACCCAGGTAGTCTTCATTTCCGAGAAGTGGCGACGGCCAATGAGCCTGTCTGTCCATCGGTACCGCTGCTCTCTCTGCACCCGGAACCATTCGCCCAGGCTCTCACCAGAGGTTTTTCGGTACGGACTGAACTTGGCTGCAGCACGGCCAAAAAGGAAGCCACCGACAGCGGCGACCATTCCGAAGATGATGCTCAGCGGAATACCCTTGTCGCTACCGACGCCGGGCAGACTTGCAAGAACATTCGCGAATCCGACGCCAAGCAGCGTAAAAAGTACCACCGAAACTCCGATGATAATCATGTCGATGATGGAGAACCGCATTGCGGTCTTCCAAATACGTTGCTTGGGCATCCTTCTCACGAATACCGCGTTGAGGATGATGCTGCCGTGGTCAATAGACCGTGACAGCGGTGTTTCCGATGCCATCTCTATACCACCTCTCACTGTAATGAAAAATCCTAATAAAAAGAATACCGGCGGACAATCGGTAAGCTGCCGCCGGTATTCTGTCTGTGAGAGTAAAACTGTCAGGGTGTAGTGGTAGTACCCCCGCCACCTGAGGGACCGCCCGCGTTCTTGAGAAGAGCTGATGCCTTCTCACCGATCCAGCTAACTGTATTGTAAATGATCGCGATGAATGTATCCACGAGGGATAGGTCGATCAACACCGCGATCAACACCACGAAACCTGCGATTTTTCCGCCTCCGATAGACGCCAGACCGCCGCGACCACGACGGGAAGGCATGGCATACTGGAAGATGATGTACCCAACCCAAATAAGGATCAGGGCCGCTGCTGCGAAACGGCAGTACAGCTGAAGCTGCCCAATATCTTGAAGATTGAATTTTGGCGGCGAACCTGCCGCTGCGAAAATGGCATTGTGCATTTGATAGACTCACTCCTCGTTCATAAGTAGGCCCTTTTCGGGGATAAGTGTAACGCGAGAGCAGGCATGTTTACTGTCTCTCGGTAAAATAGACGGCCAATTAAAGCATGGATGCGAGCAATTCGAGCCTCATCTCCAAAATAAGGCATACATTCTTAGCTGCAATCGCGTTGACCTGGACCCGGGAGACATTCCCATCTGGCATGATCACCCAGTCAGCGCCAGTGTCCCTCGACCTGACGGATGAAGCAAGTGCTTCGTTGATATCGACCATCTGAGAGATGATTTCAGACCTGGCCGTCTGCTCAGAGACAGGGCCGTACACGTCGTCCCAGTCCGAAGAAGACACAAACTCTTTGAGAGGCCCCCAGTCCATAAGCTCCTCGTCAGACAGCTTTCGAGGGCCGGTTAGCCACCTAACAATGATGCCGAAGACTCTCACATGAACCTCCAAGTAGTAAATGCCAATAAGGTCACCCGCGAAGATGCGACCTATCGGCTGGTTAGTGCCTTGATTCGAGAAAGAGCCATTTTCTTCCGGAGATCGTCTATTTTCGATGCTCTGTCCCGGATAGGCATGTCCCCGGCATTGCTCGATAGTGCGACGTATGTGGGAATCGCATCCCCAAAATCGGCATCCTTACCTACCCCCGTCAGGTCTCGGATGGCATCACTGAGATCAGTGTCGTCCACATGTTCGCCTTGAAGAGAGAGACGAATGATCTCACACTGCTCTTGGTATGGGTTATCCTTGCCTGTAATGGATGACTGTGTACAGTGCCTTGCACTCTTCAGAGCAGCTAGTCCGAGGGCGTCAGGCTGAGATCGGAGCATCCTGTCCTGGGCTACAGATAGAGACCTCGCACCCTTCGCTGCTACGTCCCTGATGTGGCGTGCAGAGAGGAGCTGGCGCATAGAATCCTCGTATGCGGATTCCAGCTGGGAGTAAGCCATCCACGATGACGACGAAAGAGCGGGCGTCACGCTCACTGCGCTGGACAATGCACGGACACCCTCAATTTCTTCAACGGTCGCAGTGGACGCCTTGTCGGCGTATTGGTTAGAACCTACTCCTCTTTTTGCCATGTCTCTTCCCTCGCATATTTCGCACGGTTACCTTAGCCTCTAATTATTCTACCGGTAAGATAATGGCTACCCGCGAGGTGCGAGGGACAACGCCAGTTATCGACGGAAACGACGGAAGAAACTCAGCACACCGCCGCCTCGCGTCGCGTAGCTCTGAGACCTAACAAATGCATCCCAGTGCTTAATCTCGTCGAGGTGGTGGATGCCCTCCATGGCTTGCGCGACGTTCAAGAGCGTACGCTGAAGAACCTCGCCTTCCTGCAAGTTGCCGACCCAGGCTCCGTGCTCGCCAGACTGGTCTTCCAACTCAGCGATATTGGGGAGGAAGCCAGCACAGGCGTGAGGGGCAAACCTCGAAATGTAATCCTCGAAACGGCGCTGGTTAGACTTCATAAAGAAAAGTGACACGCGCGACATGTTCATCTTGAGCTGACTCTTCATGATTTTCAGGGCGCGATCCACGTCGTCGTTATTGCCACGCGACGACGTCAGTACCACTGCGTGCGCGAGAGATGCCATAGCCACGGACACAGGGTCAAGGATCTTGGGTACCGAACCATCAACGATAATGATGGGGTCGATGCACTTAAGGTTCATCAAATACTCGATGATCTCCCCGATGGCACGAGAAATGGGCTTGATATCGTTTGCATCCACTTCATAAGGACAAGCAATCACTCGTAGCCCCGACTCAAGGATAAACGTGGAGTCATCGATAGCCTGCTCCTTCATCTCCCGGAACTTCTTCGAGGAAGTCGTCTTCGTGTCTGTTGCCATGCGGCGCATGGCGTACACATAGTTAGAGATGTCGTTTCCACGAGGAATATCCAGGCGGGAAGCCCACTTCGAGTTTTCAAAGTCAGCCTCGATGACAAACACCGGTCGCTCGTCAATACGTCCTGCACGCTTCATGGCAGAAGCATAGATATTCCCCATGAGGTAGGCAAGCGTCGTCTTGCCAGAGCCACCTGCGACGCCAGTCACCCACAGCAGGAAGCTTCGGTTATCAGAAGTCATCGGACGGAACGCGAGCGAACCAAAAGACGCGTGGGCGATTTCCCTTGCGATTTGGTCACTGACGTCCATGGGGTCCGGCAGCTGACTCTGGTACGGGGCAAGTCCATAGTCGTTGAGAGGGGGATCAGAGACGAGCGGAAGGCCATTGTCGCTTGAACTTACGATGGTCTGAGGGGCCGTAGAGGTCGAAGAGACCGGGGTTGTGGGATTGGCGGCCTCAACCGGCGCTTCAAGAGCCTTTGGCTCCCGACGCGAACGAGGGGCGGGGGCCTCCTCCTTGCGATCCTCAACGGGCGTAGCGCGGCCCTCGATAGACACAGCAGGAACAACGCCATAACCGCTGCCCGGCTTCATCTGAGAAGGAGCAGCAGCCGTATTGAACGAAACTCCTGCCTTGCGAATCTTGCGGCACGAGTCGATGAAAGACTCACTGGCAGAAGAATTCACAATGAGCTTGTTTCGGGACACGTCCTCATCCGAAGCCCCCTCACTCTTAGGCTGGGACACCAGGAACTTCGCAGCTTCAAGCAACCCCTCCCGATCACCAGCAAAAACAGCTACCTCGTCAGCGCCGACTTGCTTGGCAATCAGCCTAGCAATATTCCAATCATCAGGGAAGGCCACAAGAGCAAGCCTCTTGCTAGTCGTACTCATTAGGCATCCCTCCTTCCTATCTCTTTAGTCAGTTTACGTCGGAATCGTCTTCTGCATCGGAGTCGTCCTCAGACTCCATTGTGATAACATCTGCCAAGAATCCGCCATACGCGCCATTGGAACGCATAACCGACAAATCCTCTTCCTGGGCTTCCTTATCATCTAGGATTTGCTGGTAAGTCTTCGTCAAGCTCATTCGCCGACGATCCTCCTCAGCACCCTTATCAGTACGGCCAAGATTCAGTTCACGCTTCGGCCAGGGGCCAACGATAATACCTCCCGACCATCCGTAGATATGGTCAACCATGTATGCGCGAACGATCTTGCTGCCTCCAGATGACTTAGCGGTATCCGCACCAGCATTGATAATGTACCGCGCATACGTGTTTGCGCTAATATTCTTGGGGTCATCGGTATCCTTGGGCAGCTTGGAAATTCTGAAGAACCATTCCAAGTCTGTATGCGCCTCGGGAGCAACCGCCATGATGATATAGCGCCCGATAAAGGATGCCATCTCAGACTCGCCGTTTTCCGTAGGCAAACCGAGGAAGTCTTTCATCTCCTGCGTACCCAGGATGAGGTTGATGTTAGCCTCACGCCATTCTCGGCCAGCCCTGTTAATGGTGCTCATCGCTTCCGACGACCCCTTGAGGACGTGCGCTTCGTCGCAGATAATCATGGACTGCTTACCGATAGCACGAGCGCGTGCAACCGAGTACTGGAACATCGTGACAAGCGAGAGCATCGTGTCAGTCTCATTATCCGTGTAATCTTCCGGTCGCTTATCCGCCGGAGGCAAAGCCATTGAGTCATCCCACTCGAACAGAATCGCTTTCGCATTCTTTAGGCGGGAGGAAATCACCGACGTTGCGTTAGGGGGAGCCATGAAAGATGACCAGAACGGGGACACCTTCTCCTTGTCCCTCACGAACTTCACGACCTCCTCATCCTCCAGCGGAGGAAGAGTGGAGCAATTACCGAGCAGCACCTCTCGGGTCGAACGGTAACGCGGGTCAAGGCAGCGATCCTTGATACGAGCGCTGACGCTGGTTCGACGGGCTGCGCTGGACGAGTCATGGTCAGACGTCATCTTCATAGAGGTGATAACAGCATCCGAAATGACGCTCGCAATCGCCTCCCTCTCCTCAAGGAAGAAGAAGGGGTCCGCGAGGCCAGGATTATCCTGAAGATATGATCTCTTCATGGAGATCGTAACCCCACCCATATAATCGAAAACCGGCTTGAGCGTGCCGGTCTGCTTGGGGTTATAGTAGGCGACAAAATCGCCTTGCATAACCGCTTGTATGGCGAGCTGCTGCATCAATTGCGTCTTGCCGGCACCCGGACGGCCAGAAACCAGCCATACCGGGGTGCCGTTCAACCGCGACGCCGCATCCAGCTCAATCATGATTTCCGGGTATGACGACTTGTCGTCACCCAATCCGACCATGATGCCATTAGACGCGAGCGGGCGACTGCTCTGGAAGAGAGTGGAGAATGCGATGACTCCCGGCATGATCGCGTTGGACAGGTGCGGACGCTTGGCATTTCCGCGAGGAATACTCATGACGTGCCTCGGGTACGTCGGAAGCGTGGAAAGCAGTGCTGTATCCTGGCGTCCGTGGAGCAACGCGACATCCATGCCAGACTTAGCGAACATCTTTTCCAATGCCGTCTCAGCAGTACGCTCCTTGGGCACCTTGGAGGCGACAATAATTTCTGTATTGTCTAGCATAGGTATGTGGTTACGGGTCACAGACTCACGAGCAGCGAAGATCAGGTCACCGTAGCTCAGGGAACCCTTGCCAGTACCAGAAGTCTTCGTCTTACTCGTGTTCTTCATGTCGAGCATGTTGTCGATCACGTCATCGGCCCTAATCTGAGCACGAATGCTGATGGCAACCACATCCGACGAGGGACTGAGCAGAGGAGTGGCCCAACGAGTAGACTTCGCGTTACTCATGGGGTCCACGTAATCCAAGGATTCCGAGGGACGGATAGCCGACATGTACAATTCTCCCCAGCGAGGCGTGATGATCGACCTGCCATGGACCGGGACGTAAAGCTTCTGATCCTGGAGCTGTCGGCGCATAGCAAACTGCTCGTCAGAGACACCATGCCAGGCAGTCAATCGTTCCAGAGATTCACCATCCTCAACGAAGTCGAGGTCCCGAAACCCGTGCTTGAGCATGATGTCATGCACGTGATTTAGGTCAGAGACAAATGCGTTCGCACGAAGCCGGTCAAGCTCCGTGAATGAGTCGATGTACCTCTTGATTGTGTCCTTAAACGAATATGCCCTGTCGAAGAGAGACCCTTCGATGAGCTTGACACCCATGAAAGAGCGCCAAACGGGCTTGGTGTAATTCGCAGCCAGGCGACGCAGGTAATCGCTATGGGCAGCGGTGTCGTTCGCGGGAGGAGTGATACCCTTTGACGGTTCCTGGGTGACCTGGATGTGGATGTCTCGTCGGAGGTCGTTTTTGAGTTTGTCCTCCTGGGAGCTGAACATGGATGCAAGGTCCTTGCACACGTCCACGAAGAATGACTGGTTTTCAATCTTCTCCCAGTCATTAGGGAGCCATCGGATCTGCACATCCTCCGGGAAAGCCATATATAGCCATAGAGAGCCATCGTAGCCTTCGAAAAGGCCCTGCCTCCAATGCGACACATAGGGCTTAGAGTCAACCCAGCCGTCATTGGCCTCAGAGTAAGGGCCGTGGCCACGTCCGTCAGGGTCCACACCGCTGACAGACTTATAAATGCGCGAAAGAATGCGTGCGCCAATCGAGTCCTTGGCCATTAGTTTCCTCCATTGCCATTCTGAGCGTTAGTGCCGCTCGTGCTAGTGCGCTGCTTCTGTGTTGGCGCGGTCTCCTCTGTCATGGCGTTGCCGTACCTAGACAGTTTCTCATAGGAACCGGCTGCACCCCAGTCAATCACCGAAAGAAGAGCAGTCTCCTTGTTGGTGACGAGAAGGTCCATTGTCATTGTCTGCTTATACGTTTTCTTATCTGCGGCCTTGCCAGATGCGTCCTTGCTGCCGGAATCGACGACTTCCTGAATCTGCCAAGAAACGCGGGCATACCCGTTGTTAGGCTCGTTCATCGATTTCGACCAGATTACCTTGATCGAGCCGGGGACATACTCCCAGTTCCCCGAAACCAGGCCAACGAAGACATCACCCTTATTGGTGTCGCCAGTCAATCGCTTCAGTGTCGCGCGGTCATCTTCGGTGTACGCCTTAGCCCAAGACTCAAGCTGGGAGAGCTGCTCAGTTGAGATGCTCCACCCCTTCAGGTCCTTCGGGCCATTATCAGCTTCAACCTTAACGTTCACGTCGTCTGGATTAACCAGTGACGGTTCAGCTACGAGGGCCGGGAGAGCAAGGTCAGAGAGGTCATCAATCCTAAAAAGGATCGTAATGTATTGCAGGACCCCGTTCACAGTCGCAGAGTAGGTCAGTGACTCTACGTACGCATTGGGGTGATCCTCCGTAGGCTGCTTCGTCTGGGAGCCATACACAAATGCGATGTTTGAGACAACCGGCGTGCCGTCGAGGGCCTTGGTCTGAGGCTGGCCTTGGTTAGGCTTCTGGTCCGTCGTGGCATCTGATCCAGACTGGGGCTTGTCGTCCTTCTGTGTCTTCTTAGCGTCCTGGCCGTTGTTGGTCACAGGGGCGGACGAAGGCCACGAAATCCCGTCTGCAACCGCGACGGGCTGCGAGCCTCCGTTATACCAGGCAGAAATAACCTGGCTACCGAGCTGGGAGAACCTGACCTTGACGGAGGGGTTGTACTGCTCCGAGACCATGCCCTTGAGCGTTGTAACCTGACCCTGTGTCACGGCAGCATTATAAACGTTGATCGCGGTGGACGCAATCAGGCCGAATGACATCGTCCAAACGAACGCTCGAACTACCCGATAGCCAATGCGACTTGAGGGGCGAGACATCCTGGTCAGCGCCTCTTCAATGTCCCTATCACTGGGAGAGAGCGGACGCTTACCTGTCGCCCCGCTCTTCCCAAAGTCTTTCAGATTCGTCCTGGACAATATAACTCCTTATCTCAGCCTGCCGATAATTCTTTCTTCATTCTATCGACAAAACTAAAAACCAATAGAAATCCTGAATAGGCGGAACGCTACAGCCGCGAGCAAGAACAGAATGGCCGCTAGACCGATCATGTACTTGTGGATACGACGGCCAGCAATGATGATGGGCTTCGTATTCTCGTACTGAGCTTGTTTTCTGGATTTCATGTTCTTAATGACATGACGCCAGGAGTCAGTTTCGTACGAGGCAGTCTTGGTTCGGAACCAAGCGAGATAGTCCGAAGAATGCACAGTTTCCGATGCCTTCGGCAGCATCAGTGCAATAAAGGCAATCCACACAAGCTTCATTTTTTGCAAAAATGACAGTGATGAAGTGACCGGCTTCGATGAGCTGAAACCCCTGCTTCGTTCCGACGGCGGCATATTGAGGCTGTCACGCATATCTTTCATATCTTCGTCCTTTAATAATTGCATCCTGGCTAGATGCGTCTTAACCCGACTCTACCGATAGTGAATAAGGCAAAATGATAGGGCCGAACGAGAGTCTATGCTCTCGAACGACCCTATCCCTAGCGCCCGTGGGTGGCGCTAGAATCCTGACGTACTAACGTCAGGCTGCCTTCTTGGAGGCCTTCGCGGCCTTCTTGCCACCGCTCTTGCCACCGGCAGAATCACCCTTCTTGCCACCGAACATGTTACCCTCCTTTCAGGGGATTTGTTTTATAGAGGCTTAGGGAGGTCTATCCCGTCCGGCCCCTCTCGACGTAGATAACTATAGCCTAGAAAAACTGGCTGATGGGTGTTGCACGAACTTTTGTCACAAGACTTCGTGCAGTAATAAATCATGCAAAAAGCGCGAACGCAACGAGCGATATGATCACGACCAATGCCGCACCGATTTCGATGATGAGCGACGTACGAGAACTGCCCTTGTCCTTGACCCTGCCATCGTTCTCAACGCCGTAGCCAAAGCCAGCAGACCAGTTATCCGCGTCGCCGTCATCTTCTCCCTGGATTGATAACCACCCATCGGAAGGAGTGATCTTTTCAGGAACACTGGTCTCGTCCGCCTCATCGATATCTATGTCAAGCAGCATGTTTTCACCCGTCGTAGGCACATCGTTATTCAAGTCGAAGACATCTGGCATGTCTACGATACCAGAATCACTGATTTTGGAGGTGATCCGAGAGAACGGCCCCGTTATAACTGCCGTGTCGCCAGTAACGCTAGTCATGCGGTTAATTCCCATGACGACGGACGGTAACACCCTTAACCTTTGTTAGGGCCTCGATGATGCCCTCCTCAGAATCAGATGTCTTGAGAGCCTTCAGGGCGAGATGGTTCATTCCAGACCACTCAACTCCGTACTCAACGGTACCCTGGGAGCCGCCATTCAGAATGACCTCACCTTCCACGCGGGGCATATTGGTATCGCCGCAGTCTAGGACACGCTGCTTCGCCTGCGGATTCTTGGTCACGTCAATCTTTTTGACATCGAAGCCATACTTCGAGATGGCCTTCTGGGTAACAACGCAACGACCGCAGGTCGGCGTCGAAAGAACCTTGAAAGATGCTGTCATGTAATCCTCCTGGTGTTTTGTAACTGAAAGGCGCATGGCTTTCTGGGGCCGCGCGCCGAGACCTCTCTAGGCTAGTTCTCTTAGGCTGTCGCATTTACGTTTCAGCCACTCTTGTGGGTACCGAAAACAACGCCCTTGGCAGTAAGCCACGACCCGCCACCGAGAACGTGTGTAACGGTTGGATAAAGAAGTGACCCGTGCCACTGGTATGCCCACTGACGGAACTCCTCTAGCGTGTACCGACATGCGCGCTCCTCAGCCAAGAATCTATCTACGACACTAACCAATTCGCCGAAAGACAGGACAGGGTGACGACGCCCCAAGCGACGAACCCCCGCAAGTGCGCTGATTGTCCTCCACTGCTGGTTCAGTTTAAACTGCTCGTACCCATGCTCCGTGAGCCAAGCGCGGAACTCCTTCTCCATGACGACCTCTTTGTCCAGGTCAGCAGCGCACAGCTTCAGGAGGTCAGCATACTCGTACATTTTTTCCATGTAGGGCGCAGGGTCATTTATCCTGCGCCTGTAGGAATCGTTGAGTGGGATGACCGTAGCAAGAACCGTCACTGGATCAGGCACGTCGTCCTGATTAACCCCGATTGCAGAAAAAAGATCAATACTAGACGCCCACCAGTTCTCATTCGCGAGCGTCTTAATAATGTCAGTTTGTTCCTTGTCAAGGATAATTGATGGGTTTGTGCTGGGCATTTAAACTCCTTATTTCATAACAAAATGCGGCCATACCGTCACTCCATGAAAGCTGCGTACATCGGATCGCTGTTGTTACCGCTATAAGTGTCATCTGAGGGTGGCATAAACCAGCTATCAGGGATATCGAACTCCGGTACTGACTCGTTGACATCCTCATTCAAGATAGGGGAGGAGTCCTCTGGAATGCTCGAAGGCTGGCCTGGCTCCTGTCGTGGAACCCCAAATCGACCGGAGGTTAAATCTGCGATGACTCGATATCCAGTATCGATACCGTTGCGGTGCTTCCGCCATGACAAGAGCACAGAGACGGTTACCGCAACGGCAGGCCAGGATAACCAGCCGTCAATATTCATTACAGTGTAGACTGCGGCACAGATTGCGGGGACCCATAACCGCGAAGGGTTATACCTTCGGTACGTCAAGTACGAGAATACGCCATATGCTATCAGCAGGCCACAAACAACCACGAGTACCTCAGCCTTAAAATGCATGGCGGAACACCCAGCTTAACGAGAACCGAAAATGAGAAGCTGGATGGCGGAAAAAACGACCAGGAGTGCAAAAAAGCCGACCGCTCCATAAAGGGCGAACATGGGGATGCGAAGAATCGAATGCAGCGTCTTTACCCACGGGCGTCGGGTATCTTCGCCAACCAGTGTAGATGACAAGTCTTCAATCTTCCACTTACACGATTCACAGACCTTCATATAAGACACGCCACTTTTAGCGGTACCCATATACTCACCCTCACGCACGAGGGCGTTGCATCGGTCGCAACGAAAATCAGATGCAGACCGGAATGTCTTGAATCGACCGAGGAAGCCTCGGTTAATCGTCCGCTTCGGCTTGCCGTTGGCGGCGTCCACTGCCTTCTTGAAGCTCTTTCCCGTGGTAGGAGGGGTAACCCCCCGGCTCTTCTTGTTCGTGGCCTTAGATCGCTTTTTAGAAATAGGCATTACTCTTACTCCTCAATTAGAAAAGGTCCATATCCTCTGGGATCACTTCAACATGATCCATCAAGGACCCAACAGAAACAGCAAGCTCATAGAACCGACGAGGCAGAATGCAGTCAACGAAGGATGCCCTCGACAACCCCCTGAATGCTGTCGTCGAACGAGACGAAAAAGTCAGGGTTGAATCCGAGGATAGCCTGACGTCAACGAATTCCGCATTCCTTAAAGTGCAGTTAGAAAACCTGGCGGTCATGGCGCACCTATAGAACGTCGAGTCAGTGAGATCACAGTCCGTCATGGAAATCGTCGCAACGGCACGCTCAATCTTAAACAGCTTGCAGTCTGAATTAGCAACCGAGACGAGGATCGGCTCAACGCCATTCTCCAAATTCCCCAGATCGCTACCCTCGCAACCAAGGGCCAATGAGTACCCAGGCGTATCCCGAATCTCGAAGTCAAAGAGGGAGGAATCCACAAGATTAATGTTTCCACTCGTGCCAGACCGAAAAAGGCCAGAGTCTAAGGTGACCTCATTACCGGTAATGGCCACCCGAGATGACACGCCTCGGATGTTAGAGAGGTCGCATTCATCGCCGTGAACGCAGACATCCGAGTTCTCGAAACAAGACCCCTGGAATGAACCGCGTGGCAACACAAGGTCACTGACGACCGAGTTGCTTACGTGAACCTGAAGCCCAGGCCTAACGACGACCTTCTCTTTTTGGTGGCTGTTTAGAATAATGTATTGAGATGTCAACTTGCCACCCCCTCTCTATGGTGGCGAAGCCATTCCGTGTATTTTTGAGCAGCGACGCTGTTCCTCTTACTGTCATTGGACATGTCGTCCAGTCGAATAGATTCAGCGAGGAGCAGGTCAGTGTACGAAAGCCAAGACCAGCCTGCTTCATTAGCAACGTACTCAGCCGGTCGCATAGAGGTTACCGACTTCCATTCTGAGCGCGCGTTTAGCACCTTCGCTAGATGCGCGATGAAACTCGTGAACGTTGCCATGATCAAGACGGGAGCGAGAATAGCAATATGGGTACGAAGATAACCGGGAACCGCATCCGTCGCAGCCAGATACAAGATGTAGTACGTCAGTAGGCTAAAGAGCAGGGACGCTGCTGCTGGCGCTGCGTACTTCAGCTCAGTCCTCTTAACCCATCCACTCTCGTCAGAGGACATCTCCGTATACCTGTCGATAACAGACATCGCCTTATCAATAGACGATGCTTTGTTCGCAGGGAGCATGAAGATATACTGGTCAGCTCCTTCGATGAGCGACACTGTATGCGTTGTCTCGATAATGGACAGTACGGGGTGCTGCTTCACATCACTCTTCATAGCCCTCCAATCACTTCTCGCTGTACGCCGTTTTGGCGCTTACTCTAAGACCCATTCTATCGAACGTGAACCCGAATATGCGTAAAACGGGCATAAAAAGAGACGTCCCACCGGAAAACCGACAGGACGTCTCTTGGGAGGCTAGGCTGCTAGTTGCCTAGTGTCACTCGGAGATGTTCTCCTCAGCGCGACGGTGGCGGCGACGAGCAACGATCACAGCGCCAGCAACGCCCGCAAGAGCCAGGCCAGCACCAATGAACGGGAGAGCGTTCGCACCAGTATGGGCCAACGCAGTATTGGTGGGAGTAGGCTTGTTCTCCTCAACGGCAGTGGTCTCGTTCGGAAGACCACATTCGCCAGTGTGAAGGACAGCTCCAGAATCGTCCGTCAGGATTTCGACCCAGTAATAGTTACCGGGACGAGAGAAAACAGCCTCAGTGGAATCGAAAGAGCCGGTGGAAGTGATCTTGCCGTAATCGGTAGAGAACGCCTCGTTAGAGGGCTGGCAGACGGGGTTGCCGTTCGCGTCTTTTTGAGCGTAGTACGCCTTGAACGACAGGTTCGCGCCATTCTTCGGCAGGGTGCCGGAAACAAGCGCCGTGTCGTGCGCCTTCTCACCGAGCTTGATCGTGGGAGTAGCCTGCGTCGTCACGCTCAGATTCGGAGCAGGGACGTAGAACTGCTCGTCCTTATCGTTGAACGCTGACTGGAACGGAGCCACGCGGTCATCGCCGTCGAACGAGTAGACGAAGGCGTAGTAGCCATAGCCATTCTCGGGGACGGTGACCTTGGTAGCCTCGTCACCGATGTTGTAGACGCCGTTCTTGGCTTCCACATCGAATCGGCTGAGGACGGGCGCGTCAGCCGGGACCTCAGTGGTCGCAGGCTCAGAGGCCATAGGACCGTACACGGTTACGTGTGCCGTACCAAGGTCGGCCTTCCAACCGGACTGGGTACCGGCAAACTGGCCGTGGTCTTCGGGGATATTACTGATGGTGATCTGGTCGTAAGCCTGATCACCCGGCTTAACCTCGTATTCGCGAGCCTTACTGACGTGGCTGATCTCGTTCTTCACCACGGAAGATTCAGCGAACTCCATAAAGGGCGTCTGGTAGCCCTCGTAAGTAGGAGCATCCTCAATCTTCCAGACCCAGGTGTAGAAGCCAGGACCGGTTGCCTTAAGATTGCCGGAGGTCTGCTTCGTGCCAGCCTGGTCGAAAGCAAGGGCTTCATATCCGACAACCGGGGCATCTGCCGGAACCTGGTCGCTCTGCTCCACGGGAGCGGCGAACGGTCCATAAAGGGTGCCGGTGGCAGTGATGCTGGCCTTATTACCGTCCTTGTCCATCACCCACTCATTAGCACCAGTGAGAGACAACGTCACATTGTCGATCATCGGATCGCCAGGCTTAACAACCTGGCTATCGGCAACGGTCGCGATGGATAGCTTGGCCTTATCCGAGATGGTGGTCTCGCCAGTTGCAGTGGCGGGAGCCGGAGCCACGAGCATGGTCTGCAGCCTCTCGGACTCACGGTACGTAGGCATGGGGCCATTACCCGGAAGACCTTCCGCTGAGTAATTGAGGCGGATGGCTCCGTAGCCAGTAGCCTTAACAGTGACGCTGCCGCCAGAATCAATGGCCTGGCTCTTCGATCCGTCAGCGAAAGTGGCGGGGGAGTCATCGGAGATGCTTGCGTTCACCTTGTAGCCGGTGATGTCTGAAGCCGAATGGATAGAGATGTTATTAACCGTGTAGGTTTTGCCGTTATCCGTTGTCACCGGATCACCATTGGTAATGGTGTAATCACCGGTATATGCAGCCGCATCCGCCCAGTACTGGTCCGCGAGCGCCTGGACTGCGGGGTAAGCTGCCTGAACATCGTCAACCCAGCTCTTCCACTCGGGACCAATGTCCGCTTTCTCGCGGACAAGGAGGCTCAGAGCCGCACGCGAGTCAGCGGTGCTCACGCCCTCATAAAGGGAGAGAGCAGCCGCGAGTTGCTTATTATCAATTTCTCCCGAGTACGCCGTAGGCCGGGAGCTGATCTTGCCAGCCTCGACGCACCACGACAACTTATTATCCGGCCCCTCAAAAGCGCCAGCCCAGTGGTAGGCGACGGGGCTAGACGCGAGAGAATTTCGGACGAGGTACCCCGGACCCGAGGTAGCCGCGTCGGCTTTCGCTTCCGGGGCCGAGACGGCCATGTTTCCGAGGACCGACGCGCCGATGGCGAGAGCCGCCATAGCGCCAGCAAAACTACGGCGATAAGACGCCTTCAAAGACACCAAAATGTCTCCTTCCTTAAATTGGAATGTAATGGCGTGGATATGGGATTAACCCAGCCATTACCCGGTACCTACGATCTTAAACGTATGCGTAGTATGTCTTGCTACCTGAATCGAGCCATCGTGGCCCGTCAATTAGGCAAATCACAGAGAATTAACCGCTGAGCTAATAAGCTGGCGTGCCTTTCGGTATGCCTCTGCGCGGGACTGAGATGAAGCAGGGTTGAAGTGCGTTCCTCGCGAGCGCTCCTCTATAGCAGCGAGCCTTGCGCTGTCGTTCGTGGGAATCAGGCACCTGCGTCCATTAACGATGCTGTTGATCATCTTCTCACTGACCCCCGACATCTCCGAGATGTCCTCAATGCTCATAGCCCTGAACATCATAGACAGAATCGCGCTCTTTGATTCCTGAGCTGGAATGAGTGAGATGACTTCCCCATCGGAAGACAAATTATTCTTGCGGTAGATAAAAGACAGTCCTCGACTAATGCGTACGGCGTCCACCAGCGGTAGTCTCGTAGCCACGCCAGAAAATAGGCTACGAACCACGGACTCGCTCACCGACGACTTCAGCGCCGCATCTTCTACCGACATGCCAAATAGGTTAGCAGCGCGCAGAACCGACTCAATAGCAATAGAGGAGTCCACGTCAATAGAAAGAATATCCAGGGAGAGTGAGGTAACCACGGCGAGAACGATGTCGTAATCACCGCTGGAACGGCCTGCCGGGATGACCCCAGCGGAACCCTGGCATACCCACATAAGGGAGCCATCGCTATCGTGCACGTCGATAACCAAGTCCTTATTGCCCGTATCCGCATTGATGATGTATGCGGTTATTCTCCTCGTGCTGTTCATGCCTGGCTCTCCTCCCCTACAACAATCTAGGCGGACATAACGTCTAACGTACCTAGATTGTAGAGGGGACGGAGACGATGATGTCGCCCTGGCGAATGGCGCAGCTCAGCAGATAAGCGAAGGCCCAGATTCAGACGCCAAACGGTCACCCAGTCCGATGTTCGCACGGTACCCCGCCTCAGCCCCACGACTGCTCCAGTAACCCACACGGCTATCCCTGGCCTTCGTCGTCGGCCCAAGCTCATCGTTGATAAACTGATCCAGGCGCTCCCGTCTCCCCTCCATGAACAAGACAAGAGAGTCGCCGACAGTATCCTCGTGGTTAGCAATAAACTCCTGCTGTTCAGCGCCGTAGCGCTGCGCAAGACGGTTGCCGACAACGGTCGCATACGTCAGAATGAAGTCAACCCTCTCGCCACGAGAAAGACGACTGGAATACATTTCCGTGGTGAGCTGATCCTGAAGCAACTGGAACGCGAGCCACGCCATTGACATTGCCTCTTTATAACCGGCGGTGTAGTAACGCTGGCCACTGTAGACGTTGCCGTCCTCGTCCGTCTCCTGGACTTCCCCCTCAAGGCGGACGACGCGGCAGCCGAAAGCGCGATAAACGGCGTTGAGGAGACGGCCAACCCTCTTCGCATAAGGGTTGTAGACGAACACTTTCTCTGCAAAAGGCAGCGACTTATCAAGCCGCAGGGTCTCCTCCGTGATACCATCTAGGCTGAGTGCGTATTTTGCCATGAGCTTCTCAGCCTGCTCACGTGCAAGCTTGGCCTCCTCCTCATAGGGAGAACCATTCGCTATGTTGAAGAGCTTACGGACTCGTTCCTGAATCCTCTTGAGCTTATCTTCCTGGCTGAGGGCCATCTCTATTCCTCTCCTAGGCTCCGATACCTAAAGTATACCACAAAGCCCCGGGTACGTCGAAAGAAACGTACCAGGGGCGACGACAAAAAGACAGCGAAATCAGGACGGCAATTCAGAGGCCAGTGTCCGACTCCTGAACGCTTCGATATCCAGACCACCCATTTGAAGCGCAGACCCGAACAGGCCCTCACACTCATCGTCAATGACGCGATTCTTAAAGCCGGCATCTTTCCGAGCATCAGGGATAGTGACGCGGGCGACCCCCTTCATCTGTTTCGTGTTACTAAAAACGCCATTGTCTCTATCAATAAACAAATAGTACGGCGAATAGACATCCAACTCCTTGTCCGCCTTATACGACGGTGCAGCGTCCATGATGCTTCCGGTCCACATCAGACCCGAAATCATCTCCTCATTGACAAAATCAGGGTAGATCTTCCTGAACGCCGCCTGGAACGACTCCTTGTCTTCTGCCTTCTGTTCCTCAGACTCCCAGTCCATCACTCCAACCACATCGCGCTCCCAGACCGCAGAGGAGATAGAGTCATACCACTCCCGAGAGCCGTACTTGCCCACTGCATTATCGTACGCCTCCCCAAGGTGAGAACTATTCGTCCGTAGAAGGCGCTGGGGTGTGTTCTCAGCTAGCGTCTCAACAAGGTTGCACTCGTCGTAAGACATGACAACGCTAATCATCTCATCGCGATCATCGTCGTCGATATACTCGGGGTCGATGCCAACCTTTTCAAGCATGCCGTCAAGGCATCCGTCAACGTCGTTATAGACGGCCTCTTGCCTGTCCTCGTAAACGAGGTCATAAAGGTCATCGTCTCCATCCAGGTACATCTGAACCTCATTAAGGTCCAGGTGACTATTGCTGTCGATGAGGTGACTAGAATCGTAATGCAGCCTATTGAATTTAAGCGCATACTCAAGGACCCTGGCGTCACTCTCCGGGACATCCGCAACAGCCGGGGTCGGAAGCCTCAGCAAATCCCCAGGCGAGTCCGACATCACTAGATGTGCTGCCTTCATGCAATCCTTAAAAGCCTGAGAATGTGGCTCATGCTGTTTCGACCCACACCTACCCATATTCGGACACGGAACAAGCGTCCTCATAACGATCACCCTCTCTTTCTCTACGTATACGGGGTGCCTCCTCTTATAGACGCCCCTCCCTATAAATTGTATGTGTAGCAACCAAGGGCGAGAACCCCCGACCGCCCCACCGTTCACTGAAGAGAGGATGCCTTCTGGCGGGCTTCCTCATACTTCGACCATGCACGAGCGATGTCCTCGATACGAGACGGGTAAACGACCTCTCCGTCATCCTGAAGTTGCTCGACGTTGTACATGATTGTATCCACCGCTTCAATCTCAGCGACAGAGGGCAGGTAAACATTACCACGGTCAAGGTCGTCATCGACAAAACGCTGTTTATTGTACTTGAGATGTTCGATGATCTCCTGGTCCTCGAAAGACAGGCCAAGCGTTTCGTCTCGTAGATCAAACGATCCATCGTCGAAACCAGGCGCAAGCATACCCTTCCGCCAAGTAGCCCATTCGTTATAGACACCCCGAAGCGCATCAATGTCCATAAGGGGAACGCGCCAGTGATCGACGATGTGATCGAGCGTGATATTCCAGACCTGGTTGCGGAAAGCAGCAACGTCATCGTTCACACGCGACGTCACACTCAGCCCTCCACGAGTAAGCAGGGCATAGAGGGGGAAATCAACCGGCTTGACGATCTCGCCGTCGATGATGGCCGAGTTGTAGAACTTGTCCATGCAGAGGGCGAAGGCAGAATCACGCAGTGTCGCCTCATTATCGCCAAAGACAGAATCGAAAACCTCCACTCGGTCGTCGGTACCTCCATAGGTCAGCCCATCGACGCCATACCAAAGTCCCGAGGCCCCGATATAGACGTGCTGCCCCTCGTCGGTCTTGATGAACGCGTGCTGGCCGG
>ERZ773212.204-NODE-204-length-31786-cov-4.170874_pt1 | contig 31786 bp, 33 predicted proteins | sample MGYA00581005_ERZ773212 | MGnify/ENA primary metagenome ERZ773212 (study PRJEB29015, sample SAMEA2738154) | human oral metagenome | biome: human oral; feature: human-associated habitat; material: saliva | place: China | collected 2196 ... | reverse complement strand
TAAAGACTTAATTTGGTGTTGCATTTGATTCACCAACAGAATTTGTCGATGAGCCGATTTTTACCCCTTTATATAAATAGTGGAGTCAGCAAATGACAGAACTTGTTTTTGCTCACTCCCACTATACTAATTATTTAAAATATTTTTTAGCTGTTTCAATCGCTTTATCTTTTATCATTACTTCGCCATATTCCTGTACAACTTCCCAAGATACTCTAGAAAATTCACCGAATTCTCTTAAAAGAGCTAAATCCGCAGTAAAATCTTCTCCTCCAATAACATCTTGGTATACATGTAGAAAATAATAGTTACTATATCGATATAAAGATGATTTTTGAACATTATATGGATACATTTTTGCTAACTGGACAAAATCCTCAAATGAGTCAAAAAATACTGTACAATCCAGTGGCTCCAATGTTTTTTCTTTTTCAACCGGAGCTTCTACTTTTTTCTCTTTTTTTGGTTTTCCCATTCGATGTCCTAAAGAATGTTGAATCGTATCGACTAAATTTCGAACAAAACGTTCGCTATCTGCTTCAATATCTTTCTTTTCAACATATTTGGTAACATATAATTCAATACCTTCTGGATTTGGCATCACTTGGAAACTCATACCCTCAGAATCTTCAAATTGATCAATGACATCCATTTCTACTAAAATACTATGGAAAAATTCTTCTATTTCTGTAGGATTCGCTAATAATTCTGAAACAGAAGTGCCACGTTCTTGTAAATCTTCATTTTCAATTCTTACTAAAATAGTATCATCATTAATACGTTCCATTTCCATAATATTCACCTCACTTACATAACATTTAAAAATTCATTTTTTTAAGAATAGTACTATTGTAACGAATTTTCATAGAATGTAAAGTAATAACACCTTTTCTATCATTCGTATTAGCTCAACAATAAATCTACTAATTCTTCAGCAGTCACATTTCCAAAATATTTACGGACATCAATAGACTCAAATACTTTAAAAACTGCATCTCGTTGATATTCAATTCCTGTTAATTTTTCTTCTACGTCACTAATTTCTCCAAGGCCGAAGAAATCCCCATTAATTTTAATTTCTTTAATATGATTTTGTTCAACATTTAAGTGGAATTCCACTTGTCCTGCTGTTGTACGTTTTGATTGTGTTAACGCAAATTTTGGATTTTTTCCATAGTTCCAATCAGGATTATTAAAATAAGTCTTTCTTAATACTTCAATTTTTTCCCAATCTTCTTCTGTAAGAACATATTCTTTAATCAATGAAGTATCTTCCACTTCGAAAATATTTTTTAATAACACTTCTCTAAATTGTAAAATATCTAAATCTTGGAATTCTTCTGCCAAATACGGTTTAATGTTTGTAACACGTGAGCGAACAGATTTAATTCCTTTTGATGCAATTTTATCAGCTTTTGGACGTAATAATTGAGGTAAAATCGTTACATCTACATCAAGCATTAATGTTCCATGAGCCGTTAAACGACCATTATTTGAATACATCGCATTCCCTGAGAATTTCTTCCCATCAATGAGTAAATCATTTCTTCCTTGAAGTTCAGCGCCAGTTGCCCCCATTTTATGTAGCGCACGAATAACAGGTTGTGTAAATTTACCAAAATCACGGAAACTATCTCCATCATCTTCTGTAATAAAGCAGAAACAAATATTTCCCATGTCATGATAAACAGCTCCACCACCAGAGAAACGTCTAACAACTTGGACTTTTAATGAATCGACTCCATCTTGATTCACTTCTTCATAAGTATTTTGATTTTTCCCAATAATAATCGCATTTTCGTTGACATAAAATAACAAAATCGGCTCATCTAATTTTTTCTCATTTAATAAGAAATATTCTATAGCCAAATTCGTTGTTGCATCATAGATTTCTTTCCCATTTCTTTGATTTTTTACATAATACATAACCTAACCTCTTTTCTTATTTATTACAATTATTCTATCAAAAAAACGTTCTTAAAGAAAGTAAGCTACTTCTCTTAAGAACGTTCTATAGGATATCTGTTTTTCGTTTAAAAATATCTAATGTCCAACCTTGCTCTTCATGATAAATCAGTTGACCAAATAAATTATCTTTAATATACACATTTTCCATAACATGATAGCGATCTTCTGCTACATATAGCGGGATTGTATATTCTAGTAAGTCTTTTTTGATTCTTTCCGTTGAAAATACCATACCGACTTTAAAATACGTCACTAATTCTTTCATCAATTCTACTGGCAAATCTGTAGCATTTTTCTCTTGATTGAAAAATAATCGTCTATTTAAACGAGTCATTTCTTCGCTCATTTTGTTCGTCAATTGAGCAGCCAATTGTCGATAAAAATCATCCATCTTACGATAATACACTTTTGTAAATTCTTGACCCAAATTTAAAAAGATAAAATTATTTTGTAATTTATAAAAAAACGGAGAATGTAAATGTGTATTCGCATGCGAAATATACAATAAGTCTGCAATTTCTTGAGGTGTTAATTGATGTAGAAATTCTAATGATTCAAAATCAATCCAATTATATTCTGTCGCACTATTTTTAATTTCTTCTAAAAAGGCAATAATTTTCTTCTCATCTTTTATATAATAAAATCCTGTATAATCATCATAAGTTGCTAATGGAGAACGTCCCTTTAATAATAATAAATTTTTAGGAACTTCGTTTTGTGTCAATACTGCTGGTTGAAATTTAATCGAACTACTTAATACATGATTCGAAATAGAATCTAAATGTACATAAATTGATTGCATCACAAAACTCCTCCCTTATACTTATTCCACATTACTATTATAGGGGAAATATCCCTATTTATGTATATTTATTTCATTACAAATTCCATGTGAAAGCTTTTTCTTTGTAACAAAATTGAAATAAAGACAATCAAAGCCAACTTAATAAAACTTCGACTGTCTTTATTCCTACATTTCTCTTAAACGTTTAATACGATTACTTGTTGCAGGATGTGTTGCAAACCAAGAATCTTTCTCTTCATTTCCCTTTTTAAAAGGATTAGCAATATATAACGCTGCACTTTGCGGATCAGCTTCTTCCATCGCTGGAGCTTGAGAGATTTTTTCAAGTGCTGAAATTAATCCTTGAGGATTTCTAGTAAATTCTACTGCTGTAGCGTCTGCTAAATATTCACGATTTCTTGAAATTGCTAATTGTAAAATCGTAGACATAAATGGTCCTAATATCATTGCTAAAATAGAAATTACCATCAATATCGCAGCAATTCCATTTTCATCATCTTTTGATCGTCTCGAAGAACGTCCCCAAAACATCATACGACTTCCAAATTGTACTAAAATAGCAATCACTGCTCCAAGTGCAATTGCAATGGTTTGTAATCTTACATCATAATTTCGAATATGAGCAAATTCATGAGCTAAAACTCCTTCTAATTCCTCACGATTCAAACGTTGTAATAAACCTGTCGTTACAGCAACCGCTGCTTTTTCGGGAGAACTTCCTGTTGCAAATGCATTCGGAGAGTCATCATCAATGACAAATATTCTTGGTCTTGGAACTTTTGCAATCATCGCCATATCTTCAACAATATGCCACAATTGAGGCGCTTGTTCGTATTCCGTCACTTCTGTCGCATGATTTAATCGCATCACAACATCTGTCGATTGACTAATCATCATCATTGTATACAACCCACCTGCAACTAGTGCAATGACCATTCCTGCTACGGCATTATCCATTAGTGTATATCCTAAACCAATACCTACAAGTAGAAATAAAATTAGATATAATCCTACTACCAACCATGTTTTTCTTTTATTGGCAGCAATTTGTTCATACATCATCTTCTTCACCTACGCCCAATTTTAGAATTGAACTTTTGGAACTTCACGTGCTTCTGTTGGAATTTCTAACATTTGTTCTTTTGTAAATCCACCAAAATTCGCAATAATATTATTTGGAATCATTTGAATTTTAATGTTATATTGTGCCACGCTTGAATTATATAATTGACGTGAATAAGCAATTTTATTTTCTGTATTTGTTAATTCTTCTTGTAATTTAATAAAGTTTGTATTTGCTTTTAAATCAGGATAGCTTTCTGAAAGTGCAAAAATTGTTTTTAATGTTCCACTTAATTGATTTGAAACATCCATTTTTTCTTGAACAGATGCATTACTTCCCATATTTGTTAATTGATTTCTCATTGCAATCACTTGAGAAAGTGTTTCTTGTTCATGTTTTGCATAACCTTTAACAGTTTCTACAAGGTTCGGAATTAAATCATTTCTTCTTCCTAATTGAACATCAATTTGAGCTGCTGCTTCGCTAACCCAGTTTTTTAATTTTACTAAGCCATTATATGCAGATACAGCCCAGATAACGACTACTGCAATAATTCCTAAAATAATCCATAATGTCATATTGACACACTCCTTTATATTTTATACAGTTAATTGTAACAAATCGAATGAGTTTTGAAAACTTTTATCGATTAATTGAGCATATTTTATCATATTTAGTATTACTTACCTCATACTTTAGACCTATTTTTGGAGGAATCATGACACTCATTCAAAATCCTTATACCAAAACATTACTAGAACTTTCAACTCCTATCCATCATCATTGGACTATTGGAGACTTACCTAAAACTTATCTCCAATGGATTCAAAATGAAGGAGCAGGTTACTTTCTTCATTCGAAAATTGACACAATCGAACCGACTCGTTTCGGATTAGACTATACTCTCCTAAATGGCATTGCAGGATTAGAGCAAGGAAATTGGATAAGTGTATTGGATGACTGTTTTTCCCCTAAGAACACAGGACTACCTAATTACTTTATCCCCTTTTTTAAAGATGAATCTGTTTACTATTGTTTTGATTATCTTGAAAAAGGAAACGCCCCTAGTATTCGACTCGTAGATGTAGAAATGGATCAATGGTTAACAATTGCCTCTTCTTTTGAGGAGTTAATTCATTCAATGAAACCTCATATTGAAATCGTCGATTTTGACCATCGTCATTGGATTACCAAACATACTAGAACGCAACAATTGGGATTATTCCATCCTGAAAACTTTCAAAGCTTATTAGAAATTGAAGAAGAAGAAGATTTTAACAGCTATATTTACTGGATTGCTAAAGGCTTAGAACAAAATGCTCCAATTTCTTCCATTGCAAAAGAAGCACTCGATTTTTTACTAGAATACCGAAAACAAGAATTAGAAAACTCCCCAGCTTATAAATTGATTCAACACAAATCAACGAATAACTGATAGAAAAAAACAAGACTTACCATTCAGTAAGCCTTGTTTTTTTGCTTTTCTCAATTTTATCCTAAGTAAATCCGATTTAATTTAGTATTATGATTCACTAAATTTAAACAGCTTATAAAATTCACCTTTTCGTTCCATCAAGTCCTCAAAAGAGCCATCTTCAACAATCCTCCCGTCTTTCATAAAAAGAATTCTATCGTATTTTTTCAAAATAGGCTCATTCAACTTATGTGTAACAACAAGAGCTGTCAAATCTTGAATTTTCAAAATTGAATTTTCAATTTCAGCAGTAACTTGATTATCCAAAGATGAGGTAGCTTCATCTAATAATAAAATTGGAGTTTTTCGAATTAAAGCACGTGCAATACTAAGTCTCTGTTTTTGTCCTCCAGACAGGTTCGATCCATTTTCTCCGCACAAAGCTTGCAGAGCTAAATCATTCTCTAATATATAACTGTCTAAACCAGACTGCTGTACAGCTTGTTTTATATCATGTTCAGTAAAGGATTGATTAAGGGTAATATTCGCTTTTAAAGTATCATCAAAAATATAAACATCTTGCTGAACAACTGTCATTAAGTTATAAAGACTCTCCATTGAAATAGCTTGTAAATCTTCATTATCAATTGAGATATCTCCACTAGTTACATCATAGAAACGCAACAATAGATTAAGTAAAGTTGATTTCCCACTTCCTGACCTACCTACAATAGCAATTTTTTCTCCCTTTTGAATCTTCAAAGATAGATTAATAAAAATCCTTTCTTCAGCATTTGGATAAGAAAAATCAACATTTGAAAATGTAATCACTTCATCAAAATATTCTTTTGTTTTTCCCTTTTGACATTCTGTTACATCGTGTACCTCGAAAGCTTCTAGTGTTACCTGACCTTCACGGAATTTACTTATTCCCACACCAACTTCATTTAGTGGCATTACTACAAAATTAACTAATTGAACAATAGCTGTTACACTCCCAATAGAAGTATAACCATTAAAAACAAGATACATTCCTCCTCCAAAGGCTACTAAAAAAACAATCATTCCTGAAAGCTGAGAAATAATATTAGCTAAAATATCAAACTTCCCTTTTATAAAATATATCTCATCCAAGTTTTCACTTTCATGATTATAATCCTGATAGATAATCTCTTTCACATTAAAACTTTTAATAACTAGAAAGCCTGCTATAATATCTTTAACCTTGGCTAAATATTTCTGTTCTGCAATCATAGCACTATTTTGTAGACGGGCTGACTTTTGTCCAATAAATCCTGTACTCATCATAGGAATGACGCTGGCAATAATAACTAATAATGTTAAAAACCAATTACCTATAAACATAGCTATTAGTGAAAAAATCATTAAGGAAAAATTTTTTGAAATATGAAGAAACTGGTACAAGTAATCCTGTTCAATTTTTTTCATGTTTTCAGTCAAAATTGAAATAAATTTCCCTGATGTTTCCTTAGAAAATTCCCTATAATCTCTATCTAAAATAGATTGGAATACCTTGTTTTTATATCTTGCCATAATTTTTCTAACCAGCTTATTTCTCAATCGAGAGGATATAAAATTAAGACCAGCATAGATGAATATAACAACAGCTCCCACAAGTATTGCTTGAGTTAAATCTTCTTTATTTTTAGACATTCCACTATCAATAATCCCTTTAACAGAATAAGCAAAAGCAATATTAGTTAAAGGAACAAGTATATTAAAAATCATGAAAGCATAGAAAGCCGTCTGATGGTTCTTTATTAATTGTTTCATTCTTAATCTGCCTCATAATTCTTGATTTTTACTTAGAAAATAGGACATAAAATATTCTTCTAAATCGATATTTTCTTGTATCAGATCTTTCATATAGACCTGTTCAATCATTGATCCATTTTTGATAACACCAATCTTATCTGCAATCTGAGAAATTTCCGATAAAATATGACTTGATATTAATATTGTAATTCCATATTCTTTTGAAAATGACAGTAAAAGATTTCGAATTTCTTGAATCCCTACCGGATCCAAACCATTAATTGGTTCATCTAAAATTAATAATCTGGGTTTCGTTAAAAAAGCACGAGCTAAACCTAGCCTTTGTCTCATTCCCAATGAAAATTCTTTTACTTTTTTAGTCGTATTTTTTAATCCGACCATTTTTAAGGCACTTATTATGTCTAATTCGGTAATATTCTTTCCCATGTATTGAGCGTGAATTTCTAAAATTTCTTTTGCAGTAAGGTCTTCATAAAATATTGGTGTTTCAATAATACTACCAACCTGACTTAAAATTTCCTCTCTACATTCTTGTAAATTTTTCCCGAAAATTTCAATACTACCTGACGTAATCGTTAATAAAGATAACATGCATTTCATTAACGTTGTCTTTCCCGCACCATTAGGTCCTAAAAAACCATAGATTTCTCCTTCAGCAATTTGAAGGTTAATATCACTCAAAATTTCTTCCTTATCTATTGTTTTAAAAAGTTCTTTTATTTCAACAATATTTTCCATTTCTATCCCTCTCTTTCAATATACAGTTTCAAAGTGACTCATTTGCCTTCAGGTATATAAATTACAAATGTTCCCTTTTTTATTCATTCTTTTATTTGAGAAAAATCCTCTCACTTCAATAAACTTAGCTATACTACTCGATATTAATATCTTTTTTTGAAATCATATAAATTGAAAATGAAACAATCATTAAACTTATGAAACTAGCAATTATTAAAAAAAATACGTTGTCAGCAAAATTATGCGTTAAATTACCAGAAGTTGCATTAGAAAGTAATGCTGCCAAACCAAGTCCTGAAAGCATTGTTATAGGAGTTGAATGTTTAATCATACCTAAAACAACAGGTATTAAACCAATTAATACTGTTCCAAATGTAATTCCGACTAAATTCATCAAATAATTAGTTAATGGAATATAATTTTCCCCTGTTAAAAATGCCATAAATTTAATAAACAACTGAATAACTATATGTGCAGTAAAATGAGTAATAAATGATATTAGAATTACTGATAACACTTTCCCCCATAGTAATTTTATTTTAGAAATAGGATAAGAAAACAACTGAAAAATTGTTCTTCGTTTAAATTCATCAATAATAATAGTAGACAATAAATAAGATTCAAAAATTAAAAAAGCTGCTTTTGTAAATAAAGATGCAAACAATGAAGTTGCAACTGTCCAGCCTTCCCATTTACTTGTACCTCTATAATCATTGATACTCTGTCCAACAAATTCTCCCAATTTATTATCCGTACTTAATCCCATAATTATAATTCCTGTAATACCTGATACTATAATTATGGTAATCAACCAAGCTAAAAATATCTTAACCTTTGAAACTTTATTTATTTCAATTTTTATAAGTCGCATCATAGATTTTTCCCTCCAAAAAAATTTTGTTTTTATTAATTACACTATTATCAAAACACTTTACATACTTATGGTATGTAAAGTTTCGAAAAAACATACATACTAAAGGTATGTATAAAAGAATTTTTAATACCATACCTTTAGTATGGTATTTTTAAAAATATCTATACGTAAAACTTATTTACTGCTTTTTAAGTGATCAAATAATTTGAAAATTACTTCCATCATTTCATCAGTAATCAACTGCACTCCCAAACCTTCAAAAGTTAGTTTAATGAAATTCATTTTACTCTTTAATTCCTCTACTGAATAAATAGAAATTTGAAACCCAATCCAAATATTCAAAGTTAAAATAATTAAATCTGCTAATTCTTCAGGGTATTCTGTTTTAATTGATTTATCTTTAACACCTTCAAAAACTTTATCTCTAATCCCTGGTAAAAAATCAGAAAATAAATTTAGATACTGTTCACCTAACAAACGCGGACTTCTTAACATAATTGAAGCTGAGTATACGAGCCTTTGTTGTTCAAAATTTGAAAAAGAATCCATTAAAGAATTTTGTATTTTTTCTAATCCTGTTTCTCCTCTCCAATTATAATTCAAAATTTTTTGATTATTTTCACTAATAATTGATTGCAGTATTTCATTTTTCGACTCAAAATGATGATAAATAACACCTTTTGTTAGTCCACCTAATCCATCGATTATATCTTGTATTGATGTATTATCAAATCCTTTTTCTAGAAATAATTCTTTAGAAACTTCTAATATTTTTCTTCTTGTTTCTTCCGGCTTTCTATTTCTTGCCATTATAACACCTCTTTTTCATACCGATAGTATGTAACTGCATTATAATGAACTATATTTACATTGTCAAGCACGCTATTATTTTCTCTAATTTTTAAGAATCAATTATTCACATCTGTTTAAATAACTATTTGAAATCATATTTTTTTCTATCTAACTTTTTAAATTCAGTTCAAAAAATGAGCAAAAAATAAGACTTTCTATAGTAGTACCCGATGAGACTCGCTTTTGCGAGGCTACTTGCATCTTCTACTACTATACTAGAAAGTCTAAATTCTATACGTTTCCTCATAATTACACGTCCAAAAAAGTTAGACTTTCTATAGTAGTACTAGTGATAAAAACTGCCCCGCAGATTTTATCACAAGAAAAATTGAGACCTTAGGCTCAATTTTTAGCAATGAGACTCGCTTTTGCGAGGCTGCTTGCGTCTTCTACTACTATATCAGAAAGTCTATACGTAACCTATAAGGAGTCGTCGATTAAAAACCCCAACTTTCTCAAAGCTCTTTCAATCTCATCTAAATCTTGCTTCGTATCAGCTTCCACTAAATGATAATGAACTCCATCAGTAATCTCAGACAAAGGACGAAACTTCGTTTCCTCCACTTGCTTCATAAAATGAACAATATCTCTACGACAAGTCATTTTCAATAATGTTTGAATTTCCCCATAAACTGGATGGTCCACTAACACTGTTTTTACTCTTCCACCATTATCCACAATAGAAACTAACTCATCTTCAATATCATCAATCGTATGTTTCACTTTAAACAAACGATGCATTTGTTGCGGTTGCTTAGAAGCAGAATGAATATATCCTCGATTCGTTGAAATAATTTCTTCCCCATCTGCACGTAAAATGGCAATATCCTGAACAATAATTTGTCTTGTCACATGAAAATGATCCGCTAATTGCTGTCCATTAATTGCTGATGAAGATTCTTTTAATAAAGTCAATAATTTCTTTCGACGTGTAATGGTCACTATTAACCCTCTCTCTTATGGATTTTCTTTAATGAACGATAAATACCAATCGCTATTACATAGTCTACCATACTATGAATAATCGTACCAACCCCCACTAAGACAAATAAGACATACAATAATTTTTGAAGATCTTGACCTGTCACACTATAGAAGACAAAACATACAAAAACTTCACCAATGGCATGAATGATTGCTAAAACAATATTGAAAATCCATGAAGATTTTTTATTTTCTAATATATTCGGGAACTTTCTTAAATAAAGAGCCCCTAAAGTTCCAAATAAAATATGAGAGAATGCTCGCAAAACGATAATAAATGGAAATCCTGCTAGGAAGAAACCAATGGTAGAACCTAATACAACAAATACCGTCATCCATGGAGAAAGAAACATCGCAATAAAAATAGCTACGTGACTTCCTAAAGTATAAGATGCCGGTGGAATGACAATTTTAAATGGCATTATAATTGGAACAACAATCGCAATTGCTGTTAGTAAAGCTGTAAACGTTAAAAATCTATTCTTTTTCATTGAATATATCTCCTTTTCCACTGTATATACAGTAGTGTATACCATAACTTTACAGAATTCAATGTTTTTTTATGAAAATGAGAGAATTTTTTCATAAAAAATGAAAAAAGACTTCCCAAAGCAGCACATGCCCAATTACGTTCACTTTGCTACTTCAGAGAAGTCTTACTTTTATTCGTATTCTTATAAATAAACGTCCAAATAAACAGACTTCTCGCTGCTTGCGTCCTAGCTACTTTCAGAGAAGTCTAATTTATACCTTTTACAATTACATCATACCCATTCCTGGATCCATTCCAGGCATTGCTGGTGCAGCTGGGATTGGTTTATCTGCTACTACCGCTTCTGTTGTTAATAATAAAGCAGATACAGATGCTGCATTTTGTAAAGCAGAACGAGTTACTTTAGTAGGATCTACAATTCCTGCTTCAATCATATTCACCCATTCATCACTTGCTGCATTATATCCAATTCCTAATTCTTGAGCTTTCAAATGAGCCACAATTACTGAACCTTCTAATCCTGCATTTGTTGCAATTTGACGAAGTGGTTCTTCCAACGAACGAGAAACAATTTTCGCTCCTGTTGCTTCGTCACCTTCTAATTCTAAAGCATCTACTGTTTTTTGAACATTCACTAGTGCAGTTCCACCACCAGAAACGATTCCTTCTTCAACAGCAGCACGTGTTGCATTTAAAGCATCTTCAATACGTAATTTTTTCTCTTTTAATTCTGTTTCAGTTGCAGCACCTACTTTAATAACAGCTACTCCACCTGATAATTTTGCTAAACGTTCTTGTAATTTTTCACGATCAAAATCACTTGTTGTATCTTGTGCCTGAGAACGAATTAAAGCTACACGATTCGCAATTAATTCTTTTGAACCTGCTCCTTCAACAATAGTTGTATTGTCTTTAGAAACGACTACTTTACCAGCTGTACCTAATTGTGCTAAAGTAGCATCTTTTAATTCTAATCCTAAATCTTCTGTAATAACTTGAGCACCTGTTAATACCGCAATATCTTCTAACATCGCTTTACGACGGTCACCAAATCCTGGAGCTTTAACAGCCACTACATTAAATGTTCCACGTAATTTATTTAAAACTAATGTTGGTAATGCTTCTCCATCTACGTCATCCGCAATAATCAATAATGCACGACCTTGTTGAACAATTTGTTCTAATAATGGAATAATTTCTTGAATATTCGAAACTTTTTTATCTGTAATTAAAATAAATGGATTATCTAGATGAGCAACCATTTTATCGTTATCAGTTACCATATATTGAGATAAGTATCCACGATCAAATTGCATACCTTCTACAACATCTAATTCTGTTTCAATCCCTTTAGATTCTTCAATTGTAATAACGCCATCGTTTCCTACTTTTTCCATTGCTTCTGCAATTAAACTACCAACTTCTTGAGAACCAGAAGAAATAGCTGCTACTTGTGCAATTGCTTCTTTTGATTCTACCGGACGAGAAATTTTGTGTAATTCTTCTACAGCAGCACGTGTTGCTAATTCAATTCCACGACGAATGCCTACTGGGTTTGCCCCTGCTGTAACATTTTTTAATCCTTCACGAACAATTGCTTGCGTTAAAACTGTTGCAGTTGTTGTTCCGTCTCCTGCAATATCATTTGTTTTAGAAGCTACTTCTGCAACTAATTTAGCTCCCATATTTTCAAAATGATCTTCTAATTCAATTTCTTTTGCAATTGTTACCCCATCATTTGTAATTAATGGTGAACCAAATGCTTTTTCTAATACAACATTACGACCTTTAGGTCCTAAAGTTACTTTTACTGTATTTGCTAAAATATCTACTCCACGTAGCATCGATGCTCTTGCATCTTCCGAAAACTTAATATCTTTTACCATTTTTCAGTTCCTCGCTTTCTTATTGTACAATTGCAATAATATCTTGTTCTTTTACAATAATATATTCTTGACCATCTAATTTAACTTCAGTTCCTGTATATTTTTCAAAGACAACACGGTCCCCTACTTGAACTTGACGATCTTTTTCTTCGGTAAATTCACTAACAGCTAACACTATCGCAAATTGTAATTTTTCTTGTGCTGCAGTTGGTAAAAATAATCCTCCTGCTGTTTTTTCTTCTTGTTCTACCATTTGAATGACAACACGATCTTTTAACGGTTTTAACATATTCATACCTCCTTGATTTTTTAGCACTCATTCTTCTTAAGTGCTAATCACAATACTATAGTACTCATTTGGTCAAAAAAAATCAAGAAAAATTACTTGAAAAATTCTCTATAATCTTGTAAGATTTTTTTAAAGAATAATGATGGGGAGGGCTTTTTGATGATTAGTAAACAACAATTTTTTGTACATTTTATAATTGAAATTTTTATTGCTTCTTTCTTTATATTTTTAGCAGTACAATTACTTCCCATTCGTGGTTGGGAATTTTCAACAATTTTTTGTTGCGTTTTTGCCACATTTAGTATTTCAAATGCGATTCGAATGTTAAATTCTTATCTCGCCATGAGAAAATTAATCAATGAAACCGCAGATTTAATTGAAAAGAATTTTACATTTATGGAAACAGAAGATGAAGATTCTGATTCTCCAAAAGAATAAGAGAGGTTATCCACTTGAATAAAAGAATCTTAATCTATTCCCTAGGAACTACTTTTATCCTTACAATTCTCGTTTTGCTTTATAGAAGCTTCACGAATAAATTTATGTTAGACTTTGTTTATATTGGAAATACTTTAACACTATTGAGTTTCCCTTTTTTAATCATAGGCTTAACTCTATTAGTCATTCAATCTGGAAACTTTGATTTTTTCCTTTATAGTTTTCGTTCAAAGAAAAAGGGATATGTTCCACAAAAGAAAAAATCATATCCGTCTATCATTCAATTTTGTTTATGGACTTTTGCATTATTATGGATTATTTCAATTCTATTAACATTCCCAAAAATTTTTAATTAATCAACGAAAAAAGTGACGTCTGCCAAAACAGCACGTCACTTTTTTGTACTTCTTAGGAAAACTTTGCATAGTAGTTTAGCAATGAGACTCGCTTTTGCGAGGCTGCTTGCGTCCTTAGCTACTATACCGCAAAGTCTATTTCTAGTTCTCCTCAAAATAGTCAACCAAATCTTTCACTACGCCGCTTCGAACAATCGTATCAATTTGCTTCAACGCAAAATAAACACTACTTGCACTAGAAGAACCATGCGCCTTCACTACAGGAGCTTTCAATCCAAATAATACTGCGCCCCCAAATTGAGAATAATCTAAAGTATTTTTCAATGAACGGAAAGTATTCTTCAATAATAAAGCCCCTATTTTTCCGGTAATCCCTTGATTTAAAATATTTTCCTTTAATAAACTCATCATTGTTAAAGCTGTACCTTCAATCGTTTTTAAAACTGCATTACCCGTAAAACCATCAGTTACAACAACATCCGCAATTCCATTTAAAATTTCTCTTGCTTCAACATTTCCAACAAAATTAATCGATGAATTTTCTTGAAGAAGTGGATAAACACTTTTTACTAAATCATTTCCTTTACCTTCTTCAGTTCCATTATTTAATAAACCAACTGTTGGATTGTCAATCTTTAATACATATTTTGCATAGTACGAACCTAATACTGCAAATTGTTCTAAATTTTGTACTTTACATTGAGCATTTGCACCAACATCCATTAAAATAAATTGACGATTTTCTTTTCCAACAACTGGTAAAACTGGCATTAACCCTGGACGATCAATTCCTTTAATACGACCAACAATTAATAAACCACTTGCTAGTAATCCGCCCGTATTTCCTGCTGAAAATAGCGCATCTGCTTCGCCATCTTTCACTGCTTGAGCTGCAACTACCATGGAAGCATCTTTTTTACGACGAACAGCCTTAACCGGTTCATCTTCACTTGTTACTTTCTCACTACAATGAATAATTCTAATATTTGGTAGAGTTTCTGTCATCACTGCTTGAATACTATCTTGATCTCCATATAATTGAAATTCATTTTCTGGATATTCTTTTGCTGCTTGAATAGCACCTGCTACAATTTCTTTAGGAGCGTGGTCTCCACCCATTGCATCAATGGCAATTTTAACCATTTAAAACTTCCTCCGTTTCACGACTTGTTTGTTCGATAAATTCTTGTATTTCTTTATAAGCTACACTGTCCTCTTCTTCGATAACAAATGTAATAGCATCTTCTCTTGCTTGTTCTAGTATATCATAATCTTGTACAATGTCAGCCATTTTAAACTCTGGAATTCCAGATTGACGAAGTCCAAAAACATCTCCAGACCCACGTAATTCTAAGTCTTTCTGACTCAAATAAAATCCATCTGTTGATTCACACATAATTTGCATTCTTTGTTTTCCTTGCTCTGTTTTAGGCGATGCAATCAAAATACACGTCGATGCATGTTCTCCACGTCCTACGCGTCCTCTTAATTGATGTAATTGAGCTAATCCAAATCGATCTGCATCTAATATGACCATTACAGTGGCATTTGGTACGTCTACACCTACTTCAATAACAGTTGTAGAAACTAGTACTTGTACTTCATTTTTTTGGAAGGCATTCATGACACTTTCTTTTTCATCACTTTTTAAACGTCCATGTAATAAACCTACTGACAAACGATTTTCAAATCGTTTAGAAATCATTTCATAAATTTCAGTAGCATTTTGGACATCTAAATTTTCACTTTCTTCAATTAAAGGAGAAATGACATACGCTTGTCTTCCTGATTGGACTTGTTTTTCAATATAATCATATACTTTTTCCAACTCTTGTTCTTTAACCCAAAATGTTTGAATTGGCTGTCTTCCTTTTGGAGCTTCTTTTAAGATGGATGTATCCATTTCTCCAAAAGTCGTAATGGCTAAAGTTCTTGGAATTGGGGTTGCTGTCATTTGCAGTACATTTACTCCCATTCCTTTTTGCGCTAATTGCGCTCTTTGTTTTACTCCAAAGCGATGCTGTTCATCAATGACAATGAAAGCTAAATCGTGATAAATGACATCTTCCTGGAATAAAGCATGAGTCCCCACTAAAAGTTGAAGTTCTCCCTTTTCTAATTGCTCTAATAATTGCCTTCTTTCTTTTAGAGTTGTTGTTCCAGTCAGTTTTCCAACTTTTATTTCAGTCTCTTTTGTTAAAGCACAAATGGTTTCGTAATGTTGGTCTGCTAATAATTCTGTTGGAACCATTAAGCAAGCCTGTTTTCCTGTTAAAGCAGTTGCTACCATCGCAATTGTAGCAACAACCGTTTTTCCACTTCCAACATCTCCTTGTAATAAGCGACTCATTTCATAAGGAGCTCTTAAGTCATAGCAAATTTCATTGACTACTTTCTTTTGTCCTTCTGTTAATGTAAAAGGTAATGTTTGAATAAACGCCTTTAATGCTGCATTTTCATATAAAATACTTTGTCCTTTTTGAGAATGATGTCTCTTCTTTTTTAAGCTCTGTAGTTTTAGTTGGTAACAAAATAATTCTTGATACACTAATTGCTGTCTAGATTGTTTTGAATGACGTTCATCTTTTGGAAAATGCATTCCTTCCACTGCTTCTGGATGCGATAATAATTGTCTTTTTTTCTGAACGGAAGCAGGCAATGGATTTGGAATATTTTCTTTATATAACGGTAAAGCTGTTTGAATTAATTTCAATAATGTACTTTGTCGAATGGATTTATTTGTTCGATATACCGCTTCAAAATTAGACGTTTCTTCCATATCTTCTTTCGTAGAAATAATTTTCATTCCCATTAAAGTAGATCGTTTGGCATCCCATTTTCCAAAAATAATACATTCTTGATGTTGAATTAACTTATTCTTCAAATAGGGTTGATTAAAAAAGGAAACTTGGATAACTTGTTCACCAATCGCCATTCGACAGGATATTCGGTTTTTCTTAAAGCCATAATAATGAACGACTGGTTCTGTTACAATGATTCCTGCTAATGTGACTTTTTCTTGATCCATGATAGTGGAAACATCTCTTACTTGAAGGTCTTCGTAGCGAAATGGAAAATGGGTTAGTAAGTCATAAATGGTATCAATTCCTAAGTCATGTAATGGTTCCATTCGTTTAGGTCCGACGCCTGGTAAAAATCTTACGGATTGAAATATTGTTTTATCCATTTCTTCACCTCCAATAGTCTTATTCTTTTATAGTTTAGAGAGGAAAAGAGATACTGTCAACTGTTGTTGTTTTTTTAATAATTTATAAACAAAAATTTTCATAGTAGCAAGGTCGCCAGCAGCCTCGCAAGCGAGTCTCATGGCTAAAATTCGAGCCTAAGGTCTCAAATTTTCCCCGTAATATGAGCCAATCCATTTGGCTCATATTACTTTTGCTACTATTAAAATTCTTGTCTATTTTGACGAGTCCTTTAGTTTGAACGTTTTCGATGACGAAATTTTATAGTTGCAAAAACACGTAAAAAAGACTGGACGTTTTCCATCCAGTCTTCTCTAATATTCTATTCTACTGCTAATAAATATGCATATACAGGTTGTAAACCTTCGTGTAATTCTACTTCAATATCTGGGAAATGTTCTTCAACATAAGAAACAATTTCTTCAGCTTCAGATACTTCTACATCTTCCCCAACTAAAATTGTTAAAATTTCAGATTCATCATTCACCATTTTAGCAATTGTATCGATCGTTGCTTGTTTGCGATCAGGTACACTGATTAAAATTTTACCATTTACAATACCCATGAAGTCATTTTCTTTAATGTCTACTCCATCAATGGAAGTATCACGAACGGCATTTGTAATTTGACCGCTTGTCACTAGTGACAATTGTTCTGTCATCGCTTCTTGATTTTCTTCTAAACTAGCTTGTGGGTTAAATGCTAATAATGAAGATAATCCTTCAGAAATTGTTCTACTTGCCACAACTGCAACTTCTGCATCTTCACTTACTTCAGCAGCTTGATTTGCAGCCATTAAAATATTTTTATTATTTGGTAAAACAATCACTTTTTCAGCATGAGCTTCTTTTACTGCTGCTAAAATATCTTCTGTACTTGGGTTCATTGTTTGACCACCATTAATAATTGTTGTCACGCCCATGCTCTTGAATAATTCATGGATTCCTTCACCTGCAGCTACAGCAACAATTCCATATTCAGCTTTTGGAGCAACTGCTTTTACTTTTTCAGTATAATCAGTTTTTAAAACTTCCTCATGTTGCAAGCGCATATTGTCAACTTTCACTTTCATTAATGAACCAAAGCGTTGACCATAATTCATCACTTCACCAGGACGTTCTGTATGAACGTGAACTTTAATAATTTCATCATCCGCTACAACTAATAAAGAATCTCCTAATTCATTTAAGTAATTACGGAATGTATCATAATCAAAAGTATCTACTACTGTTTCACCTTCGCCAATACGTACCATAATTTCAGTACAGTAACCAAATTGAATATCCGCTGTTGAAGCATGTTCATAATCAATACCACTCTCGTGATGAGCAACTGAACTTAAATCAATTTTATTCGTTGATAATGCTTGAACTGGAGTAGCTTCTCCTGTTAAAGCTTCGTAAAATCCATTATAAATAAATACTAAACCTTGACCACCTGAGTCAACTACGCCAACTTCTTTTAATACAGGTAATAAATCTGGAGTTTTATCTAATGATTTTTGAGCACCACGTAATACAGAACCCATTACTTCGATAATATCGTTTGAACGTTCTAATTTACGAACGCCTCTTTTAGCAGATTCACGAGCAACTGTTAAAATAGTTCCTTCAACAGGTTTCATCACTGCTTTATAAGCTGTTTCAACCCCTTTAGTGAATGCTTCTGCTAAATCTGTGCCTGTTAATTCATCTTTTCCTTCAACTGCTTTTGAAAAACCACGGAATAATTGAGATAAAATAACTCCTGAATTTCCACGAGCACCCATTAATAAACCTTTTGCTAAGTCTTGCGCTAACTCTCCTACTGTTTGAGCAGAAGAATTTGCGACACGCTCCGCACCTGATTTAAATGAAAGGCTCATATTTGTACCAGTATCACCATCTGGAACCGGAAATACATTCAATGAATTGACAAATTCAGCATTTTCACTTAAACGTGCTTCACCAATCTCTACCATTGCTCTAAAATCTTGAGCCGTAATAATATTTTTTGTTACCATTGATTCTTATATCCTCCTGACACACCATCAAAGCTTACGCTTCAATGATTTTTACTCCTTGAACATAAACATTAACAGTGTTCGCAGAAAATCCTAACATCGTTTCTAAATTATATTTTACTTGTTCTTGAACATTGCGACAAATTGCAGAAATTTTAGTGCCGTAACCTACGATAATATACACATCAACAGCTACGCCTTCTTCCTCTTGACGAATCACTACGCCACGAGAATAGTTTTCTTTTTTCAAAATTTCATTTAAATTATCACGAATATGATTACGGCTGGCCATTCCAACAACTCCATAATTATCTGTTGCTGCGCCACCAACTACAGTTGCAATAACTTCATTGCTTAATTCAATTAACCCTTGTTCTGTTTGAATTTTGACTGTCATTTTTGTAACCTCCTTAAAATTCGTACAATCTATTTTTTTACAGACTGTTCGATGATTCTTTATTATTTTATCATAAATGATGAATTTTACCTAACCTTTTATGCATGAAAATGCGCTACCAAAACAGATTTAACAAAAATTTATACTTTATCTTGGACTCTAGCTTGCATTCTACCTTCAACTATGATAAATTATTTAAGTATATGATTTAGTTTAAAAATTATATCAGCTGATCAATGATTTAAATTAAAGGAGGAGAATGACCATGGCTAAAGTATGTTATTTCACTGGACGTCGTTCTGAAACAGGTAACACTCGTTCTCACGCTATGAACGCTAACCGTCGTACTTGGAAACCAAACTTACAAAAAGTTCGTGTTTTAATCGATGGAAAGCCTAAAAAAGTATGGGTTTCAACTCGTGCATTAAAATCAGGTAAAGTAGAACGCGTTTAATTTACACAAACAAAAAGACTGGACACTGTCCAGTCTTTTTCTTTTATTATTTTATATAAGTAAAACTCTTTCCTATAATGACGGTCGTTGTCAAATTATGGAATACCGCTAATGTACTAGGTGTTAATACGTTAAATAGCCCTAATCCCATTAGAGAAGTATTCACCCATACAGTCGTATTTAAGTTTCTTCCTAATTGCTTTTGCAATTGTGCAGAAATATCATCTAAAACCAAAATACCTGATAAAGTTTCTTCTAAAAATACAATATCACTAGCTTGTCTAGCAATATCTGATGAACTTGCCATTACTACCCCAACATTTGCTTTTGATAAAGCTGCCGAATCATTTAGACCATCACCAATCATAAAGACACGATGTCCTTTATCTTGTAAATCTTGAATGACTTGATGTTTCTGTTCTGGCTTCACTTCAGTATAGACTTCGTCAAATTGAATCAACGAACAAATCGATTCTGTTCGTTTCTTCGTATCTCCGGTTAATAAAATAATATTCTTTCCTCGTTCTTTTAACGATTGCAGAACTTCAATGGTTTCCGGACGCAACGGTGTATCAATTAAGAAAATCGCAATTAATTTTCCTTTATATCCTAAATACAATAAGTGATACCATTGAGTATACTCTTCTATAACTGCCTTTTGTTCATCAGAAATTTCCACTTGATGTTCTTTCAACAATTCTAAACTTCCGATAACAACTTTTTCCCCATCAATCGAAGATAAAATTCCTTTTGAAGCAACATGCGTTAATTTACCATGCATTTCTTCATGTTCTACTCCATCATCTTCTGCTTTTTGCACTACTGCACTCGCAATTGGATGATAAATATGCTCTTCTAAACATGCTGCAATTCGTAAAACTTCTTCTTCAGAATAACCACGATAAGGTAAAATCTTTTGAATTTTTGGAACGCCTGTTGTTAAAGTTCCAGTCTTATCAAATACATAAGTATCAATCATTGGATATTCGTCTAGTGAACTAGATCCCTTCACAACAATTCCTCTTGTAGAAGCTGCTTTAATAGCTGTTAAATACGTTACTGGTGATGATAATTTTAAGGCACAGGAATAATCCACTAATAAGAACGTTAATGCTTTTTGCACCGATCTTGTTAATAAATAAGTCACTGCCATTCCAATGAAATTATATTTCACCAAGCCATCTGCTTTTTCTAATAATTGTTTTTGTTGTTTTGATTGATGTAGTTCACTTGTTTTCATTAATTGAACAATTTGTTGTAAACGTGAATTTTGTTCAGCATTTGTAACTTTTACTAATAATTCACCTTGTTCCACAACTGTATTCGCAAAAACAGTATCTCCAATCTTTTTAGAAACAGGGAAAGCTTCTCCAGTTAATGAACTTTCATTTAAAAATCCACGACCAGATACAACTGTTCCATCAAAATAAATCTCTTGTCCTTCAGTTGCAACGAATACGTCGCCTACTTCTACTTGATGACTTAATTTTTTGAATCGTTCTCCGTCTTTTTCAATCCATAATTCATAAATATTATTTTTTAGATTTTTCTCCAAATCTTCAACGGATTTCTTTTGAGACCACTCATCTAAATCATCTCCAAGATTTAATAAGAACATAATCGTATCAGCTGTTTTATGATCTCCCATTGCCATTGATGTTACAATCGCTACAAAATCCAAAATACTCATGGATAATTTCTTTTCTAAAACAGATTCAAATGCAGCTTTTCCGAATTTCTTCATTTTCCATAATAACCAGAAAATTTTTAATGGTTGCGGAATCAATACTTTTGCGACCATTTTACGGTAAATATGGGAAGCTACAATATCCACAGGTGTCACTTGAGCATCCACTGTAAAATCTCTTTGTTTTTCATTTAAAGTAGTCACCTCTAAATGATCTAGGAAACGATAAACACTTGATTCATATCCTGTTTCAAAAGTAAATGCGATATGCTTTCCATCTTTATAACAAATGATTTGCGTAATTTCTGGAAATAGTCTTTTTTCTTCTTCTAAATACAACTGAACAGCAGCTGTACATCTAAAAGGCACTTCCAAACGCACTCTATTTTTTGATTGAGCTTTAATTGTAACTTTCATTATTGTTCACTTGTTTCTACTGTTGCTAAGTTAGCTGCTTTTTCTTCAACATATAAGTCATTTGCTTCAGCTAATACATCATCTGCATGTTGTTTCAATTGAGAAACAGTTGCATCTAATCCATCTTTTAATTTGTAAGATTTTGCTACTGCTTTCGCAACAACATGTTTAGTATCTTTGCTTGCTAAAACTTTAAGTCCTAATGAACCTACTACCACTCCACTTACAAAGACGCTTGATTTTTTAACGAATTTTCCTAATTCTAATACTTCTCTTAACATAAAAAGACCTCCGATATATACTTTTTTGAATCTTTGTCAGACTCATATATAGTATATCTCATTCCAAAAAAAATTCAACTCAAAAAAAGAATCACACTTCTATTTTACAAGGAAAATAAAAGTGTGATACAAGTTTTATTCTTTTTAATGTAGAATTAATTCCGAACTATCTCCACGAATCTCTTGTTTGTCCCACAATGATTCCACCAGATTCAAATGAAATTTCCATCATTTCATCGATAAATTCATTACTAATCAATGCAATCGGAAAATCATAATCGTGATGATTCAAAGGATATTTAACATTTTTCAACGTTAATTGTTTTACAGCTCCCGTAGAAATAAAAGATAAATACTTTGTATGCTCTAATTTATGAATGACATAATCTCCTGGAGTTAAAAAAGAAATATGATTCCATTCATCTTCTAGCGAAAGATATGGAATTAACGCTTGTAACTCCGGACGAAACATAGTCCATAAACAACTAATCGCATGATCAACTCTTCCGCCAAAAGCTCCTAACACATGCACCTTTTGCTGCGGATAGGATTTTGCAATCCACATTAATGCTTCTTCAAAATCTGTAAAGTCTTTTTCAGAAGGAAATTCAATCATTTTAGTAGCATAATTTTTTAACGCTTCTTTATCCTCTAGTGAAATCGAATCGAAATCTCCAATTGCCAAATCAATCGGCAACTCGTCTTCCATTAATTTTAAACAGCCACCATCTACTCCAATAAATTGAAACTCTTGTCTATCATTTTTCTGAAGTTTCTGATTCAGCCATCGTCGTATAGATCCTTTCTCTAATGGTCCCCCAATGACTACGATTATTTCCATACCCAATTCCTCTTTTAAGCTTCTTTAATAGAATCAATTGCTTTTTTAATATCGTCTGCATAGTACACATAAGAACCTGCAACGGCAACGTCTACCCCTGCTTCACGACATAATTTAGCTGTTTGACCATTTACGCCACCATCTACTTCAATTAAATAGTTGTATCCATGTTTTTGACGTAATTCTACTAATTCTCTTACTTTATCTAATGTTTCTGGAATAAATGCTTGCCCACCAAATCCAGGGTTTACAGTCATCACTAATACTAAGTCAACCATTCCTAATACAGCACTAATCGCACTCACTGGAGTTCCTGGATTAATAACAATCCCTGCTTTTACTCCTTCAGATTTAATCAATTGTAAAGTACGGTGAATATGGTTTGTAGCTTCAATATGAACAGAAATATAGTCTGCTCCTGCTTTAGCAAATTCCTTTACAAAGCGTTCAGGTTCTTGAACCATTAAATGACAATCTAATGTTAATGTTGTAATGGGACGAAGTCCTTCTACGATATTTGGTCCTAATGTTAAGTTAGGAACGAATTGACCGTCCATCGCATCGATATGAATCCAGTCTGCTCCTAATTGTTCTACTTTTTTAACGTCTTCTCCTAATGTTGCAAAATTGGCACTTAAAATGGAAGGTGCTACTTTCATGTTTTTGACTCCTTTAAAATAATTATTTTTTTCTTTGATAAATTGGTTTTCTCTGGCTAATTTCTTCATAGAAATCTTGATAATGGTCATATCTTTCTTGCCAAATTTTTCCTTTTTCTACCGCTTCTATGACGGCACACTGAGGTTCGTGTTGATGAGAACACTCTCTAAATTTACAATGAGTTGAGTATTCTTCAAATTCTGGAAATAAATGCGGAAGGTCTTCTTTTTCCACTCCAATAAAATCTACCGTACTAAATCCAGGGGTATCTGCTATCCAAACTTCTTCTACTTCATGTAGAGAAACTTGTCTAGTCGTATGTTTCCCACGACCTAATGCACTAGAAATTTCTCCAGTTTCTTGATTTAGCTCTGGAATTAATTGGTTCAACATCGTTGATTTTCCAACCCCAGATTGCCCTAAAAAGACCACTAGTTTTCCTTTATAGGAAGCTAAAAATTCACTTTGGTGTTCTTTTACTTCTGAAGAATACCATACTTCATATCCAACTTCTTGGTATTTCTTCTTCACTGCTTCTAGATGTTGCAATTGTGCTGAAGTTAATAAATCTACCTTTGTAATCAGTAAGACTGGTTGAATTTCCATTCCTTCTAAATAGACTAAAAACCGATCCACTAAATGCGTTGAAAAATCTGGTTCCACAGCAGACATCACCACTACACCAATATCTACATTTGAAACAGGTGGACGAACTAAAGCATTTTTCCTTGGATAAATTTTTTCCAGTACTCCTTCTTCCAGAGTATCACTTGTAAAATCCACAATATCTCCGACTAATGGAGACTGTCCCCTTTTTCTAAAAACTCCACGTGCTCGAGTTTGATAAATTTGATGAGAGGACTCGATATAATAAAAGCCACTTAAGGCTCGAATAATTTTTCCTTGAGGCATAATCGCTCCTTCTTTTTTTGTTATCAGTTACATTATAAAGATTTTCCAAAGAAATTGCTATGCTTAACTTGACTTTCTTTAGCATTTTTGGGTTAAAGAAAAAGAGTTCTCATAGTAGTATGAGTGATAGTATCTGTTCTTACAGATACTATCACAGGGAAAATTGAGACCTAGGCTCAATTTTTAGCCATGAGACAGCGCTAGCTGGCTGCTGGCGTCCTAATACTACTATCATAAACTCTTTTTCTAAAAATTATTTTTTATATAAATACCATCCGCTAATCATTGCAACGATACCCATAAAGGCACTCGCCATATAAAATGGAGCAATAAACGGATTCCAATTCAACCATTCAGGGAGTTTCGTCATAATAACTGGAGTCAAAATCACCCCAATATTCCCTCCAACTAACACAATACTAGTTGTTAAATTAATCTCTTCTTTTTCAAAAATTTTAGAAATAAAATAGAAAATATAAGACATCGTGCCCACAAAACTTACCCCAATTAAAACACTCGCTACATAATATAAAACAATCTGTTTAAAGAAAATAAAGATTAAACTACCAATCGCCATACTAAGTAGCATCATCGGCAATGTTAAATCTCCAACTTTTTTCAATAACATTCCGAAAATAAAGCCGGCAATCGTACCACTTAAGGCTAAAATCGTTAATAAATTACGAGATAGAGCTACTTCTAATTGATAATGCGTTAAAATAAGTGATGGAATTTTAATCGTTAATCCCATATAACTCACTCCTACTAAAAATGTTAGAAGTGTTAACACAACGGTCGCTAAACGAATGTTACCTTTTTTCTTAACATATTGTTCCACTGGAGTATTTGGAACATATTGATAAAATAATAGGAAAATTGGAATCGCAATTAAATAAGTTAAAAATACCGCACGTTCACCAAACAGCAATAAGTAACCTGATAAAAATGTCGTTAGTGCTTTCCCAATATTTAAGAAAGCCGTTCTCATTCCAATCATTGTTGCTTTTTCATCCGATTCAAAAAAGTCACTCATCAAACTAATCGACAGAGAATTAAATAATCCAATCCCTGCTCCTAACAACATTCGACTAATCATCACTAATTTAAAATTCGTTAAAAAGGCTGGAAGAGGTCCAAAAATAATAATCAAACCAATTCCTAATAATACGGTATTCTTTTTTCCAATTTTATTCATGACAAGATTACTGATTAACACAAAAATCGTAATCATCATCGCTGGAATCGTCGCTAAACTTTCCACAGAAGCCAATCCTAGTTCTGAATTCATCCCATGGTAATACTCATATAATTTAGGTAGTACTGGTGAAATGGCCAAATGAGACATTAATAATGTCGAGATACTCACTAACGAGAATTTTGAAATAGTTGATAACTTCATATACACTCTCCTTAAAAATCATTAAGTATCTATTTTACTGAATGATGCTAAGAATCGTCAAGTGCAGGAAAAATTCTCCTATTCTCTTAATCCATCCCATAAAACAACTCGCCCGTCCTGTAAAGACTTTTGTACGTCAATAATTCTTTGATTCGAACTTCCTCTAAATTGCAATGTTAAATCTCTTTTTGTTATATCAAATCGTCCATCTACTAAAATATCGAGTTCTTGTAGTAACGCTTTTTTGTCAGGTGTTTCTTGCTGTAATTCTTCCCAAGTATATCCAGTCCATGACCAAATGTCTTTGGAATGCCCATAAACACTCCGTAATTTACGAACAAGAGACAGACATACTTTCGTATTTAAAAAAGGTTCTCCGCCTAATAAGGTCAATCCTTGGCAATAACTAGCGCCAATATCTTGAATAATTTGTTCTTCTAATTCTTCTGTATACAAAATTCCTGTATTAAAATTTTGTGCTTTGACATTATAACAACCTTCGCAAGCAAATAAACAACCACTCACATATAAGGAACAACGTACGCCTTCCCCATCTACAAAATTATAAGGCTTATAACTAGCAATTTTTCCTTTAGAATATTGCTCACTTGTCCATTCCCCAGGTTTTGGAAACTTCATACCCACCCCTCCTAATTTCTTAGATTTCTTTCAGTAGAGAGATGTTTTACTCGTGATTTAATTTCTTGATGTCTTCCATGAACCATGGGGCGAGCTTGTGGATTTCCTAAGTAACCGCACGTTCTTTTAACGACATCACAAGTTTTCGGATTTCTATTTTTACAAATTGGACATTCAAATCCTTTTGCAGTTGGTTCAAACTCCCCTTCGTAGCCACATTCATAACAACGATCAATCGGTGTATTCGTTCCAAGATAGCCCACTCTTTCATATGCATAATCCCAAACTGCTTCAAGCCCTTTTGGATTTTGTTTCATAACAGGATATTCGCAATAATGAATAAATCCACCTGAAGAATAAACGGGATAATCTTTTTCGAACTCAATTTTTTCAAATGGAGTTGGAGACTTTCTCACATCATAATGGAAACTATTGGTATAATATTCCTTATCTGTAATATCTGCGACATCTCCAAATTTTTCTTGATCTAATCGACAAAAACGATCTGTTAAGCTTTCACTCGGAGTTGCATAAACACTAAAATGATAGTCATATTCATCCGACCATTCCTTTGTTTTCTCGCTCAATCGTTTCACAATATCTAAGGTGAAATCTTTTGCTTCTGGATTTGTTTCCCAACAATTTCCAAAAAAGACAGTAGCCGTTTCATATAAGCCAATATATCCAAGAGATACTGTTGCACGACGATGTTTAAATACTTCGTCTACTGGTTCATCATTCATCAATCGTTTTCCAAATGAACCATAGCGATATAAAATAGGCGCATTTGCTGATTTTGCCTCTTTACAACGTTCTACACGGTACACTAATGCATCTTTACAAATTTGCAATTTTTCTTCTAAAATAGTCCAAAATTGCTCTTCGTTACCATCTGATTCCAACGCAATTCTTGGAAGATTTAAGGTCACAACTCCTAAATTCATTCTTCCATCCGAAACATCTTCACCTTTTTCATTTTTCCAACCTTGTAAAAATGATCGGCAACCCATCGGAACTTTAAAACTACCCGTAATTCGAATAATTTGTTCATAATTTAAAACATCTGGATACATTCTTTTCGTCGAACATTCTAACGCTAATGTTTTGATATCATAATTCGGATCCGTTTGTTCTAAATTCACACCACGTTTTAACGTAAAAATTAATTTAGGGAAAATAGCTGTTCGTTCTTCTTTCCCAATTCCTTTAATTCTTACTTTTAAGATTGCTTTTTGAATTTCTCGTTCAAATAATGACATCCCTAATCCAAATCCTAATGTTGTAAATGGGGTTTGACCTTGAGAAGTATAGAGCGTATTAATTTCATACTCTAACGATTGCATGGCATCATAAATATCTTTTTTCGTTTTTTCTAATGCATATGCTTTTTGTTTTTCCTCTCCTTCTACCCATTTTTTAGCATCTTGTAAATGTTTTTCATAATTCAACTTTGCATAGGGAGCTAATACTTCATCAATACGATTAGCAGAACAGCCTCCATATTGACTTGAAGCAACATTCGCAATTATTTGCGCCATTTGAGCAGTAGCCGTTTGAATCGATTTTGGACTTTCGACATCGGCATTCCCAATTTTAAAGCCATGTTCAAACATTTCCTTGAAATCAATTAAACTACAATTCGTCATTGGTAAATAAGGATGATAATCTAAGTCATGATAATGAATATCTCCTTTTAAATGCGCATTTGCAACATGTGAAGAAAGCATTTTTAATCCGAAAGCCTTCCCCACTGTTCCCGCCATCAAATCTCTTTGCGTATTAAAGACTTCACTATCTTTATTGGCATTTTCATGAATAATACTCGCATCTTTTTGACTCAATTTTGTTAATCGTTGAGTAACATCCATTTCTTTTTCTCTTTTTTTATCCCATTCAATTCGATTGGCAAGAAATTGATTCGCTAATACCGTTTCGCCTTCTTGTTTCAAACACTCTAGAATCACAGCTTCTATTTCTTCTGATTTGATTTCACTTTTTGATAAACTTTCAATTTTTGATAAAACCGTATCCACTATACTATCTAATACTTCCTTTCGATTCATTGAAAGTTCACCATATAAACTTTTTTCTGCTCTTTCTATTCCATGAAAGATTTTTTGACGACGGAATATCTCTACTCTTTCATCTCTTTTCTTTACAAGCATTACACTCAAGCTCACTCCTCCTTTACATTTTTATCACCTCCACTATCATACACCTACATATTGTGTTTTTCAACAAAAATTAAAACTATATATAGTGTTCATTTCCATAAAAAAACTTCTATAGAAACTCTTGTCTCTATAGAAGTTTAATCTAAAACTCTCTAAACTATCGAAGAAACTCACTATAATCATACTCCCTATGAATTTCTTCATTTCAACTTAAAAAATTTTAATGCTCTGGCTTAATTTCTTTACCTGCTACGGTCGTTGTTTTCAATAAAGCCTGAAGATTTTCTTTCATGACTGAAATATAATCATCACCCTTATCCATTTCTTCTTTTGTTAAAGATTCTAATGGATTTAACACCTCTAACACTACTCCCGTTTCTGTGGCTAGAGTCTTCGCAATTTTTTCTGATGCATTTTCTTCAAAATAAATATAACGAATTTCATTTTCTTTAATATACTTCGTTAATTCAGCTAGACGAGCTGGTGAAGGTTCTGCTTCTGGAGAAATTCCTGCAATTCCCACTTGATTCAAACCATAATCTGTCGCTAAATATCTAAACGCTGTATGTTGTGTCACAAAATTCTTTTGCTTCGCATCTTTTAAAGCTGTTGTGTACTCATTATCTAACTGCGATAATTTTTCTAAATATGCTTGTGCATTTGTTTTAAATGCAGATGCTTTTTCAGGAAATGCTTCGCTTAATTGAGCTGTAATTTTTTCAACTAATAATTTTGCTTTTTTAGGAGATAACCATACATGTGGATCAAACTCATGTTCATGTTTGTCATGATGTTCTTCACCTTCGTGATCATGGTCGTCTTCAATTGGCAATAACTCCATATCTTTTGTTGCTTTAATTTCTTTAACTTTTGAATCTGTTAAACTCTTCATTACAGTTGGAACCCAAGTTTCCATATTTTCATTATCATAAACTAAAGCATCTGACTGAGAAATTTTTGCAATATCTTTTGCAGTTGGATCATATTCATGTGGTTCTGTTCCAGCTCCAATTAATAAAGAAACGTCTCCTTCATCTCCAACAATATTTCTAGTGAAATCATACATTGGGAAAAATGTTGTCATAATATTTAATTTAGATTCTTTTTGAGGTTTTGTAGAAGTAGTTGGTTGTGAACAAGCTCCTAATAAGAATGCTGCTCCTAAAACTGCTACAATTTTTTTACTTACTTTCATGATTTTACTCCTCTTATTTTTTCTTTCCACGTTTCGCTTCATGAATTAATTTTAACGCACGTTTACGAGTTTTAATATTTGGACTTTTCATTTGTCTGTATGCTGTTGCTAAATCTTGTTTCATTTCTTTTCCTCCATTACTTACTTTGAATTACCAGCTTGCTTTGACAACACCTGGGATTAGGCCTTTATGAGCTAAATCACGGAATTTAATTCTTGAGATTCCGAATTTTCTCATATAAGCTCTTGGGCGACCATCAACTTTATCTCTATTTTTTACACGGTTTGGATTTGAATTAATCGGTAATTTACGAAGAGCTTCATAATCTCCTGCTTGTTTTAATTCATATCTAAGTTGTGCATATTTTTCTACTAATGCTAATTGTTTTTCGTGTTTAGCAATTTTTGACTTTTTAGCCATTTGTTCTCCTCTTTTCGTTTTGACTTTTTCTTAAATCGTAACATTTACGTTTTATGATTATAGCAGTTCTTTTTTTATTTTGCAATAGGTATTTTATTTTTTTTCACAGAAAATGAAAAAAACTGTTGGCATAATACCAACAGTTTTCATTTTCATTATTGTTTTAATCGACGATGTTTTGAAACACCAATACGGTTAATCGCTTTGTTCAATGCAATTTTCGCACGTTCTACTTCACTCTTAGAACACTCTTTATTTTGAATAATTGCTTCTGCTTTATCACGCGCTTGTTCTGCACGATTGACGTCAATATCACGTGCACGTTCAGCAACGTTGGCAATAACCGTTACGACATTATCACGTACTTCCATAATTCCGCCACCGATTGCAATATAATCAGTAGGAGAATCTTCTAAGAAACGTTTTACTCGTAATTCACCAATTTTTAACGGTAACATGATAGGAGCATGGTTTGGAAGAATCGTAATTCCCCCATCAATAGCTTCTGCACTAACCGAATAAGAGCGGTGATTATAAACTTTTCCTTCTGGAGTCGTTACGACGACTAAAAGTTCTCGATTTTCAAGCATGATTAATTACCTCCTCGGTAACCTGCCGCTTGTGCTTTTTTAAGAACATCTTCAATCGGTCCAACATTACGGAATAAGTCTTCTGGAATATCATCATATTCCCCATCAATAATTCCTTTAAATCCACGTACTGTATCTTTAATAGGAACATATGAACCTGGTTGACCTGTAAATGCTTCTGCAACGTGGAAGTTTTGAGATAAGAAGAATTGAATTCTTCTTGCACGGTTTACAATAATCTTTTCACTATCAGATAATTCATCAATCCCTAAAATAGCGATAATATCTTGTAATTCACGATAACGTTGTAACATTTGTTGAACTTTCATAGCTACTTCATAGTGTTCTTCTCCTACAATATCAGGAGTTAAAGCACTTGAAGTTGAAGCTAATGGATCCACCGCTGGGTAAATCCCTTGTTCTGTTAAACGACGCTCTAAGTTCGTTGTAGCATCTAAATGGGCAAATGTTGTAGCTGGCGCTGGGTCAGTATAGTCATCGGCAGGAACGTAGATTGCTTGAATGGATGTAATAGATCCATCTTTTGTTGAACT
>ERZ773212.203-NODE-203-length-31807-cov-3.952349_pt1 | contig 31807 bp, 36 predicted proteins | sample MGYA00581005_ERZ773212 | MGnify/ENA primary metagenome ERZ773212 (study PRJEB29015, sample SAMEA2738154) | human oral metagenome | biome: human oral; feature: human-associated habitat; material: saliva | place: China | collected 2196 ... | reverse complement strand
TTGGTACTGACGGCATCGGGAAATGGTTAGCTGGGCTCTTCTCGGCACTCTGGCAACCGCCAGAGCAGGGAACTGGCACAACAACAGCTGAACTATCAGATCGCGATAAAACGCGTATTACTGAAGCGGAGAAAAAGGCTACCAAACTAGGCTACCAAGTGAAAATCCGTGTTGTTTACCTGGGCGAGAAAACTAGTGATGCTAAATTACGCATGCAAGGGATTGTCGGTACCTTCAAACAGTTTAATTCAACTAACCTAAATGGTTTCAAAATGTCGAACGACAGTTTTGCTAAAGAAGCGCTTACTAAGTACAAGACTCGACTTTTTGCCGACCGTGGTTATTTGATGAATATCGAGGAAGTCGCCAGCGTTTATCATTTACCGCACACTAATGTCGAAACGCCAAACATTGTCTGGGCTAGCACCAAAACCGCCGAACCGCCGCCGAAGCTGCCAGTCCTAACTGGCGACCCAGCGCATGATGAGAATATCTCGGCCTTTGGTATGACTAATTTCCGCGGCATCAATCATCAATTCGGTATGCTGCGCTACGACCGATCGCGCCACGTCTACATCATCGGCCAGACGGGAGCAGGGAAGAGCGGCTTACTGGAGTTATTCGCCCTCAGTGATATTTTCCACGGGCAAGGCTACGCCATCATTGATCCGCACGGCGACTTTGCCATCAATAACATGCGCTTCATCCCAGGCTCGCGCCTGCAGGATGTTGTTTACTTTAACCCGGCCGACACGCAGTATCCGCTCGGCTTCAACCCGCTAGAGGTCACTAATCCGTCGCAAAAAACTAACATTTCATCAGAAGTTATCGGCGTGCTGAAGCGCATGTTCGGCGACTCTTGGGGTCCACGCCTCGAGTATATCTTGCGCTATACCATTTTAGCGCTACTAGACCGGCCCGAGACTACCATGCTCGATATTACTCGCATGCTCACTGACAAAAAGTTTCGCAAAGACACGCTCAACTACTGTAAAGACACCGTGGTACTGCAATTTTGGAATGTCGAGTTTGCTAGCTGGACCGATAAATTCCAGGCTGAAGCCATCGCGCCAGTCCTCAACAAAGTCGGCGCCTTCACCGCTAATCCAGTCATCCGCAACATTATTGGTCAGCCGAAATCGACTTTTAACATCCGCCAAATTATGGATGAGGGTAAGATTCTCGTCGTCAATTTGAGCAAGGGTCTAATCGGCGAGGATAACGCTGGTATTCTCGGCTCGTTTTTGGTCACCAAAATTCAGCTCGCCGCCATGAGCCGCTCCGATATCCCCGATATCAAGGATCGCCGGCCGTTTTACCTATACGTCGACGAGTTTCAGAACTTTGCTACCGACTCGTTCGCTACGATTCTATCCGAGGCGCGCAAATACGGCCTTAACCTGACCGTCGCCAACCAGTACATTAGCCAGATGGAAGAAACCGTCCGCGATGCTGTTTTCGGCAACGTCGGTACCGTAATTAGCTTCCGTGTTTCTGCCGATGATAGTCCGATTCTCGCCAAGCAATTTGAACCACAGTTCGAGCCAAATGACTTACTGCAGATGCACAATCGTAACTTTATCATCAACATGGTCATCAACGGCGAGAAGGCTCCAGCTTTTAGTGCCAAGACGCTTAATCTGCCAGCCGCGCAAGACGACAACACCGGCCGGATTATCCAATGGACGCGCGATAATTATAGCCGCGACCGCAGCGATATTGAAGCCGATATCGCCAACCGAATCCTACCGCCAGAAAACCTAGTCGTCAAAAAACCTGGTCCCGCCTATACGCCGCCAAAAACACCCGAGCAGCGAGCTGCCGATCGCGCCGCGCGCCAAGCCGCTAAGCAATCACAAGAACAGACTCAGCCAATTGCCAAACAGCCTTCGGTCAAACTTGACAAAGGAGCTGTTGGTTTGCTACAAATAGACCACGGTCAAAACAATAAAGACACTTCAGTGACCGCAAATGATAACAGCACCGCAAAATCAAACGCGACAGCTAAGCCTACCGCTAGCGGAGAAACAGCAGATACCGCTAGCGGCGATAAGCCAAAGCGTAAACGCACGCGCAGCCGCCGGCGCAAAACTCCAGCAGCGACCTCCTCTAATTCGTAATTAATCATTATGCCTCTACCGTTAAAAATAGCTACTACGCCGCATGCTCATGGCGCTCAAGTTGGCGAGATTATTGATCTATTATGCAAACCCAGCATCTGCGGGCCAATTTCAGACATACTAGGCCGAGATGCTTTCATGGAAGCACATCTACCGACCTAACGCAGCGTTTATACTTGGGTGAGTGCGCCGCTGCACTGGCCAGATACAGCGACGAAAACAGCAATACCATCAAACCAGTTGGCACAATTATCTATAGCCAGGACTCAAACGATCCTAAAATAACAAATTTGGAACTAATCGTCGTACGAGAAAAATATCGGCTCCGGCAAGTAGGCATACAGCTGATAGAAATAGTCGAGAAAGAAGCGAGATTGCTCGGCGCAGTTCAATTACAAACACAAGCGCCCCAGAAAATGCCATGCCTACAGAACTTCTTAGCAGCAAATGGTTTCTATTACAGTCGCATGGAAGAGAGCGAGGGCGGGGTTTTGTTTTTGCGGTATAAAAAAAGATTTGAAAGAAAAAGATAAAGATAAACGATGAGACGCAAACAGTCGACCCGTACTTCTACCTTCGCTTATCCGAATCTATCATGTTCCAAACCAGCGACCCCACTTATATGTATTTGATTCAGCAATCAACAGGCTTAGAACAAATATAGAACATTTTAATGATTCGCTCAAAAGGCTCAAATGCAAAAGGTTTGAATTTTTGTAGATATAAGTCGTTACGATAAATATATACATAGTAAAATCTAATAAAATAATCTTGAGAAAGACTAACATGAAGACGACAAAATACAGACAAATACGCACACAAAGACAAAATATCGTACATACATAAAAGGCGAGGCAAACATAAAATAACTAAAAGTTGTGAAACAATAAATCTTTGGAATCAATTACACAGTAACAAAAGGGATGCAATCTTATTCATGTTTTACACATAGACTTAACGTCGCACAATGTCCGGTACAAAAATATTTAATGTCGTATAACAGATATAAATTAAAAGAAAAGCGTCGCACAATATTTAGAAAAAATAATGTTGTAGAATAAACTATAGTATACTATGCTTATGGAAATAATAATAGTATTTTTGATTATTACAATAACAATAATCATAATTAAAACAAATAAAAATACCATCAAAAACTACGCGAACAAAGAATATAAATACATAAAAAAAGAATGCGTAATGACACAAAATGAGTTAAATTTTTATGAAACATTATGCAAAGCAGTAGACGGCTGCAAAATCATACCACAGGCACACCTAAGCATGTTTTTAAATCATGAAATAAAAGGACAAAACTGGAGCAGGGCATTTTCAAAAATTAATGGTAAATCAGTAGATTTTCTTATCTGCAGCAACAGCATGAAACCTATAATGGCCATAGAGCTTGATGACAGCACTCACAACAGCCCTAACCGACAAAAACGAGATATGTTTGTTAATTCAATTATAAACAACGCAGACATAGCTTTATTGCGATTTGAAGTAGGCAAATGGAACGACAAAATTATCAAGCAAAAAGTTGCTCAAGTTTTTCAAACTCATGCATCTGTAAATACTGATTTTCAAAAGTCAAAGAATGCAAATCAGGATCAAGAGACAAGTTATTAGCTTCATTATAATACTTAACTGGCTTTTGCAAATTTTTTGACGCCCAATAGCGCCGGCGATTAGAGACAGTAACCATATCTTTTGTAATATACTTACAAACATAAGCTGCAACTTTTTGCTTATCGTCATCTAAATACTGCATGTTAGTAAAACCAAAACGAAACGATGTTAAATTATAAACACGTCGATTATTTTGAATAACGTTAGTCTTTTTAATTAAACCTGGATAATTCGACATAACCGCATGAAAATGTATAGCACCATCTTTATGTTTTTCTGGAACTATAACGTATTTCATAATATTCTCAGATTTTCGTTGCTGACGAGACAACCATGACTGCATTTTAAAATAACATGCATTTAAATCATAACGATTAACTTTTTTAGGGTTAAAAGTAAAAGTAACAAACATATCAAAATCGTTCGATAAAATATAATCAGAAACCATCATACGACTACGACGCACAGAGCGTGCGATATCAAGCTCCTGAGAGCGATTATCTTTACCTTTTTTACTAGAAGCAGTAGAATAGCGTGCTTTAGGAAATTTAAAAACAGTTAATTTATACATTGAAGGATATTCCTTTACGATATTATTAATAAAACTATCATTCACGTTACACCCCTATAAAAGTATGTTAAATGTCCTATTATCGAGTAGCCCGCTGCGCGGGCTCCCGCACAAAAATAATTAATTTTAAACGGCTAGGCACGCTTGCCAGGGCCTAATGATTTGCCCGCTGCGCGTGCCAGCCGACACACGCGACAAGCGGTGTCGGCTCAGTTAATTAAATCATTTACGCCACCTCCTTTTTTGCTGATTAATAATATAGTTAACATTCTGATTTGATTGACGATTATATTCATAATTACGTAAAATCTTCTGATAAGTATCATATCGTGAATAATAAACATCGTTATGTTTAAATATCTCTGTTCGAATTTTATCCATCTGATATGTATAATCAGATTTATCTAACCTGATACTCTCACCGTCATAAATCGTATTAACTTGAATTCTTCCAATATTCCGACAGCTTACAACCTCTTGTACCTGTTTGCGTATTGAAATGTCTAACTCATTCCATATCTGACTTGAAAACACGATATGACGCCTATCCTTACGTTGCTGCGATATTGACGTTAAGACATCAATAGGTATTCCTGTTTTTGAATTAAAAATCAGATGAGCCTCATCTAAAACGACTAAAACGCCATTTTTACCATTTTGAAACTCTAAGGCCTGAGAAACTCTTTGGTCATTTTCAAGAAATACATAATTTATATTATTGAGTTTAACGTTAGAAAAAATAGCACAACTTGGATACTCTTGCTTTAAATCGTAAACGTATTTAACCATAGAGAGTGTTTTGCCTTTACCTTGACGGCCAATATAAACACGGCTGCCAACTGGGAACAAACCCTTTTCAGGCCTCGTGTAATGTTTAATAAAAGATTTCCAATCAATTATCATTACTTAACTCCAAAAACTGGAATTTTACGCAAAACCCAAAGTGCTATTTTATAAATCGGCTCAAATGCAAATATTGCAATAATCATGGTTACGGAAATGAAAGCTAAAGACGGAGACATAATATACTTATAAACGCCTACAAATTGACTTAAAATATTAACCAATAAATCTGTAGAATCAATCAGAACCTGAGGGGTCGCTGGTAAATCTGGCATAACTAAGAAAATAGCAAGGATTAACGCAACACCAGCCGTTAAAATCCAAACGATCATGCTTCCACAACCTCATTAAATTTTTGCTTTAATAAATAAACCAACGATAAAACAAAACCTACACGCGCAACTGGCATAACCGTATTCCAAATCAAAGGCGCAGACTCTTCAAGAGCACCAATACGCAAACAAACGCTATTTTGTGCAATTAAATTTGAAACACAAACACCCTCACAAAACTTATTATTTGAATTAAAGGTACAGTGCCATTCACTCATATCATCAGCACTAATAAAACCAGAAAACGCACCAAGAGTTTTTGAAAAAAACTCAAACGGAAATAATAAAAAACCTAATTTTTTCGTCAAAGTCACTGACAAATCGTCATAGGCTTTTTTAAAAATATTGTCATCTCCTGGAATAAATACATGGCTTAAAAATTCTAAAAGTCTTTCAAAAACAGAAACAATACCATGGAATAAACCCTCTACCGTATTCTTAAAACCATCAAAAATATTACCAATCCAACAACCAATATCATGAAACTGGCAGCGCTGAACAGAATCGCCCACCGGAACAGTACCACCAGAAAAATTATCACCATGATAATCTTCAGGGAAAATTACACGTTTTTTAGTATAAAGACCAACAATCGAATAATATTGCGCAGATAACTGAAATTTATATGTACTAACATCAGAATAATCTGAAAGACATAAAGACAAAGTTAAATTATCACCACATTTATAAATACCAAACGACATTCTCGCAGTACGTACAAAATCGAAATAATAATAGTTTGTCTGTTTATCATATTTTAATTCAATATCTGAATCTTTATCAATAAAAATAAACTCGATATGAGACGTTTCGTCAGCGTTTGAGTTATTACGAACTACAAAAAACGAATCATTTCTAATACCATTTTCTACAAATTGAATATAACGCTCATAAACCTGCTGGGAAAGAGACCTATCACGTTTAATCTTTTTCTTATCGAAAACAAAATTAACATCATAAGGCGGATTTTTCATACGCCAGGAAGCACGTTTAAAATTTATTGGTTCAGCAGCGCGCGCCGGTGGTGGAAAGACTAATAGAAAAACGAAAAGCACCATTAACACTACAGGCAAATAAAAACGTTTCATCTATCGCCTCGACGCGCACCGCTAAGCCAATAAATCGCATAAATAGCAATTATACAAAACAGCCAAAAAGCACTTAATTTAATTAAAAATTCAGACATCATACTTTTTTACCAAAAAGAATTTTATGTAAATAATCGAGAATAAACTTCAAACCACCAAGTAGGCCAATCAATGGAGCATAAGCGATAAGTAGCTCTCTCACCATCTTTAAAATCTCATTACTAATAGCTAAAACTGATAAATTTTCCATAAACTATAAAGGGGAGGGGGAATCCTCCCCAACCGGCTATTTAACCCTTACCTTACCGCGCACAGCAGCATTGATAGCACGACCAGCAATACCAAGCCCAATCATTGCGCCAAGCAGAATCGCAACACCGGCAAAATTTGACGAGATTACACCCCAAGCACTTTTAAAAACAGCACCTGCAGTAGTAGCGTCAAAAAATACCAAACTTTCTGGCATTTTATACCCCCTTAAATTTATAACCCGCTTGAGTTTTTCGACATCGCTAGTTGGTCACCAAATATCTAAATTGTTAGGGAACTATAACTTTTAAATTACTATCTAGTTCGCGCTTTGTTCTATTGAGCAAATGTAACGGGTTGTGTTAAATCATCAGCAAGCATAAGTATTGCTTTGTCTTTTTTCTCAGGCTTAAACTCAATGGTAAAAACTTCACCTTTAATTAAAAGCTCTAAAACTAAACGATCATATTTAACAACTTTTCCAGAATCATCTTTAAATTGACGCTCGTCAAAATAAAGACGAGAAATACGCGATTTTAAATTATCTAAGGTTCCTGACAGAGCAGTAGTTGGTAATGACATAATTGCCTCCAAAATTAAATTAATTACAAAAACAACATAATCTAATTTGAAATAAAAGACAATAGAGAAGTCACGTTTTACACATAGACTTAATGTCGCACAATGTCCGTTTTACGTCTTATAATCTATGTTGGCAGGATGATTAATCATACGTTAGCGAATAACGGTTTTACTTTGATATAAGCCGCAGCTTATTAATCTTGGTCTAAAATAGGGAGCCTTAGTCGCGCTACTAGAGTCATCTTTTACTTTTACATTTTATTCGCTATATAAAAAATACCGCCAACCAGCAGCTCTATAGATATAAGTCCACGCACTCGAAAACAAACTCGAAATTTAATTTAAATTGTAGTAATTAGCACATGTTTATAGATTTAAGTTATCCACAGAAAAAATCTCAGCGCTATGAGAATAAATTTGCATTTTTTCAAAAATATTGTCCCCTACTACTTTTCCCGCCTCGCCTGCTTTATTTGACTTTTTGCATTTTCAATATTTTAATATAGTTTTTTTCACCTAGCCTATTTAGCTGTTTAATAGAACAAAAGTAGAACATAGCCCACCAGTGCAGGGGTAGCTCTTACCTAAAACCTCTTCCTTATTTATAAAAAGCACGCCTGCTCACCCGCACATCAATATACTCTGCAGTTATTCCTCTGTTCGTTAAATAGCGGATGGCACGCACCGCGTCTTCGACTTGGCCAGCCGCTGGGCGGTCAACTGTCATTTTAATTGAGTACCCCACCCCGTCGAGGCTGACTAGCACCTGGCGAGTAGTACTAGCTGGCAGAATCATTTTATTAACAGTAAAATTGTTTTCTTTGAAATATCCCACGACCTTGCCGATAAACTGCAGGAAACGGCCGCTAATTACTGAATTGCCAACGCTTGCACGAATTCCAGTTTGATCCTCGACGGCGATAACTGACGTGCCGAGGATATTACGTTCAAATACTACACCTGTGCTATCAACATAAGCTTTCATGTTACCAGACTGCCAATAAACCACTGGCGAGCGCAAATTAACCGAAAAATCGGCCGACCAGAGGGCACCTTTAGCTGGCGGCGACACGCTAGACACCTCTGGGTATCTACTTTGAATGGCTCGGCTAAGATTATTAGCATTGATATTTACAGCCAACCGCTCGAGCGGATTAGCAGAGAGGTAATCTTGGATTGCTGCTGCATAATCGCGGGCGGCAGTTTGTACTTCTGGATCGTTACCGGTGCCGACAATTTGCACTTTCGGCTCGACAATAATCTGAGTAAGCAGCCACCCCAAACCAGCAATTAGCACTAATGCGCTAATCAACGCTAAGCGGATAGAGCGGCGTTTGCGCTTCAGGTTGTGCGCCTGCACGCGCGGTGATTGCAAGCTAGCCGATTGTTCATTAGGGCTAGGCACCGAGGAAATGAGGCTGCCAGTCAAGGTACGATTACGCCGAAATAGTGTTCCCGCACTAGGCGAGCTATCATCAACCACAGCACGGCGCCGCACAGGCTGTGCGGCGCGGCGTGATTTAGATTTTTTCGATCTCATACCAAACATGCTTGTGGTATTAATTATATCATTTTGCAGCGCTATCAGGGTTCGTTCGGCGGCTATTAGCAGCATCTAGAATCATATCAGCCATATCTTTAGCAGCACCAGGGTGCGCAAACGACAAAAAAGCCTGCCCCATTCGCCGTGCTTCTGCGGGATCGTCAATAAGGTTTTTTATCTCGTCGACGAGCAGCTGCGGCGTTTTTTCCATTTGCATTTCATCGATAACTTTGACAGCGCCTTTGTCTTCATATACCTTGGCATTTTTAATTTGATGACCACCGGTCAAGAAGCCGTTCGGCACCAGAATCGTCGGTTTGGCCAGCGCTGCCAGCTCGAGAATTGTGGTCGCACCAGCTCGTGCTACCACAACATCAGCCGCACCAAGCATGTCAATCATACCGTCGCTAACGAAATCGTAAACTTTAACTTGATCTGTATCCTCTGGCAATCGCCGCCGAATCTCGGCATACTGGCCAGTACCAGTTATTAAAATTACGCTAGTGAACTGTGCAAGTTCGCTAATAGTATCTGCCACGGCATTATTCAACCGTTCCGCACCCAAACCGCCGCCAGTAACCAGCACTAACGGCCTGTTGCTTGGAAATCCTAGTTTTTCCTTAACCACGCGGCGCTGCTGCTCGCTGTACGGTTTGAATCCTTCGCGGATCGGTACGCCAACGTAACGACTAATCGCCTTGGGGTACGGATAATATTCTAGCGGAGCGCCAGTGCCAATGCGATCAGCCCAACGTGCCAATACGCGATTAGTCAGTCCTGGATGAGCGTCTGAGTCGTGAATTACCAGCGGAATACGCAGTACATGTGCCGCCAAGCCGACCGGCATGCAAACGTAGCCTCCTTTCGTGAATATCACGTCTGGACGCCAGGCAATCAGCTTCACTAGGCTCTGAACAAAGCCCACGCATACCTTTAGCGCATCAACAAAATTTGGCCACACAATCGTCCGTAAGCGTAACAGCTGACGCACAACGCTAAGATTATGATAGCGGCGTAATTTACCGCTAGCAATGACATCTACACGCACCGAGTTATCAAAGCTAGTCATAACATTGCGCGCTTGTTTGCTAAATTTGCGGTCAACCCAAAACCGCAGTTCTGCATCTGGCTGCTGTTTTTTAACTTCTCGCAACACGGCGACGACTGGAGTAACGTGACCCCCCGAGCCGCCGCCTACGGCTAATATCCGCATCTTGGCCTCCTATATCTATTGGTTTATGTGCAGTATATCGCGATAGCTGGAAAACAATCCCCAAAGCTGCGCCCGAAAACAGCATACTACTGCCGCCAGCACTCAAGAACGGCAGCGTTATACCTGTTAACGGCGCTAAATGAATCATTGATGCAATATTCATGAAGAAGTGCGCAAATAACCAGCCAAAAATACCCGCCACTACCAATCGCCTGGTCATATCTGGCGAGTATTCAGCAACTCGTAAAACCCGCAGCAACAAAGCTGCAAACAACACTACTACCAATACCGTCCCGGCAAAACCAAAAATCTCGCCAATTACAGCAAAAATCGAATCGTTAATTGCCTCTGGTAAGTAGCCTGTCGATTGAATACTCTTGCCGATACCGCGGCCAGTTAACCCGCCTGTCCCCAACGCAATCATTGCGTTTTTGATATGATAATCGTTATCGTCTTGCGAAGCTGATTTACTCGCTCCGAAAAACGTCGTAATCCGCTCCAACCGGTGCGGCGCCGTTACTGCCGTGAGTCCCAAAAACAGTACACCCACTAATGCAATTTGTATCAGAGTTTTCATTCTTATCGTACTCACCATAAATATCGACGCCGCAGCCGCCGCTATCGCCACCCCCGAGCCCATGTCTTTCTGCAACACTACGACAATAAATAACAAAAAGCCGACCAACACAGCTGCTGGGTAGACTGTTTCTTTCAAGTCGTTTATCTTACCCTCTTGGTAGCGTTTACCTAAAAACACCGCCATATACAAAGTCATTGCTAATTTTAGCAGCTCGGACGGCTGAAAATTAACTGGTCCCAAGTGAAACCAGCGATAAGCGCCTAGCGTGTTCTGCGCTATTGCATCAATATGCAGAATATTTCCAATCAAAAAAAGCAAAAACGATAAGCCAATTCCAATCATCATTAACTGAAAAATATATTTCTTGAGATAATCAAACGGTACTAATACTAGCAGTACAAAACCACTAACTGCCAGGCTAATACCCATAAGCTGTTTGAAAAAGAAATATGTACTAGAATAATCGCTGCCATAAGCACTATTCTGCAAATTAGCATACTGCGGCCCGACCGAATAAACAATTATCATTCCTACCAGCATTAACAACGCCGCACATAACACCAACCAATAATCGGGCCGGTGTTTACGCTGGATTTTGCCATCGGTAAATTGTACGTACCTGTCGCGGTGCCGAGCGCCAATCACGGAGCAATATGCCCCCCGGTCATCGCCATTGCTATACCCACAAAAGCCGCCACGCCAGCAATCACCCAAAAACGCATCGTCACTTTAGCCTCTGGCCAGCCTGATGCCTCCAGATGATGATGAATCGGCGCCGACAGGAATATCTTGCGATGGAATAATTTCTTGCTGGTCATCTGCAACAAGCTCGACCCAGCCTCGACCACGAACAATATGCCGATAATCGGCAGCAAAAACAGCGTGTTGGTCATCATCGCTACCACACCCAAGCTCGTCCCAAAAGCAAAGCTGCCAACGTCACCCATAAAGAATCGCGCTGGAAAGATATTGAACCACAAATAACTCAGCAACGCGCCGACCACTGTGAAGCAGAACGCCGCTAATTTCAAATGGCCTTGCAGTAGCGCAATCACACCAAATGCCGAAAATGACATTACCAGCAAACCGCCCGCCAAACCGTCCAGGCCGTCACTTATATTGACCGCGTTACCCGTCGCTACCACCGCAAACACAAACAATCCAACAACCCACGCGCCCATTTGCCAATCGCCAACGTATGGGATATGCACCGACGAGTAGCCGAGCTTACAGAAGAAAAACCAGCCCAGCACCAGTCCGACGCCGATGATCATGGCAAATTTCCCCCAGCTGCGCAAGCCAGCATCCTTGCGATTAGAGCCAAAAATATTCAAAATATCATCAATCAAACCAATCGCCGCGCCGCCAACCAAAGCCGCCAATGGCAGCCAAGTTTGCGCTCGATCCAGATTAAAGGCCAGCGTCACCGCCATAATCGCCACTACGGCAATTATTCCCGCCATGGTCGGAATATGCCGCTCGATTTTCTTCTTATGTAATAAGTTAAAAATCTTGAGTTTTTCGCCAGTTACCGCTGCTGTACGCTGTGTTTTCCAGAATTTATATTTATAAGCAAAATACGTATATACTGGCGTTAGCAGCATTGCCAGTAGAAACGCCATCAAGCTCATTAGAAAAACCGAGTTCAATTCGTTTCCAAAAGTTACAATCGACATATTACCATTATACTCCCTACCCTACTCTCTCGGGGCTAATTTTAAGTATTTTATCATCCAGTTGGATATCTCGTTGAAAATAGGCTTGGCATCCGAGCCGCCGCCCATACCGCGGCCGTCTGCCGCTATCTCTACCATGATAACGTAACGCGGGATTTTACCATATTCGCCGCCAAAACCCAGATAGGTACCAATCGTCTCGTTATCATCATACTTACCGTTAACAATCACCTGCGAAGTACCGGTCTTGCCGCCAACTAGCCAGCGCTCCGAGTCGTCATGCGGCTTATATGTCGCATAATGGGCCTGATGCACCATTTCGCGCACTGTCTGCGACGAAGCTTCGCTGATAGCACGAGCGCTAGTCTTCGCCGCCGTAGCCGCGAACTTGCCGCCATCACCTATCGTGCCGTTAATAATCGTTGGCGCGTGATATACGCCGCCATTAACTACTGAACAAAAACCACTCGCCACCTGCAGCATTGTCACATTCATACCCTGGCCAAACACCATATTACTGTAACGCACGGCATTACCTTCTTGCTGTGCTGGCGAAATAACTGTGCCGCCCGCCTCATTCGCTAGCTCGATACCAGTCAGCTGCCCTAGCCGGAAACGATTATAAAAGTAATCATAAATCGTATCGCGAGCGCCGCGAGTAATATAAGAACCGTTTCCCAGCAGCTGCGCAATCGTTACCATACCAGTATTCAGCGACCAGTTCAGCGCTGTCTGCATAGTGATGTCGCCGTTCAAGAAGCTGTTTTTCGAAGCGTTATTGATCGTGATGTCTTCAACCTTGATTTTGCCAGTATTGTTGTAAGTACTCTGCGGCGAGATAACGCCTTTGTCGATTCCGGTCGCTACCGTGAAAGTCTTGACATCAGAGCCCGCTTCGTACGGATGCGAAATCGTATCGTTGTTAAATACCGACACATCAGAAGTATTGATATTCGATGGATCGTATGTCGGCATGTTAGCCATTGCCAGCACTTTACCAGTACTTGGCTCCATGACGATAGCGCTTGCCCTGGTGGCTTTACTACGCTTAGCACCAGCCTCTAGAGCCGACTCGACTTGCGCCTGAATATTACGATCAATCGTCAAAACAATACTCTGGCCATTTACTGCCGGCTGGCGGACATTCTTATCGCCAATTGTCAGCGGTACGTCGCGAGCATCCGTCACCGTTTTGAGCATGCCATCGCGCCCTGACAGAGTTTGGTTATTAGCTTGCTCGAAGCCATATACTCCCTTACCCTCGTGATTAACAAAACCCAAAACCTGGCTAGCCAATCGTCCTTCAGGATAAACTCGGCGCGTTCCAACTTCAAAGCCAATGCCTGCTAGCTTTTTCTTCTTGATTAGTTCAGCCTGAGTCCGCGTAATATACTTCGTCAAAATTTGGTAGCGGCTAGGTTTTTTATCAATCAACTTCGCAAAGCCATCAACTACGTTGCCGCCAGCGACGCTATTCAGCGTATCTACCACCGCCTGCTTATCAGATATTTGTGTTGGATCAGCCCAAACTTTATAGACTGTCTCGTTCATCACCAACGGCTTCGGGTCGCTGCCATCCATAGCATAAATCTCGCCGCGCTGCGCTTTGAGCGTGAACTTCTTAATCTGCTCATTATCAGCCTGTGTTACATAGTAATCATGCCGCACTACCTGCACCACGAAAAGTTGCACTACAAAAATGGCCGAGACGACCAACACTATACTAAACAAAAAGCCAACTCTCGAGCGTCGAATAAAACGAGTTGGCGATACACTCATTATTTTAAACTCCTATTTGCTTACATACTGAGTATCAGCCGGGGTAGCCATCCTTTGAGCAACGCTGCTGTCTTTAACTGATTGCAGAGCTGTTAGGCGAGCATTCTCAACCGCCAAATCGCTCTTCTGCTCGGTCAACGTCGAAATTTTATTACTGACGTCATTTGACTCATAATCATAACCCGAAACACTCCCCGCTTGTGTTAAGTATAACAGACCTAGCAGCGTCAAGAGAAGTGCAATAATAATCGCATTAGAAATCGGGCCGAGTTTGATAGCCGATGCAAAAGCAACTGTATTGCGGTTGCGCCCATAATTACCTTGGCGCCGGCTATTAAATTGTGTAGTTCGTGAATATGACATGTGGTGGATTCGTTTTTGTTATTTATTTTGACACTCAAAAGCCAGAGGAACGTTAGGAGAAAAACGAAAATTACGCTCCTCTGCCCTATGAGTTGTGTTATTTTTGCCTAAGCGGCGCGGCGCACGACAGTGATGTCATGCTGAACGTCGGCTTGGACTTGTACTTGGATGCGGCGAGTCATGCTACATCTTCCTTTCTGTTTTTATATTTTCACAGCGACACGAAGTTTAGCACTTCGCGAGCGCGGATTGTGAACATCTTTAGTGGCTCCATCGACAGGATGCTTCGTAATGATACGAAGCTCCGCCTCGTAGCCGTTTTCGGCCTGTTCGGCAAAGTATTGCTTAACAATACGATCCTCCAGGCTATGAAAGCTAACTACACCGACTCGCCCGCCCTGCGACAACAGCTCGGGCAATAATGGCATAATCGCTCGTACTTGCTCAAGCTCATCGTTTACAAAAATCCGAATCGCCTGAAAAGTACGTGTCGCCGGATGCGTTCGTTGGCGCCGTCCGACATGCGCCCTCAAGACAGCCGATGCTAGGTCTTCAGTTGTCGCCAGTGGTCTAGCCTTAATAATCGCAGCAGCATAACGCCGCGCAATATTTGGCCGCTCTTCGCCGTAATCGCGAATAATCCGCTCCAGCTCGCTCTGCGAATAGGTATTGACTACTTGTTCCGCAGTTAAAGCTTGCCGTCGATCCATCCGCATATCCAGCGGACCGCTATGCGAAAATGAAAATCCTCGCTCAGCCCTATCAAGCTGTGGTGACGACACCCCCAAATCAATCAATATCATATCAAACTGCTTACCTATAGCAATCAGCTGCCGGGCAGCGCTGACAAAATCAGCGTGTATTAACTCTGCCCCTTTGCTGACAAATGCTGCTAGGTTTGCTTGTGCAAATTCATCGCGGTCAACCAAAGTCATTCCGCGATAATTATGCGTTCGTTCGACAATGGCGCCCGCGTGCCCGCCGTATCCAGCCGTCAGGTCGAGATAACTCTCGCCATCTTTAGGATTAAGCAGCCGCACAACGTCATTAAGTAATACTGGAACATGAAGTGGTGGATGTTCTTTAATACTCATTCCCCCATCATACCATATGGTCTGGCGAGGGACTCGAGATCACCAATCTGATAGCGAGCTGTTTGTTTTCGCATAGGTGTGTTTGTTTTAGTTTAGTCAAGTATGCTTAAAATCAAGAGCTGTCAAACAACTCATATCGTATTTAGCATACCTTTGAGAGACTTGTGTGTGAGGTGGAGTTTTTGGGAGGTGTTGTGTTAGAGGAAAGAACTTTCGACAATTTTAGCGTGGGTCGATATTCCACTGCTCACTATCAGGTTGTCGATCTCGAGGATGTCCAACTTCAAATTGTAAAAGTACCACAAACTATACGGCTACGCGCCCAAAGACAGCGTCGCCCGCGATACGTAAGCATCAGGTACGCAAACCAAGACGCCCGTCCTACCGTACATAGATTGGCTAATAGCTGCGTCAGTCATGACTACCCTACTTTCTTTTGTTATTTTACGCGGTGGTGTTTGTTTTGACTCGAGATTTCATCTCTTGCCTTGCCACTAGCTTTATCATACAACGTTTCATCATGCTTGTGCAATACCTTTTTTACTAAAAATGATAACTTCTTTACTTTTCCACAAAAACGTGGAAAACTATAGCGTTTCAACAAACAAATAGACGCTATATCTAGCGTCTATAGAGGTCAGCCATGACAGAAAACGCTGCTTATGCAAAATATATCCGCATCAGCTGGCGTGCTACTGCGTCAGGGTCATGCCGGATAAAACTGCGTACCGCTGCAATCGGATCGCTCGATTGGGCGCCCGACCAAACTTTCTTCGCTAGGATACTCGCGCCGCGGAATTCGTAGTGCTGGCGTTTTAGCTCGCTGATATCATATTGAACCACATGCTCACCGTCATGAGCATACTTATCCATTAGTTCTGCCGATGGCTGATCAGTATTAAAAACGACATAATCAAGGAACTCGCTACCCGCCAAACGCTCAATCTCGCTAGCAAAATCCACCACGCTCAAATTATCAGTCGGACCAGGCTTAGTAACCAAATTACAGACAAAGACACACTTCGCCGATGTCGCCGCTAGCGCCTCCTGAATTTCTCGAATTACCAGCGCCGGCGCTAAACTGCCATACAGATTGCCCGGTGCAATCACCACCATATCAGCCTCCAGGATCGCCTGGACAGCTGCTGGGTGCGCTACTGCCTCTGGCTCTAACCATACCTTTGGCTGCTTAGCGATATCGGCATGCGCGATCTTGAATTGTCCTTTGATCGGCTCGCCCGAAGCGCTCTCGACACACAGCGTAATATCGGTTAAAGTTGTCGGAATCACCCTGCCTTGAATATTGAGAACTTGGCTAGCCAGCTGTACCGCTTCACCGAAGCTACCGGTCATTTTCTCGAGCGCTGTCAAAAACAGATTACCGAAAGCATGCCCCTTCAAACTGCCATCATCGAAACGATAATTAAACAAATCGCGCACCCGCGGACTATCGCTCAGTGCTACTAAACATTGCCGCACATCGCCTGGCGGCAGTACGCCTAGCTCGTCGCGCAGCTGTCCCGTCGACCCGCCATCATCTGCCATATTGACCAGCGCTGTTAAATCCGATACATATTTTCTCAAACCAGACAGCAGCGTGAAACTACCCGTCCCGCCGCCGATAACTACAACCTTTGCTCCGCCGTATTCTTCGCTCATTTTTTACCCTTCTGAAACAGCCGCTTCGCTGTCGCCGCGCAGCTCCTTCTTGCCTTTTAATTCGTATTTAATACCAGTCATATCGCTAGTCATATAGTCATCATTTAGCAAGTTAACGAATTTAGCCGCATCCTTGGCATCCATAATAATAATCTCGCCAGTAGCGTCGTCAGTCATCAGTTCTAGGCCCATTTCGTCGGCCTGCTCGATAACCTGCTCTTGCGTCACCAGACCAATTTCAACTTTCTGCAGCTTAGTTACTAGCGACTTAGTATCGCGCACTAACGCATCGAAAGTCATGCCTTCAGGGAACTTTAACTTAAAGTTTTTCTCGATTTCAGCAATTTTTTCCTCGGCAACAGCGAACTGTTTAGCGTCGTAACCAAACAAACGGATGAATTTCGATTCGTTAAAGGCAAAAATATCGCCGCCAGCAATCAACACTTGATTGTCTGGCGTGATTTTCAGGCCGACATCAGCGCTAAACGGTTGAAACGAATCGCCGTTATACATCCAAGCGGTTGCGCCTTTAAGCACTTGCGACTGCGGTAAAATCTTAGCCACAAAAAACGGCTCGGCCCCCTGGCGGCTGAAACGCGCTACGATTCCCTTGACCTTCTTGAATTCGTGATCGCCTTCGCGAAACACCTCTAATGTTTCCTCGCCGTAGCGAATCTGCTCAATCACCTCTTGCGCATGATCTACTCGGTCCAAAGTCGTACGCTCCAGCACATTGTCCTCGGCAGCCGCCGCTTCAAAGTCGCGCACCATCATCCCCGTAGCAGCGCCAGTTTGCACTTGGCTAATCATGTCGTAAAGGAATAATACCTTGAGCTGCGCCTTGAGCTCCTTGGCATAATTAGTGGCGTAGACAGTGTAGCCCTTCGTAAATAGAAATAAGTCGATTTCGAGCTCGTCCTTATGCGCATCAGCTTGGTTCGCCCAGAGGAAAATATCAGTTGGCTCTGGCGGCTGGTCATCAGCCGGTGTTGATTGGTCATTATTCATGATATATATTCTACTACAATTATTAGGCGCTATTCTAATATTGGTTTATTTACTGTACAGCATCCTCGCCAAAATGTTTTTGCAAACGCATTTTGATCGAACCGTGATGGCGACCGAGCTTCTGGCTCATCGCAGCGATACTTTCGCCGTTGACAAACATTTGGCGCAGCTCTTCGTCGTCAGCCTTAATCCACGGTTTGTAGGCGTTAGGATAAGTCTGGCGCATTTTAGCAATTTTAGCCGACCAGCTAGAATTGGCGCTGTTCGCTTTTTTGGCGGGTTTAAGTTCGCCGGCCGCGCGTTTGTCGGCTTTTGGTTGTAAGTGCGCGAACTTTTTAGCATCATTCGCCGCCCGCGTACGTAGCTGCTCGTCAATTGTATAAGCTTCATCGCTCATCTGCAAAGCCATGCGATTAATACCCGTCAAATACAGGTTATCGATATCGCGCACCCGGCTAAGCGCCACATAGCCCATGCCCGGCACAAAGGCTTTGCGCAGGTCAATTCGCGCGCTATCCAGCGTCATGCCTTGGCTTTTGTGGACAGTAATCGCCCACGCCAAACGCAGCGGAATTTGGCTAATGCTAGCTCGTTTGCGCGTACCGTCGCGCAACTCCCAGGTGTCAGGCTGCATAGTCACCGTCCGGCCATTACGAAACTCCACTACCGGATAATCCGTCGCTGGCTCGAAATCGACCACCATGCCGATACTGCCATTAGCATAACGCCGCGCCTGATCGTTTTTGACCGCCATCACTAATGCGCCTATTTTAAGGGTCAGTACCTCTGGCGCTAGTACGCTACGCTGCAAATTATCAACGTAGTTGTTACTACCAGTAGTGTGGCGTTGATACAACACCTCGTCGCCCAGCAATTCAGCCAGCCTGGCTTGATTAATTCTATCGACGTCAACATTCACAGTATGCAATTCTGTCAGATCTGCTCCGGCTGACGGTTGATATTCGGTCCGCTCTAACAGCTGCTCGGCATGGCGGCGGCGCAAATCGCCGGCCCGCATCGCCGTCAAGATTTCTAACAGCGTATCGCCGTCGCGCTGGCGAAACTGCTCGCTCAGATACAATACCGTCGGATCAAGCTCGCGCCACGCCGATGAATTCACTACAAAACCACCCTCGCGGCCTTGCGCTCGATTAACTGGCGGCAACTGAAAGAAGTCGCCAGACAGCACCACCTGGATGCCGCCGAACGGCTCGTCGACTCTCTTGCGAACTAAACGGCAAACTTCATCAACCATATCCAGCCGGTAATCGTGCAGCATGCTAATTTCATCAATAATCAAAATGTCGGTTTTTTCGATAATTTCGCGGCGGCTTTTGCTGACATGTTCGGCAAAACCATTCGGCAGGCGGTCGCTGACGCCAATCCCCGACCAAGCATGAATCGTCGCACCGCCCAGATGCGTCGCCGCCAGCCCGGTCGTCGCTGTCACCGAGACATACTTGCCGCTAGCCTTGCTCAAGTTAATGAATTGATTCAGTACGAAAGTCTTGCCCGTTCCTGCCGGGCCGGTCAGCAGTGCGCTTTCGCCGCTCAATAATATTTCTAAGGCTAAATCTTGCTTCACTACCCTTATTATACAACTTAAGACGCGAGACTACTTATCCCAAGCAAAGCCTTTACCAAAATGACCGTAGCGCGCTGTTGATTCGTATTGCGGACGAGCCAGCTGCAGCGTATCAATAATACCCGCCGGACTAAGGTCATAGCCAGCAATTGGTTGCTCAACACTGTCAACTACCGCTGTAGCCTCAACTGGTTGGTCGTGGCCGATTGCGTACGCCAAGCGCACCAACACTTCCTGAGCTGCAAACTTTTTAAGATAATCAACTGCGACCCGCCGCGCCATATAGGCACCGCTGCGATCGACCTTAGTAGCGTCCTTACCGCTAAACGCCCCGCCGCCTAGCGGAATCCGCGGGCCATAGTTGTCGACAGCTAATTTGCGCCCAGTCAGACCAGCGTCCGCTGCGAAACCGCCAATTTGCCAATCGCCTGCCGGATTTATATGCAGAGAAATACCGTCGAAATCTCCCGCCGCGTATTTTTGCTGTGAGAACCACCGCCGCACCGCAGCTGCCAGCTCGTCGTGCGGCGCATTCTGGAAGCTGGCAACAATCGCCGCAATCTGACCGCCATAGGTCGTCACCTGCGTTTTGCCGTCATACGGCCATTTCTCGTACAAAAAGCGGTTCAAGGCCCGCGCCAAAGCATATTCTAGCGGCAATAATTCCGGTGTCTCAGCGCAAGCATAACCAATCATCACCCCTTGATCGCCAGCACCGCCCGCGTCCACACCCTGAGCAATCTCTGGGCTCTGGCGTGCAATCCGCTCAATAATTTCCACGTCGTCGCCAGCCAGCCGCCGCGCAATCTGCTTGACATCAACTAGCTCGCTCGACGATACCTCGCCAGTTAAGAACAGCGCGCCATGGCCGCCGCAAGCTTCAATCGCCACTCGGGCTTGCGGGTCTTTGGCAAGATACGCGTCCAGAATAGCATCGCTGATTTGGTCGCAAATCTTGTCCGGATGTTTCGGTGAAACGCTCTCGGCCGTACGATATACTGCTTGATTATTAGATTCTACAGACATAAAAACTCCTTTCTATCTGCCCCGCTACAAGGCCAAGAAAGGAGCCGCAAAGACAATATCTCTCCTGGTCAAGCAGGCTGGAATTAGCACCTTGCCGTAAAAGCAGGTTGCCGGCGAGTCATCAGGCCAGTCCCTCGTCGCACTCTGGATATTAAATTATTAATAAGTCCATTATAACACGCTTCATCCCGCCAAATCTAGATCGATAGCAAACCAACCAAGACTCTCGCTATAGACGAACGCCAGCCCGCGCTTTGTTTGCCCACTCATCCGCTAGCTCGTTCTGCTCGTGGCCAACGTGGCCGCGCACCCAAACCAGCTTCGGCTGCGTCGATTGGTAAAGCGCGTACGCTTGCTGCACGAGATCAAGATTCTTAATGTCGCCGCCTTTTTTACGCCAACCTTTAGCAGCCCAGCCTGGTGCCCACTTGGTTAACACATTGATCCAAAATTCGCTATCGCTATGAATTTCGCACGGCTCATCGCCAGCTAGCTCCATCGCTGCGATCAGCGCCATGCCCTCCATACGAATATTCGTCGTCTGACCGTCTTCGCTGCCCAACGCTACCGGCCGGCCGTTTTCAATTACCGCGTAACCGCCTGGTCCTGGATTCGGGCTAGCACTACCGTCTGTAAAAAATACTCTCACTTCTTTCCTGCTTTCTAAATATCGCGGACTGGCCGCAGCAGCTTCAGCTCGTCTGGCATATACCACTTGTTGCCGCGATTATCTTGTTCATATTTATACTCTATCATGTGATCAGCCTGAAAATAGTCGCCCGTACCAACAATCTTGTACTGAATATACATTTTACGCACCGAATCGCTCTGCGGCATCGGCCCGCGATACAAACGCAGCTCAAAAATCTCGCCTGGCTTGAGAAATTTATTCAAGTCGCCTCGCTGTCCTAATATCTCATATTTATCAAGCTCCACGTCAAAGCTCGCGTGGTTGCGAATATGCGCCCACACCTCGAGGTACTTATTGTCGCCCGACGGATGCGCCTCGGTGCGCTCAACCTCTATCTCGGGAATCACTTTCTGCCCGTTAGCCGAGTGATATTGATCGGGCTGAGGCTTACTGTCTGACTTTCTAGTATCTGCAGCAACCCCTGAAGTGTCTTTATCGAAGTTATTTTCGTCCCTACTGCCGCGATTATCTTGCGGCGAGACCATATCATTATTATTAAGACGCGCCAAATATTCGTCATCATCATCCGGCTCGCCAAAAATTAAATCACGCAACCATCCCATACATCTATTGTACCGTATTTAGACAAAGCTACACATACGCTATATATAGTGCCGCTATATATAGCGTATGTACTGCCGTGGAAAAATCAGGGAAATCTTCGAGACACGCTAGACTACTGTTATTTTGCTTATGTTTGGCACTCTTGACATGCGAGTGCCAACCAATTACAATAGAATATAGAGCAAAAGCTCGCCAAATCATAAACGAAAGGAGTAATACAAATGAGTAAACTCGTTCGATTCGACCCGTTTGCCGAAATGGATGCCCTGCAGCGCCATTTCTTTAATGACGACAACTGGATGCCGCGCCAAGTGCGCTCGGTCGGCTTGCCTACCACTGATGTTTACATGAAAGATAACGCGCTAGTCGTCGAGGTTCACCTGCCGAAATTTAATGAAGACGACGTCAATATTTCTGTCGAAAATGGCAACTTGGTTATCCAAGCCCAACGGCACGAGAAAGAAGAAGACAAAGAAAAGAAGTACGTCGTACGCGAGTCGAGCAGTAGCTTCTACCGCAGCGTTCAGCTGCCAGAGCGCGCCGACGCCGACGCTATCGAAGCGCACCTGGACGATGGCGTCCTGAAAGTCACCGTGCCAGTCACGCCAGCGCCAGAGCCGAAAAAAATCGCCGTCAAATCGCGCGGCAAGAAAAAAGAATAAACTATTCTCAGTTTTATCTTGCCAAAAAAGCCTCGGGTTTTATCCGAGGCTTTTTATAATAAGAGGAAGTTTTCGCAGCTTATCTAGAAAGCGTCAAACTATTCCGCGTATTTTTCAACGAACCGCCGCAATATCTTGACTGGTTCGGTTACCAATTCCGATTCGCGGTACGCCGCATCGATCAGATCTTGAGCTTCCTCTGGCGCGAAATAGCCAGCGTGCTTATAGATATTAATCCGCAGCGCCAAACCGTCAGCATCAAGCTCGGGATGAAATTGCGCCGCATAAACATTTTTCCCGGCACGCAGCAATTGTATACAGGTCGCAGAACGCGCTAGCACTACGCTGTTCGGCGGCGCCGTATCTGTCCCTTCTTTATGCCCGACGAAACCGCGAAAACTAGCCGGCAAGCCAGCCAGCAGCGGATCGTCCTGCGCCTCCGGCGTCAAATTTATATCCACCGCGCAAACCGGCTCACCATGATCGAAATCCGTCCGACCACCCAGCGCCGTCACCAGCGCCCCCACACCCAAACAAGCGCCCAAAAACGGCTTATCCTCGGCTGCAATCCGGCGAAGCAGCGGCATGATATAATCTTCGAACTGCAATTGTTCCGGCGATTTTTCCTCTGGCGGATAAGCAAAATTAGCCGGCCCGCCGCCCATAAAAATACCGCTATAATCATCCAAATTAACTGGCGAGAACTCGCCGCGGTCAAGCCGCAAGCGCTGCAACTGCTCCGGCTGCAGACCGCCAAATTTCAAAAAAGCTGCATATTCGTCGTCAGACGCTTCGTCCTCAGGACGGGATTGTAAAAGAAGAAAAGGTTTTGTCATGAATCTTAGTATAGCGCTTTTTAAGCTCAATAGCTACTTTTAATCAGTAGCTAGCTTCAAAAATCACGAGGCGTTAAATCTTCGGCCGACTCAACATCGCGAAGCCACGGAAAATACCGAAGCACGTTGTCTTGATGCAGTACTTCTGCCAAGGGTGCTGATTTAACCGTAATATTTTCGCCAGCATCAAGATGCTGCGCTGCTCGATGTAACGCTCCTGTAGCCAGAAACAAATAAGTAAACCACTCGATTTTCTTTTCCATCTGCACGACATCTAGCGGTCTCCAATTAGCAAAAATCCAGCCTGTTTCTTCGCTAAATTCGCGCTGCGCCGCTGCTTGCACCGACTCGTCACTAGAGTCAACCCGGCCGACTGGCAAATGGTTCTTGCGGACAATCCCGCCCGGTTGCTTTTCGTCGATTACCAGCGCATCGCCAGCCTCGTCAAGCGCAATGACCATCACAGTGTCTGGACGGCGCAGCATTTCAAAAGTTTTTACGCTACCATCAGGCATCTTTTGCGGCCATTGATGTACTTCGTAAATCTCACCTCTAAAAACAAGTTTCGCTTCCGGAGGAATCAGACGAGCACCTCTCGGCAAAACACGCTCGGTCATTACACTATGCCCTCAACTTTTTCATCAAAATATCATAACCGTCAGTCACCTCATCTTGACGGCTGACGCCTAATTCCGCCATAATGCGCCACAGATCATCGGTTATAACAGCAGGGTCGGCATTCTCGTCAGCTAATCGCTCTAATTCCATAAAGTCGCCCAAACCTTCCACTGAGTCGATACATACTTCCACATCATTCAGTTTGCCAGTCCGGCGAGTCTTCGACAAGTCCGAAAATGGCACGAAACCTAGCTCCTTGACGATAGCGATCATGACGTCTGGATCGCCAACTTCTGTTTCACGCTCAATGCTATCCAGCTGCCCAGTCACCGATCGTTTTAAGGTGAATAATGTCCGCTCGGTTTCATTTTCGCCTTGTCCATGCGTTTCGGTACGCACCCGCAGCCAAGGCACTGTATTGCCGTCACCGCCAGCTTCTCCCGGCAGACCAAACACTTGATCGCGCTGATGCACTGGCTCGCCCAGAGCAATACCCCTACCCGCCAGCGCAGCCAACAGCCCTTCTTTATCTTGCAGTCTAACTTTTATCTCAATTTCTCTCATATATAAATGATATCACGTTTAGAGTATGTCCACTGGACCGATAATATCCGTATTGCCAAAGTAAAAATCGGTTAAGACCTGCCGCCATGGCGTGCTGGTTGCCGCAGCATATATCATTTTGCCAATATCGCCATGGCAAGCCAACAACACCGTTTGATCTGGGTGTTGACGCGCCATGAAATCAAGCACCCGCTGGCCGCGAGCCAATAACTCAGGAAAAGTCTCAGCGCCGTCAGGATGCAAAAAATAGGTCACGTTCTCTGCTTTGATGATGTCCGGCGCACAAATTTCCTCAATATCAGCCGCTGGCTTACCAGTCATAATGCCAAAATCACGCTCGATTAAATCATCGTGAACTATCGGCTCGGCAAGACCCAGCGCCGCCGCTACAATCGCTGCCGTCTCGAAAGCTCGATCAAGCGGCGATGCGTACACCGCGTCAAAAACCAGCTCCCTATCCTTGATGTGACGCGCCAATTGCCGCGCTTGCTGGCGTCCCAGATCAGTCAGCGGCAGGTTGCGATGACCATTCAAAATCCCGCGCACATTGTCTTCATTCTGGCCGTGGCGAGCGATATAGATAGTAGTCATGAATCTTAGTATATCATCTCTGTCAGGCGGCGAGGAACCTCGTAGAAACCCTACTTACCACTAAAATTCCTTGTTATCAAACCATCGATACGTCCCGCGAATGACGCTTCAGCCAATCAGCAATTGCACCAATATCTAGATGATCGATCGCGACGCGGACGGCAAAATTTTCTAGTTCAATAGCCGCCGCAGTCATTCTCCAGCCATTTCTCGCCAAAAAGATACCAGCAATCGTCACCGCCGTGCGCTTATTGCCATCGGTAAAGATATGGTCTGCTATGCAATTACGCAAATAAACCGCCGCCTTTTCGTGAACTGACACATATTGCTCCTCGCCAAAAACAATTGTTCGCGGCGCAGCCACCAGCGACTTTAGCCCCAGTTCATCGCGTACGCCATGCGAGCCGCCAAAATCCTCAATTATCCAAAAATGCAGCTCTAGAATTTCGTCAATCTCCAGATAGCGAATCATCGGTCTGCCAAGTTTTTCAGCGTTTCGCCGTATTGTTTTTTAAAATCATCGTACTCCTGACGAAGCGACGGCTTATTTGCTTGCTCAATTGGCTTTACCTGCTCAACAGTTAATCGCACCTCGTCGCCATCGCGAATCCCCAGCGCCCGCAAATCCCGCGCTGGCAGCGTCACGCCGCGGCTGGAACCAATCTTGATAACTTTTTGAATCGTAGTGATTACCATACAAACATTATAACAAAATTATAATTTTATTGCAATATTAGCGAAACCAAACCAATATTTACCGCACGATTTCGCTATGCAACTGCTGCCATTTCATATGCGCGCTATACGCTCGAGCTGGCGCATCAACCTCGCTCTTCTGAAGCAATAACTCCTCAGGATCAATAAACATCACTTCATCACCCTCTTCACCTGGTATAAAATCAAAGTTCTCCGGCCAGACGCGGCAATAAAAACAGATTTGATTAGCATCAATCCGCTCAATATACATCTCGTCCGACGCGTCAAACAGTTGATAGCGCAAACCACCCTTGTAGCCAACCTCTTCGTACAACTCGCGTTTCAGCGATGATTCAAAATCCTCATCATAATCCATGCCTCCGCCCGGCAAATCCCAATACGTCCGATCAATCTCCTTGACGACCAAAATCTGCCCAGCATCGTTATAAATTAGCGCTTTGAGCGAAATTCGGTAGAGGTAATCGTGGCGAGTCACTCCGACTGAATCTTGCGTTACGAGATGCCCGTTGGTGAGTTTTGTCATAGGGATAATTATAACACTTTTAGTCTAAACCCAGCGTAAGTACCATCGTGCTTATATGCCTCCTCGCCAAGGAAAGCCGGGATAGTTTGCAACGTATCGTTATAGACAAAGTTTTTAAGACCGACTGTATCTTTTTCTTCCTCGGGTAAGATCTTCCCCGTCATTTTATAAAAAGTTCGCTCTTGGTCAACTGCCTCCTCGTCCAAATATCTTGCTATGTCGGTGCATATCTGCTCGTACAGATCATCGTTCAGATGCGAATTTGGCACTTCATAAGCCACGAAATTCGACACCACCGTCGTGATATCATTTAATGGCGAGACCACTAAATTATCTTTTATGGCACTAGCATTGATAAATCTCTGCACTACTTCATTATTTTTATCTGCTGTTATCAAAATATTTGGCTGCTCGGCAGTGGTCGTATGAAAATCCAATACCAACTCCGGCTTCAGTAACCGAATCCGCTCCTCAATCACCTTCGCTCTCTGACTCTCATAAGTATCTAAACCAAGCCCATAACTCCTATTCAAATCCGACTCGATATACCGCACATTCTTTGCGTAAGCGCGAGGATTAGCTATGATGAACTCTATATTTTCCAACAATTTAGACCGTTTGGCGAGCATATACGCCAGCAGATTTGGGCCTAATAATTCATTGCCGTGGGTGGAGATTATTGCCAGTATTTTTGTCATATAGCTATTATTCTACGCCGCAAAAACAAATCTGCCAACGATATACGCGCTATTTATTGCATATTATTATATACATCAAACGCATCAATAATTTCTTGGTTGCGAATTACTTCGCTAGTATCAGCTCTTGCTATAATAGCTCTTGTCATTTTATCACTAAAGCCAATATACGTAACTTTTATACCCCGAGCTTTCGCAACCCGGATAGCTGGTAGCAAATCAGTGTCTGAACTTACCAGTATAACCTCATCAACCAGCCCGCTTAATGAATCAACAACAATATCCACCGCAATACCAACATCAACACCCTTTTCTTGCATACGCAGATCTTTGTGTTGACAGTTATGGCACACATCGCTATCGCGCACTTTTAATTTACCGACTTCGTTGAAAGTAATGTTTTGATTTTTCAAAGTGTTTCTTAATCGTCGCGCCACATCCGAAAAACGCGTTGTTTTCTCTAGAATTGAATCATCAAGATCTCTGCGAACTTGCACTCTGGCACCATAAAACACAATTTCCACACCGACACCAACGACATTTTCGACAAGCGACCTAATATCTATCTTAGTTAGTTCGTCCTTTGAAGATATTTTGCCATGCTCAATCAAAACCTCGGCAGCTTTATACAAAAAATTTTGACCATCGACATATACCCTCTTCATACACCTTATTATACCAAAAACCTCAACGGGGACGAACCCAAGTCGAGGTGCTGTATGTATTATACTAGCAGAGATGCGCATATAAATCAATATTTACGACGCGTCAAAAAGTTGATAACGCAAATCGCCCTTGTAGCCAACCTCTTCATATAGCTCGCGTTTCAGCGACGACTCAATCGTCTCGCCAAAATCCCATGGTGCCGCCCGGTAAATCCCAGTACATCCGATTAATTCCCTTGATGACCAAAATCTGCCCAGCGTCGTTGTAAATCAGTGATTTGAGCGAAATACGATACAGACAATCCAGATGATCCGTGCCATCTAAATTCTGCGCAATGATATGTCCTTTTACTCATTGGGTGTTAACAAGTTGGGAATTACCTAATTGTGATACTCTTTTATTTTATGTTCATATTCAGTCAAAAGATTCTTTGAATAAATCTTTTCATTTTTTGAATTTCTAACTTCTTTCCAAAGAATAGACGCTACTTTTAATTTGTTCGAATAGTTGCGACTATTTTCGTCTGCACAAAAATCCTTTAAAAATTGATTCCATTGACAAACCGAATTATCATACTTGGCATAATCTGACTCTCTATAATAAACTTTTAGCATATCTTGAATGGTAAAACTCAAATCATTTTCTCTCTTTACTTTTCTCCAAGCAGTCGCCATATCGGCAGTAAATTTAAAAGGTGTAATACCTGTTACGGCGGAGAAATATTCTCTGAATTTTGCGTTAAAAGAAAAACCACATTCAAGTAATGGCGTATCTAACGTAATATTCTCAACTTGCTTCTTTTCGTTTTTTATTGGTGATTTTTTAATCAAATTACCCTTAAAGTACTGCTCAATAATATAATTGAGTTCCTGTTTTGTACCTCTATATTCTAATCCTAGTGACCTGCATATCTGTGAAATTTCTTCACGATACCAATAGTATTTATTAAACTCATCAAACGATGTAATTTTATCAAACTCAGGTCTACTTTCTATCAATATTTTAGCTCCTCAAAACTAATTTATTTTTTCATATCTAGTATCTACAGCTCTCCGACCCTCACCCGCCGCTGCTCCGTCGTATCTCGCTCACGCACGGTGACGGTGCCGTCCTCCAGCGTCTGGAAGTCGATGACCACGCAGTGCGGGGTGCCGATTTCGTCTTGGCGGCGGTAGCGTTTGCCGATGTTGCCGTTGTCGTCCCACATCACCCGGCCGGGGTTGGCTTTGGCGAGCTCAGCGTAGACTTCGCGGGCTTTTTCCACCAATTCTGGCTTGTTTTTCAGTAGCGGCGACACCGCAAATCTAACTGGCGCCAAATGCTCTGGCAGCGCCAAATATACCCGCTTTTCACCGTTCTGCTCGTCCTCACGGTACGCACCCGACAACACCGCCATCAGCGCCCGCTCGACACCAAACGACGGCTCGATGACGTGCGGAACAAATTTTGTGTTCGTTCCCTTGACGGTGTACTCCATACTCTTACCACTGGCACGCTGAATGTTCATCAAGTCAAAATCAGTCCGGTACGCGATGCCCATCAGCTCCTCGCGGCCAATTGGATAATCGTATTCGATGTCGATCGTCTTTTTACTGTAGTGTGCCCGATCCTCCGCCGGCACGTCCAGCTCATGGATGTGTTCTGGTTTCAGACCTAGCTCTGCCAAAAACTTATGTGTGCTGGCGAGCAGCTCATCAAACGCCTCCCGCCAGTGCTCAGGGTCGACGAAATATTCAATCTCCATCTGCTCAAACTCGCGAGAGCGAAAGACGAAATCACGCGGCGCAATTTCATTACGAAATGCCTTACCCTGTTGAGCGATACCAAACGGCAAGTTCGGGTAGAAACTATCAACAACGTTCTTGAAATTAGTGAAGATGCCTTGGGCGGTTTCGGGGCGGAGATACGAAATACTGTCCTCACTTTCAGTTGCACCGACGCGTGTCTTGAACATCATATTAAACGTCCGTGATTTACTCAGCGGATTGCCATCGGGGCTTTTGATGCCTTTCTCAGCAATTACCACATCCATCTGTTCCATGGTCATGCCATCTACATCAACACCATTATCCTTGAGAATATGATCGGTGCGAAAACGGCGGTGATTAACCGTATCTTCGCACAGCGGATCGACGAACGTATCCACATGTCCACTCGCCTGCCAGACCTTCTGATTCATCAAGATCGCTGCATCCACGCCGTACATGTCGTCGCGCTCATCCACAAACCGGCGCCACCACAAATTCATGATATTACGCTTCAGTTGCACGCCCAGCGGACCATAATCCCAGGTGCCAGAAAGACCGCCATACACATCCGACCCCTGATAAATAAAGCCGCGGCGCTTGCACAGGCTGATAATTGCTTCCATTTTTGCTTGACTCACAAGAAGTCTCCTTTCTCCTCTCTGCGTTGGTGAGCGCGAGCACTTAACTCTTTATGTTTTAGTATAGCACGCTTTGGTTTTTGATGACTTCACTGCAATACGGACAATTCAACAGCTAAACGCCCGCATGTTGGCGAGCCAATAACCAGCAGCCTGGCAGTATCTGCTCAACCCCGCCAATTTGCGCCACCAGACACAACGATTTATTCGCTGCTAAGCGCAAAAACTTAATATGATCAGCGGTAAGCTCTCCTTGTTCGCTCAGTCGCAAGCCTCGTTCAATCGAATCGTACATGTAGCGCTTTTGGCGATCAAGCAGTTGGCCAGCAACATCGTTCACCAAACTCAGCTCATAGCCTGTTAGCTCAGCGTAGCGCAAATAAAACCATACTTGCACCAACTGCAAAGAAACCACATCACCCAAGCCTGCCAGCGTCTCGCTCAGCACTTCAAACCATTCTGGGATATCGACGTCGCGACTGGCGTGTTCAACCAGTTTGATACATTCATAACCAAATTGCAAGCGGTCATAATCCTGCAAAATCTGGCGGTAAAAACGATCAAGCCGCGCCTGCGTAATCGTATACAGGCTACCTTTACCGCGACGCAACACTACGTCGCTAACCGCAAACAGCTCGATACCGCCCGCCAAGCGGCTTTTCTCGCGCCGTACGCCGCGCGCTATAGCACTGCGTTGCCCTAGCGGCGTTAATAGCGTCAAAATGCGATCTGCCTCGCCGTAATTCGTCCGGCGCAGCACTATCGCTTTAGTACGTTCAATAGCAGTCATGCTGCCACCTCTCGCACCGCTTTGGCAATATCATCTGGATGCATTGATACTTTATCTAATAATAATCGCACGCCGTACGGCCGCAACTGCTCGAGAGTGATGTCATTTGCACTTGTTGTACACACGACAACAGGAATGCGGCCTAGGTCGTCATACGATTGCAACTCGTGCAGCAGCACTAAACCATTTGGGCCCGGCATGAATAAATCAAGAATAATCACCGCGGGTCGAAAACTATCTATCAAATCAAGCGCTTCTATGGCATTTGGAGCACTCTGGACTACCATACCGTTGTGCTCGAGACGCCGCGTAAACAGCTTCGCTAGCCACTCGTCATCATCAATTACTAGCACGCGCGTCATAATAGCCTCAGCTGTGTCGACGCTGGTACATCAACATAAAAAGTTGCGCCATCGCGGTGACGGATAACGCCAATTTGTGCGCCAATCGCTAAAGCAAACTCATTAGCGATAAACATGCCCAGCCCGCTGCTACCTGGACGATTATGCAGCGGCAGCGGCTCGCGCAACCCTTGGCGCAACGCCCGCCAAGCTAGCGCTG
>ERZ773212.202-NODE-202-length-31934-cov-94.519213_pt1 | contig 31934 bp, 31 predicted proteins | sample MGYA00581005_ERZ773212 | MGnify/ENA primary metagenome ERZ773212 (study PRJEB29015, sample SAMEA2738154) | human oral metagenome | biome: human oral; feature: human-associated habitat; material: saliva | place: China | collected 2196 ... | reverse complement strand
CCAGCGCTCCCGGCAATGCCAGCACTACCAGCGCTCCCGGCAATGCCAGCACTACCAGCGCTCCCGGCAATGCCAGCACTACCAGCGCTCCCAGCAGTGCCAGCAGTGCCAGAAATTCCGGCAGGAATCTGGAAGTACTCCAGGTAGGCCACAAAACGATCCTGCGCACTCAGGCAAGTGTCAGTGAGGAAACCATTTTCGTCGCCCCAGCGTTCCAGGCCACGATAGTAGAAACCTTTGAGTTCGTCAGTAATTATGAACGGCACGATCTCGGCCGCCAGGCACTGATGCAGCATGAGCAGCCGCCCCACGCGTCCGTTGCCGTCTTGAAATGGGTGGATGCGCTCAAAGCGCACATGCCAGTCCAGAATCTGTTCCAGCGTAGCAAGGCGGTTGGCGGCGTCGAACAAAGGGGCCATGTGTTTGGCGACGTCGCCGGGGGCACTGGTCTCATGCATGGCCACTTCGTTGGGCACCCGCTTATAGTCCCCGACGGCGAACCAGTCCAGGTCAGAGTGGGTTGTGCCCTGCTTGAGAATGCGGTGCAGATCCTTTACGTAGGCTTCATTAATAGGTGAACCGACGGCGTCGATAACGCGATCGATGGCGCGAAAGTGGTTGCGTGCCTCAACGATGTCATCTACGCGCAGGCCGTCCCCGCCAACTGTTGAGGTTTCAAAAATGAGGCGCGTCTGTTCCTGGGTGAGCTGGGACCCCTCGATATGGTTGGAGTTGTAGGTCATCTCCACCTGCAGGCGGTGGTAGATTCCGCCGCGCACACCCGCCGCGCGCTCCTGACGAAGCCTGGCCACCAGCGCTTGTTTGTCGCCGGCAGTGGGGGTTGCAGAGGGTGTCATTGGGCAATTATCACATGAGCCTAGGGTGCGACCAACAAACACAGGCATGAAACATGCAAACACACACAAATACAGACAAATACAGACAAAATCATCCCTTCCCTATAATTTTTACATGGGGTTTTATAGGCAACGGACGAAATCTGCGTATCTGTAAGCCAGCTCCTTCACAGGGCATCAAGTCAGCTCCTTCGCAGGGCATGCCTCCAATCTGCACACTTTGACGCAAAAATATGTTAATGGCTGAGGCTAAATCCATATCCAGCTCCGCATAAATACGGCTTCATATTTTAAATCTGCGCCCACTGATACATTAAAGTCCACTATTGCCACACATAAGCCTTCTTATTCTTTCGTGATATGCGCAGCTATCATGGAAGCAACCGCAAGGAATGAGGGCCGGGCGGCGCAGTTCGGCGTCTGGAATTCGCTCAAAACTCACCCGACGCCGGAAAGCCACCCCGCCCCGGAAACTCACCCCGCCTCGGAAAGTCACCCAGCGTCGAAAACTCACCCGGAAAGCCACTCCAAAAGTCACTCGAAAAATCACCCAAAAAGTCAGGTACAGCAAAGATGCCAAGCCAAAACTCCACTCCTTCACCCGCCTCCCCCACAGTCTTCAACTATGGCTCACGCAACACGCCCGCCTCTGCAGCTTCTTCGCCCTCCGCAGCCGCCTCCCCTACCGCTTTCAACCGCGACTCGCGCGACTACTGGAACCACCGCGCCGCAACCTTCACCCGCACCGCCACCTGCGACTATGAACTTTGGCTGATGCGCCTGCTCGCCCTGGATCCCGCCGACACGCTGCTGGACATGGGCTGCGCAACCGGCACTTTGGCAGTTCCCCTGGCCCGCGCCGGTCACCGCGTGCACGCCTGCGATTTCGCTGAGGCAATGCTGGCCATTCTCAATCAGCGCGCCACCCAGGAGTCCTTGCCTATCACCCCGCATCTTTTGGCCTGGGATGATGATTGGCAGACGGCCGGCCTGGGCGAGAACAGCGTGGATGTGGCTTTCGCTTCGCGCTCACTAATGGCCGCTGACGTGCAGCCTTACATTCGTAAGCTTGATTTGGCGGCGCGCGTGAAGGCGGCGGTGGTTGTGCCCGGGGGCTCGCTGCCTTCTGCGGATCCCCAGCTGCTGGCGCATTTGGGCCGGCCCGCCGCGCCGCCACGCGCTGTGGAGTCCGTCAAGCGGGTGCTTGCGGATTTGGGTCGGGTTCCGGTTTTGTCAACGACGACGACGCTGCGGCCCATGCGTTTTGCTTCCTTTGAGGAGGGCTTGGCTAATTTGCGCCGTTTAGCGGGGCCGGAACCTTTTAGTGCGCAAGAACAAGAGCTTTTCGACGCCTACGCCGTCGAGCATTTCCAGCAGGTGCCCGGCGCGATGCCCGTGAAACAAGACTGGCACAAATCTCAAAGTGAGCGCCCCCAGAAACAATCAGCCGACTCCTTTGGCGTCGAAGCTGAAAACCACTGGGTGCTGGACTATGACCTACCCGTGACCTGGAAGTTTATCGGCTGGCGCACGGATGGCGCCGCCTGGCAGTAGCCTGCTACTCCATGCCGGGGCGACGGCGTCCGGCTTTTAGCTCAGAACGTTTCTTTTTGTCTGCCAGGCGGCGCATTTTGGCCGCGCGGCTGGGCTTGGTGGGACGGCGCAGTCGGGGCGGAGCTAGTGATGCACGCAGAACTGCGGCTAGTCTTTCGCGCGCGGCCACGCGGTTGTGACGCTGGGAGCGGTGTTCGGCGGCAGCAACAGTTAGGACACTGCCGTTGAGGCGTTCTCCCAGGTGAGTCAGGGCTCGCTGGCGCTGGACAGCGTCTAGGGCGGTGGTTGTGGCCAGGTCAAGGCTGAGTTGCACGCGCGAATCAGCAGTGTTGACTCCCTGCCCGCCGGGGCCTGAAGCGTGGGAGAAGCGCTCCGTTAGCTCGCCCGCAGGAACAACCAACCCATGCGGGCAGCCCGGGCCGGGCATAATACGTAAATCTTCCATATCAGCGTTTTTTCTCTTTAGAATCCAGCTCGTCGAGCCAATCGATTAATTCTGGTAAATCTGTCCACTGGGGCGAATTCCACGCATCCGCGCCGATGCCCAGACTTGAGCGTCTTTGACGTGCACAGCTTACCGCGCTATCAGTTGCCTCAATGAGCTCTGAGGAGATATTGCAGCCCTTTTTGTATTGGCCCCATAGCCAATTTTTTTCTAGTTCTTTCTCGGCATTCTGGGCAGTTGACGACGACGGATTTGCGCAAAGGTGGAGAAGTAACCAATACTCAATGCAGGGATGAGAAACTGCAGCATAATGTTTATCTGAGTTCCCAAGCCATTTCTCTAGCTTAGACTTATGGGCCTCGTTTTGGTCTCTGTCACAGACAATCCAGGCACCCTTAGCATCGCCTCCATTTTTATTTTCTTCATACCGAATTTTCTCCAACAATTTACTCAGTGACGATCTATCTCCTGTATTTGCAATCGCAAAGACAATACGGTCACCGTATCTACTTGTGCGTAAGGACTTCAGATACTTTCGTTCAGTCTCACCCTCTGCCGCAAACACCACCAGCGGTTTAAGAGACTTTCCCTCAAACCGCTGACGGTCTCCACGAGTTCTCTTTCTAGACGGAGGCTTCCTCTTCACCATGACGAGACCTTAGAGACGCGGGACGCCGCCAAGGCGGCCAGACATATAAGCCTTTTGCAGATCCATTCCGTCTCGAACGCCTTCAGCAGAGAAATCTGTCAGGCGGACAAGCTCAGAGTTGTGGCCATGCTTTTCAACAAGCCAAATCTCATCCCTGCGTAGCATGTCGCAGTGAAGCAGGTGAACTTCATGAGTAGTGAATATCAGTTGTCGACGCTGATCGTTTCCTGTTGAATTCAAGAAACGCCGCAATAGCTCTTCCGTAAGTTTTGGATGCAGAGAATCTTCCAACTCATCAATTAGGTACACTCCACGGCTATTTTGCTGCCCTGCCTGGTAAAGGATAGGAAGCAGATTTAGGTAGCGGATAGTACCGTCTGACTCCTGATCAAGAGGTAACTTAAACTGTTTGTCACCATCTTTGTGCTTGGTTACAAGCCGTTCGTAGGAGACTTTCTCATTTTTTTCGCGCCGCAGGCGAAAGCTTGTATCCGCTCTGAAAGTATTAATTAAGAAGGCTTCGTTATCATCACCAAGCTGAGACTCAAAGTGCGACAGCATCTCATCAGGCATCGGCACTTTCTCACGCTCAACAGGATCGAACAAAACATCGCAAATACCTGTGTCCGCCGTCGACAATTCAGAGACCATCTGCTGACGAAAGGCGTCATCTTTCGCAATCTGTTGCGACATCATTACAAATGACGTGCCTCGACGGATCACGTTCAGAGAAGCAAACCATTCAATGACTCCAGCGATAAGCCCAATGTTTTTCTGCTCGCTATTAGCTAGTGTTTCCAGCAGTAGCCGGTTTGTCTGGACAGTTAATGCCAGAGCTTTTACAAACTCATTGTCTTCAAGATCCCCGTACAGCTCCACGCCCTGTTCATTGCGAGTAAAGACTGCCTCCTCATCAACAGAGCGCAAGCGATAAAGCGATTCCGCTACAACCTTCTCAGCAGTGTAGGACACTTCGTAATAGACAATCGCATCCCTTTTAGAGGTTGAATCAGGAATATTAAGAACAATCTCGACGCCGAGCACGGTAGGCTCCCCCACACCATAAAGCTTGTGGGGCTCATAGGGAATACGCCGGCCTCGTGCCCGAGGCTCAAACACTAACGTCTTGAGCTGCTGCGCTGCATCAAGCAGAGCAGATTTACCAGCAGCATTAGCTCCATAGATGGCAGTGGTAGGCAAAATCCGGGCTTTACCGTCACGGAAAAGAGTGTCGCTGTGACGGCTTTCCTTGCCGGCGATCATGGTGAAATCAACTGGCTCATGGAACGATTTCCAGTTTTCCAGGTGAAGGACCCGCAGCATTGCCACCTCCAACATTTCTAGCAAGATGTAAAAATTATACATCTTGCATGAAACGAATTCAACTTTTTCGTTTCATCTAACAGCCACTTTTCCTAGTTTTTAAGCCAATCATCCCACCACCTGCAAGCAGCTTGGGTTTGGGTTGTTGCAGATAGCACGACGTCGTCAGCTACCCCAACACCCCCTCACTAAGCCCCTCTAAAGCAACTCCGCCACGCGAGCCTTGAGCTGCGGCAGCACTTCTTCGTTGAACCAGGGGTTTTTCTTCATCCAAATCTGGTTGCGCGGCGAGGGATGCACCAGCGGGAAGTAGGTGGGCAGATAGTCGCGATAGTCGCGCACTACCTGGGTCAGCGAGGTGGAAGACTTCAGGTGCAGGTAGTGCTTGGTGGCGTAGCTTCCCACCAGGATGGTTAGCTCCAGGTCGGGCATGAGCTCCAGCAGGCGCGGGTGCCATTTTTCAGCGAATTCCTTACGCGGCGGCAGGTCCCCGCTTTTGCCGGTGCCGGGGAAGTAGAAATCCATGGGGACAATGGCCAGTTTGCCCGAGTTGTAGAAGGTTTCGCGGTCAATGCCCATCCATTCGCGCAGGCGGTCGCCGCTGCGGTCATTCCAGACAATGCCGCTTTCTTCCGCGACGCGTCCGGGGGCCTGCCCCACGATCATGATTTTGCATTCGGGCCCGGCGTAGAACAGCGGCCCCACCCCGCGCTTGGTGTACTCGGCGTTGGCCGGGTCTGCCGCAATGGCTTTGGCGATTGCTTGGAACTGAGGATCGGTAATCTCGGGAGTCATATTTCCACCCTAGACCCGTTTTAATTCGCGCGCACCGGTACACGTCAAGGCGCCCCGATACACTGTTTATTAAGGACGACGGCGCCCGCCCCGGTGCCAGCGTCGTCTCTGGGTACCGCATTGGCGACGTAACCCGGGCGCAGCGTTGCTCAGGCTTAGCGTTGCCGGCGTCGCCCCCACCACCTGCACATCCCAGCGATACACCCGCGAAAACTAGTGAGACCAGCAAGGAGCAGCCATGCAAGCTGACAAGATCGAAGCCGTCATGTCTGAATTTTTGGGCGAGGGCTACCGCATTGTTGGCGACGACGGCACTCTGTCCCCCGCGATTGAGTGGGTGGATTGGGTTTGCGGCCCTGACGACAACGACGACAATGACGACGGCGATGGCGACGAGGACGAAAAGGTTGAGGTCACTTTCCAAGATGGCTCTACCCGCACCTTCGATAAGGGCGTACCCATGCGCCAAATCTGGCATGAATACGCGGACTAGTCTCTAACGCAACACAACACAAACCGGCCCTGGTTTGGCCTTCCACTGGGAGGCCAAACCAGGGCTTTTGCTTGCGCAAGGCCCCTAAGTTTTGTTCTGTAAAACCCTCTTGCGCCCCTAAGTTAACACTGTTAACCTACTTCCCGGCGCCAAAGTTAACAGTGTTAACCAACTGGAGGAAACAGTGAACACCACACCGCCAGCCTTACTGGCTCGCGACATTCACAAAACTTACGGATCCAACCGGGTCTTGCGTGAGGTTAGCCTGCGCGTAGAGCCGGGCCAAATCTTGGGGCTGCTGGGCCGCAACGGCGCCGGGAAATCAACCTTCATCACCATCGCATGCTCACTGCGCCGCGCCGATTCGGGAAGCGTGACCATCTGCGGCGTCGACCCCACTCAAAACAATGTTGGCGAGCTAATCGGCTACGCCCCGCAAGAACTGGGCATTTACCCAGATCTAACCGTCGCGCAAAACCTTGGCTATTTCGGCCGCCTGCACGGGCTGGGCCACCGCGCCGCCAAGGCACGCAGCGAAGAAGTTATGGAAATGCTGGGCCTGACAGGAAAAGCCAATCAAAGCGCCAAGCACCTGTCAGGCGGCCAGCAGCGTCGCCTACACGCGGGCATGGCTATCATGCATCGCCCGAAACTGATTTTCATGGATGAGCCAACCGTTGGCGCTGACGTGGAAGCACGCAGTCAGATTCTAGACACTGTCAGGCACTTGGCGGCAGAGGGCGCCGCCGTCGTCTACACCTCACACTACCTGGCCGAATTTGAGGAGCTGGGGGCCGACGTCGCCGTTTTAAACCAGGGCCGCCTGGTAGCCCAGGGCTCGCTGGAGCAGATCGTGGCCACCTATGGGCAGGTTCCCGTGCAGGTGCATGTGCCTCAAGCTGACCTGCACAGCGCCTACCTGCAGATCCTCAAGGAGAGCGACGCTGAGGGCCTCGCCCCCGAGGCCCCAGAAACCGTTCCGGCCCCTCAGGAAAACACCCCCAAGGAGAGTGAAAATGAAGCCGCTTAAACAACTCAAACAACTAAGCGCCGTTGCCGGCCTGAACCTGCGCCTGCAGCTGCGCGACCCAGCGCCTACACTGGTTTTGACGGTGATTCCGCTGGTTCTGATCCCGTTCATGATGCCTGCTTTTAAGGCGATGCTGTTAACCGACGGCTACCGGGGCGTTTCCGGGGCCGAGCAGGCAGTGCCGTCAATCGCGGTGCTGTTTTCATTCCTGGCTGTGCAAAACATTATTGACTCGTTTTTTAATGAGCGCAGTTGGGGCACCTGGCAGCGTCTGGAGGCCTCGCCGCTGTCGCGCCCCACGGTACTGACGGGCAAGGCGCTGGTGGCTTACATAATTCAAAGCGCGCAGATACTGGTGGTTTTGTCCCTGGGAGCAATTATTTTCGGCTTTGATCCCAAGGGTTCGCTGCTGGCGTTGGTGGCAACTTTGCTCAGTTTTTCGGCGGTACTGGCGGCGTTGGGCGTAGCCATTGCGCTGTGGACACACAGCCGGGACACGGCCTTGTCACTGTCTAACATTGTGGGGATGCTGGCGGCCGGTATTGGCGGGGCGTTTTGCACGGTTTCGTCTTTTCCTGATTGGGCTCAGGATGCCGCGCGCGTTTCGCCTGCTTATTGGGCGATCGACGCGATCCACAAGGTGAGTTTGGATGGGCAGGGTTTTGCCGATATTTGGCCCAGCTTGGCGGTTTTGTGGGGATTTTTCGCGGCGATCGCGGCCCTCGCCTTGGTACAGTTTCGTTATAGGCAGGAGTAACCCCAGCATTTGAGCGGAGAGTCTATGGCGTCGTCGAAATCTCGTGCGCTTACACGCGACATTATTTTGTCAGCCGCGCTGGAGTTGGTTGACGACGCCGGACTTTCTGCCCTGTCGCTGCGGAGCCTGGGCAAGCGCTTGGGGGTTTCGCAGGCCGCGTTTTATCGCCATTTTCCTGATAAGGCGGCCCTGCTGGAGGGTATTTGCGAGCAGCTTTGGCGACTAACTTACGAGCGTTTTTTGGCTCTGGTTCAAGGGGCCGACGGCGTTCACGACGACGCCGCACCGGCTGCCCCTGCTACAGCGGCTGCCTCTGCCAGGCCAGATCCAAACCCTGATACCGAGCCTGACTCAATCCCGATTACCACCCCACAAACGACCCCTGACCAGGCCTTGCAGGCGCAGGAATATATTCGCCAGTATGCGAACTGCCTGCGCGCCACTTTGCAGGATCACCCCAACACGGTCATTTTGCTGATGACCCACCCGATTTCCACGCCTGAGCAGCTTTCCCTGCTGGCCGGGGTGCTTGCTTCGCTGGCCCGCAGCGGTTTTACGCCCACTACGGAAACGTTGGCGCTGATCACGTCGGTTTCGGTGTACACCACTGGTTTCGTTGCCGCCGAGGTAGTGCCGCCTGCTGGAACAACCGACGACGCCGTCGCCAAGCCAGGCAGTGCCGCCCCAGCCACAGCCCCCACTCCAGCCGCAGCCTCTGGCGGGGCCGACGCCGTCGCCACTGGCACAGAAGACCTCATGGCCGTCAGTGCCATGCTTGACCCGGCTGACGCAGCCGCCTTGCAACCGCTGATCGGCGAAGTTTTGGCCGGAAAATGGGATTTCAGCGCCCAGTTTGAGCGCGGCTTGGAAGCTATTTTGCGCGGCTGGTAGTCGGGCCGCCGCAGGACAAAATCGCCAAACGCAACCGGCAACCAGCCAACCCCGGCAACCAGCCAACGCTCGCCAACCAGAACATTTGAAAAGGAACACGCAAATGGGAAACATCGACAAGTATCGTGGCTGTCTGCTGGGCGGGGCTGCTGGTGACGCGCTGGGTTATGCGATTGAGTTTGACCGCGAGGAGGCGATTGCTGCGCGTTACGGTTCGCGCGGTATCCGCAACTACCAGCTAGATGAGCGCGGCTTGGCGCCGTTTTCTGACGACACGCAGATGACTTTGTACACCGCCAACAGTCTGCTGTGCTCGCTGGCTGCGCTCTCAGCCCAAGCCTCTGGCGGAGCCCCTGCCCTGGTGTCTCCCACCGCGCTTTCTGCTCGGGCCTCAGCGTCCCCTACCCTGCCATCCCCCGCTGCACTTGCCGCTTACGCCCCAGCCCAAATGGCCCAGTTCTATGTGGAGTGGATGTATACGCAGGTCAGCCCCTACCCGCTAGCTGAACCCAAAGCCTGGATTTCCAGCCTGCCTGAGTTTTTTGCCTCGCGCGCACCGGGCGTAACCTGCATGAATGCTTGCGAGGCCATGGCTAGCGGCGCCAAAGCTGTAAACAACTCCAAGGGTTGCGGCGGGATTATGCGCATGGCGCCGGTGGGGCTAATCAACACTTGCCCAAGCTTTTCCGGCGTCGAGCTGCAACGCCTAGGCGCGCAATTAGCTGAGCTAACCCACTGCCATGAGCTGGGCTGGATGCCGGCCGGGGTGTTTGCCCATATTGTCAGCCTCCTGTCCCGCGACGAGGCTAGTTCAGTACACGAGGCTGCCACGCAGGCGTTGAACACTTTGCCTGAAGCTTTCCCCAACGCACATTATCTTGGCCAGTTGCAGGAGCTGCTGCGTTACACGCTACGCCTGGCGGACAGCGACATTCCTGATTTGGAGGCGATTCACGCCCTGGGCGAGGGCTGGGTGGCTGAGGAGGCCCTGGCCATTGGCTTGTTGTGCTCGCTGCGCCACGAGGACGATTTTGCAGGGGCCATCACCTCGGCGGTCAACCATGGTGGAGACAGCGATTCCACGGGGGCTATTGCTGGCAATATCGTCGGCGCACACCTAGGCCTGGCTGGGATTCCGCAGCGTTATCTGGAGCATTTGGAGCTGCGCGACACGATCAGCAAGATCGCAGATGACCTGTTCACTGGCCCGCAAGCCTCCCCGGATCTCTACTTTCCGCCTGTCAGCCCCGACGGCGACGGCGTCTAGCCCCAGCAAGTAAGCACGACGGCGCCCGGGCAGGTAAGCACATTAACTAACTATCGCGCAGGCTCTTCTTATAGTTTTCACCCCACTGACTCATTGCCTGCAGCACCGGTTGGAGGCTTTGACCTAGCTCCGTGAGAGAGTACTCCACTCGCGGCGGCACCTGCGCGAATACTTCGCGATGCACAATCCCCGCCTCTTCCATGGCGCGCAGATTTGTGGTGAGCACCTTTTGGGAGATTTTGCCGATTGAACGCTGCAGCTCTTTGAAACGCAAGGTCCCCTTATCTCCCAGATCGCGCAGGATCAGCACCTGCCACTTGTTACCGATCAGGGTCAATGTTGTCTCTACCGGGCAGGCCGGCAGCTGATCTAGCTTCAACCCCACCATTCCTCCTTATATATCAGCAGGTCACGCCAATAGTTACTTTTAGGTACCTATAGCACAAAATAGTGCCTACTTCCTAAAGTTATGTATTGATTCTACGCTGTTACTCGTAAGGAACACAGAGCTATTTACTCGCGCATCTACCCAAAGGAAAACTCATGGCTAAGTCAATTGCAGTCGTCGCAGCAAACGGGCACTCCGGTCAGCTCATCGTCAAGGAAGCTCTAGAACGTGGCCACGACGTGACCGTTTTTGTCCGCTCTGAAAACAGGACTCCCGCCAAGAAGGCCGTCATCAAGGACATCATGGAGCTCACCGCTCAGGACCTGGAGGGATTTGACGCAGTTGTTGACGCTTTCGGCGCTTGGACCCCGGAAACCCTCCCCCAGCACTCAACTACTCTGGCTCACCTGAGCGACATCCTCTCTGGCAGCGACACTCGCCTGCTAGTTGTGGGTGGGGCCGGCAGCCTCTACCTGAACCCCGAGCACAGCCTGACCGTTGCGCAGGGCCCTGACTTCCCCGAGGCCTTCAAGCCGCTCGCTCTTGCGATGGGCGCTGCTCTGACTGAGCTACGTAAGCGCGACGACGTCCGCTGGACCTACATTTCCCCCGCTTGCGACTTCCAGGCTGAGGGCGAGCGCACCGGTGAGTACATCCTGGGCGGCGAAGAGCTGACCGTGAACGAGCGTGGAGAATCCATCATCTCTTACGCCGACTTCGCTGTGGCCATGCTCGACGAAATCGAGTCCGGTAACCACGTAGGCCAGCGCATCAGCGTTGTCCGCAAGTAAGCGTTGTCCGCAAGTAAGGGCCATGACTAAAACCTCACGCCTTCTGGAAGCGCTTACCGGTGCAGACGCCGTCGTAGTTGGAGCCGGGGCGGGCCTTTCCACCTCAGCGGGCTTTACCTACTCCGGTGAGCGCTTCCAGAAGTATTTCGCGGATTTCATTGAGGCCTACGGGTTTTCCGACATGTACTCGGCCGGCTTTTATCCTTTCAAAACTTTGGAGGAGCAGTGGGCTTACTGGAGCCGGCACATCTGGTACAACCGCTACATCCCAGCTCCCAAGGACACTTACGCCAAGCTGGCTCAGCTGTTAGCGAGCAAAGATTTCTTTGTGCTCACCACAAATGTGGATCACCAGTTTCAACTGGCCGGTTTCCCTAAAGAACGCCTGTTTTACACGCAGGGTGATTACGGCCTGTGGCAGTGCTCCCAGCCATGTCACGCCAATACTTACGACAACTATGAGACCGTGAAACTCATGGTTGAAACCCAGCGTGACATGCGTGTTTCCAGCGAGCTTGTGCCGCATTGCCCCAGGTGTGGTGAGCCTATGAGTATGAATCTGCGCGCCGATCACACTTTCGTTGAGGACGCCGGCTGGCATCAGGCGGCCCAGCGCTACCAGGATTTCATGGCCGCTCACCGCGCCGACAAGGTGCTTTACCTGGAGCTGGGGGTTGGCGCCAATACTCCTGGCATCATTAAATACCCCTTCTGGCAGCGCACTTACGCCAATCCGCTGGCGACTTACGCCTGCATTAATTTTGGGCAGGCGCAAGCCCCGATTGAGATCAGTGAACGCTCTATTCTTATAGATGGAGATATTCACCAGGCCCTAACGCAGGCGTTGAAGGAGTTCAAGGAGGCAGGTAATGCTGGAAAGTAAAAAGGAGGCGCTGTTATCTGAGCTGGTGGCGCAGCTGTGTGCGGAGCGTAATTTTGCTTTCCCGCAGGTGCAGGGCTTTGATGAGCTGTGGCAGCATTTCCGCGCCTTGGTTAACACCAGAGAGCCTGCGCCTATCTCTCCTTTTTGGTTAGAAAAGCAGGATGAGTTGCTGTCTGGTTTGCTGGCGGAAGGCGGTATTTCTAGTCTCGACGACGCCGCCGTCAGCCCGCTTAATCCTCGGATTCGTCTGTGGCAGGGCGACATTACCCGCCTAGCTGTTGACGGCATTGTTAATGCTGCTAACAGTCAGATGCTGGGGTGCTGGCAGCCGGAACATTTTTGTATTGACAACGCTATCCATACTTTTGCTGGCGTGCAGTTGCGTCTTGAATGCGCGCAGCTGATGCAGGCCCAGGGTCATGAGGAACCCACTGGGCACGCCAAAATCACTGGCGGCTATAACTTACCGGCTAAGCATGTGCTTCACACGGTTGGGCCGATCTATAACCCGACACTGCCAGACATTGGGAAATATAAGCTGATGAGCAGCTATTTACAGTGTCTAGATATGGCGCAGGAAAACGGTTTGAAGTCGCTGGCTTTTTGCTGCATCAGCACCGGCGTGTTTGGCTACCCCAAGGAGCCTGCGGCAAAGGTTGCGGTTGACACTGTGCAGCGCTGGTTGGAGGCAACCCAGGCGCAGATGGATGTTGTCTTCAACGTCTTTGGTGACGAAGATTTGCAAATTTACCGCAGGCTTTTGGGGTTCTAGGCCTTAGAGCCGCAGCAGCCCAAAAGACTGAGCCTCTCAGCGCGGGCAGAGGCTTGAGCGTCTCAGCGCGGGCCCGCAAATGCAGGCCCGCCTATTGGCGCTGGCCCGCCCCTATCAGTTCTGGTTAGCTGTGGGTATGTACATCATTAGTTCAAGGCTATCCATGATTTGACTCATTGATTTGTTGAACTTTTCGTAGTTAGTGTTTTGGAATTCTTCGTTTGCGCAGGCAACCATAACATTTACGTAGTCGGCCTGGTTGTAGAAGGTTACCACCACGGGCACGTCAATAATTGTTAGCACGCCCCGAATAGAAATAGCTTTAGACTCAGGGGTTTGCAATATTTCTTCCGGCTGACCAATCTGGATTGGTAACCCATTCACTAGGATCTCGGTTTTTTTGAAATAGCCATAAACCCCGTGCACCGCTTTTAATAGCTGCTGCCACGAAACCGGGCGGGTGAGCCGGTAGTTGGCGTGAACCCAGCCCTTTTCTTCTTTTTCGCCAATTAAAATCATTGCAGTTCTCCATCCGCTCTTGGCTCAGCATGCAGGCTTATGACCAGCTACTATGCGGCGCAGTTCGCGCTGCAGCACAGCAAGCTAAGGCCGCAGCACACAAGGCCTGCGCTGTAACGCGACAATCCTGCACCGCAACACACAAGCCCACACCGCAACGCCGCCTACCTACCAGCTTTGAGCTGTTCCTCGGGCATATTCATGGCGATTTCCATATTGTCAATGAATTTGCCAATGAATTTGTTGTAGTGCTCGTAGTCCAGGTTTTTTAGTTCTTCATTGTTGCACTCAACATAGACGTTGATGAAGTGTACTTGGTTGTAGAAAACAATTTCTACATTAGTCCTAGCTACCATTAGCAATCCACGAATTGCAATATTGCGGTCTTCAGGGATCTTGAGAATGTCTTCAGGGGTTTTAATTTCAATCGGCTTATGGTCAACCAGGATTTCAACATTAGCGAAGTAATGCCAGGCTTCATAAACCCCTTGTAGCATCATTTCCCATGAGGCCCGGAAAGTCAGGTTGAAGGTAGACCGTAGCCAGCCGTCATCCTCACGATGACCCATGAACAGCATGATTCCTCCTAGCCAACAGCATCGATGGCCGCTTTGGCATCAGCCAAGCCAACCCCGGTGCGGTCTCGGTAAATTTTGATGGCGTTGATTTTTTTGCCCATCCGCACTAGGTGGAGTTCTTCGGGGGTTAGTTCCAGCCAGGCAGCGGCCTCGTAACCTGCAGCCCCAGCCCCGACGACGCCGTCGCCGGCCCCGTAGGTACCCTGAGCGTACTCGCTAGCATCACCATAGGCACCCGGCTGGCCGTACTCACTGGTTCCCGTCTGGCCGTAACTGACCCCTAGACGCAACTCCAAGCTCCTGACCTGCGCTTTTAACCGGCGGTTTTCATTGCGTAAGCGCTCAATCTCTGCGGCCTGATCAAACCATTTACCCATACTGTTCCCTTACACACCTATCAAGCGCAGCAGGCTTGGTGCCCGCCGCGATCTTTCAAGCACTAGATAAGACTACGCCGTTAGCTTTCTCTCCCACCTAATTACTGCCAAGAAGGACAGGTGAGTTACGCAAGCACGTTAGAATGAGCCTGAACGCATTTGTGATGCATTTTGACTTCACGATGGAGACGTAACAAGCATGCATGCAGAGCCGCAGGGCTGTACCAATGAGACTGAGATTCGCCGGTTGCTGATTGAGGGCGAGTAAGCATTGGTCACACTGCTCACCCCTGTTACCTTGCCTGGCTTCACTAGAGAAGAAGCTGCCCTAGGTAATATGGCTTTTTCTAGTTGTACAAGCAGCCGCATGATTGGAAAGTTAGCAAAGAAAGGACTTAGCACATGGAGCCACTAAGCAATCGTGGCAGCCAGCGCTTAGGCGATGCCCTAGGTCAGTCAATTTCCAAAGATGCAAAGCTTTCCATCATTAGCGCATGGTTTAGCGTATTTGCCTATGGGGAGCTTAAAGAAGAACTCTCCCAAATTGACAAGCTGCGTTTCCTGTTTAGCGAGCCCACCTTCATCAAGAAAATGGCTGATAAGAAGGAGCCGCGCGAGTTTGAGGTTGAACGTCGATCACGCGAGATCGGAGTTGGCGGTTCCGGCCTAGAGCTGACCTTACGTAACAACCTTAATCAGCGAGCTTTGGCGCGCGAGTGCGCACAGTGGGTCCGCAGCAAGGGGATCTTTAAGTCAGCTAAACGCACTAAATCAATCCAAACAGGCGGTATTTACATAGTTGAAAACCCGTCTTCTGAGGATGATCATGCATTCATGGGCTCAGCTGCTCATTTCACCCAAGAAGGTTTGGGATATGAACACCGCCCCGACACCATGACCATCATAAACCACATAGAAGAAAAGGAACTAATAACAGGGTTTAAATCCAAATTTGATTCTGTCTGGAATGATCCTGAACAGGTAGAGGAGGTTACCGAACAGGTAGCTGCGCAGATAGAGACGCTTTACCGCGAAAATCCGCCTGAGTTCATTTATTTCCTAACTCTTTATCATCTCTTCCGTGACTTTATGGAGGATAATGAAGATAACGGCATTCGCCCTGGCCTCAAATTTGAGGAATCCGTGGTGTGGAATAAGCTCTATGACTTCCAAAAAGACGCAGTGGTTGGCGCGATTCGCAAACTTGAGAAATATAAAGGGTGCATCATTGCCGATTCCGTAGGCCTAGGAAAAACCTACGAAGCACTTGCAATCATGAAGTACTATCAGGAGCGCAATGACCGCATTCTAGTCTTATGCCCTAAACGTCTACGCGATAACTGGACCACATGGACACAACAAAATGATGACCGAAACCCTCTAGCTGACGACCGTCTATCTTATACAGTTCTAAACCATACTGACCTGTCACGTAATGAAGGTAAAAGCGGTGAGATAGACCTTTCCCATCTACGGTGGGGAAACTTCGATCTGCTCGTCATTGATGAGAGCCACAACTTCCGCAACAAAACTACCAAAGCCAAAAAGAGTGACCGCTATACACGTTTAATTGAGGATGTAATTAAGGCCGGTGGGCGCACCAAGGTGCTAATGCTTTCGGCTACGCCTGTTAATAATCGCTTACTTGATCTACGCAACCAGATCGATCTCATCACTGAGCAAGATGACACATACTTGGCTGAAACTGATGGCATACCTTCGATCACACAGGTAACAACTTCAGCACAGAAATGTTTTAACGACTGGAGTAAGCGCGAAGAGTCCGAGCGCACAACCGAAAGTTTCGTTAGCGCAGTAAATGCCGATTATTTTAAGTTACTTGACGTGCTCACTATTGCACGTAGCCGCAAACACATCACCAAATACTACAGCGCCCAGACTGGCACTTTCCCTAAACGACGAAAGCCTCTCTCATTCGCTACACCTATTGACCTAAAGGGTAAACTACCGGAAATTTCTCATCTCAACGATGAGATCGCAAAATTAAAGTTTGCCCAATATCAACTACTGAGCTATGTACATCCAGCTTTTCGCGGTAAATATGAAAAATTGTATGGCGATACTTGGGGTAAAGATTTCAACAGCCAAGTAGCCCGCACAAATGCCATGGCTAACCTCATACGTGTAAATATACTCAAACGTATGGAGTCTTCAGTTAACAGCTTCCGTATCACATTGCAGGGTATCCTTGAGAGATGCACTGGTTTGCGCGAGCAACTGAACAAGCAGGTACGCACAACAGGTTTCAGTATTGAAGATTTTGCAGCAGACCTTGAAGATGATGACGCAGAAGAGCTGGAAGCTGGCAGCAAGGTAGAAGTGGATCTGCGTCATGTCGACCACATACGTTTAGGTGACGATTTAGATTCAGACATCTCAATCCTTACCAAATTACTTGAATATGCTGAAGCTATTACACCTGAGCGTGACGCTAAGCTAGAAAAATTGCATGACTTCATCACACAGAAAGTTACTTCGCCTTATAACCCTGGTAACCGTAAAGTCCTTGTTTTTACTGCCTTTGCAGACACAGCGGATTATCTTTTTGAGCAGCTGGCGCCGCGATTAAAGAAAGAACTTGGGTTGGAGTGCGCTGAAGTTGCTGGCAGTTCTAACCGCACATATTCCCTGAAACTGCGTAAAACGTCATTTGAAAATATCCTGGCTAGATTCTCCCCTGTTTCTAAGGATTTGCCACAGGAAGAACGTGCCCGTGGTGAAATAGATATTATTTTTGCCACTGACTGTATTTCTGAAGGCCAAAATCTGCAGGATTGTGACTGTGTTGTCAATTATGACATTCACTGGAACCCAGTGAGGATTATTCAGCGTTTTGGGCGTATCGACCGCTTGGGCTCTACTAATGAGCAAATTCAGCTCGTTAACTTCTGGCCTGACGTTTCCCTTGATGACTACATTAATCTGGAAAACCGAGTAAAAGGCCGAATGGCTCTACTGGATGCATCTGCCACTGGCGAGGAAAACATGTTGGAATCTAAGCGCGATGATATGAATGATCTTATCTATCGCCGTAAACAACTCCAACAGTTGCAAAGTGAAGTACTTGATCTTGAAGATATCAAGGGTGGTATCTCTATCACCGACTTTGCCTTTGATGACTTCCGCGTGGAATTACAGCGCTATGCCAAGGATCATCCTGGGCTTCTTGAAAATTCACCTCTTGGTTTACATGCGGTAGCGCCAATCCCTGATAACCTGCGGGGAGACCTTAAACCTGGCGTTGTATTTTGTCTAAAACAAAATGACGAGACACACAACCCTAAAGACACTAACCCTGTTTTCCCATACTATGTGGTTTACGTGTCTGTTGATGGCGAAGTAATAACTAAGCATATCCACCCTAAACAGACTCTTGATATTATGCGGGCCGCTTGCTCTGGGCACAACGAACCAATTTCCAAACTGTGTAAGCAGTTTAATAAGGAAACTAAAGACGGCGAAAAAATGGATACCTATACCGCTCTTCTTGATAATGTGGTTGAAGCTATAACTGGTATTCAACAGGATAAGGGCATTGATAGCTTATTTACCCCCGGCGAGGTGGGCACTAGCTTGAGCATGAGCTCCAACGACTACTGCCTAGTGAGTTTTGCGGTAATTCGATGAGCACCGTCAACTGGAATAGCGTCTTTAAGCTACCAAAATCTGCCCTTCAGGATGATCGCGCGATTCACAAGACCAAGCTAACTCAAGCGGGAAATCTCACCTCAGCTGATGATAAGAGTCTTAAGAAGATGAACAGTCTGAGGTTGTTCGCTACTGTTCAGGAGTCATCCACTAGAATTTTCGCCTCAGTTGATGAAGAACGTGACATCCGTTGCATCATTTTCTTGCGTTGCGAAATGCAAGATTCTGAAGCTTATGCAGAAGTAGCTAGGGTCTTACACAAGTGTTTCCCTAACCCAACAGTGATTCTATTTGAGGGATCCGATCAGCTTTGTATTTCTGTTTCCATCACACGCAAAAATCTGGCTGAGGCTGGAACAACCGTGGTCGAAACTGTGACTTCAACAGGTCCCTTCTGTATCGAAGATCAGTCACGTAAGCGATTTTTTGATTCCTTAGCTTTCAGTGAGCTACCCCAGGAGAGCCTGTATGTATTTTTAGAGGCCATAGCTTGGCGCGTTAAACTCTCCCAGGCGATCGAGACTGTAGGTTTTTTCCCTGTATGTCCTGCCTGTAAACGCTCTACAATGACAAGCTTGCTAGATGAACAAGGAAGCCTCAGTAGCCAGATTAAAAGTATCAGCAGGCAGCAGAACACCAGAGATTTAACACTGAATGAATCTTCCAAGCTACGTATAGATAAGAAGCGGCTGCAAAAACAGCTTGACACCACGGTTGAGGCGATAAAGGAACTTTGTAATGACTGATATTGAAAAGATGAATCTGGAATCAAAGGACCTCGTTGCTGAGCGTATCGAGCAGCTGAAATCCTTGTTCCCTGAGATCAGCACTGAAGGCTCTATTGATTTTGATAAGCTGCGCTTGATTTTGGGCGATGAGATTGAAACTGAGCAGGAGCGCTATGCCTTTACCTGGCCAGGCAAAGCAGCAGCAATCCGTCAATCACAAACTGTAAGCACTGCTGCTCTACGTCCTCGCGTTGATAAGAGTCGTGGACGCGACGGTAAGGATGGCAGTTTCGACTCTGACAACATTTACATTGAGGGTGACAACCTTGAGGTGTTGAAGCTGCTCCAACGTGGATACCACGGCAAGATCAAAATGATCTACATTGACCCGCCTTACAACACGGGTCACGATTTTGTTTACAAGGACAAGTTTGGCGACACTATCGCTAACTACAAGGAGCAAGCCGGATTAGCTGGCCAGTCTAACGCCGACACTAGTGGACGCTACCACTCTGACTGGTGCTCCATGATGTATCCACGTCTACGCCTAGCCCGCGAACTCCTAACTGACGACGGCGTAATCTTCATCAGTATTGATGACAACGAGAGTCGTAATTTACGAATCCTTTGCGATGAAGTATTCGGTGAAGCTAATTTTGTAGCTCAGTTAATCTGGGAAAGAGCATACGCCCCCAAAAATGATGCGCGATATGTATCGAACAGTCATGACTACATATTAGTTTACGCTAAGTCAATTACCGATTTTACAATTGGTCGCCTACCTAGAACCGCAGAAGCTAATGCTCGTTATAAGAATCCAGATAATGACAGCCGTGGTGTCTGGAAACCTGGCGATCTTTCTGTAAAAACCTATTCTGCAGCTAATGACTATCCGATTACAACACCGTCTGGACGTGTTGTAGAGCCTCCAGCAGGGCGCTGCTGGAGGCTCTCGCGAAATGCATTTCGCGAGAGACTCCAGGATAATCGCATATGGTTCGGCCCTGAAGGCGATAGCGTCCCTTGTGTAAAGCGTTTCCTTACTGAACTAAAATTTGATGGAATGGCACCAACCTCAATATTATTTTACAAAGATGTAGGCCATAGTCAAGAAGGCGCTAAGGAAGTCGTATCATTATTTGATGGAAAGGGATATTTTGACGGCCCTAAACCCATTAAACTACTCAAACGCTTGATCACCTTAGCCAATCTTCGCGATGGTGATGTTATTTTAGACTTCTTCTCAGGATCGGCATCTACTGCTCACGCACTATTACAACACGAGATTGAAAATAATACCCCCTATCGCTTTATTCTCGTTCAGCTTCCTGAACCTACAGATCCGGAACGTGACGCTTTTAAAGACGGTTATGCAACTATCTGCGATATTGGCGAAGAGCGTATTCGCCGTGCCGGCGACAAGATTAAAGCTGAGTTTGAGCAAGAAAATTCTCAGCTAAAGCTAGACGAAGAACCAAAAACTCTGCCAGATATTGGTTTCCGGGTATTCTCCTTAGATGAGTCAGGCATTGAAAAGCCTGAACCTGGCCAGCTCATGCTTGACGTAGTTAAACCTGACCGCTCAGAGCTAGACATCGTTTTTGAAATGATGCTCAAGTGGGGGCTTGAACTGACCCACCCAGTTGAGAAAACCCAGGCAGCCGGCTACCCCATCTGGTCGGTAGCTTGCGATGAGCTTATCTGCTGTATGTCTCCTGGACTCACCAGTGAGGCGGTAGAAGCTATCGCTGCCATGGAACCTCGACGTGTACTAATCCTCGATTCCATCCTCAGCGACACCCTCAAACTCAACACCATACAAACCTTCAAACATGCAAGCGAACATATGGGCTACGAGATTGAGCTACGAACGGTATAGGCATGGCAGCATTAGAGTTCAAATTCTCCTCAGACCAACGCCACCAGCTAGAGGCTATAGAGGCCACTTGTAACCTCTTTTCAGGGCAACAATTTATCGCTAGTCGATTCTCTGTTATGCCTGATTTTAAAAACAGGACCATGTTTGACCAGCTCACGATTGGACATGGTAACGATATCTACATACCGCACAACCAGCTACTTAGTAACCTACATGCGGTACAGGAAGAAGGATGCCTCCCTGCAACTGAAGAGTTAACCGGCGGACGCCTGCGCGATTTCACCATTGAGATGGAAACCGGCACAGGCAAAACCTACGTTTACATTCGCTCTATTTACGAGCTCAACTGCCGCTACGGCATCACCAAATTCGTGATCGTAGTGCCAAGCATCGCTGTACGCGAGGGTGTGCTTAAAAGTTTTCAAACTATGCGTAAGCACTTTGAGACACTCTATGACCACACTCCCCTGGATTACTTTGTCTATGACTCCAAAGACATGGGACCAGTGGGTAACTTTGCCACCTCCAGTTCTATCCAGGTCATGATCATCAATATTGATGCTTTCAATAAAGGACTTGAAAAGGACGGCAGTGCTAAGGAAGGTAACCTCTTCCACCGTAACAGTGAAAAACTTGTGGGAGGCTACAGTCCACGTGAACTGATCAGTAACTGCAAGCCCATCGTGATCATTGATGAGCCTCAAAGCGTTGACAACACTAAACAAGCCAAAGCTGCCATCCAGAGCCTAAACCCGTTGTTTGTGCTGCGCTACTCTGCTACCCACAAACAGACCTACAACATGATCTACCGGCTCACCCCAGTGGATGCTTTTGATTATCACCTGGTTAAAGGTATATGTGTAGATTCTTTACGCACTGAAGCCAATTTTAACGGAGCCTACGTCAGGCTTGACTCTGTTAAAGCAAACCCGTTCTCTGCAAGGCTCACCATTGATGTGCGTCAAAAAGACGGTACTCAAAAACGCAAGGCTGTCACAGTCCGGCAGGGTGCAGATCTGTTCCAAAAAAGCGGCGATAACACTGACTACGAAAATGGTTGGGTTGTATTAAACATCGGCACGGCTGAAGGTAATGAATTCGTTGAGTTCCAAAATGGTGAGCAGCTTGAGCTAGGTGAAGTAGTTGGTGACGTAAACGAAGAGATCGTTAAACGCGCTCAGATTCGCCGCACTATTGAGAACCACTTGGCCCGCCAATTTGAACTGTGGCCACGTGGCGTGAAAGTTCTAAGCCTGTTCTTCATTGATCGTGTTGATCGTTACCGTCTCTATGAGCCAGAAGTTCATGGGGGCCTATACGCTCAAATGTTTGAGCAAGAGTATGCAGATGCCTTGAACACGCGAGCACCTCGTCGTATAGCTAAACTAGCCGGGGTAGCTAAGGGCACCTGGCTTGAGTGCTTTGAGGCAGTAGGTGCACCGCTAGTTAGAGACCCACACGCCGTCCACCAGGGCTACTTTGCCAAAGACAAGAAGGGAAACTTCAAAGACTCTCGCGGCACCGCTGGTACCAAGGATGACGAGGGTGCTTTCGAACTAATCATGCAGAAGAAGGAAACTCTTATTTCCTTCCCTGACGGCAGAGATGAAGACAAGAATGTCTCATTCCTCTTTAGCCACTCTGCGCTTAAAGAAGGTTGGGACAACCCTAATGTTTTCCAGATCTGTACCCTGGTAGAAACCAAAGACATCCTCACCAAACGCCAAAAGATCGGCCGTGGCCTGCGCCTATGCGTAAACCAAAACGGTGAACGAGTATATGATTCTGACGCAAATGTGCTCACGGTTATCGCAAATGAAAGCTACGATGATTTTGCCAACGGTTTGCAGAAAGAGTTGGAGGCTGAAAACTTCAAGTTTGGCATTATCACGCCCGAAAGTTTCACCAAGGTAACCGTCAAAAATGAGCTTGGCGTTGAAGAACGCCTAGGCTACGAAAAATCGAAACAGATTTACAACCACTTAGCCAGCATCGCCATGATCGACGCCAAGGGTGCAGTGACACCTGAACTCAAAGCTGCTGCTGAAGAAGGCAAGATTGAGCTACCGCTTGAACTTGAACCCGCCAAGGAACAGATTCAAGCAATCATCCTTCACAAGGCTCAAAAGCTACAGGTACGGGACAAATCTAAGGAAGTTTACGTCGAGCTACAAAAAGACGTCACACTCTCCCCTGCTTTCCAGGCTTTGTGGGAGCGTATCCGTCAACGCACCCGTTTCCAGGTAGATGTTGATTCAAACAAGCTCGTAGCAGAGGCTATCGAGGCGGTAAACACCATGCTGCCTGTACGCCCACCACAGGTGACCAGCGAACGTGCATCGTTAAGTCTTGACGACGCTGGAGTGCTGGCTAAAGGAACTGAAACCTCCATGGTTAATGTTTCCGGCAACCCAGAGTATGACCTACCTGACCCAATCGCACAGCTGCAAGACGCCGTCGGCCTTACCCGCGCAACCCTTAAGGAGATCCTAGAAGGATGCAGCCGCTTTGAAGAGTTCAAAGCTGATCCTGCAACATTCCTGGCGCAAGTAGGGGCCAAGATCAACAAGGTGAAGAACAACCTCATAGCTGAAGGCATCGAGTATGTAAAACTGCCTGAAGATGAGTGGTACACCATGCGTGAGCTTGAGCTAGACGACTACACAGCCTACCTAGGCCAGAATGCTTGGCAGCCAGAAAACATAGACAAATCCTTGTACAACTACATTGTCTATGACTCTGCTGGCGTTGAACGGGCCTTCGCACAGGCACTAGATAAGCAGGAGGAAGTCTTGGTATTTGCCAAACTGCCTGCAAGCTTCAAAATTGATACGCCACTTGGCAGTTACAACCCCGACTGGGCCTATGTGGAAGACTCCGGGGATGAACGCCACGTGTACTTTGTAACCGAAACCAAGGGCGGCCAAGATGGTGAGCCTTCACTGCGTGAAGCTGAGAAGCTCAAAGTTGGCTGCGCTAAAAAGCACTTCGAGGCTTTAAACCTTGGCAACAACTTCCATTACAACGTACGCACAACCTACCAGTACGATTCAGCAGAAGCTTAGCTAATGCAGAAAGCCTAGCTAACAGCTCAGCTCTGGGCACTAGTTTAGCCAGACTCACTGGAATTTATGAGCGCTCAGAGCTTGGCGCCGGCTCTACCCAGTTGGCCAATATGCCGCCGGTTGGGTCTTTGAAGGCCGCCAGTAGATCTTTGAATCTCATGCCGGCCAGATGCGAGAACTGGTTGAGCTCGTAGTGGTTAGGGAAGATGGTGCGCAGCTGCATTGGTACGGGCTTACCGTCTCTAGTCAGGCGGCCGGTGATCAGCGAGAGCTGCTCAAAGCCCCAGCGCGGATCCACACTTTGGGGACTTCTGGGCACCCGGATCGCCTCCCAGCCCTTGTAAAAGCGCGCTTCGCGGCCAATGCGTAGCACTGCCCAGTTAAGCATGAGTTCGCTGTAGTCGCTGATCATGGTGGGAACGCGAGTTTCGGCGTACTCGCTTTCGCCGTAAAAAGCTTGGGCGTGTTCACCGCTGGTGTTCCACACATGCTGCCAACTGCGCCCACAATCCCAGGTCAGCGATAGTGCATCGCTATCACGAAGCCGAATCTGCGCCCCTGCTGTCTCCGCAAAGTGAAACAGCTCAGCAACTTGCCACCACATTATTCTGACCTCCCAGTCAAAATCCCCAGCTCAAGGCATTCAATAGCGGTCAACACAATGTCTTCGGCTAGAAACTGCACCTGGCGCGCACCGCCGGGCAGATCAAAGTAGGGCACGTTAATACCGGTGCGGATCGAGCATCCCTGCGGCAGCTGCTTGATTTCATAGCTGTAGTAGGGGTCGTTTAGGGCGAATATGTCCAGTGAGCGATACTCAAAGTAGGTGGGCCGCTCCCCGACGGGCCGGTGCCACAGGTATTTGCCGTCCGGGTAGCCCACACGATCCACGTACGGCCCGTAGAGCTGCAGGTAGTCCGCCAGATTCGTAAACACCTGCACGGTAGAGCGGTCCATGCGGGCTAGCACATGGTCACTGTCAGGTAGGAAGCGGATAATCATATCCCCACGGAAACTGGGGTCATGCATTTTCGGCACGTCCTGGGCGCCCATCTTCCCCTCCTTAGGTTTATAACTAGCGTAAGTCTATGCCTGCTTTTGCTCACGACGGCGCAGTTCGCCCCGTAAAATGAGCTTTCGGAAGAAACGAGGCCGCCCATGACAAGCCGCAGCACTGACCGCCCTGGCCGCAGCGACGCCGTCGCCGCACGTAGCGATGCTGCCACAAGCCGCAGCGACGCCGTCGCCGCAGATAACGCAGAAACGCAACCCCGAAACTGCGCCTACGGAAACCGCACCCCCGCAGAAAAGCTCGCATTTGCCAAGGCGGCTTTGGCCCTGGCAGGCCACGAAGTCACCGACCTGGCGCTGTGCAACATTTTGGAACAGCAGGCCTGTGGCAACCTAACCGGCGAACAGGCACGCGCAGCAATCAGAAAGCACGTGCAAGGCTGATGGCACGCCAACTTTTTCGCACCTGGGAGGATTACTTCATCCCTGGTACCTCGGTGTTACGCAATAAATTCACTACTCCTGGCAACCCACATGGGGAACCTGACGCTGTCAAGCTACGCTTTCTGGAAGAGGGCTACGCTAGCTCTAGAATTTTGGAACTGGCGCAAACGCCGATCAAAGGCAACTTCGATTACGCCCACATGAAGGCAATTCACCACCATATTTTCCAAGATGTCTATGAGTGGGCAGGCCAGGAGCGGGTTGCTCCCCTGGGCACATTCATGGTCAAGTCTGGCCCAGACATTGTCCATTACCCGTTGGGAGATCCGACTGCGCCGCAAATGTCTTACCAGTACTATCCAGCAGGCCCAGCCTTAGGGCAGGCAGCCAATGAGCAATACCGCAGGCTCAACAAAATGGATTTGTTGCGCGGTTTGGATCATGAAACTTTCGTGACAGATCTGGCTGAAATTTGGGGCGAGTTGAACGTTATCCACAGTTTCCGCGAGGGCAATACACGCACGCAGTTCGTGTTTTTCTCCCAGCTGTCTGAGCAAGCCGGTTGGAAGCTTGATCCTGCGCTTTTTGCGCCGAGCACCCCCGTTTGCAATAAACCAGGCACACCCACCAGTAACAGACCAGGTACCCCCGCCTGCAAGGAATTCGTGGCAGCGCGTTTCTACAGTCAGGCAACTGGCAGCAACCAGCGCTTAGCTGCAGCTTTACGCCCCGCCATCGTGCCTTTAACTGCCCCTCTAGAGCAGGCTTAAAAGGGCAAACATGAAGTCAAAATCGCGCAGCACTAGCGCGTCTGATTGGAGGAAAATGCGCGCTTTCGAAGAGTCCCAGGCGGCGCCGTCGCCAATTACCTCGCAGCGTGCCGTCCCGCAGAGTGCCGCCCGCACCCAAAAACCCCAGACCATTGAGGTGCGCGGGGCTCGCGTGCACAATCTGAAGAACCTAGACGTTGATGTTCCGCTAAATAAAATCGTTGGTATTGCTGGCGTATCTGGCTCAGGTAAATCCTCCCTGGCCCTGGGGGTTCTCTATGCGGAAGGCTCGCGCCGCTACCTGGAGTCACTGTCCACCTACACGCGCCGGCGCATGAGCCAAGCCCAACGCTCTGACGTGAGCGAAGTGCGTTACGTGCCGGCGTCGTTGGCGCTGCGGCAAAGGCCGGGCGTGCCCGGAATCCGCAGTACTTTCGGAACCATGACTGAGCTAGCCAACAGTCTGCGACTGATGTTTTCGCGCCTAGCCCACCACCGCTGCCCTAACGGGCACTATGTTGAGCCCTCATTCGACGTCGCCCGCATGGCTGAAATTACCTGCCCCACCTGCGGCGTAAAATTTTATGGCCCTGGCGCTGAGGACCTGGCGTTTAACTCACGCGGAGCCTGCCAAACTTGCTCGGGCACAGGCCTGACCCGCAGCGTGAATGCTGCTGCGCTGGTGCCGGACCAGAACCTGACCATTGACCAGGGCGCCGTCGTAGTGTGGGGCACGCTGATGTGGGCCCTGATGAAAGACGTGTGCCGCGAGATGGGCGTGCGCACCGATGTGCCATTCAAGGAGCTAACTGAGGCGGAGCAGGAGATTGTTTACCACGGCCCAGCGCTAAAAAAGCACATTATTTACGTAAATCCTAAAACTAACCAGTCGGCCGAAATGGATTTCACCTATTACAACGCCATTTATACGGTCGAAAATGCGCTTTCTAAAGTTAAAGATGAAAAGGGCATGAAGCGCCTGGAGCGTTTCTTACAAGAGGACACTTGCCCTAAGTGTCACGGCACCCGTATGTCTGAAGCCACCCGGGCGCCCCGGTTGCGCGGTATTGGTCTGGACGCGGCCTCGCAAATGACCCTGTCTGAACTGATGGGGTGGGTTGAGGGGGTGCCCGACTCACTGCCGCAGATGCTGCGTCCCATGGCCCAAAATATTTGTGAGGCTTTCTTTGACACCGCTCAACGTTTGCTTGACCTGGGGCTGGGCTACTTGGCGTTGGATCGCGCGGCGTCCACGCTTTCTACCGGTGAGCGCCAACGCGTGCAGCTAGCGCGGGCGGTGCGTAACCGTACCACGGGCGTACTGTATGTGCTTGATGAGCCTTCGATTGGCTTACACCCGCATAATCTCAAGGGTTTGACGGGGGTGATGGATGATCTGTTGGCGGATGGCAACTCGGTGATTTTGGTTGACCACGACACTCAGGTGCTCACCCACAGTGATTACCTCATTGAGATGGGGCCCGGCGCTGGTTCCGACGGCGGCACGGTGGTTTGCCAGGGTACGGTTGCGCAGGTCATGGATGATTCTGCGTCGATTATTGGGCCGTATCTGAGGCAGCAGAACCAGCCCAAGCCGGCGCGGGCGGATCTTTTTGAGCGCGGCAGTATCCGCCTAGTCACGGACGCGATCCACACGGTGCAGCCACTTGAGGTGGATATTCCCCAGGGACGACTCACAGTGGTGACTGGGGTTTCAGGCTCAGGTAAAACCACCATGGTGCTTGAGAGCCTGATCCCGGCTTTGCAGGCGCGAATTGCCGGTCAGGCGCTGCCGGGGCATGTGCGCTGCCTGGAGGCACCGGGTATTGGCCGGGTTATGCTCATTGACGCCACCCCGATTGGTATTAATGTGCGCTCGACTGTGGCCACCTATACGGGGGTGCATGATGAGTTGCGTAAGCATTTCGCCAGGTCCGAGGCGGCTAAGCAGTATGGAGCCAAACTTGCCGCTGAGGCCGGCTCGAAACCTGGCCGCCGCCGTGGGCTTACGGCTGGCGCGTTTTCTTATAACACTGGTTCTTTGCGTTGCGACACTTGTGACGGCACTGGGCAGATCTCCCTTGACGTGCAGTTTCTTCCCGACGTCGAGATTTGCTGCCCCGATTGTCGCGGATCTCGTTATGGGCGTGCGGCTCACGAAATTAGGTGCTTTTTTGACGACGGCGCCGCTTACAGCCTGCCTGACCTGATGGCTATGAGTGTGGATGAGGCTTTGACTGTTTGCGCGGGCCTTAGCCGGGTGAGCAAGAAATTGCAGGTGCTGCACGATTTGGGTTTGGGCTATTTGACACTTGGCGAGCAGACACCGGGGCTTTCTGGTGGCGAGGCACAGCGGTTAAAGCTTGCCAGTGAGATGGGACGGGGCCAGGGCGATTCGGTGTTTGTGTTTGATGAACCCACTATTGGCCTGCACCCAAAGGATGTGCAAACCCTAATGGGAGTGTTTGCCAGTTTGATTACTAAAGGCGCCACCGTGGTGGTTATTGAACATGATCTGGACGTAATCCGCAGCGCAGACTATGTGGTGGATATGGGCCCTGGCGGAGGTTTGGCCGGTGGCCAGGTGGTAGCCACCGGCTCCCCCGCTCAAATCAAAGCCTGCCCCACCAGCCTCACCGGCAAATTCATCTAGAAGCACTCAAACTTGAGCATAAAAATTATTTGTTTTACAGAAGTATTTCTAGATAAGTTCTAATTTTACGCTCTACCCCAAGTTTGCGCGCATAATTCATAAGCTTTACTAGATCTCGATTCTTGCTGCGTGTATAGCTCTGCATTGCTGGCACAAGTAACTGCAGATCAAGCACACTCTTGCCACGCATTAAGTCACACAGCGTTCTCTCAAGGTCGTATACTCTAACCATATTTCCGTATATCGTCTTCGCCTGCGTTAAACCCAAATCAAGAACTTCGTTTGCACAAGTGCGACAGATAATACCGGCATCTTTGACTGCCACAGTGTTGTAATTTCGCGGGAAAGTCATTGTTAAAGAAGCTGGAGTGCGGTCAGTCATCTCATGCAGATTCAATGCAGTGTCATCTGAGAACACGCCACGTGAGAACCTGTACTGGGCGATATATAGCGGATCTTCCCATACGTCTGGCAAGGCATAGAGCCCACGCGTAAGTTGTACAACTTCTCCAGAACGAACTACCTCAGCGAGCTTACGCCTCGGTATACCTGCAGCTGTAACCTGAGCAGCAGTCACATATCCAGCGTTTTGCGAGGCAATCTCAAGCACTGTCCGCATAGGCCCCCTTTCGTACAACCACGCTGAATAGTATTCCAAATTCAGCATAACTGTACGTCACACATAAAGCTGTACCATTCTCACAAAATTTAGATTAAATCTAAGAATCTTTACATTCCCACTTGAGATCTTCAGGAAACCATTGCAAACCACTCACGCTAGCACTAATAGCCGGGTCAATTAAATTTCCTGCCAACTCAGCTGCCATATCCATCACCTTCAGCCCTGCAGGCAAGCCTGTATTAGCAGATAACTTTTCAAACTGCCTTCCCTGAGATAAACCCCATTCTCTAGGCACAGAAAACTTATCTGCCATTGCCTGCCCACCCTTTAATACAAACTTCTTGTTATTGCCAGCAAATACACGACAGAGCAATCTATGGAAATAGAAGGAAGACACCGCCCTAGCTGTATCAAGAGATGATGCAGATGCAGCAGACTTGACTGCCATTTCAACCGCTGCGGCACTCTTGTAGGTCATAACCTATCCTTCTCACTGGGTAATCCTGCATCTGACAGCAGACCTTCATATATTTCCTTGGCCTGGCTAGCAGAATAGTAATCACGCAGATAATTTGCCAGATTTTTAAAATCAAAATCGCGATTCGCATAGGCAGCTTCTCTCAGCACATCAGCAACCAGCGAGAGATCTTCATCATCTAACACAAGGTCAAACACAATGCGCTCAGGACGCGTAACAGGCAGCCCCTGCACAAAAGTCACCTCATCCCGAGCAACTTTCCTCTTCGCAAAACTAGCAACAGTTTTTCGCGAATTTATGCGCTTTGGAGCGTAAATGCGGTAAGGCGATAGATACAGATCACCCAGCTCAAGCAGTGATGAAGCAGTGGCGCCCCCAATCACTATGCCATCCCAATTCGAGCTACGCATCCGCTCATAACTGAAGTTTTCTGGCGCAGTCAGTTTCCAAATAGCTGCGAGCTCATCTGTATATGAGGAACCAGCCCCAATCATACGATAAGCACCTCTAATGACACGCTCAAGTCGACCAGACTCAACCGCATCATGCAGAGCATCGCGCGGTATGCCCATGCGTTCAGCCTGGGCAGTTGTAAAGACACCCTCAGATTCTGAGAGTTGGGCTATAGCTTCCAGATGATTCGCTCGAACCATGTTGCAATTGTAGGCTACAAACCTACAAATGCAACACCTCCAGGTATACCTGTAACTCGCGCCTTACTCTGAGCGCTTCACACATGAGCGCCAACTCATGAAGATCTTTGTCACGACTATTGAAGTATCCACCAATAGCGTCACGCACAAGTTGCGCATCAACGCCACCCAGCTTCCTTTGCCTAATCAGATCAGCGATTGAACGTTCAGAGTTATAGCACCTGACCCTATTACCTGACGGCGTCATAATATTTGTTGCGCCAAGCTCGTAAATATCAGGGCGAACCCAGTGAATCTGAATGCCTGGAAACTCCTCAATCAGCCTGACCGGGTTATACCCCCTAGGTACGGTCACGGACTGCACTACCGGAAGCCTGTCTGATAATCCATTTAGATACAGCGCGCTGTTATGCGAAAAAATACACCTACGCCAACGCGTCCCAATCACAAGAAAGTCATCTTCGAAAACATCAGGCGTGCAGTAGATACCGCGTGAAATCCTATCAATAAGGCCTGTTTCGCTCGCATAAGAGATAAGTCCCGCAGAAAATCCAGCACCCTTCAGCTGCGAAGAGTACGCCACCCCACCCTCGGCGTCGATGTAACTTACAAGCTCGTCAAGCATCAAAGTAGACACCTCCTCTACAACAGACGTTCATACAGCGTTATACAGCTATTGATGTATAAACGTCTATCAAGGGACAGCATCCCTCCCGCAAAGCGCACACACGCGGCCCCAAACACACAAGTATGGGTAGTTCTATGAGTACGCATTAAGGCCGCGTAGATCATCGAGCAGGCCAGGCCCGGAAACGTTTACCAGGGATTTTGGAATGTTAAGGTGGCACTACTTATCGTAAAATCGAGTAGAACTCAAGCGAAGCAGGCAATCAGATGGACACCTGCAAAAGCGCTGACAGCGTCGTTTTCACCGACGAAGACATAGAACAGTGGGCGCTAGAAGCAGAATCAGATACGAGTTACGCAGGCAAACACCTTGGCCCTTCAATTGCCGGTAAACCTATAAGCTCATCTGCAACCGAACAAACTTCTAATTAAACCTTACAAACGTAGACAATAAGTTTACAGCCTATTATATACATGCAGCATTAATTATTTAAACAATCAAAATACGGTGAAACAAAAGCGTGGGGACACCAGAACTCTGGTGCCCCCACAAACAAGCTAGTTTTAAGCTTGATCTACTTGGTGATAGTGAACTTGTAAAATTCAGTGCCATTCACAAACGTAACTGTGCGATTATCATCATTTAATGATACATCAACCGAATGGGGGGCCTCGCTGGTATCTTTACTATCACCGAAATCCATATGCGGCGTGCCACCATCTTTGTAGCGTGAGACGCCCCAGTACTTGTTTTCGTACGAGAAAAAGCACTTCTTTGCGTTTTCCCCGCTGATCTGCCAAGTCTTGTCAGCGTTAAATATTAAAGTCACATTAGCGCAATCATCAGTAGCGCCAACTAGCTTAACCCCGGTAATAGCAGCCTCAATCTCTTTAACGTCCTTATCCGCTTTTGCGTTGTCGCTAGTCACCTTGTCGTTAGCTGCTTTAGCGTCAGCTAGAACGCTT
>ERZ773212.200-NODE-200-length-32022-cov-10.569024_pt1 | contig 32022 bp, 45 predicted proteins | sample MGYA00581005_ERZ773212 | MGnify/ENA primary metagenome ERZ773212 (study PRJEB29015, sample SAMEA2738154) | human oral metagenome | biome: human oral; feature: human-associated habitat; material: saliva | place: China | collected 2196 ... | reverse complement strand
CTTTGGCATTCTACCCAAGTGAGGCGTAAATCAACCTTTGAATGATAAAGGTATATTGTTGTCTAGTAATGTTTGTATGTTTCATACTATAGTTTACCTGCGATTATGTAAAACGTTAGTTCGCTAAATTGGTGTGTTTTTAAGATTTAGGACACGCTAAGGACACAAAATACCAAGTCTGTTCTACGCTTTATATTAGCTAGTTTATAGCTATGTTTTCCCAGTTAAACGGCTTGTTGTAAGCCGTTTTAAGACACGCAAATTGCATAGTGGAGTATTTACACATGAAAAAAGACCCCTCCTGCCTAAGCAAGAGGGGTTACAAGTCTAGTCTTGCACTCTTCCGAGCAGCTTTAGACGTGTTACTTAATGCAATGAAGTCAATCGACCGGCTTCATCTGTGTCAACCTGCACCGTACTGTCAGCCTGGACAGAACCGTCTGCATTGACTGCGTAAGCGTGGTTATTGTGGACATGAACTCCAGCGGGAAGCAGGTTGCCATTCTCGGAAGCAAGGTACTTCTTGCCTTCTGCGTCAAAGATACCCGTTGCCATGCGTCCGTCATTGGCAAAGTAGTAGTCATAGCTTCCAATGTGTTGCATACCTGTCAGCATGGCACATTCTTGCGGTCCTTCATCCTGGCAAAGATAGAACCAGTCTGTACCGTCAAAGAACCAACCTGTGACTGCATATCCTCGTGCGTCAAAGTAGTACCAGGAACCGTTGATGAACGCCCACTGGCTGTAATAGTAAGAGCTTGGACTAGTTGCATACCACCAACCTGTTGCGTTCTTGACCCAGTGTGGCTCAAAGTTAGACTCACCCTGGGCAAGCTGTTCCCACTCTGTGTAAGTGAGCTTTGCCACGTCCAGGTCAACGGTACCGCCCGCGCTGGAATACTGCCAAATGGTCCAATCACCCCATACGCCCGTGTTATAGATCATGTCAGGCAATTCCCATGAGAAACGGTTGTCAGGGTATCCAGCAATCCACAAGCGAGACACATCAGCACAAGACGCTACCTGTGAGCGTCCAGCGGGGTAGGTGTACACAACAGGATAGATGCCCGTCTTAGCGTAGACACGGTCAACGAACTGCCTTGCCCATACTGTTGAGCCCCAAGCGTCATTGTCTCCATTTTCCCAGTCCAGGCACAGAAGAGCCTTACCAATGTAGGCAGAGACACACGCCACAAATGCGTCAGCTTCTGCTACAGGTGAGCCACCTTCTGCGTAGTGGTAGACACCAATGAGTTTACCGTCTGCCAAAGCTCGCTGAAGTTGTGCGGTCATGTAGCGGTTCATTGGCTGGGTGCCCTGGGTAGCCTTTGCGATGACAAAGTCAGAACCATTGTAAGCAGTTTCGACATTAGGGTGCGAGTATGTCGTACCCAATGCCTGATAACCGCTTACATCAATGCCCCTAAGCATTGTTTACCTCTTCTTTTGTTGGCTCTTCTTTTGGCTCTTCTTTTGGTTGTGTATTAGTTGGTTCAGCGTTGCCTGTCATGTAGCTTGCAGGACGCTCAGAAGGCTGTACATACGTCATTGCACGTGCAGAATCGCTTAGCCCCTTAGTTGTTGGGTCAACGGTTACGCCAATTGCACCCAAGACCGCAACAACTACAGTGCCAATCAAGTACGGATTGCTGATGAACTTCACGAACACATCAGCAAGGCTACCCCAAGTAGTCAAGTCAGAGTAAGCCAGTCCCAAGTAGGCAAGGATTGGGCTCATGACGATTCCGAACATTCCCAGCCACCAAGCTGGATTGTGTAGTCTTACTTTCCAGTTAATCATTTCTGCTCCTTTACTTCTCAAGCTTTGTAATGCGTGAGTCTAGGTTCTTGACATCTGTCTTGACCTCTGCGAGGTCTGTTGCTGCTTTTTTTGAGACTTCATCCGCCCTTCGCGCCACAATCCCAACAACGGAAAGCTCAGCAGTGTGCTGTGTGAGTGTTGCAGTCAAGTCAGAGAGAGATTGCTGGTACTTGCCCAGTTGCTCGTTCATGACTTGTTGGCGTGTCTCTAAGCGTGTGAGGGTGTTGGTGATGGCGCTCTTCCATGCGTCTTCCTTCTCTTTGTCCTCTCTACTGGCACGCTGCCAGTTCGAGATAGCAACAAGACCGCCCAAGAACGCACCCACAATGGAGATGAAGAAGGAAACCATTTCAGCTGTAATGTTCATAACCTCACCTCCTAGTGCCTTACCGTGTATGTGAGAGAACCTTCACGCCAGGCGTTTGAGACTTTTCCACCCATATCCTGCAGGTAGATGTTCCCGTCAGGTCTTGCTGAGATGGCAGTGATAACGTCAGCATGTCCAGGACAAATACCAGACATATATACGATTGACTCATTACCGTCTGTAGCTGAGTTGTACTTCTCATGATCTACCAGAGGAGGTCTTGAGTTTTCTGGAAGCGTAAATGGGCAACGGACAGCGTCGTAAGAAATATTGTTAGCCAACCAACCTCGAACCTTAATGGTTACAGAATCGCCTGTACGGTAGATGTGCCAGAAGTTGTTGTAGCTGCCTTGTGGTTGCAGGTAGATTACGTCAAAGTCAGTGTCAGACTGCTTTTTGTCATCTCCAAGAACATTGATAGTAGGCAGCAGAGATACGGGCTCACCAACAGTAATGCCGTTGATTGGTAGACGGTAGAGGGGCATGCAAGCTGTAGTAGAACCGGAGAGAATGTCACCCTTAACGTAGGTTGGGTCTACCGGATTACCTTGATTGGTTGGCGTGCCCTGAATAACCTCACAGGTGAACTTCTCTACACCGCCAACCTGCTTAGAATACTTCAGTACGACCAAGTCATTGCGTTTGTATCCGGCACGACCATTAGCAACGTTAAGCTCAAAAGGCTCCTCATTTGTCACCATACGAGCGTCAAAAAGCACGTCACCTGTGTCAATACGGACCCTGTTGGCAGTCTGCATGGCAGCCTTGATTTGGTTCTGTGTCTGCAAAATGCCACGCACAGAGCCAGCAACACCAGCAATCAGTCTGCCAATCTGTGGTGCTGTAATGTGGTCCTTACCTTGGAATGAAATAACACCATCGAAAGCCATTTAGCCCTCCTTCACCATGAATTGAGCGAACTCTTCATCACGTTTGCGTGCGAGCTCACGATACTTTGCAGCACAGTCAGGACAGAGAAGGTAACTCTGCTGTACGCCGTCTGCGGATACTCTGCTTATGCTTTTCCATTGCGATGTTGCAAAGTCACTTTCAAGTAGAAAGGCTTCTTTCTTGCATCTATCGCATTGAAAGCGTGCAAAGCCACTTGTTTTTGCCATTAAGCTGTCCTTTCCCATTTGAAGCAGCCAAGAGAAGGTAGTTGTTGCCATCTACCTCCGTAGTTTGATTGCGGGTTAACAAATGAAGTTGTTTCAATGACCGAGCCAACAGGAAAAGATGGCGTAGTTGCACCGCCTTGAGTCGCTCCCTGGACGTTAATAGTCACGTCACTAGATCCGTCAAATGAAGCTGTACCACTTACAGAGCCAACTAGCTTGATTGTTCGTGGCTGTGAGAGTTTCTTTGCAGCGTTAGCGTCACCACCGGGGGTAGATGCGCCAGCGTATGGGTGCGTGTGGCTTGTAGGGGCTGCGCCAACCTCTTGCGCTGTATATGTTGGCTTTGCAGGAAGCTTTACTGTGTGCGTCTGAGCGTCTGTGACGTGTCCTAAAGCGTCAACATTGACCGTTGCGCCTAATTGCACAACGTCACCCCAAGAAGCGTCTACGTTGCTCTCAGAGCCGTATGTGCCAGCGGTCACACCGGATGGCTCATGAGCAAGAGCAACAGTTCCTCCTGTGCGCTGAGCCTTGAGTGGTGTTGTTGCGGTAACTTCTGCCACTTTAGAGTCAACCTGCAGCGTTGCTCTGCCAATCTCACTGGCTGAATCTGTTGCGACTTTGCGTGCTTCATTTACCTTGTTCTCAAGGCTCTTGAAGTCTGCTCTTGATACTTCTGCAGAGATAGTGCGCCCTGCAATGGAAATACCCGTGCCGGCTGTGTATGAGCTTGACACTGCGCCTGAGCCTGTAGAAGAGCCATGCTCAGCGGTACCAGATGAAGAAGTGTTACTAGCGGTACCGCCAACCTTGTAGCTAATGCTTACTTGGGTATCAGTGACAATGATGACCTTAGTGCCAACGGTTGCTGTGACGTGTAAGCCAGTGACAGGATCTATGCCAGGGACGATGTCTCCAATTCCGAACTCTTCATCGTCATCCAGTGTGACGTTAATTGAATCAGCAGCTTGATACTCTTTGAGCTTCTTAGGACCGTCTTTCTCAAGCTCTTCACGGCTTGCATTAGTGTAGTTGTAGGTGGTTGTACGCTCGTCAATGCCAAAGAGCGTCTGTGTGGTAGAGATATTGCCACGCTCGTCTGCGTAGAAATGCAGCACAATACGATTCTTAAGCTCACCAGAGCCAAGGCAAATAAGATGGTTGTAAGGTCTTATAACTCTCTTAATAGTTACGTCAGAATGTTCTGCGTCTGCACCATCAGTCCAGTCTGTAATAGGCTTCACCGAAAGTACAATCATGCGCTCAATGGAGTTGTATTCGATGTTGAGACGCGATGAAGAATCAGCCAGCATCTTTCTGATGCCCGTCCAAGCATCACAATACCTGTCGAAGGTGTATTTGACGGTAATGCCAGAGGTATCTTCTGAGACTTTGAACTGGTTGGCAAGTCCCAGACGCTGAACAAGCTGCTTTAGAACCCCGTGAGCTTCTCCACGCACACTGAGATAGTCTTCACCACTCGGTGGCTCAAGGACCTTGTCTCTGATAATTCCTTGCCATGATCTACCAATGTACTTAATTGTGTTGTTGCCTGAGTTAGACTCTCGTGCGTCAACCACACCGCCCCACTCAGTGCCTTCAACATATACGTATGCGCCATCATCAAGACGCTGCTCAGAGTCAATGTCGAGCGTGAGCTCAAAGTCATTGCCAGTGTCTCCATATTCCAGGTCAAGGCGTGCTCCCTTCAGCACGCCAATATCGAGATGTGTTGCGTCTGTGTAGCTAATGTCTGGCATTATGCACTCACCTCACTAGGTACGCTCTGAGTGCTTACTGCCCTTGGTGTACGAGTCTCACCCTGTGGCTGCTCTTTTTCATATGGAGGTGTAGAGCGCGTCTCATAGAGCGTGAGGTCAAAGTCGAATGTGTTATCCCATGTGATGTCATCAGTGCCCGGCTTGATTGGCTCGAAGAGGTAAGAGCCGGAGCCGTGAGCCCCGCGCTCTCGGAACTTATAGACGTTCTCACAGGTGCCGTTATCCTGCACCACAACAGCGGTCTTACTCTGAGAATCAACCTCAAGATATGCACCAGCTGCAATAGTGGTGTTGACCTTGTGCAGGTTCTCACCAATTCTGATGTATGGGTTTGTTGCAGGACCATAGACACGCCAGAGCCAAGGAGAAGCACTCTTAGAAGGGTTAGTAAATGACTTAGCGGGCTTACCCTGGACAAGGTCAAAGGGGAAGTCTCTTGGGAAGTCAGGCTTAATACCTGCAACAGCACCGGCGGTCTCATGCTCAAAGTAGAGCGTTGTTGCCTTAAACCATGTAGGATCTTCGACAAGAAGCGTTAAAACGAACTCTGCGAACTTGTCAGAGAGCCAGTAGTTTGTTGGAGCACCGCCAATAATGTAGCAACGGATACCCCATGAGCCTACTGTGAGCGTTCCTGGGGTGCGGTTTAAGATATCTTTCTCGCCAAGCTCAATAATCTTATTACGCAGCTCTAAGCCTTCTTCATCACTTCCCGCTGCAATGCCAACAGGGAACTTGATTGTTTTGGGCTTGTGGTCACGCCGTCTAAATGATGTAATTCTGCTTGAGTTCTTGCCTGATGTGTAAGACCACATCCAGTCTCTGAGTTCATGCTCCATGTAGTGGAGGGACTTGTCAGCCCCTCCAAACTCCATGTACTTACTACCATCAGAGGTTGTGTATCTAATATCTGTGCGCATTATGCGCTCACCTCTCTTACCATGCGACCAAATTCACGGTTATTCACGTCAACTCTTACAGGCTTGCCGTATGCGTCCTCAATGCGCTTAGTCATGACATCCATCTGTGCTGAGAGATCTGCAATGGCTTGGTTGGTATCTGCGTAGATGCCATTAGCCACAAGGGACGCTGTCATATCCATTTGTTTGTTAATAGGAACATTGAGTGCATAGCCATCTACGCCACTCTGAGCAGCTTCTGCAAGGTCTTGTGCTGCCTTGTAAACGTCTCGCTTACCGCCAGCAATACCAACAACAAAGCCGTCAACCGTGTAGCCACCAAGACCAGCCATAACGCGTGATGGCGAGTGAATGCCAAGAAGTGCCTTAACTGCACCGACAACGCCGTTAAAGACTCCACAGACTTGGTCTACTACCCAACCAGCAAGACCAGACACACCATTTACAAAGCCTTGGATGAATGCACGTCCCGCGCTACCGAGGTCAAAGCTTGTGATGGCGTTTTTGGCTTGGTTGAGCAGGTTTCCGACTGCCCCAAGCAAGCTGCCAATAATTTGCGGGACTGCTGCGACAATGGCTGTAAAGAGCGTTACTGCTGCACCAAGTAGCATTCCAATGAATGTTGGAAGATTGGAGACAACGGTGCCAATGAGGTTGCCAACGTTGCCAATGAGTCCTGGAAGAATTACGGGGATAGCGTTCACGATTGCCACAAAGAGGTCCACTGCAGCTGAGAGCAATGTTCCAACAAAGCCAGGAAGTCCTGTGATGAATACATCAATAATTTGCGGTAATGCTGCTGCCAGCGTTGGAATGATTGCTACAACGCCATCAACGAGAGCCATAAACAGCCCTTGCGCTGCTTCAAAGAGAGCCGGAGCATTAGCAACAAAGCCGTCCACTAGACCTTGCAGGATCTGTGGAGCTGCTTCAGCAAGCTGTCCTGCAACTTCAGTGAGTGCTTGCAGGATAAAAGTGAACGCCTGCATTGCTCCTGCCATGAGAGAAGGCGCAGAAGCCACGAGAATGTCACAGATTGCGCCGGCTGCAGCTCCAACTGCTTCCAGTAGTCCTGGAGCAATTTGCTGCCACGCTGCGCCCATCTGTCCAAAGAGAACCTCAAAGGCGTGTGCCAGCGTAGGACCTGCAGAAGCAAGACCAGAAGCCACCTGTGGAAGAACTGAGCTGATTTGAGATGCAAGTCCGGGGATAGTATCAGCAATACCAACAATATTGCTTGCAATGTTTGCTGCTGCCTGTGTGATGTCTCCACCCATAGCAACAAAGGCTGTACCAGCCACTGCTGCAGCAATTGAAAGCACGCCAAGCACCACAGTTGCGCTGCCAAAGCCAGAAGCAAGGCTTGCGACCATACCCATAGCTGGCTGTACCGCTCCTAGAAGCTTAGGTCCTAAGCCCGTGAGTGCAGGTCCTAGAACGCCCGCAATGGCATTACCAACGCCACCAAGCTTGGTAGCAATAGGAGCAGCGAAAGCAGAGACTGCACTTCCTGCCTTAGAGAGAGCGGAAGTGACAGGGCTCATGAATTGAGCCACATTACCGCCGACAGTTGCCAGCACGCCCTGCGCGTTTCTCGCAATGGATGTGAGATGTAGCGTTGCAGTCGCTGCCATACTCTTAAATGTAGACTGTGCAGCAGAAACAATGGATGTGAGCTTAGCGGTAATGGGGTTGTTGAGACCGCTGAAAGCCTTTACAAGCTTGTTTCTGAACTCCCAAGCATAAAGAATTGCTGTCTCCAGCTTGTCCTGGACGGTTGCAGCGATTGCGCCAAAGAAAGACTTAAAGCCCGTACTTAGACCTGCAACAGTTGAGAGTGTGCCAGGAATCATTCCCTTGATGACTGTTAGACCATTTGCAACCGCGTTAGAAGCCTTGGAGAACGCTCCTAACATCTTGCCAGCTGTCTCCATTGACTTGCCAATGACAAGAAGAGAAGGACCAGTGCCCGCAAGCATGCCAATAGACCGTGCAATGGTCTGAATGTCTGAAGCTGACATCTGATTGATTGCGTTAGCTGCATTAGTTGCCATAGCAGCGAGAGCTTCCATACCACGCTCAAAAAGTGGCATAAGCGACTCAACAAGCTTCTGAATTGGGTCTATCAGCTTTGAGAGCGCGTCTGTCATCTTCTTGTAGCCATCAGTCTGATACATCTTCATGATGGTTGCAGTTGCTGCGTCTTTAAGGTTTGAGAGCACGCCAGTAAGTGTCCTGGATTGCTTAATCATGAGCCCGCCAAAGTCACCCTGCATACCAGCTCTGATTGCTGCAATGGCTACATCAGCACTAACTGCACGCTTGGTAACCATATCCATTGCGCCAGCGACATTTGTGTGCAAAGCCTTTGCGAGGTAGTCCCACGCAGGAATACCAACTTCAGTAAGCTGCATCATCTCCTGTGAAGCTGCAACGCCTTTGCCGTGCATCTGACCAAGTGCGCGAGTGATAGCGTCAATTCCTTGCTGACCAGCACCAAGAGCTGCAGTTGCATTACCAACATCTGTAAGCATAGGGATGACATCATCAGCTGCAAAGCCATAAGCGAGCATTTGCTGAGTTGCCTTGTTAAGTCCTGCCATCTCAAATGGCGTGGTCTTAGCAAACTCAACAAGATCAGAAATCATCTTCTTGGCACGCTCAGGACCAAGCATGGTATTAAAGGCAATGTCTACTTGCTCAGCATTTGCTGCAGTTTGACTTGCCCACTGGGCAGCCTTGACACCTGCAATAGCAAGAGGAGCGGTAATTGCAGCGGTAAGCACAGTACCCGCTTTTGAAAAGCCACTGCCAAGGCTTGAAATTGCCTTAGAAGTCGTATCAGTTAGCTTGGAAACTTCGCTGGCGAACTTGGAAGAGTCACCTAAAATCTCAATGACTACTTTTCCATCTGCCAAATTGACCTCCTAGAATTAGAAGTTACGGAGTGCCATCTCCCGTAATTCATCTTCTGTTGGAGGTAACGCCCAAGCTTGAGCACGCCTAGCATGAGCACGCTCTTCTTCCTTTGTGGTGTCTCCTTCAAGCGGGCTTCTTGCAGCCACTGCTTGCCCTGTGAGCGTGTCTGGCGTGGCAAGTAGTGCCAGATATAGATTGATGAAGGTATACCAGTGAAGCTGCGTGGCTTTGCTTGTGAGATCTATTGAGTACATACGCATGAAGTCGGCAGTCACAATGCCAGCGTCATAATGCCAATCAAAATTCTTCTTTCTGTAGTACTGGATGCGCTTGTATTGCTCACCGTAGGTGATAGTGTCAAATGCCCCTGCTGCCCACTCAGACGCTGCTTGAAGAGCTTCTACTGGATACTTCGACACTTGGTCTGGCAGCACTCCCTTTTGAGCGTAGAAAAGGTTTAGTGTCCTTGCATTAGCAACAGCACTATTGTCTGTATCCATCGTCATGTAGATGAGCGATGTTCTAAAGCCACTCTTAATGGGTACAGATACTCCCGCCACATCAACTATGACGGGAGCACCCTTGATAACCGAGTCTAGAAACATGGATTACTCGTCCATGCTGGAGTTCTCTTGCGTGATAAGCTCAGAGACCTTAGACACAGCGTCGCTTGCTGAATAGACCTCTGTCAGAATCGAGATAATCTTCATCAAGCGGTAGATGTTGAGCCTGTTTGCCTTACCAATAAGCTCCTCTGCAGCTTCCTCACCAAGCGCAAAAGCAACGATATTATGTGCTTCATCTGCAAGGGTTGTGAGGTTGTCCATTACCTCATCATTTGTGAGCCCTGTAAACGATGACAGACGTTTTGCCCAGGAGTTAGCTTCTACAACAAATGTGATGTTGCCTAGATCCACATCATAGGTCTTGCCCTCAATCTTCACCTTTGCTGTTGGTGCGCCATCAAGCTTGTAATTCTTCAATGCCATAAGTGTTCCTCTCTATGGGTTTACCTTGGCTCATATCTTGTGCCACGGGTAACGCCAAATAAAAAAGCACCCAGCGTATGCCAGGTGCTTCCCCAGAGAGGAGAGGAATGGGGACTATGTCTATGCAGCTTTAGTAAAAGCTGCAGTGTCATAGTTGAAGGTGCCGTACTCGTACTCATCGGTAATTGCGACCTTAAAGGCAATCTTGATTGGTGCAATGTCAGAGCCAGAGAATGGCGAAACATTCAGCGTTGCCTTTGCGTGCTTAGCAACAAGTGCGGTCTTCTCACAAGCCTTGCCTGCCTTGAAGTCATATCCACAAGTGCGGACATACTCAACAGGTACGTCTAGAACATCCTCATAGCTTGCAAGAATCTTCTGGATACCGCCAGGACCCATTGCGTCAACCTCAAAACTGAAGGTGTCAGTCTTGCCTAGGTTGTACTTAGGCTGAGTCTTACGATCAATATAGGTTGGCTCATAAGACTTGGCTTCACGCTCTGGGTCTGCCTTAGTGGTCTCAGTAACACGGATGAAGTTCGTCTGTCCAGGGAACTTAATCCAGTGCTGAATTTCATAGATAGAGACAGGTGTACGCTGTGTTTCTGTTGGCTGTACGACAGCTGGTGATTCTGGCATAATGCCTTCCTTTCTTTAAGGGTTAAACCCTGTACTTGATTTGGGCGATAAGCTGGTAAGTTGCGACTCCATCCTCGCCAACACTGAAGGGAGATGGCAGTGTGGTGACATCGTGGGCGTATACAACAACGCCCTCTGGTGCACCACCGTCTTCAATGGCAGCTTGGACTTTACGCAGCATGGCAAGACCGTCAATGCGCTCCTGCTCGTCTAGTGGTCGTGTCTGCAGATATACCTCATAAGGGAACTGCTTAATACCGCCACCAGAGCAATAATGAAGCACCCAAGGCTCACCCGGAGCAGCTTTAAGCATTGCTTGTGCAGCTCCAGTACCATTAGGGAACTGACCATACTCAACAGGGATACCTGTGAGAATGTCTTTTAGCCAGTCAGTAACGCTTTGAGCGATGTCTACCATGCCCCTCCAACTTTCTGTCCAAGAACTTTTGCGAACATTTGCTGCCATGCATTACCTCTAACACCTGCGCAACGGTCATACCAATGGTCACAGGCATTAGGAGCGTGCAGGGCATTTTGAAGCGTGCTGTGGTTGTGTGTTGAGTAGTACTGAATACGGGCATAAGCTGCTGCGTCTCCTGCGCCCCATTCAACGTAAGCAGCACTGCCAGTCTGACGAGTGGTGCCAGAGCCTTGTAGCGCTCCTGAGTCATAAGGAACATAAGTCTTACAGTCAGCTAGTACGTTTTCAGCAACGATTCCAAGGGCAGCTTCTACAGCGTTTGACACCTTGTCTTTGCAACGTTCAACATCAACGTCAACCACACGCATTCTCATCTGGCTTCTACCTCCACATGATGTGTCTCGTGGTGAGTGGAATAAGGGTTTACAGAGCGCACCATACGCGCTTCTGATACTGGCTTCTCCTCGGAGCTAATGCCACGAATAACGAAATCACCAGCCTTAAGACCTGGGTCTCTGAAGAACCACACTTTAAGCACATTGGCATTCTGTGGTCCTACGGTTGAAGCAGTATTAGCGAGTTTCTCTTCAACGTGTACACCTTGATAGATAGATCGCGTGAACCCCTTATCCTGCTTGTGCCAGACGGTGACAGTATCCCAAGCAATCATCGGATACCCCTCCAAAGAAGACCTGTACCAGCTAAGAAGGGATACACGCAGGAGAGGTCAGAGACGCTTGCTTGAGCGTCTGTGTAGGTGTAAGACACACTACCGACGCTCTCACTCTTAACCATTCCACGTGTGTCTTTGCCAGCTACTCTGTCGCATAGTGCACAGAGGGCAAGAAGCCACTTCTCGTTGTACTTCTCAGGGACCTCTTCACCAGTCATCGAGACAAGCAGTGCTTGAGCCTTGACGAGGGGAGCGTCTAGCTCACCCTCGCCAAGAGAGCCTTTATACGTGTTGCGGTAGAAGTCGTATGTAAGGCTTGGGGTTGCCATTAAGCAGCCTTAGGCTTCAAGACACCAGCAGCCTTAGTTGCCTTCAGAGCAACGCTACAGACAAACTCAACATCAACGCTCTTGACAGCACCTGGAGTGGTCCAGTCAGGAAGCGCAACGGTGAATGCGTTGTCACCCTTGAGGGTGATACCGTGGAAGCCGTCCATGCCAAGGCAAGCAGCATAGATAGAGCCGTCAGTGATAGAGCCGTCACGGACCTCATGGATAGCAATACCGTTGTAAGCCTTGACAACGTTGCCAGCGGTCTCCTTGGACTCAGTGCCAAGACCAACAACACGCAGAAGTGCGTTCAGCTTGGTGTACTGAGCTGCGTTCATCATGAGTACGTCAGGGGTACGCATGAGGTTGGAGAGCATGGTGTCAAGCTCCTCAAGGTAAGCAAGAGCAGCTTCCTTAGTGGTGACCTTGACATCAGTCTTAGAGGTCATCTCAGTAGAGGTGGTCTTCAGAGCAGCTGCAAGACCGTCAAAGCCATTTGCGTCCTTGGTAGGAGCAAAGATACTAGCGTTGAACTTGCGAGAGACTGCGTCCTTAGCCTGCTCCAGATACATCTCGTAGAGGTCATCTGCAGCAGCCTTGGCAACACGATCCATCTGGAATGTAGAGCCAAGAATACCAAGGGTGGTAGTCTTCTTCTCAACAGTTGGCTCAGATGCGACTGGCTCAGCACCAAGTGCACGGAATGCAGCGGAAGATGGGGTCTTTACGCGCTTATAGCCGTAGACAAGGTCAGAAGTGCCAGAAGCGTTCATGCAGTCATCAAAGGTGAGTGCACCGAGCAGATAGTTGTCAGTGACAAGCTCATTGATGAAGCCCTGTGTGAGCTTATCGCCAGAGTTGGTTGCAAGGGTAGCGAGGTTAATCATTAGTGTCCAAGTCCTTCCTTAATGTTGCGAGCAATGCCAGAAGAGCTTCCGGCGGGCTTGCCGGTAGTGTTTACGCTCTTTGGCTCAGACTGGAAGAGGTAAGGCTTAGCTTCTTTCAGCTTAGCAACGTCACCCTCTAGAGCAGCCAGAGCAGCTCTACCAAGCTCCAAGTCAATGCAGCCAGCAGAAGTAAGCTGTGCTTCAACTTCTGCCTTCTCCTTAGCTTCCTGTGAGTCTTTGAGCTGCTTCTCAATAGCAGAGATACGCTCATCAGAAGAAGCCATAGACTTCTTCGACTCTGCGAGCTCTGCTTCCAGCTCTTTAATGCGCTTCTCACGATTAGCCAAGTCACGCTCTAGCTTGTGGGTGTTGACGTTTGCGCTTGTGTCCTCGCTTGTAGCAGAGTCATGGGAAGATGCTTCCTCTTCTGCTACTTGGTCCTGGGACTGGTTTTCCTGCGTAGAGTCCTGGGTGTCAGAGTCTTTCTTTTCCTCTGTGACCTCGTCTGGTGCAGGAGATCCATTACGATGCATAGACCAAATCCTTTCAGTCAATCGCAGGTCCTTTTCCTGCGCTGAAAGAATTGTCTGTGAGTGTTAACAGCTAAAAGAAAACCCCGCTTATGGCGGGGTTAGGAGTTAAGCTTTTATTTTTCTAGCAATGGAGTAAGTTCTTGTTCAGCCTTTTTAGTAGGACCATCCCAAGTGAAATACTCAGGATATCTTTTAAAATATTTCCTCTTGCGTATAAGAGCAATTTGCTCATCATTTGGAAGTCCCATTAGAATTGCTAAATCTTTTAATCTTGTGAGCTTATCCCCATACTTTTTTAACAACCTAACATGTTCACGAGCATAAGAGTTGCTACCCCTCATTAAAGAATCAAAAGAGATATCAAGTGAGTCACAAAGCATATCGAAGTCAATTACCATGAGAGAGCCTCCCTTACAACAATATCAGCGATTTTGTTCTTACCAAATCCATTAACTGCAACAAATCTTAGTGACTCAGCGAGGAGCTCTGACCCCGCGTCATCTTCTAATTCATTATAACTCTTCATGTATGGTGACATGCTCATTAAGTGCTTTAAATCACTATTTTTACTAAATTGGATTCTACCCAACAAGTCATCGTAGAGGACAGGAACTTTAGAATTTATAAAAGCTTGTTTAAGTTTTTGATTCAATTTTGATTTTTGAAGATGATCCGTTTCTCCACTTCTAAAATCAAGTATTGCATCTATCTCTTTATCCCATTCTTCCATTGTAGATAGATTCCACTCTTTTGTGTGAGCTATCTCATGAAAAATAACTTGGATGCATTCATCTACTTTCTTCTTAAATAAAGAATCAGATACTTCAATAACAGCTGCGCCATCTCTACGAGATGCCTGGGCGAGTACGCCATACTCAAGACTGTTGTTTAACTTGAAGGTCAGGGGCTGTTTAATGCTATCGCCCATAAAGTTAAAAGCTTGCTCAGACGCAACAGCAATTTGCTTTTGTATGTTTAGCGGGAAATCGTTCTGAGAAAAGTCAATGTTTACCTGTGTTCTCTCTTTGAATATGCCAGGAACATTTACGTCTTTGCCAGAATAAGCTTCCATAAGCTCTTTTGTATCCTCAAAAGAGCCTTTAAAGCTTATGTTTTTAGATTGTCTAGCAAGAATCGGACGAGTCTTCAACGCCCTAGGCTGCTTGCTAACTGCCCAGGCACGCTCTCGCTCATAGTCACGGCGCAGATGATTGTCATGTGTGAACTGGCGCAGCTTGTCTTGCAGCTCACCAAGTCTAATGCGCTGCTTTACTGCGTCTGCTCTCACCTCTTGAAGGTAAGAGACCTCTCTTTTCTGGCTTCTAATGAGACGCTCATATCTACGCTGTTTCTGCGTTACTGCGTAGTACTCATCACTTGTCATACCTGTGATGCGCTCTTGCTCTGAGTAGTCCATATCTGGCAGCTCGGAGTATCCAGGAACATACGGTGTCATGTAGTGGTAGCAGTTAGCTCCACAGAGACCTGTAACGGTGCCGTATCCGGTTGACTCAACGAGCGGTGGATACTCAGTACTTCTACCGCTCCTGGAATACACTTTGCCTTGCCATTCAGCATGGCTTGGACGCGCTCCAAAGTGAGCGTCAACAAAGACTAAATCCCATTCCCACTCGTCCATACGCTGCATGAGTAGGCGGTTTCTTGCTTGGTTAGCCTGGGAGACAATGTGGCGTCTTAAGGCTGCGTCAATCGTTGTCTTAGTACCACTGATGTAGTCGATAGTCTCAAGCCCTGAGTTAGCAAGTCGTGTAACTCCACGCTCCATAACCGCTCGTGTTGGTTCTCCCGCTTGATGACGAGCGATTGCTTCTGCAGTTACGTCATACCAAAGTGCTGCTTGGTCTTTAGCAAGAGCGATGTTTTGACGCTCAAGGACCTCATTCATGCCCTGTGCTGTCTGAGCAGCGATAATAGTTGCTAGATTGGTCATGTGACGGCGTGAGCCCATCGCTCGCACGAACTGCCCTACAAGTGCGTCATCAGTCTTTTTAAGAGCTTCCTTCAAGACTTCGCGTGTCTGCTTGTCGATGGCTGGGCGGTATTTGTAGTAGATCGCCAGAGCTTCCTCACGAGAGAGTCTAGAGAGACGCTCAAAGTCTGCAATCTCTCTACCTCTGATGACTGCGCCATTCGTGCGTACTACCTCATCAAGCAGGTTGAGAAAGAAGTAGGAGAGTTCCTGTACATAAGCAGACTGTGCGCCTCCTACGAGACGCACAGCGATTTCTTCAGTCGGTTTCACGATTACTCACCAAGGTCTGCGTCAAGCAAGACTCCGCCAGTCTCGCTGGTAAATGCCTTTGCGTCTTCCTCACTCATGCCTTGGTACTTAACAAGGTACTTCCACTTAGGACAGAGACCACGTGCAATGTCATCCTTCATCATGTCTCGGTCTGCTTTATCGTCTGAAATGACTGAGTCATCCCACAGAATGTCAACGGGCACAGGCTCGTCTACCTTGTAGCCATTCATGGCGCACTCTGCAGCAAACGCACCCTGGACAAGATCTCTTACCGAGTTCTCAATGGAGTGCTCATGCTTTCTGATGGTTCTAATAAGCGTTGCGTTAGTGCTGACAACCTCTGTTGCCGTCTTGAGTCCTTGTCCTAATGTGAATGACCAATAGCCTGCACCAAAGCCAGTTCTAAAGCCCAGCACAGCAAGAGCATTGTTGAATGCGGTAACCATGTCATCAATGTGCGTGTCAGGGTTGTAGACCGTCATAGGAGACTCTGCGCTAATACCAGCAGAGATTGGTGCAAACATAATCTGGTCCATGGTGTTGACAAACTTAGCCTTTCCTTTGCTGTCACGCACAATGGCTTGCTCGTCTACGACCATTTTTGGCAGCGATACTCTTACCTGCCAATACATCTGATTGAATGCTTCGTCTACCAGTCTGCAGGAGTCGCAGATATCCTCAATGACAGATGCTCCCAGCGGTGTGAGCTCGTCATGAGCGTTGTACTTAGCAGGCTTTACAAGCGCATAGGTTGGTAGTGGTTGCTTAGTGTCAACAAAGCCTGTAATGCCTTCAACCTCAACAGGGTTAATGCGGTTCTGCGAGTTAAAGAGCAGCGTCTCCACCACGTGAGACTGTGTCTCTTGATTGAAATATCTAAGTTGCAGCTGGTCATACATCTTGGAGTTAACAGTTACCTTGGAGATGAATGCGCAGCCATCACCTAGAAGCGGGATAATCTGCCATGCCTTCATGGAGTCAATGCTGGTGGAGACGTTGCCCTCGTAGCCGTGGAAGTTAGCTACCCACGCGCCAACACCCAGGGCAAAGACAGTGCTGATGAACTCTGCTTGCTCATCAACAAAGTTAGGGATAGTGCGCTCGAGCCAATCATTTACTGCATCTTCAGAACTTGAAAGGATTGTGCCTTCATTCATGACAAGGCTTGGAATCTCACTTGCAACCATAGAAGCTGGACTGATAGAGAGCCTGTCATACGAATCAGCACCATTGTTGATGATGTAAGGCTGCTTGTAGTACTCATTATCATGCGTAAACCAGCCCCACCAAAGCTGCTGGAACTTATCCATTGAAGTGTCCGGTGTAAAGCCACGCTTCTTCAGATATCCGAGTGCCCATTCTGGCTTTTGAATAGTAATCTTTGACAAGGTGAGACCCCTTCTCTTTACGTCAAGCTTCTGTCATTGATAAGCGTCATACACGCATAACGCACAGCGTCGATAGTGTGGTTATCAGCATCTGGCAACTGCCCTGTGAGCTGGTTGTCCTTTGTCATCACATATGAGTAATTGCTAAACTCACGCGCTGCAGTTGTGCAGCTGGAGTCAATCACAATCTTTGCGCGGTACTGCAGCCACTTGATTGAGTTGTGGATGTTGTGCGCTCCTGTCTTGAGTGCACCACGAGCGTTAATGCCATTAGCTTTGAAATCAGCGATACTCTTTGGCTCTGCTGAGTCGCACCATACTGTTGCATATGGTTCAGCGTCTTCAATAACGTCTTCACCGTCTTTGAGCGCATTGCCCAGTTTCTCGCTTACGAGCTCAGCGGTATCTTGGTTTGAGAGTCCACACTTGACGAACTCGTCCAGGATGTAGAGTGTGCGAGTCTTTGCATCGTAAGCAATTTTTACCCATGCGAACGGATCTTGTGAGAAGCCCCAGTCAACGCCATAGTAGTGATACTCAAGCTCTTTGCGCTCATCGTGCGTGATGTCTCGCACCTCAACACGAGTGAAGACTTCGGAGCCAAAGCCTACTTGCTCGCCAAGCCACTCATGGCGATACGCTTCCTCATCAAGTTCCTTAAGTGCTTCAGCGTCTTTGCGCACCTGCTCCGGTATCCACTCATGTGGCACATCGAGGTAGCTTGACTCAATGACGCGCTCCGGGTGTGTTGAGAGCATGGTAGAGACGTGCTCATTCACCCAAGCATCGCGGGAGCGTGGCGGGTTGTGGTCGAAGAAGCGGAAGTACACAGAGCCTTCTGGAGCGTCACGAGTGACAGACTGCATAACAGTTCTGAGCTCTCCCCAGCCGTTGAACTGGTCTACCTCAGAGAACCACTGATAGGCGTAGTACGTGCCATTCGGTGCCTTGATTGCCTTGGTCTTCTGTGTATGGTCACCACCTCTGAAGGTAATGACTTGACCAGTTGCGGGGCGTGTGAGCTTGTAAGGGCTCTTAGAAGCTCTCCACTCATCACGGATGTTCAGCTTGTCAATCGCCCAGAGCATTTGCTCAAATACACCGTCACCAATGTCTTTGCCAATTTTTGGCATGATGAAGGCTGAGCGGTCCTTGTGCTCCATAAGCCCTTGCATGATCTCTAAAGAGACTGTGGAGCTCTTCAAAGAAAAACGCCCTCCCCTTAGCCACCATTCACCTCCTGCGTCTTGTGCGATTGCACGGTGCAAGGAGAGAAACGGTGGTGCTAAGAGAAGGGCGAAGTCTGCCACGAATGGCTTCTCTTCTTCTTCCACATCTTCTGGAATTGCGTCAAGTAGCGTCCTGCCAATGGAAGAGATAGCAGTGACTGCAGTCTGATTCACGCCTGAGTCTGCAATAGACTCTTGCGCCATTGCGAACGTCTTACCCATGCCATTTAGTACCTGGGCACGGGTGATGGTAACTTTCTTTGAAGCTCTCTCTTGGAGGTCTTGAAGCCTTGCTTTTATCTTGCTGTCAGCTTCAAGCCTGCAAGCAGCTTGGTCAACAGTATCTGGCTTCCACTTTGAGCGATGAGGATAAGCTTCCAGCATTGCCTGTCGCTGGCTCTTGCCAGCAACTCTTGCGAGCACATACTTTTCATGGTTTGCGTTTGTGAGTGGTTGCGTCTTCAATGCGTCTGACCTTTGCTTTTCGCTCCTTCTTCCTCTTCATCTTAAAGGCAAGCTGACGCTCCAAATTCTGCTTGCGCTCAAGCTCCTGTGTGTGCTTCCTCAAGTACTCACGCTCATCAAGCGCACACTCCTTGCAAAGCCCCCAACGCTTAGCATCCTCTGCATCAATCCACACAGGATGCTGTCCGCACTTCTGACATAAAGGCACAATGCCTTCTGTTCGGTATCTTCCATAGCGGTAGCGCACCATGATGATTGCTTGCACTGAATGCGTTGGAATAAGCTCGTGGAGTTCCTTGGCAGTCATGGAAGGATTGCGCCAGAGTGTCTCAAGCTCTGACCAAGTCCAGGACTGGTATGTTCGTCTCCCTCTTTTAGAAGATGATGAAAGAGATGAAACATTTATTTCATCTTGTTTTCTACGCTTGCTCATTGAGCTTCTCCCTTTGTGTAAAGAGTCTGTACGCATGGTTGCAAACCATCTGTGGCTCACGTTGGAGCTTCTTGGAGAGTGTCTCTAGAATTGCAACAATAAGCGCGTCTTCCTTCTCACTCCAGATTCTGTGAGAGCGTGTGAGACTTGTTGTGCTCTTGAGTCCACGAGACCTCGCAAACACTTTGATGTCAGTGATTGAGCGATTAGGCATAAGGCGTTTAAAGCCTGACCAAGTTGGACCATGCTTCGGTACTTCTCGCTCAATGATTGCAATCTCTTTAGCTGTGAAGGGGGAGTGATCTAGTTCTTCATAGCTGCGTCTGAATCCGTTCACTTAATCTCTCCTTTCTCATAAAGAAAGCGAGTCATTTCTACTCGCTCTCTTAGTTCCATCTTTTTTAGTTCTCGCTCCGATACGTTTGGAGCGTGTGCGTTTCGCTTAAATATCGCTTTATCGCTATCTGAGAGACACGCTAAGGCGCAAACTCTCTTATCATCAATAACTCCAGCCAAGGCACATGTAGAAGCGCACTCAGAGCCTGTGAATGGGCATAGAAGATATTTGACCTGTTTAGGCAATAGAAACACCTCCATTCTGTAGGAAATAGGAATAAGCACCCTTTAACTTGGCGGGCACTAAAATGCCAGTTCTACCTGCTTTGTTCTTAACTGTGTGCAGTGCTACCTCTTTGAATTGAGGAGTATCAATCTCACCTTTTGTGAGGATGAGTGCTGCCCAGGATGCGTAACCCACAACTCCAGAGCCACGAAACCAGTCCAAAGACGGTTCATCTTTAGCGTCTAACTTCTTCAGACTGGAAAGCACAAGAAAAGGTATTTGCGTGTCAAAGGCAAGCATCTGTAGGTTGGTAGCAACTTGAGATACTCGTGTGTACTCTTGCTTGTCGATGTCTGGAGTGCCCGTCTGATACTGCTGAATGTAGTCAACGATGACGAGGTCTGGCTTATCTCCGTCTGCCATGACGGTGCGCACGATCTCTTCAATTCTTGTTGTGGTTGCTACGTTGTCAATGATTGCTAAGTTCGGTGCGACCATATCCTCATAGATGGCAGCGTCAGCAAGTACGGTATTAGAGTGCCTAGCATTGAACGCATACGCTGAGAGGTTTTGTAGTCCTTCTGGCAGCTGCAACTCGTTGCCTGGACCCTTAATGACTGTTGACCACTCAAAGGGAACAACCGTGAGCCCTTGACGCTTGAGCCCTTGATTCTTCACAGACCAGCAACTCATGGAACGGGCTGTGATATTGCCCCATGTGTCATCGAGTGTGAAGTAGATAACGCGCTTTCCATCTTGTGCCACTTCCGTTGCAATATGTACTGCAAGGCTTGATTTACCCGCAGAAGCTACACCACCAAGTATGGTGAGTCCTGGCATGAGACCGCCTGAGAGCGCATCATCTGCGATAGTGTGCGTCTTAAGTGGCTCTTTAGCTGCAAGATAGCACTCAACCCCCCAGCCATATTTTGGTCGGTTTAGCTGGCGCAAATATTCAAACGTCATGCGCCATCACCAGCTACTGGCTTATGTGATTCTCTATACAAGTGCCATTCCCAGTCAATGCTTCTTGCTTTTGACTGTTCGATATTGTCGAGTGCTTCTTGAATACCTTGTCTAAAGATTTCCTCTTGTGCGTCAAACTCAGCTTGTGGGACTTCTATTGCGTCTTCTCGTGGTTGTACATCTTCAGTACGCAAGTAATGAGCTTCTGTTGTCATCTGACCCGCTTCCGTCGTAGCGTCAGCGGAGACGTAGGAAGCGGGGGAGGAAAGGTCGCTTTTAGAGCTTTCCTCCCTCTGATACTCTGTATCTGATGTGTACCCTTTTCCTCTTGATTTTGGGTACACCCCTGTACCCTTTTTCTCTTGGAAATGGGTACACCCTGTACCCATTTTTGGGTACACCTCATCAGCCAGCCACCAAAATGTGCGCTTAGGAGTTTTACCGTCTTTTGCACTTTCGACTGTGACAAAGTACTCGCGTTCTTCGCAATACTCTAGGAACTGTTGAGCTTTCTTTGGACTGTATCCACAAGCCTTAGCGATTGTGCGAACTCCAAGTCTGAAATATGGGACTTTAGCTTCTCTGATTTGTGAGTAACAGAAGAGGAGCATGGTTGCCCTTGCTCCTCTTGTCTTGTCACTGAAGTTCTCAATGATGCGTCCGAGATGGCACGCAGCTGTTGTGTCCAGCTTCGCCCATCCGAGACCATCTGTGTAATCAGCCACGTGCCACCTCCTCTCTTACCTCATGGCTTTTAGAATGGAATATCCTCGTCTGCGAGCTCAATGGCAGGTGCAGGAGCGTCAATGACTGTATTAGCTGCATTAGCACGTGCTTCTGCGACTCCGTCTGCTTCGTATGGCTCAGCGTATTTCTGGTCAAAGTTGCCATCTGCAGCATCTTTGCCTGGGATGAATGCGTTGACATCAACTGCTGTCTTAACCTTGCCCTCGCTGTTGACGTAAGAGCGATGACGGATGACAACTCCGAGGAGTTTACCAACAAGTGTCTGCTCTGCGTCATCCTTGTCCTCGTAAACGAAAGCCTTGGCACCCTTGCCTTGAGCGGTGTTTTCAACTGCTTCAGTGAGAGCCTTGTAACGCTGCTTACCAAACTCAGAATTGCCTGTGAAGTAGATACGGAATGAGTGTCTCCAGTCATTGGAGGTGTCTGCAAGATCCTGTGCGAAAAGAAATGACTTAGTCTCGCCGTTCCAGATGTCATAGACGAACTCAAGGTATGGCTTCTTCTCGTCTGTGTGGTCCTTAACACGTACAATCTTTGCAACGTATCCGCCAGGCTCAAGCATAGAAGAACCGCCACCGTTAGATGCAACTACCTTGTCAAAGTTACCGAATGCTTTCATGATTTTTCTCCTTAGATAGTGAATTAAATAAATTAGGGAATTAAGCGAGTGGCTTCATATCCCAATAAGAACGAATAGTGCTGTCAACCTCTTTGAGGTCATTGTCAATTACCAGGTCATCGAACATTCCCATTGGGGATTTGGCTGGCGTTGAGCCGTCTGTCTGCGTGATGAAGTGATAGCCTGTGTCATCACGCTCTGTGATGAGTACGATTGGAAACATTCCCTCAATACAGAGTTGATTGTCGAGCATTTTGCCAATAGTTTTTGGCTTTAATCTTCCCGCATCGTCATAATCAGGATGCATAAAGAAGTAAACGATTGTGTCATCGTTTGTGTTATTAGCAGCTTCCAATAATTGCTCAAAGTCAACTGCCATTGACGTAAACTTGTCATAGCCTTTCTCGTTTGCCTTAGCAAAGCTTTGGAATGCCATGAGGTAGTTCGCATCATCGACTACATACGCTTTAAGCTTGTTAGCCTTGAGAGACTGCTTCATTTGAGCGTAGGTTGGATGGTCTACTTTGCTCATCTTGCCACGGAAGGGAAGTGGCTTTCCTGCCACGTTGAAAATGCCAATTTCGCTAGGCTTAAAGTTTCTGAGACTGGTTGACTTACCTGTGCCAGAGTGTCCTAGCACAAGAACTGATACTCCCATGATCTACTCCTTTCTTAAAACTTGTATTCTTTCTCCGGATGACCCGCTTCGTGGTATTTGCCATGAAGTCCGTTAGCTCTAACGCACTCCATGAAGTCCTTCATGTTTGACTCATAGACGCAGACATATTCGTGGTAAAACTCAATGTATTCTGTGCCAGGAGCTGTTGTGTGCTTCATGGTTGGTCTTCTCTGATAGAAGTCCCATGCAGCCGTATAGACTGCATGGAATTGAGCAGGTGTGTAGGTGTAGAGCCCAAAGCAGACCGAGTCGAAGTCGATGCGCCATATTCTTATGAGTCGCACATCTTCTGCGTTAGGTTCAACGTACTTAGTCGACTCTATTGGCTTCACTTTGCTCAGCTTCTTCATCTAACGTAAAGCCAATATTTGCTTCTTCCTTGGTTTGGTAATACCTGGATGCATGGTTGCAGTAAGGGCATCTGATACGCCAGCCATGCTCATCGTGCTCAAGGTCAAAGGCAGTGCTGCCCCAGCCTTCATTGAGACATCGCGGGCAAATCATTAGTACCGCTCCATGTAACAACCTTTGAAACGTCTCCACTCAAGAATCAAGCCAATCGCATTAGCTTTTCGTGCTGCGTCATATCCGAGTGAGATGCCCTCGTCCTTTGCGACTGCCTTGATTTCCTTCATCGTCATCTTTTCGAGACGCTCTCTGTCTTCTGCTTCTTTAGTGTTCATTACTGCTCCTTTCTGACAAACCTGCTTGTGAGGATGAATGTGAGCGCAACCGTTCCAACTCCAGCTGCAACCGCAATGGCTGCGTCATCACCTGTTGCTGGCAAAGCTACTTTCTTAGCCTTCTTTACCTTCTTCACTGGCTTTGCTGGCTCGGGCTTTGGCTCTGGGTCTGTATCCTGTGGTGTTGGCACTGGCTCGGGTGTAGGTGTTGGAGTTGGTGGTGTCTCGGGTTCTGGCTGTGGCTCGGGCGTTGCTGGCTCGGTTGGTCGGTTATCACCGTTGCCGTTACCGCCAGAATCTGCTGCCACATAGGTCCACACGCTAGAAGCTTGCTTCTCTGCTGAGTAGAGCGTAATGGAGTTCTTAATACGTGGGTTCTTGGTTGTGCGGTAGATGAGGAAGTACTGCTCACCGTTTGCCATTGCGTTGTGGAGGTTCAGAGTGAAGGTAGAGCCATTGATAGTTGGCTCGTCAATCTGGACTGGCTGCCAGCCATAAGAGTCATCGATTGCACCATATTCGTCCATGTGGACGCGGTAAAGCTTGAATGAGCCAGGAACATAAGAGCCAGCTTCAATGCTGTCTTCCAGGATGACATTGGTAAGGTTCATCTGGTTGACGTTCAGACGCACTTTCCATTCAATGGTGTCAGCGTCTGTGTCAGCAACGCCCCACTTAGCAATGACCTCGCCTGTGAGGACGTTTGGACGCTCAGTGTGAATTGTGAAGCTTGCAACTTGACCAGTAGAGGTCTGAACGATTCTCAACTCCTCATGATCTAGTCCGTTATCCTCACCAATCCATGTTGCTAGCCATATTGAACCCTTGATGTTGTCTTTGCCTTCAACGTAGTTGGTAAAGGTGACGTGACATGTCTGAGTGAGCGGGTTAATCTCTGCAACTGCGCAGACTTCTCCGTCTGGCGTGTAAAGGTTGAAACTTGTTGCTGCGTCATCTGGGAAGCGCAGGAAGGTTGGAAGCTCAATGTCGAATGAATCGCCGTTGTGGAGTTCCTGTCCTGTGGCATCCCAGTTAATATTCATGTAGAACTTCGAGTGCAAGCCAACTGAGTTGACTGGCTGCTTCTCTAAGTTGGTTACTTGGAAGCTCGTGAGCTGGACTGGTACCGTCTGAGCTTGTGCGATGCCTGGAATAAAAACTAGGCACGCAAATACGCAAACAGCCAGCCATTGAAGAATCTTCTTCATGGTTAAAGCCTTTCTTTAGTTGTTAAAAAATAGGGGAATTTATGCGCTCATAACAAAAGCAATACCAGCGAGAATACAGAAAATTAGAACAATTGTGTCTTCAGCACCCATGCGAGTCTCCTTTCTATTTGGTTGTAAAAATAGGGAATAAAAATAAATCGGTATTTATTGCAGTAAATCGTGACTTCCTGCAATCATTGCTGCGAGCGTCTCTAGTGTCATTGTGACGTAGGTGTCACCGAACGTTTTCTCGCCTGTGCCTTTGCGCTTATGAACCACTACGCCAAATTCAGCGTCTGCGTTTCCTCGTTCTATCTCAGCTTCTTTGAGCCACTTTGGAAGCTCCATGCGTGTGCAGTTCTTGCACTCTACGACTACGGGAAGACCACGGAAGAACACTCCAGCTATATCTCCACGATCATGTATGCCTGCTGTGGTTCTGCGTTCAATACCAGCTCCTAGACGCGCTGCGAGGTACTCTGCGACTTGACGCTCAAATGCTGTGCCTTTCTGCTTTTGTTTACTCATTCTCGCACCACCCTTGCACCACAATTAGGGCAGTATTTTGGAGGTTCTGCCCATCCGTTGCAGCTGCGCTCCACGATAGCCTCGTGCCCGCACTTCTTGCACTCGAACCCAGACACGACACGAATCATGAATTCATCGTTGTTCGGAACCCCCACAACCTCGCATGTAGGATCGATAAGGTCGGCTAGACGGTTGAAAAAGTCTGAATATTTACAGCTATCATATGTACCAATAATGGTATCTACCTTCTCAAACGCTTCATCAGCAGAATCGCACCAATCACCAGCATTCTTTCCAGCTTCACGTAACAATTTAGCTACTTTTTCGCGGTTAATCATCGCTATCACCTTTCAACATATTGATTAGCCTATCAAGTTCAGCAAGGCATTCATCAAGTGACGAGATAACACGTTTAAGGACTATGGACTGGGCTTCGTGGAGTTCATCAAGTTCCTTAAATGTATCTTCAATCTCTTGCCTAGTTAGCATCGCTATCACCTAGACTTTCAAGCTGCTCAGCGATACGCCCTAATTCAACGTAAGGGTTAACGCCTATCGAAGTAGCTTCATCTTCTAAGACATGCTTAATGCGCTGCGCAAGTAACTTAACTGTTACAGGCTCTTTGTGAGTTAGATTATGCGGATATTTCTCTGTATAAGCTACTTCTGAACCGTTTGATAAAGTAATATTTGTATCCTCAAAGAGTGTTTTGTACCCTGTGACTTTATACTCTTCTCCGTTGTTATCATATACCACATCACCAATACGGATAACCTCGCCGTCTTTATCGACTGGCAACTCAATCATGTTGGACGTATCGCAAAGGTCAATAAAACGAGCTAGAAGTTTATTCATATCTTCTTCGTATGTTGTATTACCAGCCGAGCGATGACCCAAAAGAACCTCGTACAAAGAACCGCACACCGCGACACATTCGTTTGCCCTCTCAGCGATTTCTGCACGTTCTTGTTTAGTTAGCATCTTTATCAGCTCTTTCATTAAGATTGTTAATGGCTTTCTGTAACTCTTCGCGTAATTTAGCAATTGCAAGGGCTTTTACTTCATCATCTTTGCTAATTGGACAAAATTCTCCTAGTTCTACATCGTCTGTCTTGAGATCGTAAAAGTATTCAGGAGAACTCTCATCAGAGACAAATGTGTATAGAGAATCATCACTATCACTAGAGAATGTAAATACATAATCAAATATCTTTTCAGTACGTTCAATTGGTCTAGTAATATACCAACTCTTTTCTCCGCTGTATGCTTTAAGTGCCCATTCATACAAGCCGTCATCATCAAGGTTAAGCGCATTAGTAAGCACTTCAACGTCTGCTAGACCATAGTCCTCTTTGTAAAGCCTGTACGAATCAACAGCCACATATTTAACAGCTTTTGTCTCTTTCACTTCAAAGACTGGAGCGTTTTTGGCTTTTTCTTCAAGCTCTCTCTGAGCTTCTTCAGCTGCCTTGATGCGTGCTTCTTCAGCTTCACGAACACCGTTGCAATATGCAACTGCTTTGTCACGCTCATCTTCAGCTTGGAATAAGCATTTAAGTAGATACTCTTCAGCTGTCTTAGCGTTTCGACAATTCTTGTAATTAGGCATTCTCACCATCTCCAAGAAGTCCATAGATACGTTGTGGTAGCTGTCCTTGGTATGCGTCTGCTACCTTGTCAGCATCAACTCGAAGCGTGGTACCAAGCCAAGACTCAGCACTCTCACGTTTAACCATCTCGCAACCACCGGGCAGCTCACCGTCTTGTGTTGCACACTCAAGTACCTTGTCTGGATAGAGCGTGATAAGACGGGTCAAAGTGTCAATGCCAGAGTCACTTGTCATGATCCAGTCAACGAATTCAGCAACACTCTTAACCTGTGGTACAACCTCAACCTTTGGCTTTGAGAGCCTAGCTGATACTGTGCCAACCTTCTTGCCGTTGACTTTAAGGTCTAGCTTAGAGACTCCCATTTGTACGTAAAGGTTCTTAAGCTCGTCATCAAGCTGTGTGCGCAGATTGTCTGCTGCGTGTGCGTCAAGGTGCTCCTTGACCTTCTTTTGGAGTGCTGTTAGGAATGCAACTCTCTCAACTAACAGCTCACGTTCTTCTTTGTTCATCTTTCATCCTTTCTTAGCTTACCGAGTCAGTAAGCCATCTATCCATTTCTTCGCAGGTAATCATGTAGCCACGCTCTTGACCTGCTGGCTTAATAAACTTAAGTGCTCCTGCCTTGTGCTCGGCTCTCAGCATTGAGCCTGGAATACCAGAGTATTTAGATGTCTGAGCAATCGTGTATGCCAGCTGTGGGGGAAGTCCTGCAAGCACTGCAGCATTGAGTGAGCGAGAACCGTTGACAGTTCCTGTCTTCTCTGCAAGCTCACGTTGCGCTTCCGCAGAAGCAATCATGAACTTCTCAAACAGTTTTGCGAGCACGCTCACGTCTGCGGTAATCTCTTTCTGCTTCGTTGATGTCATCAATCCACCTCCAAACAGGAATGGTGATTGCTATATAGGGGAGAAGTCCAAAAACGCCACAAACTGAGAACGTGGCATAGATAAGAGCAAATAAGATTCCTGTCATAACTGAGCAAACATAAGCTCCAACGGCAATCTTCTTGATTTGAAGCGGTATACTCTTCATATGTTCACCTCCAGATGAACATCGCCCTTGCATTGGTCGGACAATGTGAGGGCAAACTTTTAATTACGATTTATTGCTACTAGATAGCGGGCACTGCCAGCTCCCCTGGTTTGTGTCATATCTAGCTATTCGGTTTACAAGGTACGTTGGAAGGCTGAAAACACTTATTTAACGTTAGTTAAACTAGCATTTCGACCGAAAAAAATACTCTCGTAACTACGGCTTAAAACAGCGCAGATACGTCTAGCCTGCATAACAGTTGCAATGGCTGGATTTTCTTCAATTTTTTTATAAGTTTGACGAGAAATACCCAGTTCATTAGCCATTTCCTGCATAGTAATACCAGCAGCTTTACGGGCTTCAAAAAGTGATTCATTTCGTCTCATGCTTAACACCTCCTCTCCAAGGCGTTTAATTTGGTTGTTTAGTATGCTAGATAAACTAGCATTGTATGTCAAGAGATTTTAACGTAAAATGTAAAAAATAATTAACGTCAGGAGGAAACCTCATGGCTATCAGGGAAAACATTATTAAGCTTCGCGAGATGAACCAGATTACTCAGGAACAGCTAGCTGAGATTGCTGGCGTCTCAAGAGGTGCTGTCTCTCAATGGGAGGGTGGATTCTCTGAGCCACGTATGGGAGCAATCCAGCGCATGGCTGACTACTTCAACATCTCTAAGAGCAACATCATTGAAGATAACGGAATGGATGTCTGCTATCGCTCAAGTATTCCAGGAGCTATGAAGGTAAGAGGATGTGAGGATACATATATTCCTCTATTGTCTTTTGGCAGGGTTCACGCTGGCTCTCTCACTGATGAGGAAGCAGCTGAGAAAACAATCAATGTCCCTTCTAGCGTTGCAAATAATCACCCTAATGCCTTCGCCCTTGAGGTCGAAGGTAATTGTATGAACCATGTTATTCCAGAAGGTGCTCATGTCTTAGTAGACCCGGATGTGTACCCCTCTAATGGATCCATCGTGGTTGCTGAGACAGAAGACTACCAAGCAATTATGAGACGTTGGTATAAAGGAAGTAAGAGCCTAATGCTTGTGGCTGATAGCTATGAAGAATTTGAAGATCTTATTTTTACTGATGACGAGCATCCAATCAAGGTTGTTGGTGTTGTTGTGTGGTACCAGTCAGCTAAAGAATTTGATTAGTTATATAAAGCTTGAAATAGTTATGAAAGGATTTTAGAAATGGCTGTTTATCAAGACAAAGCAAGAGACCGCATTAAAAAAGGCTTAAGGCGTATGACAACAATTGTCGAGAAAGGACGCGCTGAAGACTTCAAAGAAGCTGACACTCGAAAGATTGTCTCAGACATTCTGTGTGAGTATCTTGGCTGGGATAGATTTGACAATGTCACAGCAGAGCAAATGATTGGCTCACGCTTTGCAGATTATGTTGTTCGCACATCCGATGAAGAGGTATTTGTCGTTGAGGTTAAGCAGATTGGGCTTAAGCTCAAGGAAACACACCTTAATCAAGCGCGTCAATATGCTGTTGATGAAGGTATTGACTGGATTATTCTTACCAACGGTGATGACTGGCAGGTCTATCGCACTAAGCTTGAAGGCAAAATCCCTATAACAAAGCTGGTGTTTAGAGTTACCATCTCCGACAAGGAAACAGCTCCAGCGCAGAAAACAGAACTGCTTTACCTGCTTTCTGAAGAGGCACATCGCAAGAATGAGATTGATGATTATTACCAGAGACGTATTGCCCTCTCTGGAGAGAACCTTGCAGACCACATCATCTCAACTGAGGTCATTAATAAGCTGCGAGTTGCTATCAAGAACACCACAGGTCAGAACCTTAAAAATTCAGAGATTGCAGAAGCTCTTGTAGCACGCTTATTCTTGCCTGAAAAGGTTACAGATGACAGCCGTAAGGCAATCGCAAAAATGAAGAAAGATGAGCGTAAGAAGCCTGTAGCAAAGGCAAAAGCTGTGTCTGAGGAAGAGTAACAAAATAAAAAAGCCCTCTGAGTCCGCCAAGACAAATCAGAGGGCAACCTCCATCTCGTTAGGAAGGTATATATATTATGCCACGTAAACGCTCCTCATGGGGTTCAAATCAGTCAATGGGTCCTGGAAAACGTAGAATCCGCTATATGGCTGACACAGGAGACGGCAGAGGATTCACAAGACATTCTGAAACCGTCTATGGCACACGCAAACAAGCTGATGAAGTATTAGCGCAAAGACGCATAGAACACAGTTCAGATAAGCCTGTGCCGACACTCAGACAGGCTTTTGAAGCGTGGTATCTTCCAGAATTGCAAGAGCAATTAAAGACAGGTGAACTCTCTCAGAACTCATACAAGAATTATGTCAATAGATGGACAAGGCATATAGATCCTGTTTGGGGAAGTTTGCCAATCACAGCAATTAAACCTCTTGGAATCCAAGAGTGGTTGCTCACTATGACGCAGGGAATCGCCAAGACATCGCTTATGTTGCTGCGTAAAATCCTCGATAAGTGCGTCATGCTTGAATTGCTACCAGCAAACCCTGCAAACGTCACGTATAGAATGCCAAAACAGTCAAACAAGCGTGATACGGATGTTTACTCGCTTAGTGAACTTTGCGAAGTTCTAGAAGCTCTGCGTGGCTCTGTTGCATATATCCCAGCCATTCTCTGTGGTATTGGTTCATGCCGTGTTGGTGAGTCGTTGGGTGTAAGAACAGAGAACATCATGTCTTATGAATATGATGGCATGACGCTTGCCATTATTGACATTGATACACAAGTAGATAATAACGGAGAAGTACTAAACAAGCTAAAGACGTCACAAAGCAAGAGACCTATAGTCATCCCAGAGCCATGGTCAAAAGACATTCTCTCCATTGATACAGACTGGCTTACGGATAAAGGCTATGGAAAGCCAGTAAGTCAGCAGGTAGTGCGTTATGTATGGAATAGGCTTCTCAAAGAAAAGAATCTTAAATACATTCCATTTAGAAATCTGCGTAATTCTTGGCGCACTATCATGCGTTGGGAGTTGGGTATAGATTCTGACTATGTAGAGAAGATGATGGGTCACGCTGGAAAGGGCGTTGGTGAAATACACTATGATCGTCCGCAATGGAGACAGTTTGCGGATGTTGTAGGAGAAGCGTGGGTTAGATACATGGCAAAGAATAATTAATAGTTAGGACATTTTAGGACATAAACAGGTATTACATAGCATTTTACCTGGTCTTTTATTCTATCCCCAATACAGGTATAAAATACTTTACATTCAGTTTGAAAGGTTTGTAATGGAAGCTCGTTTGGCTCCTCATAAGTTTATTGGTGTATTTGACTCGGGCGTTGGTGGCATGAGTGTGCTTAAACACCTTGTTGCCCAAATGCCTCACGAGGAATTTCATTATTTTGGCGATTCTGCATTTGCTCCTTATGGAACTAAGCCAAAAGAGCAGATTACACGACGCTCTGCTGCAATTGCTAAAAAGTTTATTGATGAGGGTGCCAAAGCGTTGGTTATAGCCTGTAATACCGCTACCGCGGCTGCTGCAGATGAGTTGAGAGCAACGTATCCTTATTTGCCTATTGTGGGTGTTGAACCAGCTCTTAAGCCTGCAGTAACTGCATATCCTCATGGAACGGTGGTTGTTTTGGCCACAAAGGCAACTCTTTCTTTGCAAAAGTATCACAACCTTGAGTCGCGCTTGCATCCTTCTGCAAAAGTTATCTCTATTCCAGGAGAGGGCCTGGTAGAACTCATTGAATCTGGTCAGGCTGATTCAGAACAGATACATAAACGACTGACTGAGCTTTTAGGTGATTACGCAGGTCAGGTAGATGCTGTGGTTCTTGGTTGTACGCATTATCCCTTTATCAAGAAGCAAATTAGCTCTGTTTTAGGAGACGTAGAATTTTTTGACGGTGGGGCAGGTGCTGCTCATCAGCTTAAGCGTTTGCTTGGACAGGCAAACTTGCTTGCTTCTGCAGATGCCGCTGCTGACAAGAACAATAGCGCCTCAGAGCCTGATATTTTATTCTCATCAAGCATAGATACTCCTGAAGAATTGAAGTTCTACCAGGAGTTCTTCTCGCAAGATATGTAAGCGTGGCTGGGTAAGCGTATTACTTAAGCTTAGTCTCAAGCCACTTTTTGAGCACTACTGCGTTGTTGTACGTAGTGTCTTTGTCCGAGAAAAGCAGTGTCACGGTAGATTGATCAAGCTTTTTAAGC